>ERZ773235.3450-NODE-3450-length-11163-cov-12.846417_pt1 | contig 11163 bp, 10 predicted proteins | sample MGYA00580522_ERZ773235 | MGnify/ENA primary metagenome ERZ773235 (study PRJEB29015, sample SAMEA2737797) | human gut metagenome | biome: human gut; feature: human-associated habitat; material: faeces | place: China | collected 2012 ...
TATGATTGCCCCGTTCGTTTGATTCTTGCGAGGGAGGAGCAATCATGCAGTACACTGATAACGAAGCCGCCCTGATTGGCGGCCTGATCTCAACTTATTTCTTTCAGCCCGCCGTGTCTGCGTCTTTGAAGGATTCTTACAGGCACGTTTTGGAGCATCTGCATCAGAATGCTCTCACTTCCTCTGACCTTCAGCAAATTCGGAAGGCTGTGAATTTTCTGATGCCTATGTGTCAGGCTAACCGGCAGACGCAGCGGGAGCTTATGGGTGTCAATGCAAGGACAACGGCGCTTTTGAATATCTCCCAATGACGGCAAGCGCCATTTTATAATCAGTAAACAGACAGAGCGAAAAAACGGCGTCAATTTCGTTTCTTCGCTCTGTTTCTTTTCCTGTCTGACTTCTTATTCAGACTCATGCGGCAGTGTGCCGTATTCCTTGAATGCCTCGATTCGATGGTCGTTCGTGAGCGACTGCATCATCTGTTTGGCACTGGCATTTAACCGCAGGAGCCGTTCGCTTTGCGGTACGCCCTGGCGAATCAGCTCGGCGTTGATGCTTTCCAAATTTGCAAGCACGATCAGCTGCTGCAGGCTGGCTTCGTCCCGGATATTGCCTTTGGAGTCCGGATGCGCCTGCCGCCATTCTTTTGCCGTAATTCCAAACAGCGCGACGTTCAGCACATCCGCTTCGTTGGCGTATGTATAACTCTGCCGCTGCGGCGTCACGTCCGGCGGGATCAGCATATCTTTGATCGCGTCGGTGTGTACCCGGTAGTTGATCTTTGCCAGCGTCCGATTGAGATTCCATCCCAGTGCGAGATGGCTGTTTTCGTCATTTTTCAGCCGCTGATAATCCTTGATGATATACAGCTTGAATTCAGCCGAGATCCACGAAGCAAATTCAAACGCAATATCCTTTTGTGCAAATGTTCCACCATAGCGCCCCGCTTTTGAAACGATCCCGATGGCCCCGGTCGCCTCAACCCATTTCTTTGGAGACATGGTAAACGCATTCGAGCCGGCCTGCGTTCTAAACCCGTCGAATTCGACGGGTTTGAAATCCGGGTTATTGAGCTGCTCCCATAGACCGAGGAATTCGATTGTATCACGGTTGCGCATCCAGTTTTTTATCACGTCATCCGGCGCATCGCTTTTGTACCGTGCAATATCCGTCAGTGAAATATAGTCGTTGCTATCGCCGGTAGAAAGAACCGTGATCTCCGTTCCTTTGGCATGAATACTGTCCCTGAATTTCTTTTGTGCGGGCATATATTTCTCCCCTATCTGTGCTGCTTCTAAGAATATAACCTCATATGCTATATCCATTATACTGGATACAGCAATTCTCGTCGAGAGTAAAAATGTGCTTGCGTGTATTTTTTCGTACCGCTGATCTTGCGGCTTCTACATACCGCACATCTCATCCAGTTTCATATCATCCTCAGACATCTCTCTGCGCATATAGGCATCAAACTGCTCAGAATACTGTTCGTACTTTTCACCGCCGATTTCCTTCAGGAAATCCTCCTTGAACACCCACAGGGGATATTCGCAATAGCCGCTGATCTTGCTGTGGCCGGTATCCTGCGCGATTTCGTCGGAAAGGAGCTGCGGCGCGAACGGGCAGTTGTTGGTGTCAATGAATGCGCAATTTTTCAAGGTGAGGAAGTCTCCGAAGGACACCGTGAGGACGGCGTATTGCTCGGTCACGTTCTCATTTTGATCCACTTCGTCAAGAACAATCGCCAGTCCTGGCATTTGCTTGCCCATGTAATCGCGTGTGTCATACAATTCGACCCGCGGCTTCAGACGGATTTTCCCGCCCGTATAATATTCCGAAATTTCAAATAACATAGGTTCCACCTTCAAACTGTCCAACAGGGCAAAGAAAAGCGCAGTTTCTATGACCACGTTTTCCTTTGCCCTGTTTTATAATATCCGTACCATCTGCTCGTAGAGCAGAACGTATTTTTCGTCGATGATCTGGTTGTCGTGGTAGTGTCCGAACAGCCAATAGTGGAATTGGCTGCGGCTTTGGATTTCATTCAGGAATTCCGTCAGCTTGTCCTGCTTGAAATCGGCATTGATCTTCTGCTGAATTGCTGTTGGCGCACAGTGTGTGATGACGTAATCAACCTTCCAGTTCAACCGCTCCAGCGTCTGCCGGGCTTCGGCGTATTCTTCGCCGGACGGAAGTTCCTCCTGCCACCATGAAATATGGTCAATGCGAAACTGCCCGCGATTGCGGCGCAGGCTGTCATATTGTTCGTAAAAATCTGGGCTGTCCATGTCCAGAATGCCGTCTCCAATATCATGGCTCTGTGCGCCGCCCATCGTGAAGAAGGTGCAGCCTTGCAGCTCGAACGCCTGCCCGCGCATCAGGTGGATAACGTGCGGACGGATCTTATTCACCCTTCCGCCGTGCCATTGTTCCAACGGATGTTCGTTCAGCGCATCGAAGTTTTCATGATTGCCGTCCACGAACAGAACCGTAAACGGCAAGGCTTCCAACCGGTCGAGCTGTGGATCGTCACTCTTGTCACCGTTCCAGACACAGCCGAAATCGCCGCAGACGATCATGTAATCGTCCTTTGTCATTTCAGATTGCTCTGGAAAGTATTGCGGCTGAAACCGAAGGCTGTTTCCATGAAGATCGCCGGTTGCGTAAATCATTTTCATCGTTCCAATCGCTGTCTGATTTTCGCGCCGTCCTTGATCTGCACGAGAATCTCGTCGGCGGAGAGGACGGTCACGCGCTCCACGATCTGCCGGATGGCGTTTTCGTTCCATTCTGTGATTGTCTGTGCGGTATTCTCTATAGCTTGCTCTGCCTGTTTCATGCGGGTGCAGACGCGGCTCGCATCGGTGCTGCTTTGCAGAATTGCTTCCTTCTGCCTTTTGAGGGAAGTCTGCTCGGAAAGGATTCCTGCAAACTGTGTGTTGCAGGATTCTTTATCTTCGGCATCAATGGCTTCCGCCAGTAGCCGCTGGAATTGCTCATCTAACTGCGCCAGCCGCTGTTCGATGTCGGCAAGGCTCATCGTCTGACCCTGCACCGGCAGGAGTTCAAGAGATACCACATTCTTGATGCGGTCAAGTAGCGCAGGCTTGTCGCTCATGACAGAGTTGATGGCTGCCAGAATTGCCGCTTGCAGCGGTTCTTCCTTGATCGTCGGGGACTCGTGGCAGTATTTTGTGCCGTAGTTCAGGCGGCTGGTGCAGCGCCAGACGGGATATTTTCGCCCGAGCGAGGTCCATGTGCATCGCCTGTAGAGTGTTCCGCATTCGCCGCACACGAGCCTGTCTGATAAGGCGTATTTGCTTGTATAGTCCCATTCAGTGCCAGCTTCCCGCAGCTCCGCATAGCATGGCCCCGGAATGCGCAGTACCTCGCCGTCTCTTATCTCATATACAAACAATTTGCAATAGAGCAGATCGTGTTCTCCCAGCATACGGGAAAAGGATATCCGCACGCTTCCTTGTGTCAAATCCTTCTGAACGGACACCGTCGCGTATTCTTCCAGATTTGGACGCTCCGGGGTCTCATACGGCGCGCGAAATTCAACCTTGAACTGTGTATCTTCACTCATAGCCGTACCAGGGATATTGATACAGACCTGCTCCCGGTCCGCCGTGATCCTTTCGACGCGAAGGGAACTCATATTCGCCGTCTTATCTGCAATGCTCATTCCTTCACCGCCCCGATCATAATTCCCTTTACAAAATACTTCTGCACAAACGGATATGCGCACAGGACAGGCAGCGACGCCACAACGATAACGCCGTACTTGATAATCAGCGCAAGTTGAAGCTTGGCCTCGGCCGCCGCAATATCCAGCCCCGCCATATTCAGATCGATCTGATTGTTGATAAGGATCTCGCGCAGGAACAGCTGCAGCGGATACTTGGTCTGTGTTCCCATATAAACCAGCGCATCGAAGTAGCTGTTCCATTTGCCGACGCCATAGTAGAGCGCCATGACAGCCAGGATCGGCCCGCTGAGCGGCAGAACGATCCGGAACAGGATCTGTGCCGTATTCGCTCCGTCCAGCTCCGCCGCCTCAAACAGCGCCTGCGGAATATTCGTCTGGAAGTATGTCCGCATAATAATGATGTAAAGAAAATGGACTGCGCTCGGAAGGACCATCGCCCAGATCGTGTCGTATATTCCCAGATTTACAACGACCATGTACGACGGGATCAGTCCGCCTGAGAAAAACATGGTAAACATGAACATCCTCGACAGCAGCTTCCCGGGGCGAAAGTCCTTGCGCGAAAGCGGATACGCCGCGCAGATCGTCATGACCAGATTGATGCACGTCCCAAGTACCGTATAGATCAGTGTATTCTTATAGCCGATCCAGATGTTCTTATACTCAAAAATTGCCTTGTACCCCTCCAGCGTAAAACCTTTAGGAAAAAGCCAAACCTTGCCCAATGTTACAGCAGCCGGATCGCTGAAGGATGCGCTCAGCACAAAAATCAGCGGCCACAAAAAAATGGCAGCCAGCACGACCATCAGCGTCACATTGACTACGTCAAACACCTTGTCCGACATACACTGCTTCCGGAAAGAGCTCTTTGTATGATGCAGCTTCATTTACTTCTCCTCCTTACCACAGCCCTGTCGCGGTTTTCTTTTTTACAATCGTATTCGTCGTGACCAGCAGGATGATGTTGCACAGCGAATTGAAAAGCCCGACCGCCGTTGAATATCCAAAATCGCTGTCGATCAGTCCGACACGATAAACATAGGTGGACAGTACATCAGACACCGGCAGATTCAGTGAATTCTGGAGCAGCAGGGATTTCTCCATGTCCACGCCCATAATTCCGCCCATTGCGAAGATCAGCATGATCATCGCAGTCGGCATAATCGTCGGCAGATCGATATACCAGATTCTCTGAAGCTTGGTCGCGCCGTCAATAATAGCGGCCTCATGCATCTCCCGATCAACGCCGGAAAGCGCGGAAATATACATGATCGCCGAAAAGCCCATACTCTGCCAGACGCCGGACCACACAAACAGATGCCGGTAGTATTGCGGACTTGACAAAAATGGGATAGATTCTCCGCCGAAATGCTGGATGATCTGATTGATAATACCCGTTCCCGGAAAAAAGAAGATGGTGATCATGCCGCACAAGACCATCATGGAAATAAAGTTCGGAGCGTAGGAGACCATCTGGATAAACTTCTGAAAGCGCTTTCCCGGCAGATAGTTCAGCAGCAGCGCAAAAATAATCGGGATCGGGACGCTTACCAGAAGCGAGTAGATACTCAGCGTCAGCGTATTTTTCAAGAGTGCAGAGAATTTATAGCTGCTGAAGAAGCGCTTGAAATGGGCAAAATGGTTCCATTGACTGCCCCATATCCCCAGCCTTCCCACATAGTCCTTGAATGCGATCTGAACGCCGTACATTGGAACATAATGAAAAATGATATAATATATTACGACCGGCAGGATCATCAGATACAGAATCCAGTTTTTTCGGAAGTCCTTGCGCAGCCCCCCGGCATCCTGCTTCTGTCTTAATCTCTCCTGCGGCATTGTGTTTTGACTGCGTGTCATTTCGTTGCACCATCTTTCTTTGCCTGTGTCCGCTTTCTGCATCGGCTCACAGCCGGATTATTAAAAGGGCGCAGAGAAACAGCTCTGTTTCTCTGCGCCGGGCCTATGTATCAGTCTGCGGCGTTTCGAACAGTGGTCACGATCTCGATCAGCTTCGGCAAGCCCATCTGATTCATCGTTTCCAGATAAGAATCCCAACTGGTTTCCAGGTCAACGTCGCCCGTGATGACCTGTGCCTGATACTGTTTGATATACGGATCCAGATCGGCCAGAATTGTCGCCAGCTCGCTCTGCTGCTCTTCTGTAAAGTTCAGTGCAGAGAAGCTGTTCGGATTGTATTCGCGGTCGGACGGAATATCATGGTTGAATTTGTATTCTGCTGCATCGCCAGAATTTTCAAACCACAGTTCCGGCTGTACAGACGAATCGTATGCACCGCCCGTAATGCATGTCGCCGCGCGAAGCGTCGTAATGTCCGGATAGTCGCCCGTGATCCAGCCCCAGGTACCATCGTCATAGACCTCGTAGCTCTCACCTTCCACGCCCATGAATACCAGCGCGCCGCCCTCCTGCGTGTAGAAGCGGTCGGCCCAGGCCATTACGAGTTCCGGGTGCTCACACTTGTCCGTAATTGCCAGTGTTCCCGGCACGACCGCAAGGGAGAACGGGAGCACATGATCTGCAAATACAGGAACGCGCACAAAGTCCGCATCTCTTTCACGTCCGACCGTCAGATAGGACGCCAGATCAAAGAAGAAGCCGATGGTATCGCCGGACTGTCCGACTGCGTGGATCTGTTCCCCGTTCTGGATAAAGGTATTCGGGTCAAGCAGGCCCTCAGCATACAGCTTCCGCATATACGCAAGGAATTCCTTGTAGCGTTCACTGGAATACAGATGCTGATACTCCCCATCGATGAGCGCCATATTGCAGCCGCCGCAGTTATTGTCAATGACGATATCAAAGTTCGGAATGAAATAGTACAGGAAATCCTGTGTGCAGGCAAACGGGATCTCGTCTGCCTCGCCGTTGCCGTTCGGGTCCTGCGTCTTAAACGCCTTCAAAACCTCATAGAATTCGTCCAGCGTCGCAGGCATCTCCAGCCCGAGCTTATCCAGCCACGGCTGATTGATAAACGAATTGATCCAGCCGTTGCCGGAACGGCCGAGGAACGGAAGAGAATAAATGTTGCCGTCCGGTGCCGTAATGCGTTCTTCTGCGCCGGGGCGCTTTGCCATTTCTGCCTTCAGATTGGGGCAGTACTGGTCGATCAGATCGTTGAGCGCAATGAACACGCCCTCCGAGCCGTACTTATTGACCTGATCCGGCGTCAGATTTGCCTTATAAAAAACATCCGGGTATTTGCCGCTGTTGAGCAGAAGATTTTTCTTTTCCTCGATCTCAACACCAAGCGCCGACTGGATATCCCACTTGACGTTGGTCTGTGCTTCGACCTCCTGCCATGCCAGGCAGTCCGGAAGCGCAACGTCTCCGTTCACGATTGCAAACATACTGAAGGTTGCAGGAGTCTCGAGCGGGAAAGAGATCGTATCATTCTCCTCTGTGGGCTTGCTTTCATTCTCAGAAGCAACCGGCGTGTTTTCACTGTTCTGATCTTCCGATACTGTCGGGGTCTGCTCGTTTTCCTTTTCTGCCGGTTCATTTGGAGTCTGTGTGCATGCCGTCATGCCGAGCAGCAGCACGGCGCACAGCAAAAGCGCGAGAATTTTTCTGGTCAACTGTTTCATGTGGTACCTCCCCTTTATTTTGCGTTTGATTTCAACGCCTGTTGCGATTTTATCTTACTCGAACAAAACCGCCATGGGAAGCGCACAAATTTTATTTCATATTGCATAAAAATTGTTTCCTGCACAGGATCATTTCAGCGCCTGTACAACATATTCGATCCCTGTGTCATCTATTGGAAATTCGTGTACGCCCTTAAAAATACGAAACCGCAGTCCGTCCCAGCCGTCCGCGCGGATCGCTTTCAATCGTTCCAGCTCTGCCTGCGCCATATTGCACGGGAACAGCTCATCCCCATCCGCAGCGTCGATCCAAAGCCTTCTCGGGTATACTAACGCCGCAAGCTCCGCATCCTGAAAGCAATTCTGCGAATTTGCCCAGAAGCAATCCGAGAATTCGTCATGTGCCTGCGCTGTGTTGAAAAAACAAGCGCTCATTGCTGCACGAATTCTTGTATCCAACGCCGTAAGCAGCATCGTATAAAAGCCCCCGTAGGACAATCCAATCATACCGATCCTGTCCGGCTGGATCTGCGGCGCTGTCTGGAAATAGTCCAGATATTTTTGCAGGCCGTCTATTTCAATTGCTGTGATCGAGCTGCCCACACGCTTAAGCCGGTCGTCAAATGCTCTGCGGTCATACGGCCTATTGCCAAACAACTCCGCATGCCACATAAAAAGCTGCGGGCAGAACACATGCACGCCCCTGCGCAGGATTCTGCGCGTCATATCATGATAATTCGCGCTGTCAAAGAAGCTGCTGCAAAGCTCCGGCGTCCCGAAGCCGCCATGTTGAGAAATGACCAGCGGCAGCGCCTCTTCCGAGCGCCGCAAAAACAGGATTCCATACATCCAAAGCCCTGGCTGTATTTCCATCTGCATTCGATAGATATCTGTCGTTTCGTCCGAGGCAACATATTCCCTTTTCACAGTCGGCACATCTTCTCTCTTCTCTGTCAGCGGCCAGCCGAGTGACTGCCGAATCTGTCTGCGAAAAGCTTCCGGCCGCTCAAGGAGCATTTTATGCAGCTGCTTCCGCAATCCGTCCGACTGCTTTTGCAGCCGTGCAAGGAGCGCTTCCAGTCCCTGATGGTATTCAAAATGAAGATGTTCTGTCCGCAAATACTTCCGTAGCCTGCAAGGACGGAGACTACTATTTGAAAACTGCTGTCGGTGAGCTGCTCATTCCTCCGGAGCTTATTTTCGAAAAGAGCAGCGAGAACACGCTGTTTGCTCTGTCCATCGGCGAAACATCCTTCTATTTCTTCCCGGCTGCAAAAAATTCCTCAAAATTCAGAACTGTTTTCCTCCTCAATGATACGCAGCTTCATGAATGGATCAATACATACGCAACGCAGGAGATTGACGCAGTTGGCCTGCTGTCCGAGGACATTCTCGTTTTTTCAAACCACCCGGAGAGTTTTTCTTCCGTCGATGCTCCAGAGACCATGGTGCGCTCTGCATTCATCGCCGATGGCAAGGACAGTGCGCTGTATATTCAGGGTGTCGGGGCGCTTCGCCTGGCACTGATCGTTCGGGTCAATACAGGCTATTTCAGCGACTATGCCACTGCAGCATTTGAAAAATCCTATGCGGTCATGGGCATTTTCCTTGGACTTGGCATTTTGTTGGTATTTCTTTCGCTAAAAGTGACCTATCTTCCGCTCCATGCTCTGACCAAACGCATCACGAAAAAGGATTCTGTCGCCGGGAACGAGCTTTCGGAGATCGGACGCGCATTCGATGAAACGCGCAGCGAAAAGGAGCTGTTGGAAGCAAAGAGTGGCTACTATAAAACCATGGTAAAGGACAGCATCCGCTTCACTTCAGCTGACTTTTCCGCGTTTTCTGATACGCAGCTCGACCGCCTGTTCAGTGAGGACTTTTATGGCACCTTGACCGTCGCGATCATTCGCTTTCAGTCTGCAAGCACGGTACTGGACTGGTCGGAGTTTCTGCCTCCAGACGGTTGGACTGTGATCGATCTGGAGGCCAGCCCAAAGCAGCGCATCATCCTGCTATGGATTCCAGTCATGTCCAACGAAGGTATTTCCTCCGCTGAATACTATTTTCAGGAATTAGCCTCGAAACTTCCCTGCTCCATTTCATATGGCGACTTCTCATCCAACCCGTTAGAGATCGCGCGCCTCTACGATATGGCAAAGCAGGCGCAGCGTTACGCCGATTCCACACCTGTTACAAGCTATGCGTCTGTCCGACAGCTTTGCGAGGACCAGCCCGCAGTTCAATATCCCTATCAGATTCTTGACGATCTATCAATCTGTCTGCGTCAATTGGATTTCCGAAAGGCGCGCGATGAAATAAGCAGCATCGTCTCAACCTCGGCTGCCTATCCGGTGCTATTCGTCCGGTGCATCTATATGGACATTCTCTCTTTGCTCAACACCTCCATGCATGCCTACTCCGTCCGCTACGAAGCATATGAACCGCTGCTGAATGAGGCTCTGCGGATATGCCGCAGTATGCGGACAGCAGACGGCCGGACGGCTATCTGCCGCAGCATCCAGTCGATTCTGGACAAATTCGAGGTTGAAGCCCTGAGTACCGGGCTTCAACTCCCGCAGGTCGTTGCATTCGTTGAAGAGCATTGTTTCAAAGCAGACTTCTCCCTTGCATATCTCGCCAATCATTTTCATGTCGGCCCGGTCTATATGAGTACCTTCTTTACAAAACGGATGAATACCACCCTTACAGATTATGTGTGGGAGCTGCGGCTACAGCGGGCAAAATACTTGCTGGAATCGACAGAAGAATCCATTGATAAAATATCCACGAAAATTGGATATGATATTCCTTCCAGCTTCCGGCGTAAATTCAAGCAGGAAACCGGCACCTCTCCCTCTGAATACCGCAGAACGCACCATGTCAATTGATCAGATCTTCTCTGCCGGATCTCTGTAAGCACACGCCCCATCCACCCTCTGTTTTATAGGATTCCTTGAATCACCCCTGCCGTCACCGGCAGGGGTGTGACTACTGTTTGACTACTATCTCCTGCAAAACCGAAAAAGCCGGTTCGCCCAGTGTTTTCAATGATTTTGCAATAATCCTGAAAAGGCCGACGTTCTCGCTGAAAATCGTACAACCCTTGAAAACACAGCATTTTATCAGGATACGCCTGAAAACTCCGACCGTCGACATTGCTCCTGTCAAGCTCTATCCTTATGTAAAAAAGCAAGACGCAAACTCAAATGCATGAGCTTGCGTCTTGCTTTTGCCCGTACCAGCTGTACCCCCATGACACATTGTGTACCTATGGGGTGAAACAGTTGAGATGACTGGCTTTTTCGCCATTTCATCTATAGTGTTCGGCAATCATGTGTGATCGCTACACTAAAGATGAACCCCCGACTTGTCGGAGCGGTTTCAATCAACTATAAAAACCAGAAACGATTCTACAAGAATTTTCTTCACTGTACTCTCTAAGCAATATTATAGCTTTTCTGATGCATTATTGCAAGTATTGAATTGCCAGAGCAATCAGTGACAGGCATCGATTAAAAAAATAATCATAATGGCGCGGATCCGAAATATCAATTTTGTCTCTCTCATGGTGCCTTATCCTGAAGTTATTTCCTATTTTTCTAAGTGCATTGAACTCTGTTGTAAACAACTCGATATATACTGCTTCTCCACCAGCCATATCAGCAATTATTCTGTCAGCAGAAGTTTTCTTGTCCGATGGGTAATATGTCTTGAGTCGTTCAAGTGCATCCCACATCTTTTCAACGGCGATCTGACGGTTGCCTGGACGCGGCTCCTTATAGTAGGCTATTGCTTCCTGCAAGAGTTCCCGTGTTCCAAGCTCTTTGACTCCCACAA
>ERZ773235.3452-NODE-3452-length-11151-cov-5.983327_pt1 | contig 11151 bp, 10 predicted proteins | sample MGYA00580522_ERZ773235 | MGnify/ENA primary metagenome ERZ773235 (study PRJEB29015, sample SAMEA2737797) | human gut metagenome | biome: human gut; feature: human-associated habitat; material: faeces | place: China | collected 2012 ...
GAATGGGGTGAAAACATTGAGATACCTGACGACCACCGCAATTGCGAATTCTGTGTCGGCTCTCATCCGGCAGTTCTGGACGGCTTCATCACCGAATACAGAAAAGCCGCAGAAGAGCAAAAGCAAGACTTCAAACTCGACCTGTAACGCAGATAAGGAATTGTGCTCTGAGTTGGAGAAACGCATAGACCGAGAATTTGCGGAGTATGAGAATGCTATGACTGAGCACAGCGCGGCTTACGTCTTTGCCAAGTGCGGCGAGATAAACGCCATGTGTACCTGCTATAACCTGCTCACAATAAAGCTCGTTCAGGCAGCAGACATGCCCTGCATCGAGTACCTTGCCCGCTTCCGTCAGCCGCTCAAGGTCGTCTGCGACGAGTGGGCAAAGCTTGACCGCAAGCAAGAGGAGGCATTCGATTCGATGCTTCAAGCTCTCATGGAATCCGGCTCGGCAGAAAGCCGCAGCGATTTTGACCCGGACTGGGTCGTCAAACACTGCTCTCAGGCTATGCACTGAGGGCTATTTTTATTTCAGGAGGAAAACCAATGCGCAGAAAAAAGATATGCTCAGTACTCATCATGACGGCGGTGTTCGTCTCGCTGCTGTCCGTCCCCGCTTACGCCAGCGGGGACGTTGCCGGTGCGGTCGAGAGCACGTGGTCGACTGCATCCCAGCAGATAAAAACCGTTGTGGACAACGTCGTCTTCCCCGCAATCGACCTCATTCTCGCCGTATTTTTCTTTGCCAAACTGGGAACGGCGTATTTCGATTTCCGGAAGAGCGGACAGTTTGAATGGACTGCACCGGCTATACTCTTTGCCTGTCTCGTCTTCACTCTCACCGCTCCCAATTACATCTGGGGCATCGTCGGGCTGTGAGAATTTTCAGCCGAGAGAGGCGGTGATGATCAATATTTATATGGGATTTTGTCTCGTCGAAGATACTGGATGAGATACTTGACTGGCTCTACTGCCAGATCATAGGCTTCCTCGGAAACTTCTTCGCCGAGATGGGCAGCATGGGCGCGGAGCTCTTCGAAATGAGCTGGGTGCAGGGCATCGTGCAGTTCTTCAACTACCTTGCGTGGACGCTGTACGTCATCGGCCTCATCGTCGCATGCTTTGAGTGCGGCATAAACTACGCCGGAGGCAAAGGCGACATCCGCGCCGTCGCCCTCAATGCCATAAAGGGATTCATGGCGGCGAGCCTGTTTTCCGTCGTACCGGTCAGACTGTACCAGCTCGCGATCTCCTTGCAGGCCGAGTTTACTTCAGGCATGACCGGCTACGGAACATCCATCGGAGAAGTCGCAGCAAACATCATTCAGGAGTACGAAGAGATCGAAACTGTCGCCGACCTTATTGTGAAGCCCATCTCCGGCTTTGAAGCAGTAACAAGCCCCATCATGGTGATCGTCTGCATCATCATGATGGCGTATGCCGTAATAAAAGTGTTCTTCGCAAACCTCAAACGCGGTGGCATATTGCTCATCCAGATCGCAGTCGGCAGCCTGTATATGTTCAGTATCCCGCGCGGCGGTATAGACGCATTTGTCCAGTGGATGAAGCAGGTCATAGGTGTGTGCCTGACAGCGTTCCTACAGGCGACAATACTCATTGCGGGACTGCTCGTGTTCAAGGAGCATGCCCTGCTCGGCATTGGGCTTATGCTCTCGTCGAGTGAGATAACGCGCATCGCCGGAGCCTTCGGTCTCGACACGAGCACGAGAGCAAACATAATGAGCGCAGTCTACACGGCGCAGACGGCGGTACATACCGGCAAGGCTATAGTTCAGGCGGTGAGCAAGTGACGCTCACACTCGGAAGTTTGTTCGACGGCATAGGCGGTTTCCCTCTCGCCGCCGTGAATAACGGCATAGTGCCATTATGGGCGAGTGAGATAGAACCGTTTCCCATTGCCGTAACGTCTACGCACTTTCCCCAGATGCTCCACTTGGGGGATATAACTAAGCTGAACGGAGCGGAGCTGCCGCCGGTAGATATAATAGCCGGGGGCAGCCCGTGTCAAGATCTTTCCATCGCATCAGGTACAAGAGCCGGACTTGCCGGTGCTCGTTCCGGACTCTTCATGGAGCAAATACGGATCACGAAGGAGATGAGAAATGCAGATATATTACGAGGACGATCAGGCGTGTCTGTTCGACCCAGAATCTTATGCTGGGAGAACGTGCCTTATGCACTTCGACGCATAAGGCACGTTATGAGTTGTAAGCAATTATGAACAGTCCTCTCTTCAAAATCTTATATTTTCTCTGAAAAATGCAAAAACGCTGTACATAATTTTCCTCTATACTAAGAATGTCACAATATATTAGGAGGTAACCTATGCACAGCAGGAAAACAGTTTTAATTGTTGATCTGATGAATGCGGCGAACATGGAGTTGATACGCTTGGATTTCAGATCATCGACACTCAGTCGGCATGACAAAGAATTTCGCCGTTTCTGCAACTACTGTACGGAAAATGGAATTCAAACTTATGATGCAGAAACCGGACCGCAGTACTTCAAGTTTCGCTTTGGCTTGAACATCGGCGATGCCAACATAAAATTGAACAGGCAACAGCTTGAGGCGCGCAATTCAATTCGCTTTTTGGACGATATCTTTCAATTTGGATATGCATTACGCTACAGTCATCATGACTATACCCTTACGCAGCAATATGCCAACTTACTGAATGAATACCTTGCGTGGTGTCAGAGAAACAACAACTCAGCCGGAACAATTGATGTCAAAAGGACAAAGATCCGGCAATTCTTATGCTTTTTGGATGGGCGCAAAATAGAGCTTTCAGAGTTAACCGCTACAGACATTTCAGACTTTATGACCACACTGTGTCGTTACCATCGTGCGACCATCCATATATTCAGCAGCGTTTTGCGTGATTTTTTTCGATACCTTCAGGAAAACGGTACGCTGGAAAATGATTTATCCCCAAGTGTTCAAAGGCCCAAGATCTACATTGAAGAAAATATCCCCGAAACGTGGACCCCAGAGGAAGTACGACAATTATTGTCCGTTATTGACCGCAGCAATGCGATTGGGAAAAGGGATTACGCGATGCTTCTGCTTGCTATTCTGCTGGGCATGAGGGCTGGAGACATCTGTGCATTGAAATTCAAAAATCTGGACTGGCATCAGAAACTGATCACCTACACACAGCAAAAAACGAAAAAGACAAACACGCTGCCATTGCTTCCTATAATTGGAGATGCCATTATTGACTACTTAAAAAATGGCCGGTTAGACTCTGACTGTGATAATGTGTTTATCCGCCATATTCATCCTTACGGCGAATTTCAGTCCAGTACATCTCTTTCTGAAAATCTCAAGCGATATATGAAGTATGCCGGACTGACGGTGAAGAAGCGAAAAACAGCTCACTCACTGCGTCATACGCTGGCAAGCAGTCTCTTGTATGACGGCACACCGCTTATGACGATTTCCAATATTCTTGGACATAACAGCCCCAAAACGACCTCGGTATATACCAAGGTAGACCTTCCGGCCTTGCGTAAATGTGCATTGTCTTATGGGAAACGGAGGGAATTGGTATGACTTCAAAAATGCTGTTAGAGCAGTATATGGCAGAACGCCATGCTCTTGGATTTAGCCTGAAAACGGATGAAGGCTGTATTCAGCGCTTCCTCCGGGATTTCGCTGAGCCTGATGATGGAGTGATTTCGTTTACAAAAGAATATGTTCTAAGCCATATGGGAAACAGGTTGAACGTGCAAACCAATACCATCCTCAGAGATGTTAGCGCAATCAATGGATTCCTTGATTTTGTGATCCGCAAAGGATATACAGCATACAAGATCCCTCCTAAATCTCTTCCAAAAGAAAACCGCAATTTTAGGGCCTACATTTTTACGGATGATGAAATTGAGCGAATGTTGATTGCCGCGGATCATACGCCATTTACGGAGCAAAACCCTGCTCGAAAATACCAGATTCCTGTTATGTTTCAAATCTTATTCAATTGCGGACTGCGGACCTCCGAATTACTCAAACTGCGAATGTGCGATGTAGACCTCGGAGGAAATGTGTTTACCATTTTGGATACGAAATTTCATAAAAACCGTTTGGTACCATTCTCTGATACGGTTGCGGAGGCCTTGAATCAATATCTGGAAATGTTCCCGCCAAAATCTGCCGATTCCTTGATTTTTCCGAGCTCAGGCCCTCGTAGCAACGATGGAAGGTACGGAAACAGTTGGCTGCGAACTCAATTCCACCAACTTCTCAGAATGGCAGGTATTCCTTACAATGGTCCAGGAAAAGGCCCACGGCCTCATGATATCCGGCACACTTTTGCGGTACACTGCCTTAACAACTGGGTGCTTTCAGGCGAGGACCTTACCGCTGCTTTGCCTGTACTCTCACGATATCTTGGGCACAACGGGCTGACCGGCACGCAAAAATATCTTCAACTGACAGCGCAAATGTATCCGGATATTGTTGCGAAACTGGAAGTGCAATTTGGCAGTCTTATTCCTCAGATGGAGGTGCCCGATGAAAACACCTGATTTCTCCAGATTTTTGACGCAGTACCTTACACACTACCTGCCTGTTCAGAGAAACCTGAGCAGCAATACCATTTGTTCTTACCGGGATACGTTTAAACTTCTCTTGATCTTTTGTAGAGACGAGAAAGGCTTTAATATTGCAAAGCTGAATCTGGCTAAGTTAGACAAAAAGTGCATAGAGGACTTTCTTCTGTGGCTGACCAATACCAGAGGTTCCTCTCCATCCACCTATAACCAGCGCCTCTGTGCTATCCGAGCCTTTTTTGATTATGTTATGACTGAAGAACCGGCGTATATGGAGCAGTGCATTTTGATCCTCAAAATTCCGAGCATGGTATCTCCGGCCCCGCTAGCGCAGTACTTAACGCCAGAAAACCTGAAGCACCTATTGTCTATGCCGGATACCTCTACGCCTAGAGGGCGTAGAGATCTTGTCCTGCTAACTGTTTTGTATGATACTGCAGCCCGTGTTAGTGAATTGGTGGATATTTGTATGCGAGATGTGCGATTGGATTTTCCAGCAGTGATTACTCTGCATGGGAAAGGCGGGAAGATCCGTACTGTGCCACTTATGAAACAGACTGCAGAACTGCTACGCAGTTACTTTGCTGAAAACCATATTGATATACGGCGCAATCCAGATATGCCGCTGTTTTGGAATGGAAGCAGACGCAAATTAACCCGATCTGGAATTACGTACATTGTCCAAAAGTATGCAGACATGGCGCAGGAGCTATCCTCAAGAATGCCCGCAAAAATTTCTCCGCATGTCTTCCGGCATACAAAGGCCATGCATTTGGTACAAGCAAATGTGAACCCAGTCTATATTAAAGACTATCTAGGGCACGCCGATATTTCTACTACAGAGGTTTATGCCAGAGCAGACAACGAAGCCAAGCGAGCTGTTTTGGAGAAAGCAACAGCTCGTCTTGATCTCCCAAAAGCATCTCATTGGGAACAGGATACTGAGTTAATTGAGTGGTTGTCCTCGCTTGGTTAACAAATTTCAAATTATTATGCACAGTGAAACAGGGCACTTTGCTCTGTTTCACTGCTTTTTAAGGCTGTGCTATACATAATTGATTTCTATTCATAACGTGCCTGGAGCCTTCTCTTCAGGTGAGCCGCACGGCGAGGACTTCAGGATCGTCCTTGAGGAGATTATTAAAATATGTGTACCCGACATATATGTTCCTCGACCTCACGCCGGGAAATTTCAATCTGCTGGGTGGATACGAGTGGGAGATACTCTCTCCGTGGGCTGGCGCGTTCTCGATGCTCAACACTGGGGTCTCTCGCAACGCAGAGCCCGAATCTTCCTTGTCGCAGATTTTGGAGGACTCACCGCACCCAAGATATTATTTAAGCCCGAAAGCCTGCCTGGGTATACTGCGCCGAGCGAAGGTTCGTGGAAAACTGCTGCCGAAAAGATTGGAAGCTGCTTTGCTGGCGCAGGCGGGCTTGAGTGACGGTGAGGATATAGATACAGGTGTATGTGCCTATCATATAAACCAGAGGAACGAGGGGATAGACCTGCACGGCGTTGCGGGTGCGTTGATGGCAATGCAGAATCTCCAGATGCAGACCTTCGTTGCTGGGTTCAGTCCGGGCGCTGGCAGCTCTGCTGGGAGCGTTGGCTATACCGAAGATGCAGTACCGACACTCAAAAGTGCCGATGGCGGAAATACAACTCCGGCAGTCTTGCGGCTGTACGAGAACCACGGGATAGACAGCCGGTACAAGGGGCCGTTCGATGTCTCGCCTACGCTCTCTGCCAGAGCCGGTACAGGCGGAAACAACCTGCCGCTCGTTGACGATACGCCGCTGTGCATTGCTGGAAACGTGATCGACCGCCAGCCGCAAAACGGCGGCAACGGTAGCGGCGTCAGTGAGGACTTGTCGTATACGATTACCGCGACGGATAGGCACGCGGTCTTTGCCCGTCAGCGCGTGGATGTTTTTCAGGAGGATGATGTAGTCAGTACCCAAAGCGCCAGGCAGTACAAGGACGCGACCGACCTTGTATATGACAGCTCAAAGCCGTTCGCTTACCTCATCCGCAGACTCACGCCGCTGGAGTGCGAACGCTTGCAGGGCTTTCCCGACGGCTGGACAGATATCCCCGGCGCGTCGGACTCAGCACGCTACAAGGCGCTCGGCAACAGTGTTGCCATTCCGTGCGTGGACTATATAATGCACGGAGTCGCCGCGGCGCTGAATGGTGCATAGCTTGTTGCATCTGCTTCGTTTTGCCGATGATCTTCATTGCTTCTGATGAATAGCTTTGTGCCGGAGCTTCGGGTATACTTCGCTTGCGAAAGCGGAAAGGAGCTTCGATATGGATGAAAAGAAGAAAAATCTATGCGCCATGATCCCGGAGTCGCTGCACATCAAGGTGCGCGAGGAGCAGGAACAGTTGGCACTGACACTGAGCGAGTACGTCGAGAAGATCATCAGAGAACACTTTGAAGGAGGCAGAACTATGGCAAACGGAACAAGGACACTGGCGCTGCAGATTCCGGAGGAACTCTTTGTGAGGATCAAGGAGCATCTGAACAAATATGGCCTGACGCAGAAAGAGTTCATCATCGGGCTCATAGAAGCTGCACTCACCGACGCCGCAGATGCGGAGGAGGCAGAATAAAACTGCACACATCATCAAATCCGTCGTGGGAGACCACGGCGGCAATTTTATTTGGGAGGTAAACAATGTACATTTACCCGGACAACCTCGCAGCCAAGGCGACGCTCTGGCTGTGGGAACTCAAGGACCTTGCCATCATCGGCATCGGTTTTCTTATAGGCATATTCTCGCTCGTGCGCACTGGCGCGCTGCTGCCGCTGGCGCTCGTCGTCGCCTACGGCTTTCTCAGTATCCGCTTCGACAACACCAGCATACTGGATTTCATCCGCTATGCCGCGGCGTACTTCTTCACGCGCCAGCAATACTTTGAATGGAGGGATCCCACATGATCTTCAAAAAGAAAGAATCTACACAGGAGCTGCTCGGCATTGAGGCTATAACGGATTACGGTATATCTACAAAGCAGGGCGAGCTCGTTTTCTTTTCCGTTGCGCCTACCAACCTGAGCGTGCTCCCCGCTGACAGCATTGACGCAAGGATAAACGCCCTGCTCAACATCATCAAGGGCTACGACGGGATAGAGATGATCGCTACGGACTCGATGCAGTCGTTTGAATACAACAAGCGCTTTTACCGCGACAGGCTTGAGAAAGAGAGCTGTCCTGCCGTGAGGCGTCTGCTGGAGCAGGACATAGAACACCTCGACCGAATACAGGTCATGACGGCGTCGTCCCGTCAGTTTTACATTGTCCTGCGCATACGCAGTGAGATTAGGGGCGACATCTATGCCCACCTCGGCAATGTCGAGAAATACATACACGAGCAGGGCTTCACCGTCCACCGCGCCGACCGGCAGGAGCTTAAAAAGCTGCTGGCAGTTTACTACGGGCAGAGCATCAGCGTTGACCCGTACCCGGACTATGACGGTCAGCAGTGGGAATAAGGAGGAAAAACTACATGGGAAAACATCTGAAACAGAAATCTGCACCTGTAAAGGCAGAGAAGAAAAGCGCCGCGCGCAAGCAGCCCGTGAAATCTGCGCCGCCGCGCAAGACATTCTTAGATATGATCGCGCCGGGAGTTATGAAGTTCAACCCCGACATGTATATCCGGGATAACCTCTACTGCTGCGTCTGGGCACTGAAGGAGTACCCGGCTGCGACCGAGGATCAGGCTATACTCCGTCACCTCGGTGAGAAATGCGGAGTCAACATCCGCATATACACGCGCATCGTTGACGCGATGGAGGAGAACCGCATTATACAAAACGCAACCAACAAGAACAGGCTCAGCCGCGCGAACACCAACGACACTAAGCAGATGATCACCGCCGAGGGTAATCTGCAGGATGTCTTTGAGATGGTCAACACCATGAGGAAAAGACGCGAGCCGCTCATCCACTGCGCGGTGTTCATTGAGCTGTGCGCCCCGACGATACAGGAGCTTGAGCGCTTGCAGTCTGAGGTAATATCTGAGCTGCTGAGATCAAAGCTCAATGTGGATAGACTTCGACTGCGCCAGCAAAAAGGCTACCTCTCCACCTGCCCGCAGGGGCACAACATCTTCGGTACTCAGTTCGAGCGTGTGCTCCCGGCGTCGAGCGTTGCGAACTTATACATATATAATTACTCTGGTAAAACCGACGCGCACGGCTTCTACATCGGCAAGGACAGATACGGCAGCAACATCCTCACAGACTTTGACCAGCGCGATGAGGACAAGACTTCGGCGAATGTTCTTATCCTCGGCAACTCCGGTCAGGGAAAATCCTATCTTATGAAGCTCCTCATGGTCAACTGCCGTGAGGCTGGGAAAAACATTATCTCGCTGGATGTTGAGCATGAACAGGGCGAGCTCTGCGCCGCGCTTGACGGCTGCTTCATTGACCTCATGGGAGGGCAGTACATCATCAACGTGCTTGAGCCGAAGTGCTGGAGCACCGGCGAGGATGAGGACGATCCATCAACGCCTGAGACGTTCAGGAAGAAAACTGTACTGTCTCAGCACCTCTCATTTCTGCGAGATTTCTTCCGTGCGTATAAGGACTTCACCGATCCGCAGATAGACACTATAGAGATACTGCTCTCGAAGCTGTATTCCAAGTTTCATATTTCGGACTACACGAATTTCTCGCAGCTCAAGCCGGAGAATTATCCTGTGCTCTCTGACCTCTACGATCTCATCGAAGAGGAATACAAAAACTACGATGAGGCAGCGCACAATCTCTATACTCCGCAGCTCTTACAGGAGATTCTGCTCGGTCTGAACTCAATATGCAAAGGTGCGGACTCGCAGTTCTTCAACGGGCACACGAACATAACCTCGTCGCGTTTCCTCGTGTTCGGGGTAAAGAGTTTGCTTATGGCAGGGAGAAACATTCAGAACGCGATGCTCTTCAATATTCTCAGCTATATGTCCGATAGGCTTCTGACCGAGGGCAACACCGTCGCCACGCTCGACGAGCTGTATATATGGCTCAATAATCCTACGGCGATAGAGTACATCCGCAACTGTCTCAAGCGCGTGCGCAAGAAGGAATCCGCGATGATCCTCGCCTCGCAGAACCTTGATGACTTCGACCAGCCGAATGTTCGCGAGATGACGAAGCCGCTGTTTTCCATTCCGCCGCACCAGTTTCTTTTTAATGCGGGGTCAATAGACAAGCGCTCATACATGGACATGCTCCAGCTTGAGGAGTCAGAGTATGACCTCATCCGCTATCCGCAGCGCGGTGTATGCCTCTACAAGTGCGGCAATGAGCGGTACCTGCTCGAAGTCCATGCCCCGCCGCATAAGGAAGCGCTGTTTGGCACAGCAGGTGGACGATGATGAATACCGTATTTGCAAAGCTGGCGCTCGCTGTTGGCGGCAGCGATAAAGGCAGAAAGACGATAGCGTGGATACTTGCGGCGGTACTCTCTCCGCTCATCCTCATAACCGCAGTGCTTTGCTCCCTCGCAAGCGGCGGAGCGGAGCACAACAACACGACTGTGAAAGCCTGCTTCTACGGTCCGAACTACACGGAGAAAGTACCGTCAGAATTTCGCTCTCATGTCTCCGAGATGCGGGAAGCTTTTTCTCTTCTGGATTCGGCGATAGCCGCCGCGAACTCAAGTGAGGACAGCACAGGCAGTCTTGACCCAACTATGGTCAAGGCTGTTTTCTTTGCTCTGTGCTTCGGTGAGGACGCACCGACACGACGTGCGGCAGGAAAATTTGTTGACTGCTTCTATTCCGAGCAGGAACTGACGCGCGAGGTCGAGAGTGAAGATGAGAACGGAGAGACTGTCACCGAGACGGAGACGTACACTGCGATCACGCCGCTGTCGCTAAGCGACGCTTACACAAATCTCTCCGCCGAGCTCGGCAGAGAGATAAGCGATGAGGATAAAGATAATATCCGGTACATCTATACCATGATAGCCGGGCCAATGGGCGTTGAGAATTACACCGGCACGTATGAGATTGGAGGTCAAAGGAGTGTTGAGATAGATCTCAGTACATTCTCTGATCCGTCAACGAAGAACGCACACGACCTTGCGGCTTACGCCATTAACGCTTGGCAGTCCGGCTGGGGCTATGTCTGGGGAACCTACGGTCAGATCATGACCGAGGAGCTGTTTGCATCAAAGCTCCAGCAGTACCCGGAGGGAGTCGGCAGCTATGCGGATTTCATTCAGGCAAACTGGGTCGGAGGCAGGACTGCCGACTGTGTCGGACTCATCAAGGGCTACGGCTGGCTTGATGCGGAGACGCTGGAGCTGCGCTACGGTACAAACGGTATGCCGGATGTCGGTGCAAACCAGATGTACTATAACGCCACAGTGTCGGGTACCATAGACACCATCCCTGACACTCCCGGACTTGCGGTCTGGCACGACGGGCATATAGGTGTGTACATAGGCAACGGTGAAGTGATCGAGGCGATGGGCACGAAGTACGGCGTGGTAAAAACGCAGCTCGAAGGCCGCGGCTGGACGCACTGGCTTCAGGTGCCATATATTTCTTACGACT
>ERZ773235.3458-NODE-3458-length-11128-cov-15.255848_pt1 | contig 11128 bp, 4 predicted proteins | sample MGYA00580522_ERZ773235 | MGnify/ENA primary metagenome ERZ773235 (study PRJEB29015, sample SAMEA2737797) | human gut metagenome | biome: human gut; feature: human-associated habitat; material: faeces | place: China | collected 2012 ...
CGGCCATCCGACATTTCAGAAAAACGAAGCTGCTGTTCCCCATCCTGCTGGCGGCACTGCTGCTCGTTGTCCTGTTCGCGCGGAATCCGCTCCTGAACGGCTTCGGCGCAGCATGGAATACGCTGCGTGACCTTTGGGCGGCGGAAAAAGGTATCCTCCTGCCGCTTGCAGAAACAGACGGCACTGGCCTTTGGCTGGCAGGGATTGTGACCGGCATTCTGCTTGCGATGATGAGTGTCGCGCTCTCGCGCGTACCGACATTAACGGCAGTTCTATTAGCAGCCTTGAGCGTAGCGGCAGCATTCGTGCAGCCGGGTATCCTGCTCCTTGCTGCGGCAGCGATTGCTCTGCTGATGCTGACCTGGCAGAAAAACAAAAACGCCGTCTCGGCAGCGAGCTTTTTGCTCGTGGGCGTGATCGTCGCGGGCGTAGCCGCAATTTCCCTGCAAACAGGCACGATGCAGGCCCTTTCGGAAAATGCGAAGAACGCTTTGCACTACTGGCGCTACGAAAAAGCGGGAGAAGTCCTGCCGGAGGGCAATCTGTCCGAGCCGGTTACAAAGACAGAAAGCACAGATACGATTCTGTCTGTCACGGCGGATACGGCGCAGACGCTCTATCTGCGCGGCTTCGTCGGTGATACCTACGAAAATGAAACATGGGCTGCGCTGGATTCGCAGACTGCAGCAGAGGAAAAAGACCTCTTTTACTGGCTGCATCAGTCCGGCTTCTATCCGCAGAGCCAATTGGCAACGGCTGCGCGGCTGATGGGCAATTATCAGTCCGGCAGCGTCAGTGTCCAGAACCTTGCCGGGTGCAGCCTGTATCGCTATGAGCCGTGTACGGTGCTGCCGGAACGCGCAAGCTTGACGAAAAACAAAATTCAGCCCTCTACGCTTGAAACAAACGGTCTGCGCGGTGAGCGCGGCTATTCCTACGAGACAGTTTCGGACGCACAGACGATTCTGCCGGAGCTTCTGGACTTTTTGCAAAATGACACGTCGGACGGCGTGAGATCGTACTTGCAGATGGAAAGCGCGTATCGCGAATTTGTATATTCCTACGCGCTGACCGTGCCTGCGGAGTTCCGCGCGCAGCTCGGCGCGGTGCTGGATCAATGCTGCGAAAGCTACGGCCCGGCAGACAGCCTGACGAAAGAGCAGGCGCAGACGGCTGCGCTGGCGTTTTTGGAGTTGTGCTTTGACGGAAGCGGCGATATCGCGCTGCCGCTGAATGACACGGCGGACGGCACGACGTACCAGTACGCAACCGTCGCGGCTTTAGCCCTCCGCTATTACGGCATCCCCGCCCGCTATGTCGAGGGATATACGGTCAAGACCGCAGAAAACGAGCCGACGAGCGTGGATGCCAACGCCGCGGGCGCTTGGGTGGAAGTTTATCAGGACGGCATCGGCTGGCTGCCGCTGGCGCTGACACCGGGCCTTGAAGACCTCTCTGCCGAGCAGACCGAGAGCGGCATCAAGCCGGTCGGCGCGGGCAAGGAAGGAAACGGCGACGGCCCGCGCGTGACCGAGGGTCAGGAGCTGGAGCAGGACAACGCAGAGCCGGACAATTCGGAGGACAACACCCCGGATGGCGGCCAGCGCACCGGGCTTCTCCACAAGCCTGCGTTTTGGATCATCCTTGTTGCCGCGCTGCTGCTTCTATTGCTTGCGGCTATCATCATCCGTCATGAGGTCATCCTAAAAAAACGGAACGAAGCATTCACGCAGGAAGACCCGTCCGCCGCAGCCGCCTGCCTGTTTACAGACTGCGCGGCACTGCTGGCAGCAATGGGCTTCAAGCGCGGCACAGGTTCCATGCTGGAGCTCTGTGAAACGGCAAAGGAGCAGCTTGGAGAGGAGTACGCCGCGAAGCTGCACGATATGACCATGTATAACGCACAGGCGCTGTTTTCCAGCCGTGCGATCTCACCGGAGCAGCTCACAGAAATGCGGGCGTTCCACGACACGACGATGGAAAACCTGAAAACACGCTGCAAGCCGCTTCGCAAGCTGCGGCTGAAATGGCTGAATTGTCTCTACTGATGGGAGGTAACCCTATGAAACTGAAACGAATGACCGCCGCATTGCTCCTGCTGGTGATGCTCCTGTCCTGCCTGCCGCTCAGCGTGCTGGCAGCGGACGCAGAGCCGGTTGAAGCGGAAGAAACCGTGGATACCGTGCCTGCGGAAAATACAGACGCGGAAGTGACCACAGAAGAACCTGTGGAGGAAGCTGCAATTTCGACGCAGGCGGTCAATGCAAGCGGATATTTCTATTTTTCCGCCGAAACGGCAAATAAGCTGCTCATTGCGCCGACACGGATCGCCTTTACGGACGGCCAGACTATCCGGCAGGCGCTGTACGCCAGCCAATATAGCTTTGTGGAGAGCAACAGCAGCGGCTTTATTACAACGATCGAGGGTGTCAACGGCAACTATATCTACGGCAGCGCGCCGGACAGCGTTTCCATTGACAGCGCTGCCAATACTGTGACGCATTTCAGATTTAGTGAAGCCTCGAACAGCACACCGTCCTCCGGCCTGCAAACCCTGATGCAGGTCATGGCGGACTATCTGGAAGAAGCTGCCGATGTGCAGAACGCCGCAGCAGACGAGTATCAGGCGGCAGTCAATGGCTATCTGGGCGTCGCCAGCGAAACCGCGCAGCGCTATGCGGATGCGATCACGGCAAAGATCAACGCCTATAAAGCCGGGCAGGATACCCAATACACCGTGACATTCTCCGGCTTTTCCGGCAGCGACTATACCGTTTCTGCGGTCAACGACTATGGAAAGCGCTTTGAAGATACCGGCCATACCGGTACGCTCCAGCTCCCGGCGGGCGGCTATCTCTTCTCTGTCCGGCAGGAGAACCGTATGGTCTCCGGCAGGATCAAGGTTACCGGCCCGAAGACGGTAACAGCCAGCCTGCCCAGCGGCGACTGGTTCAAAGAGAGCACACTCAAAATCTCAAGCGGTTATGCGGATGACTTTGACGCGAACTGCTACAAATATACGCTGCAGGATCATACCGCAACCGTGCAGGTGCCGGACAGCTTCACCGGACGGCTGTATCCATATTTCACGTTGAACACCACAGGAGCAGCGGTCAAGGCCGTTTACACGGACATAAGCGGTGCAGCCAGAGATAAGGCCATCCCGGCTGAGTCTAAAGCGACCAGCATTGACAATGCGCTCTCCCGCGGCGCGGCGGGCAATACGGTTGCGCTCAGAGCCAGCAAGACCGGTTCTGACGGTTATACACAGAGCGTGGATCTGACGCTGCAGCTCGACCGCATGCCGACGCTCGGCAGTCTGCGCGTGACCAATGCCGCAGATACGGCGCAGGCGGCGACAGAGAGCTTCTCCAGCACCAAGACGGAATATACCTATAAGATCCTTGATTCCGAACAGAAACTGAAAATTTATCCAACCGCCACAGTCTCCGGGTCTTCTATCACGGTCAACGGAAACGAGCTGGCCGCAGACGGCAGCGCGACCGTGACGATCTCCGGCGAAACGACGGTTATGATTGCAGTTTCCTCCGGAAACTACACGACGACCTATACATTGACGATCCAACCGGGCCAAGGAAAGAAGGTCACATTCAAGACTGCCAGCGATGTGACGCTGACGGTCGTGAATAAGAACGGCGAAGAGCTTGCCTATACCAAAACAGTCGGCACCGGAGGCACGATCAATTATCTCTACACGCTCGTACCGGGCGACGATTACTCATATGTCGCAACACAGGGCACCTATTACCACGCGAAAAAGTCCTTCACGCTTGGCAGCAGCGAGGTCATTGAGGTATCGGTCGTACAAGGAGATTGGCTGACTTCATTGGCACTCGGAAACAGTGAAAACACGGGTAGCAAGGGAAATCTTTTCCCAGAAGCATCGTTCTCAAAGAGCACTCATACATACACAGTGAATGTTCCGGATTATTCCAGCGCAGTCTACGCATGGGTAACAGTCGCACGTGGAAGCTGCAACGCCGTATACCCCAGACAAAGCAGCGCAAGTGGAGGTTCAGCTACCGTATCAGTTGTGATTCCGAGTAAACTGACAGGTACAAATCTTATGCAGGCCCTTCTCACTGGCAGTGCTTATAGTAATGTGCTTACATTCAGAGTGTCTTACTTAGACAAAAGCGTAGATGTAACATATTACACAGACTATATGATTTGCCTTGAGCGGACGCTGAGTTTGAAAAATATGAGCGTGAGCGTTCAAGGTGGACAAGTTCTTATGAATCGCAGCGGTGGTACTGGTTTTTCTCGTACTGAAACGGATTATTCTGTTCTCGTTCCGGCTGCAGCATCATCCTTAAAAATTACAGTTCAGACACACACGGACTCCCCTAGGTATGGGGACACAGATAATGGATATCTGGTTTCCGTAAACGGGAAGAATGTGGGAATCGTTGAAAATGCTGGGGCAGTTGAAGTCCCTCTAAATGGCACTGAGACAGACGAAGAAATCAAAATAGTCGTAACCAATATATACAACCAAAATGCTCATACAGAATATCGACTCACAATAAAGAAAGCGGCAACAACTGCCGTTGCATTCCAAACAAATCCGAAGAATGCTTTGATCTATATTTACGAACAGGGCGCTGGAAACCGTGTCTGGCCGACAGACGATGGAATCTTCGCGCTGTCGGAAGGCTTCACTTACTATTGCAGTATTTCGCTGTACGGATATGCTGCACAGGCAGGTGCGCTGCAAATCGTAAATGAAAGCGGTCAGACCGTTCTGCGCTTTGGCGAAGAAGAATATACGGATCCTTCTGCAGTGCCGATTACGCTGCAAAAGGCGGACGCAAACCCCAATATTGTTGATTTTAACGCAGAATGGGCAAACTTCCGCGGCACGGACAGCAACAACGGCGTTACAAGCGCAAAGACACCGATCAGCGCAGCGGACGGCATGCTGTATTGGGCTGTAAAACTGGGCGATGGGTATTCCTCCGATGCAGTCAGCAGCCCTATTCTTGTGGACAACTGCCTGATTGTTTATGCCGGTGAACACATTTACCGCGTGAATAAAGCCACTGGTGTAGTAGAAGCAACGGGTCAGATGGCTGGAAAATCCAGTTTCGCTATCAACGGGCCAACATATTATGATGGCATTCTGCTGGTGGGACTGTCCAATGGACGTATCCAGGCGTTCAGCGCCAAAACGCTGGAATCCCTGTGGCTGTACACCGATCCGCTGGGTGGTCAGCCGAACTGCCCAATCACGATATTGAACGGTTACGCCTATACCGGCTTTTGGAACGGAGAAGACAAAGACGGTAGTTTTGTTTGTGTCAGTTTGACGGATGAAGATCCGGAAAATCAAGCCGAGGAAAAAGCTGCTACATGGCGAATGGTGCAGAACGGAGGCTTCTATTGGGCTGGTGCCTATGCTTGCGATGATTTCGTTATGGTCGGAACAGACGATGGCAAGACAGCCTGCTCGTACCTCTATCTGCTTGACCCGCTGACCGGCAAAGTGCTGGACTCCCGAAGTGGCTTTGACGGCGATATCCGCAGTACGATCTGTTATGACAAAGACACCGATGCATACTATTTTACATCGAAAGGCGGAGGCTTTTACCGTATAAAAGTACAAGGCAAGACGATCACCGCCTGTGACGGAATGGAATTAAAGAATGGAATCAAAGATGAAACGGCCATGAGCACCTCCACGCCGGTCGTCTACAATGGCCGCGCCTATATTGGTGTCAGTGGCACAGGTCAGTTTACGGCATATTCCGGCCATAACATCACGGTCATCGACCTGGAAAACTTGGAAATTGCGTATAGTGTGCCGACACAGGGCTATCCGCAGACGAGCGGTATGCTGACGACAGCCTATGAGCAGGAGTCCGGATACGTTTATGTTTATTTCTTTGACAACTATACGCCGGGTAAGCTCCGTATCCTGCGCGATAAAAAGGGTCAGAACGAAGCAAATTATCTGACATCGGAAACCTTTAATGATGAGACGTACCAGACAGCCTATGCGCTATTCTCACCAAACGGCAAGCAGGCACAGTACGCGATTTGCAGCCCGATCACTGACAGCGACGGCACGATCTATTTTAAGAATGACTCTGCTTTTCTGATGGCCTTCGGCAGAAGCATTGAGAAGATTGAGGTCACAACGATGCCCCAAAAGACGAAGTACACAACCGGTGAAACCTTTGACAAAACCGGCATGGTCGTAACGGCAACGCTTTCCGATGGTTCGACGCGCGACGTTACTGACATGGTGTCCGCACCAACGGGCACGCTTGCGGACGGCACGACGGAACTCACGCTGGAGTTTGGCCGCGGCCAGACCATGTATCGTAATTTGCCGAACGGCAATAAGATGACTGCCGGCAATAAAATTGCAGCAATCACGACAACCATACAGATCCGCGTGGGCGATACAGCCGACAGTGGCACGCTTGCGGACGATATTACATGGAGCTTCCGCCCGGCTGTAAATACGCTTTCCATTGACGGCAAGATCCCGGAGGGGCATAAGGTTCTGATCGCCTGCTATGACGACAGCGGCAAGATGACAAAGCTGGAGGTTCGGACTGTCAGCGGCAGTGTGACGCTGCCAAACAGCGCAAAGATCCGCGTATTCTATATTGACGGCAACAGCAAGCCGCTCTGCGCGGCCGCCGCGGTTCTTGGATGATAAGGAGATGCAGCGTATGAAACGAATCGCTTCCAGAATGCTTTGTATCCTGCTCCTGCTTTCCCTGCTGCTCTCCCTGACCGCCTGCGGCAAACCGGAAACGCAGCTTGAAAAAACGGCCGGCTATCTGCAAGCGCAGGTAGCCGAGCCGGGAGCGGCCTCCATCGGCGGAGACTGGCTGATTTTTGGGTTGGCACGCTCCGACATAAAGGTTTCGCAGAAATACTTTGATACTTATTACAAAAATGTAGAAGCAGCAGTCCGCGAGAAAAACGGAATACTCAGTGAGCGGAAGTACACCGAGTATTCCCGCACCGTGCTGGCGCTGACCGCCATTGGAAAAGACCCGGCCAGTGTAGCTGGTTTCGACCTGCTGAAACCGCTGGCAGACTTTGAACAGGTCACCAAGCAGGGCATCAACGGCACGATCTTCGCGCTGCTGGCGCTGGACAGCGGGAACTACGAAATTCCTGAAAACCCGGATGCCGCCGTGCAGGCGACACGGCAGATGTATGTGGACGAGCTGCTCACGCGGGAGCTGCCGGACGGCGGCTGGACGCTGACCGGCGGCGAGCCGGACGTGGACATCACGGCAATGACGCTGCAGGCGCTTGCCAAATACCGCGAACAGCCGGAGGTTGAAGCAGCCGTGGAACGCGGCCTTGCCGTCCTTTCCTCCTTGCAGGAGCCGGACGGCGGCTATGCTTCATGGGGTTCCAGCAACAGTGAATCGGTCGCGCAGGTGATCGTGGCGCTGACGGAGCTTGGCGTGCCGCTGGACGACGAGCGCTTCGTGAAGAATGGCGTTACCGTCGAAGACGCGCTTCTGCGCTTCGCGCAGGAAAGCGGTGCGTTTGTACATGTTCTGGACGGCGGCGGCGATGACGGCATGGCGACGGAACAGGCATTCTATGCACTGGCCTCGATCCATCGGGCCGAAACAGGCGAAACCACACTCTATGACATGACGGATGTGATGCAATGAAGCAGCTTTACAGACTGACCGCGCTTTTCCTGACGCTTCTGCTCCTTTGCGGGTGCGCCGCGGGAAACGGCTACGGCAAACCCGAACGAAAGGAAGGGCAGGATGAATACCTGACCGACCCCGTTCCGGAGGGCAAGCCGCAGCCGGTTGAGCCGCAGGACGTGACGGTCAGCGATACGGAGTACACCTGCACGATCTCCATTTCCTGCGCGTCGATCCTGGAGCACATGGATCTGTGCGACAAGGAAAAGGTGGAGTTGGTACCGGAGGACGGCTGGCTGCTAAAGCCCGTGGAGGTCACTTTCAAGCAGGGCCAAAGCGTTTTTGATGTGCTCCAACAGGTCTGCAAGGACAACAAGCTCCACATGGAGTTTTCCATGACGCCGATCTATAACTCTGCCTATATCGAGGGTATTGGAAACCTTTATGAGTTTGACTGCGGCGAGGTGTCCGGCTGGATGTATAAGGTCAATGACTGGTTTCCCAACTATGGATGCAGCCGCTACCAGCTTCAAAACGGCGATATCGTGGAATGGGAATACACCTGCGAGCTGGGCAAGGACATCGGCGGCGGCTATGCGACAGGCGGTGACGCATGAGAAACAGAGACACCTTTTCAGGCTACCATCCGACGATCAATTTTCTGTATTTCGCGCTGGTACTGCTCTTTTCCATGTGCCTGATGCACCCGGTCTATCTTGCGATTTCTCTGACCGGCGCGCTGACCTACGATATTTACCTGAAAGGCCGGAAAGCGGTGCGGTTTGCCGTCATGGGGCTTCTCCCCATGGCGGTGCTTGCCGCGCTGGTCAATCCGGCCTTTAACCATGAGGGTGCGACGATTCTGACGTATTTGCCCAGCGGCAATCCGCTGACGCTGGAGTCCATGCTGTACGGCGTAGCCGCGGCGGTCATGCTGGCAAGCGTCGTTCTCTGGTTTTCCAGCTACAACGAGGTCATGACCTCGGACAAGTTTGTCTATCTATTCGGGCGCGTCATCCCGGCGCTGTCGCTCGTTCTCTCCATGGCGCTGCGCTTTATCCCGAAGTTCAAGGCGCAGATGCAGGTCGTTTCCGAGGCGCAGGCGTGCATCGGGCGCGACACGAAAAACGGTAGCGTGTTCCAAAGAGTCGGGAACGCCGTCAAAATCTTCTCCATCATGGTCACATGGAGCTTAGAGAACGCGATTGAAACCGCAGATTCCATGCGTTCGCGCGGCTACGGATTGCCCGGACGCACGGCGTTCTCGATTTATCGTTTCGATGAGCGTGATAAAGCCGCGCTTGCGTGGCTGATCTTCTGCGGCACGTATCTCGTTTCCGGCTGGATGGCAGGCGGCACGTATTTCCGCTACTATCCGACCGTGAAAAGCGTTGTGCTTACCCCCATGACCGTGAGCTTCATGTGTGTTTATCTCGCACTGGTGCTGACGCCGGTGATTCTTGATCGGAAGGAGGACAGACAGTGGACCTCTTTACAATCAACCATCTGAGTTTTGCATACCCGGAGCAGGAAAAACAGGCAATCTCTGACCTCACACTGTCTGTCCGACCGGGGGAGTTTCTGGTGCTCTGCGGCCCCTCCGGGTGCGGCAAAAGTACGCTGCTGCGGCAGCTCAAAACGGTTCTTGCGCCGCATGGCCGCAGAAGCGGCGAGATCCTGTTCGACGGCAGAAATCTTGATTCCCTTGACCAGCGCGAACAGGCAGAAAAAATAGGCTTTGTGCAGCAAAGTCCGGAAAATCAGATCGCGACCGACAAGGTCTGGCACGAGCTGGCGTTCGGGCTGGAATCCCTCGGCTATGATACCCCGACCATTCGCCGCCGCGTTGCGGAAATGGCATCGTTTTTCGGCATCCAGACATGGTTTTATAAGCCGGTCACAGAGCTGTCCGGTGGGCAAAAGCAGCTCTTGAATCTCGCTTCCGTTATGGTCTTGCAGCCGAAGGTGCTGATTCTCGACGAGCCGACGAGCCAGCTCGACCCCATTGCCGCGTCGGATTTTCTTGCGACGCTTGGCAAGATCAACCGCGAATTGGGAACGACCATCCTCCTGACCGAACATCGTCTGGAAGAAGCGTTCTCCTTTGCGTCGCGTGTCGCGGTCATGGACGGCGGCAAGCTCCTTTGCACCGGCACGCCCGCCGAAGTGGGCGCGGAGCTGAAAAGCAGTGGGAACGCGATGTTCCTCGCCATGCCCGCCGCTATGCGCATCTGGGCAGCGTCGGCTTCCAAGGCGGCCTGCCCCATTTCCGTCTGTGACGGCCGAAACTGGCTGCTCGATTATGCGAAAACGCATGAGCTGCAAGCGATTCCAGAAGAAACAAAAAACGCGCCGAACGGCGAAACCGTCGTCTCGGCGCGGGAACTCTGGTTCAAATACGACAAAGACCTGCCCGACGTGGTAAAAGGTCTATCCTTGGAGCTGCACAAAGGCGAATTTCTTACGCTGCTCGGCGGCAACGGCACGGGCAAGACCACCACGCTCAAGCTGCTGGCGAGGCTGCAAAGGCCGTATCGCGGGGAGCTGACCATCACGGGAAGCGTCGGAATGCTGCCCCAAAATCCGCAGGCATTGTTTGTGAAATCCACGGTGCGCGCAGATTTATTGGAGATTTTACCAAAATCCGAACGCAAAACCGAGCGGCTTGCACAAGTCGTTTCCCTCTGCAAATTGACCGAACTGCTCGACCGCCATCCGTATGACCTTTCCGGCGGCGAACAGCAGCGCGCGGCGCTGGCAAAAATCCTGCTTCTGAATCCGGACATTCTGCTCCTTGACGAGCCGACAAAGGGGTTGGACGCGGAGTTCAAGCAGGTTTTCGGGCAGATTTTGCGGACGCTGCAAACGTCCGGCGTTGCCATTCTCATGGTCAGCCACGACATCGAGTTCTGCGCGAAATACGCCGACCGCTGCGCCCTGTTCTTTGACGGAAATATCGTCACAGAATCTACCCCAAAAACGTTCTTTTCTGGCAACAGCTTCTACACAACGGCTGCGAACCGCATCGCGCGCGATGTGCTGCCAGATGCGGTCACGCCGGAGGACGTCATTGCTGCCTGCGGCGGTGCGGTCGAACCGGAAGCGGAATTACCGGAGTACCAACGCATCCCGCCCGCGCCGGAGAAAGAGATGCGGACGGTGAAAAAGCTCCCGGTCTGGCGGAAGCTTCTTGCCGCCGTGTCCGGTGCCGCTTCGCTGGCGCTGATCGCGCAGGCCATCGGCGTGACGGATTTGACAAAGCTCATAGACGCAAACGGCATGACCGCGCTGGCAGGCGGGCAGCTCAAGCTCTACGGCATTTTGCTTCTCTCGCTGCTCGTCTTTGCGCTATCCATTGGCCGCAAGGCCGACCGCCCGGATTACCTGATTCAAACGCCCGTGGAAAAACGCAAGCTCCAAAAGCGCACCGTGACTGCCACGCTGCTCATCCTGCTTTTGATTCCTCTGACGCT
>ERZ773235.3464-NODE-3464-length-11117-cov-4.071596_pt1 | contig 11117 bp, 10 predicted proteins | sample MGYA00580522_ERZ773235 | MGnify/ENA primary metagenome ERZ773235 (study PRJEB29015, sample SAMEA2737797) | human gut metagenome | biome: human gut; feature: human-associated habitat; material: faeces | place: China | collected 2012 ...
AAATCTGTCTTATTTTCTTTCCCCAATCTGTAACACATCATTGACAAACCTACATTAATAGAAAAGCTCTTGACTATTTGGACGTAAACAGAAAAGTGAACCGTGAAAACTGTGATTTTCTATTCATTTTCTATTTTAGACAAAAAGAACGCGTATGCTCTTTTATAATCTTTAAATATATTTGAAAATGCGGAATCAACAGCAAAACCGTCTTCAACTTTAGTCTTTTTTTCTATTCCCAGAAACCCTTTTTCACCAGTACTAATCTTTTTATATTTTATTTCATCTGTTGCTGGTAAATGTTCCGTTTCAATATCACCAGAGCCATCACCATTAGTTAAACTAAATCCCCCCGATATATCAATTCCATATCTATTCGACAAATATACAATAGCCAAATCATGTGCAATTTTTTCATTAGAAAGCATGGTAACACCCCTTTTATTTAAATTATATCACATAAATAAGAATTTGCAACTAAACGGTTGTTAGCTTCTTACTTATTACTTCCCATAAAATCCTATATGCGTTTTAGTGAAGAAGTAAGTGGTAAAAAGTAAAAAATCCCCATTCTTACGAATGAGGATTTTTGTCATTCGTGTCCGAAAAAGAACTGGTGAGAAACCCTTAATTTTACTGGGTTCCCCCAGATTTTCTTTACGAATATATTATAACATAAAAAGGCACTCTCTGCAACACAAAAATGCAGAAAGTTCCTTTGAAATTTATAACGGCAATGCAAAGCAAACGCCTGCAAAACTACAACCGTTATCAAATAATATATTTAGTTGATAAAACACTTCTCTTCCCTATTAACGCATAGTCCACCCTAAAACTGCGTTGCAAAAGAAAAGCACTATTACAACATCAAAAACTGGAATCCAACAGACTGTTTCCTGCGCACGGAAACAAGACTTCCTATTTGCTACTGCTTCGCACTCTTCTCCACTTTCGTGGCCCCTATAGAAGAACCGAAATAGTTTGCCTAAGAAAGCCGCTTGTTTTCATCCTTTGGCTTGCCTTGTGCTTCAAGCCGCCCTGATGTTTTGTTGTACTCATTATACCATTGCCGAAATACTAGGTCAATGGGTTTGGCGCAAATATGACCCGACAGGTCATGCAATTTTTTATTCGAACAATTCAGCTACTGTGACCTTCAGAGCAGATGCGATATCAAACAGCACCTCAAAAGAAGGATCTATTTTACCATTTATGATCCGGTTAATATATCCATCATTCTTTTTTATCTTGCTACTTAAATACTGACAGGATAAATTTCTCTCGTTCATTAGTTTGCAGAGTTTTATAACGAACAATGCTCTTCCATCTTCATAACTTAATTTCTTTTCCATAATAAAACCTCACTTATATAAAAACTAAAGAGCCGCTCTCGCGACTCTTCGTTTATAAGTATAAGAATTGTTTTATTTGCGGTTTCAAGAAAACATTAATTTTGGCCCCAAAACACGTTCAAAAACTTAAAAACACATTTTTTCAAGTTTTTAGAGGTGAATTTTACACATTTTTTCAAAAAATATTGATTTTTATAAAATAACTCTCAAAATTGTGTTGCGAACTTTCATTTATATAGGACTGCTCCATATTTGTGCGAAAGCGCTTTCTGATTATAGTATAAATCATAGCAGTTCAAATGTGAATAACATAACCATTTACCCGTATGCAACCTCAGGTTGAGTTAGAAGTTTTATAAATGCCGCTTGCCATAGTAAACGGCATTTAATCGTTTTGGAATTCGCACACTTAAAAACAAATAATCGAGACTTGATTAAATCCCCCTGATTAAAACACTTTTCTTTTCCATAAAAATTTTGCATCTTTCAAACAAATTATAATCAATTAGTTTGGGATCACCAGAACTTTGTTTTAACAATGTAATAAATTCTCTTAAATCTAATAGATGAAAAAGAGCGCCTGTTTGTTCTATAGCATCTATTAACTGATTTGAAATTTTATCCCAGTCCCCATAAGTCATTAATTCAGTAATTAATATAATACAATGCGGTGGAATGCTCCTGTCTACAAATATTTCGTTTCCCTTGTTGTCGAACAATAAGTCTCCTCTTTTAAAAGCATTTGCAGCACCAACAAGTTGTTTAATAGCTTTTTCAGCTTGTTTTTGTATTCCTGCAAGGCGTTTTGCCTCGTTTTTGTCAAAACCAGCTTGTATAACGGATAAATCCTTGGCTTCAATTAAAAAACTACCATATTCATGAAACGCAAATACATCAGTAAACTCACGTTTTTTATCACCATGCTGTACTTGAGGACTTTTATATAATGATGTGGGAAAAACCGACTCTAAAGAACCCCAAATAGTTTTTTCAAAGTTCTCTCCCTCTGCTTTGCTTGATATATTTACTCCATGATACGAATCATTGTTTATAAAATAAATATTGTTTGTTTTCCATTCGCGGATTTTGGGAGTAATTTCAACGATAGGTATTTTGCAAACATTAGGATATTTTTGAGTTTTATCAACAGAAGAAACAAAACAATCAATCGCATGAGAAACAGTGTCATTGAAATCTCCTGTATATAATAACGAACTATCATTACCTGTTAATTCAAAGAGTTTTATAGAATCTTCTTCAGTAATATTAATTGTTGAAGAAGCCATGCACATATCCATCTCATTAAACAAAAATATAGGGAAACTTTTTTGTTTCATAGAATGAAATAATGCTTCGTGTTCTTCGAACACAATCTGAGCTCCGGAAAGAAAAAGTGGAGTATCGGGCATATCTTGAATTCGTACCCCTGTACATAAATAGTTGTCTTTTTTTCCAAAAAGCAACTGAATTTGGCACCCCATTATTAATGCTTTTAATGTGGGCGTTGGAGCCTTAACCAGAAATGCAGTTTCTTGTCCATTATTTGCAGGTACATACCATATAGATGCAGCTTCAGCACGCATTCTGTTTCGCACTCGTTCGCTAGGTATATGCATTAGTGTCCCTCCTTTAAAAATTCAAATAATGAGGATACTTTTTACTAGTAGAATCATAGAAATCCTTATCATAAATCTTTTCCTTTTCTCCATATTCAAAAAGGAACTTAAATGTTATAGGCGCACTGCATTTTTGTGAAAAATGATAAAGATTATAGAAGTAATTGATAGTACTATGATTCATAAGTATTCTGTCTATCTCATATTTAAAGAAATTAAACTCACTTTTTTCAATTAAGTTATTATCAAACAAATAGCATATGTACGAAAAATATGATAAAGTTTTATCCATTTTACGTTCAAATTCACCGCTTTGGTGAAAAGAGTCTTTGTACCACAATTGGTCATAATCTAAAATATAAATCATTTCACTTATATCATCATCAGTACGAATTTTTTCTGTGAGTTCGTTTAAGTATTCTGCTCTCTTAATCTTAACCGATTTTTTCCATTGGTGATAACCAAAGCATCCTCCAATTATAACAAACACCATAGACAAAAAACTTATAATATCACTAACTGAAAATTCGTTAATAAATTTTAATATAGGTTCTATTTCCTCAGTGTTACAAGTTGAAAGATTATATATATTATTTAACACTTTTTAATCACTCCTTGCTTTTTAGATTTTTCTTTACAAATTAATACTGTTCTTTTATTTCTAAAACACAATCTTTCATATTAATTAAAATCATAAATCCGGTTTTGTAACAAAATCCGAAAGTAGGATCTATCATATTTTTCAATCGAGTCTCATCGCTTTCACAACCTCGTCGATCAGTTGACTTTTTCATTTCAACACATATTAAATTGTTAAACCCATAAGTGGTATCATACCCTCGTTTATGAACAATTAAGTCAACAGTTATGGGATCATCATACAATCGTTTTGTATTCCGCTCTATACCATCAGCCCCACGATTATACTCTACATCCACAATATAGTCGCTGTATTCTGTTCCTTGTAAGGCAGTTGTAAGATGCATTGCAAATCTTGCGCAAACACATCGTTCACTTAAATCATTTTTAATAAGATATCCTTCTTCGCGGTTGAAATTATTTATCGCATTAACCATTACGGTTTTAAGCTCATTTTTGAAGGTTGTCATGAATTTTCACCAACTGAAATAATTTTAAACGATCTCTATGTATAAATCTTAATGTTTTTAAGATTTATAATTGATTACACTTATTTACATACTTTGCTTGATAATCTGAAATCTCTTTGCACGGATATTCCGGGCATTTGCTACAGAAATCCACACTACGTTCCTTACAGCACTTTACAAATGGACACTCTTTGCATAGCTCAAACACATTCTGGGATCTGCCGCCCTCACATTTAAATTTTTCAAGAAGAATATCGAGACCAAATCTCTCTTTGTAAAATCTCTGAGACTGTCTCCGAAGATTATCGTCATCTTTCTGCGTCGCGATATATGTAATGCACCTTGCGCAATCATGACCGCAATAACATTTGCACTCTTTCTTAGCTGAGAAGATGTGTGCAAATTCAGTTTCATAGCATTCTGTTAGTAATAAGCCTGAATTCGCAATATAAGTTTTTATCTCCTCAGGTATATCCGGATATATTGTGACTTTTCTCGTTCCAGTATCAATAAATCTGTCTTGGCTTTTATCGATTGACAGAACAAATTTTCCGCCGTCTTCTAGCAAGGCTTCCACTTTGTTTATTGCTTTCTGCTTTTCTTTAATGTGCATAAAGGTCAGAGAGGAATAAACGACATCAAAAGCACGACCAAATTCATAAGAAAGGAAATCGGCACAAGTCAGTTTGACATTCTCAAACCCGGCAAGGTTCTCTTTGGCTCGTTCAATGGTCTTGGAGGAAATATCCACACCATAGAACTCGCCACACAAAGGTACCACACGAACAGCCAGTCTGCCGGTTCCCACACCGACTTCGAGAACAGATTTCTCTTTATTAAGCTCCATTTTGTCAATGAAAGCTTGTCCGTCCCATTTGTCCATATAATCCTGTAAAGGTCTCGGATCGTGAACGGGGTCGTTTCCTTCGTCAATAAGCAGATCATAATGATGTATTATATCATTAGTCATTTTTATTTTCCTTTCAGCTTAAGTACTCGTATTATTGGAAGTTCTTTCAATAATATCATTAATAACCCCTACAAGTTCTTTGTCGTCTGGAACATGAATATATAACTCGTTTTTTGCTCTAGTACACGCAACATAATATATTCTTGTAAATTCTTCGCTTGGTGTTTCACCCAAAATTTTTGGATCCTGATACATCTTCGATAATGTAGTTTTATCATTCCGCGACGGAGATACACTTACAACAACTTTGTCCCATTCTAATCCCTTTGCTTGATGCACAGTTATATATTTACCATTAGGAGAAAACACCTCATCAAACAATTTTATAGCCGTCTCCCATTTGATTTTTGTAAGGTTGTCCTCAATCTTTGCATCGTATTCAGTTATAAACGGAACAGTAAAAGTTTCGTCAGCGGAGATGCATCTTTTGAACGCCAAATAATCAGCTGAATTTATTAATATATTAAAATGATCAATAACGGTTGAAATTAGGGTGTCGCTATTTACTTCTGCAAACAATTCTGACAGCATCTTTTTAATTGTAATCATAACTGATGAAGTGAAAACACCCGATTTTTTTAAAGAAGCAACTTTGCAGTATAAAGATAACGCATTTAACACATCAACAAATGAACCTGAAGAATAAGCCATATAAAGCATAATTATAAATTTAAACGCTCTAACCCATGTTACCCTATTATGTTCTTCGATATCCTTCCTTATATCAATAGAAGACACAAAATAACTGTTATATATACTTTTTAATATTTCTTTTTGCTCGTCATCAACACCATGCATATATCTAAATGCAGATACCCAGGTGCGAGTTAATACCACACCTCCTTGTTTAACAATCTCATCAATCTTATCTAAAGTTTCCGTAGATTCACCAACCAAAATTTGAACAGGCGCTTTCTCTATCAACTCTTTTTCTTCTTCAGTATTATATTGACGAATACTGTTTTGAACGATAACATCCGACCTTCTAAAATAATTGCTAAACTTCACGATATTAGATGTAGAACGACGATTACCAACAATATGATATTCTTCTAGTTCTCTTTCCCCGTCAACAGAAAATGTATTAAACTGTGATGGTTTAGCTCCTTGAAAGCTATAAATAGACTGTGCAACATCACCTATGATTCCAAGAACAGATGATTTCGAACCTAACAATTTAATAATTATAGTTTGTAATGGATTAGTATCTTGGAATTCATCCACAAAAATATAGGGGAATTTTACACGCAATGCATAGCATACCGTGGAATTTTCCATAAGAATTCTATAGCCAAAATATAAGATTTCATTATGAGTTAACTTCCTAGCAACGTTCCATGTGAATTCTTTTATATGCTTTTTGTGTAAAATATCGATCTGCTTAGATGCCTTAAGATTACAGGAACCGTCATTCAAATATGCATCAATATCAATCTCTACGTCCCCCATAATTTTTTTACTATAATCAATATCATCACAATCTGCTTTACTTTTTACATAAGATAAAATTTCTTCCTTTTCATATCCATGTAAAACCCCTAGCCCTTCGATTTGTGAAGTAATAACAGAGTTCCCAGTTATATCAATGGCAAAATCTTTTTTTATGACCTTCTTTAAATCTTGTTGAAATGGCAAAATAATGTTGTTAATTATAAACCCATGAATTGTATTCACTTCAACTGAAGAAGAAAAGTTTTTTAATCTATTATTAATCTCGTCAACGGCCGCATTAGTGTAGGTAATACAAAGTAATTTTCTACAGTTGCTTTTAGTTATTTTTTCATTATTAGAAACAATCTCTTTTATATTTTCAACAAGGAAATGAGTTTTACCAGCGCCCGGTCCAGCATAAACTTTGAAATGTTTATTTAGCTGTTCTTTAGTCAAAATGTAATCTGAACTTATGTTCTCGAAAGCCATTGTATACCCTCCCTAATATATTGAGGTACCACTAAAGCATTTACCAAATCTTCATCTACCAAAATGCTAAGCGCTATGTCACCTTTGCAGTCCTTTGCGTACTCTAAGAATAATTTTCCAAAAAACAATTTCTTTACTTTATCTTTATTCTCCTCTTCTTGTTCGGCAGCAATTATAGTTTTAAAACTGTCAATCAATTTAGTTATTTTTGAACGACTTCTACCATCAATTTGTTCCCTATTAGCATCCCATGAATCAAAATCCAACTGATTAGCATCTATATACCCATGTAGCGAATCACTTAAAGCAACTTTAAGAAGTTTTTTTGCAACATCCGTGTTTTCAAAATTACTGACAAAAAGTTCATCTTCAAAAGTTGAGCCACCTTCCTTTTGAAACATAACACAAATATTATTATTTTCTGAAAAAAGTTCGCTCAATACATTTACGTGTGTGGGAACATAGGTAGCGTAATCAGATAAACTAGTGGTTTTATCATCCTTTATCCATTTAAAATCACTATCCGTTATGCACAAAACATCTTTTTTAACCGGATTATTTGCAAAAGCTCTTAAAAAATAAGCAAAATTTTTGCCGCCGACTTCAACTATTGAAATATGTTCATCCTCATAAGAATAATTGCACTTTTCCATAAGTTTTGGAAAAAGCAATTTTTCGGCTAATCCTTCTACCAAAATCACTATGTCAGCAAATAGCATATCCGAGCGTGTAACATCCAAAAATTTCATCATATGATTTTTAGCGGTTTCATCTTCCTCAAACTGAACCTTTAAGCTTCGCTGTACACAATCAGCTTGATCTTCCGTTCTAGAATAACTAAGCATGTACATATTATTCAATCCTGCAACTGCAGTAATATTAGATGAATGAGTTGTAACAAATATTTGCTGATTCAAATTATCTTCTTCGTCTAATTTTTTTAGAAATTTGAATAGTTTATATTGCATAGCAGGATGAAGATGGGCTTCTGGTTCTTCCAAACATAAAATGCGAAAGTCCTTTCCCTTTTGAATTTCAACTAGCTTAACAAGCATATACATGTTTATCAGATTATTATATCCTAACCCATTATGCGATAAAGGAATAATAAAATCCGATTTTGTATCACGAACATTAATTACATATGAATTAGATATAGTAGCCGACGGACGCATATCTTGGGATATGGCTACATTTCCCTTGGAAAGACCAATATCATTTTTCTCATTTTCTACTAAATTTGATATTTTATCTAAAACCGGTTTGATAGCATCCTTCATGCTGTCTGAAAGACCCTTTTGTATTTCCTGTATTTTAGAAGCACCAGACGGATCATTTTTTAAAAATCTCTCAATCTCCCGTTTAGTTTCGTGATAAACCGCTTCACTATTGCGTTCGGCCTCAATAAAATCCACCTTAAATATTTCTGTTGCTTCCTTGGAATCTATTCTTGTTTCGCTTAAACCATTTGTATATGCCCAACTATAACTTTTTTGAAAAAGTTGTAAAACATTATAAAAAGATTCATAATCAGTTACCGCTGAAACCGCAGAAATGTATTCTCCAATATCTTTAGGACTCATACTATAAATCGCTTTTACTTTTGCACTAATAGAATATTTTGTCGGATCATCAGCAGCCGCTTTTGATTCATTAATTTTATCCATGCCAATAAACGATAGTAATTTAATAATACTCTCGTCCTCTGTATTATCTTCGGAAATCTCATGTATAATATCGTACTCGATAATTATTTCAGGGGGTTGCTGCTTGTACTTTTCTAAAAAGTTTACCAGCAAATCGTTCTTGTTAAAATCATCCACTGATACAGCACCCGGATTGTTTAGCAGATCAATCGCACGGAGCAATCCCGTTTTTCCCGAATTATTGGACCCGACAATGACATTCAACCCATCTTGAAAATCCATTTCGAAATTTGAAAAATTCCGAAAATTATTTATTTTTATATGACTAATATACATATTATTCTCCTTTTTATAAATTAACTTCTAATTTCAAATACCTTTTAAAAACCTGCAAACTCTGACATTTCTGCTATGTCGTGAATTAGTTTTTCAAAATCCTCTTTACTCCAAAACCTTGGATGCAAATGGCCATGCAACACCTTATTACGCCCATTTTCTTCGTGAGGATCTTCATAATCATATTTAAAATACTTCTTTGCTTTTTCAAGAAGCTTAATATAATCTGGTTTATCAGTGTTTTCTGCTATTGCAAGGTTAAGCAATTTTAACCCTACTTTTAAATTGTTTTTCTTTCCTTCTCTATCTAACAGAGGGATACCATATTCAGATGTTGTAGAACGTATTAATTCCTCAAAATATATATAAGCAAAAGGTGTCAATACCGAATAGGAATCTGGAAAATTAATATAAATTTCTTTAACTATAATCCAATCCGGTCCCCAATTCCACATATGTGCATGATTATATATTTCATCAAAGTCCTTTAAAATAGACACGTCATCACTTCCTTTTCTATATTATACCATATTTCGACTTTTAGTACTACATCTTTTAGCAAACTAAAAACATCACAAAAAGAACTAGGCAATTATAAATCGTCTAAATACGCCTTTTTCGCCAGAAAGTCATTAAAATAACGATTTTAAAGGGGCGAGTGGGCTCTCGAAATGTTGTACAATAGTAGTGGGTAATAATTTTCCTCCCTCAAACATCATTTCAAGGAGGTTAGAATATGAAAAAGGTTTACTCAGAAGAAGAGAAAAAGAAAATAATAGAGATGTATTTCGCCGGTAAAACCATTACTGAAATTTCAAACGAAACCGGCGTTGCGCGTAGCACATTAACTACTTGGATTAAAGAATACGAACGAAAGCCCAAAAGCACAAAACAAGTCAATATGAGAGATTACAATGACCTTAAGCAAAAATGCGAACAGCAAGAAAAGATGATCCAAATACTTTGGTCCTCCCCCTGCACCGTGAGCGCCCCATTGAGCGAACGATATGAAGCAGTTGAATGCATGCTTAAAAAATTCGGGTACAGTATAACTTTAACATGTAAAGCTCTACAAGTGGATAAAGGCAGTTATTTCAATCACACGCTGAGAAATAAAAACGGAAACACTCTCGCCGCTAAGCGTCATGCGGAATTGTTACCTATTATCCAAAAGATATTTGAAGAAAGCAACCGCACTTATGGTGCTGACAAAATACATTACATACTTAAACAGCAGGGATATATAATAGGGCGTAACACGGTGGCAAGAATCATGCACGAAAACGATTTGTTTTCATCAAGGGGTGGAGCAAAGAAACTGTATGATCAAGCGCAAGATAGAAAATTAATCATATCCAATCAAAAGTTCGAAGTATCACGTCCTAATCAAGTCTGGGCAGGAGATGTTACTCAGTTCAATGTAAATGATAAAAAATTCTATATTTGCATAATTCTTGACCTATACTCGCGAAAAATCGTTGGATGCAAAGTATCAACATCTAACTCCACCCACCTAACTAAATGCACATTTAAACAGGCGTATGAGAATAGGAAACCAACCGATTTATTATTTCATAGTGATCAAGGGGCCAACTACACTTCTAAAACCTACATGAAATACTTAAAAGAGTTGGGTGTTCAGCAATCATTTTCAAGAGCAAGTATGCCATACGATAATTCAATCGTTGAAGCATTTTTTAAAACCTTAAAGGCTGAAAAATTATATCATATACAATTCCGTACAGAACTTGAATTCAGACAAGCTGTAAGCGAATACACACTTCACTATAATGAGGTTCGCCCACATACTGTATTGCGGTATATGACACCCTCTGCCTATGAAGCAGCTTATTATGAACGGCTTGAAAAGCGTGCAAATAACGAATCGAACACAGCAGGTTCATAAAACGAAAGAAAATATATTAAGCACCTTGAATTTTCAAGAGTTTTGATTATACGTGTAGCATTGGATAAAATAAAAAATGCGGCTTAATGCCGCATAAATACTACTAATAAAAAAATAAATCACCCTTCAATCGAACACATATGGTTCAGATTTGAGGGGTGATTCATTGTGGAGGCGCCACCCAGATTTGAACTGGGGGTGAAGGTGTTGCAGACCTCTGCCTTACCACTTGGCTATGGCGCCGTTTTGGAGCGGGTTACGA
>ERZ773235.3471-NODE-3471-length-11080-cov-2.826395_pt1 | contig 11080 bp, 11 predicted proteins | sample MGYA00580522_ERZ773235 | MGnify/ENA primary metagenome ERZ773235 (study PRJEB29015, sample SAMEA2737797) | human gut metagenome | biome: human gut; feature: human-associated habitat; material: faeces | place: China | collected 2012 ...
AGCGATGACTGCAGCTCGATGAGCACGTCGCCCTTAATCATGTTAAGGCCGTCGAGGATGTACTGGTGATTGAAGGCAATCTCCATGCTCGGTCCATCTACCTCAGCGGATACGATCTCAGATGCGCCACCGACATCTGCGGTGTTGGCGGAGATGGTGACGTTCTGACTCTCGGCCGAGAACTGGAACCTGATGGGGGTATGCGATTGCGCGAGAATCGCCACGCGCTTGATCGAGGCGATGAGCGCCTGAGTGTCCATCTGGATGGACACCTCGTGATCGGCGGGGATAAGTTGCTTGTAGTTGGGGTAAGTGCCCTCGATCTTGCGGCTCACGAAGATCGTCTCGCCGAAGGTGATGATGACCTGATTCTCAGAGAAGCCAATCGAGATCGAGTCGCACGAGAGGGCGAGGCGACAGACCTCGTCGAAGGTCTTGCCGGGAATGATGGCGGAAAAGTCGTTCACGTCGGAATTGGGAACGGGGATTTCCGCAACGGCAAGGCGATAGGAATCGGTAGCGGCAAGCGTCACGATGCCATCCTTGACGGCAAAGAAGATGCCGGTGAGGATGATGCGGGATTCATCGCGCGAAACGGCCTTGCCTACGCAGCGCACCGCGTCGGCGAGCTCGGAAGGAGAGAGGACGATCGTGGTTGACGGGTCGACCTGCGGGAAATACGGGAAGTCCGCGGGATTGAGCGAGGAGAGCGTGAAGGAGGAATCGAGGCAGGTGATGTGCGTCTGCTCGTCCTGTGCGTTGATTTCGATGGACGCATCCGGAAGGCTCTTGACGATGTCCGCGAGCAGCTTGCCGGGGATGACGCAGCGGCCCGGTTCCTCGATGTTTGCGTTTGTGGCATGTTTGATGGAAATCTCAAGGTCGGTCGTCTGGAAGACGAGCTTTCCCTGGTCGGTCGTTTCGAGCAAGATGCCCGAGAGAATGGGGAGCGTCGAGCGTGAGGACATTCCTTTTGAGACGGTGTTGATGGCGTTGAGAAGGTCGTCCTTCGAGATTCTGAATTTCACGTTTGCTCTCCCTATTATTAATAGTTCTTATTTATATATATCTAGTAATCATAATAAAACAGGTGAATTAGTGGAAAACCTCTCCTCTACCAGTTCACACCGTCTTTTTTGATTGACGTTCCTTGTCGAAAACCCAATGGGTTATCAACGGATATTTTAACGGGTAAAACTTATCAAGAAGACCTCAACCTTCTTTTAACGGGTTTTCTACCTTGTTTTCCACGTTAGCAGCGCTCCTTTATGAGCAAGTTGAGTTGTTCGAGCTGATCGAAGAGCTGCCTATTGTCCTTTTGGTCGCGCTCGATCTTGTTGACGCTGTGCATGACCGTCGTGTGGTCGCGGCCACCAAACTTCTTTCCGATGGACTCGAGAGATTCCTCGGTCATGTAGCGCGAGAGGTAAATCGCGATGTGACGTGGAGTCGTGATACCCTTCGAGCGCTTCGACGAGATCATGTCCTCATGCGAGATGTTGAAGAATCGTTCGACCTCGCTTTGGATGAGGGCGATGTCGATTTGCTTGTCTTGGATGGTCGGGAAGAAGTCCTGCAAGAGCTCCTGGGCCTCCTCGACGCTGATGCTGTTCTTCTTGAGTAACGTCATGTTGCTGACCAGACGTGTAATCGCACCTTCCATCTCTCGTATGTTGGATGTGGCAACCTCCGCGAGATACGACAGCACATCGTCGGGGATGTTTCCGTAGAAGCTCGTATGCTGGTTCACACGCGAGAGATAGTTCTTCAGGATAGCTAGACGCGTCTCGTAATCGGGTGGTTTGATATCCGCGAGCAAACCGGAGATGAATCGCGAGCGCATGCGATCATCCATATCGATGTCCTTCGGCGCTCGGTCTGCCGAAAGGACGATTTGCTTGTTCCTGTTGGTCATCTCGTTGAAGATGTTGAAGAGCTGGTTGATGGTTTCGTCTTTACCTTCGAGGTATTGGACGTCATCGACAAGAAGAATGTCGACTTGGTGGTATTTGCTGTTGAAACTTCCCCATTGGTTGCGCTGCGTTGCCTCCACGTAATCGTTGAGGAACTTGTTGGCCGATACGTATCGTGTCGCCATGCGGGGAAAGTTCTGCATGGCGTAGTTTGCGATTGCCACGAGAAGATGAGTCTTTCCCAGGCCCGAGTTTCCGTAGATGAACAGCGGGTTGTAGGCGATGCCAGGTTGCTCGGCGACGGCAAGGGCGGCGCCGCGTGCGAACTCGTTTGATTTACCGACGACGAAGGTGTCAAAGGTGCATTTCGAGAACAGAGCCTCATCTCCACTCGTGGGAGAAGAAGCGTATTCGCTTCCCATTCGCTCTGCTTCCTCCGCAGCAGCCATGTTCGACGACGGCATCTGATTTGAGAGACTTGCCGGGTCAACGAATTGGTTCATCCAGTCGGGTTCTGTGTTCTGTGCAGTCTCTACCGGCGTAGGCTGAGGAATCTGCGTACTTGCCGCCGATTGTTGGGGTACGTCTTTCGGCGTGTTGACGCCAAGGCCAACGGTGATGGGATTTCCCGTGACTTGGAGAAGCTTCTCCTGCATCTCCTCGAGGTAATTCTTTCGTACCCACGACTCGACAGGTGTGCTCTCTGCAATGAGGACGAATTGATCCCCAAAAACTCCAACGGGAGTCAGCAGGTTGAGGAAGACGGTCTTTGGGTCCTCCTCGTCTATATCCTCGAGAAGGAGGGCGAGCGTCTTGTTCCAGATTTCGTCTTTATCCATCTCAAAAGCCTATCTGCTCAGGAATGTCAGGCCCTGGTTGGTTAACATTCTCTTCTTTCCACCCTCTGTCTTCTTCAGAAGACCCATGTCTTCGAGCTTGTTAAGCGCACGATGTCCCGTGGAGAGACTGATATCGAGGTTCTGCTCGACTTCTGTCGGTCCTATCAATCCCATTTCCTGGGCAAGGACAAGAATATTGTATTCGCGTTCCGTCAATTCCTGCTCTGCGTTTTTACTATGTTGTGGCATCTCGCGATAGACCACGGGCGCTGCCTGCGGGGTGTTTTGGTCGATCTGAATGGTAACGACCGTTCCCTCTTTGATGTTGTCCTCGATGATGAGGCGGCCATTTGAGAAACGCAGATAGTCCTTTACCGTGGGAAGACCGGACCCGACGCCGCGTATGTACTTGCGCATCTCGGTTGTTGCGGAGGTAAAACCCGGGAGTTGGGCACGTTGCTTATCCGCGATTCCCGGTCCTTGATCGGTGAATTTGATGGTGTTCCCATTATCGAGAATCGAGATGCAGGGGTCTCTGAACTGTGCATGAATAAAGTTTTCGCATACTTCCTTGATAACGGTATACGGGATGGAACTTCCCTTTTGCTGCGCAAGTTCGTAGGTCTTGGCGGCAATTTGCTCGATGTACTGGGCAATGTCCGTAGGTTCTATATCAAAGATGCGAGGTGCCGCGAGAAGATCATCGTATATAGCGATGCGCGTTGGCGTAAGTTCAGGGATTTCCTCTTCTTGGTTCCCCATGTTTAGCTGTTCCTTTTCATCAGATATGGAAACTGGGAGTTATCCACAATATAAAACACAATTGACAAGGGTTCAGAGTAGCAAATAACCCCACGAAACCAAATCTTTCTCATAAGAAATGGAAAAGTTTTCATATAGTTTATCAGGTGATTTCATAGTTATCCACATTATTTTCCACTTATGTTGATAAATCAGGGAAAACTTGAAAAGAGAGCTTGGCAAAACGAAAGAAAAAATGATGTCAAGTTGAAAAACGCAGGAGAACAAAAAAGAATCACTTAGTTTTACACGTACAAATGTTCCTCAATGTGGAAAACCTTTTTCTCATTGAGGAAATAAACATAGGTATGTGAAAAAGTGATACATGAAAAAGAGAAAAACAGGGAAAAAGACTGAAAAGCTGGGGAAAACATCAGAAATATAAACAGAAAAGTTTAGGTTTTCCACACTTTCAACAAAGACAAGCACAGGGATTGTGAATAACTAGGGGAACAGGTAAAGCTCCTGCTCATGGCAATTTATATTGATTGGGTTGGTATCGAAAAATTATCTTGACTCGCATTTCTGCTGCATATTACAATTCTGAAGCTTATCAATAAGTACAAGGGGAGTTTCCCTTTAGGAGGAATTGAAATGAAGCGTACCTATCAGCCCAATAAGCGCAAGCGCGCGAAGTGCCATGGTTTTCGTTCTCGTATGGCCACACGCGGCGGTCGTAATGTTCTCAAGGCACGTCGTGCCAAGGGACGTAAGTGCCTGACGGTTTAAAACCGTAATCTCGTCAGCTTCTTTTTCAAGGACTGACTGCCTATGAGGGGCACCATTAAGAGCAAAGAGGACGTAGAGCGTCTCTTCTCAACGGGGAGGCGCTCTACTTCGTCTTCGATGACAATCATCATGTGTGAGAACGACACATCCGATCTTGGTAGATGTGCCTTTATCGCCGGCAAGAAGCTTGGTTGTGCCCCTCTAAGAAGTCGTTGTAAGCGAGTAATGCGCGAAGTGGCAAGGGAGCTTGGGGCGCCGTGGAAAGGCTATGATATTGTTTTTCTCGCGCGAAAGGGCGTTGCTCATGAAGATCACGAGGAAGTGATCAGGCAAGTGAAACGAAGTCTCGCCAAATTAGGGGTCGTTGATGAGCGCTCCTAAGATCCTGCGGGTCATGAGCTCCGTACCCAAGCGAATCGCGATGACTCTGGTTGGTTTTTACCGGAAATATATATCTCCGATGTTTCCTCCTTCCTGCCGGTACGTGCCTACTTGCTCCGAATACGCTATGATTGCACTTCAACGCTACGGCTTTGTTAAAGGGTCATGGATGGCGATAAAAAGAATTTGTCGTTGTCATCCCTGGCATCCGGGCGGATATGATCCGGTACCGTGATTTTGATTACTATCCATTGAGAGGTTCTAATTTATGTGGGATGGAATACTTAATGGCTGTGCAGCCGCACTTTACGAGCTTGCCAAGCTTGTGGGTGACTGGGGTCTTGCGATTATCATCGTAACCCTCATCATTCGTCTGCTCCTCTTCCCTATCCAGAGGAAGCAGCTCAAGTCCAGCTTCCAAATGCAGCAGGTGCAGCCAAGAATGCAGGAGATTCAAACGCTGTATGCTGGCGATCAGGTCAAAATTCAGCAGGAAATGCAGAAGCTCTACCAAGAGACGGGCTTTAACCCTCTTGCTGGCTGCTTGCCAATGCTCATTCAGATGCCCATTTTCATTATCTTGTTTCAAGTTCTACGCGACAAGATTGGGCAGTACGCAGGTGGAGAACTCTCCGTTAGTTTCTATAACATTCTGCCGAATCTAACTCAGACTGTGCCTGATGCCTTCAACCAGAACATCGTTTATTCCATCCCATACATCATCATGATGGTTCTGTTCATTGCTCTGTCTGTTATGCCCATGATTCTGCAGATGAAGCAAAACCCGCAGAATAAAAACCAGATGGTCATGATGATGGGCATCATGGGTATCATGTTTACCTGGATGGCCTTTATTTCTCCTGCTGGTGTAATGTTGTATTGGGCTCTTTCTTCGGGATTTGCTCTCGTGCAGCAACTTGTCACGCAACGTGTCCTCAAGAAGGAAGCTGCTGAGAAGGAAGAAATTGCGAGGCCCATCAAGGTTAATGTAGAGCGTCGTGAGAAGAAGAAACGCCCCACGAAGAAGCATTAAAGTGGAGGAATCACTATGAGTGAGGAATTCGAGAACGAGGAAACCTTCGAGGTTGAAGAGGAAGTCGGTGTCATCGAGGACGTCGATGAAGATGCAGCCGAGGAAATAGAGGAAAGAAGTGAGGAAGACCTGGATGCCGTAGCAGATACGGCGATTGAGGTTCTTCGCACTATTCTTGCTCATTTTGACGCTGAAGGTGCAGAAATCAACGAATATGAGGGTGATGATCAGGAAATCATCCTTGATGTTGTTGGTGGTGACCTTGCCATTCTGATTGGCAGGAGGGGCCACACGCTCGAGGCAATTCAAACGCTTGTCTCGAACATCACTAACCGCAAGCTTGGTTATAGGTATCCCGTTACGATTGATGTTGAGAGCTATAAGCATAGGCAGCGTCAGAAGATCGAGTCTCTCGCCTATTCTGCGGCCTCTCGTGCTGATCGCCAGGATAGAGAAGTAAGCCTGCGCCCCATGAATCCATACGAGAGGCGTCTTGTTCACATGGCCCTCCGTGATGATGAGCGCGTTGAGACCTATTCCGTTGGTGAAGAGCCCAACAGGCATGTTGTCGTAGCTCCGGCATGATTTTCGATACACTAGATATTGATAAACAAGAGAAGATACGTTCGTATCTCGAATTAGTCATAGAAAAGAATAAAGAACTCAATCTTACGAGGATTGACACCGAGGAAAAGGGAATGCTTCTTCATATAGAAGATTCCCTTTCTTGTCTTGACGAGTTTTGCAATATGGATGGCGAGTTTCTCGACATCGGTACGGGTGGTGGTTTTCCCGGAGTACCTCTCGCCATCGCCTCAAATCGAACAGGTGTTCTGATTGATTCTATACAGAAAAAGGCCCGCGCTGTCCAGGAAATGATTGAAGAACTAGGCTTAAATAATCAGATTCAAGCACGAGGAATAAGAAGTGAAGAACTTGCTCTGGAAGTAGGAGAAAGATTCACCACCATTGTTGCTCGTGCCGTTTCATCTCTTCCCGCAGTAATGGAACTTGCTGCTCCCCTTCTTGTTATGGACGGAGAGTTAATTGCACTTCGTGGTAAAGAAGATGAAGTTGATCTAGAGGCTATTGACACCATTGCTGAGCTTGGTCTTGAAACGATTACCAAAAGACACATATATATTAGTGAAACCTACGAGAGAACTATATATGTATTTAAAAAGGTGTCACAGGCAATGATTAAGCTTCCGCGAAGAAACGGTATGGCACAGAAGCGACCTCTTTGCTAAGAGTATTCCAGATGTTTCACGTGAAACATTTTGATTGAGATTACTCGGAGTGTTTCACGTGAAACAAAAGAAGTGGTGTATATTGTGGCAAGACCAGTTTCCTTTTGTGTCGAGAGAAGGAAAGGAAAGACGTGGACTTTAAAGAAGCAAAAAGAAAAGACGCATCGAAGAATCCTTTAATTCTTGCTGTAATTAACCAAAAAGGTGGTGTCGGCAAGTCAACGACAGCCGTGAATCTTGGTGCAGCACTGGGAGAGAAAAAATACAAGGTTCTTCTTGTGGATTTAGACGCCCAGGGAAACGCAACGACAGGTGTAGGCTACGATAAGACAAAATGTGAAATCAGCACGTATAACTGTCTTGTAGACGATGATGTAAAGACTGAAGAAGCAATCAGCAAAACAAACACCAATAACATGTGGTTGCTACCCGCTACAATTGATCTTGCAGGTGCAGAAACAAAGCTCGTTGATGAGATTGCACGAGAGTTCCGGTTGAGCGACGCTTTGAAGGAGGTAAAGGGTGATTTTGATTTCATCCTTATTGATTGTCCTCCGTCATTGGGTCTTCTCACTGTGAATGCACTTGCAGCAGCAGACCAACTCATTATTCCAATTCAATGCGAATTTTACGCACTTGAGGGTTTGTCAAAAATCATTGATTCAATGAATATGGTCAAAAAGCGCATTAATCCGAATCTCGATGTGTTTGGTGTAGTCATCACAATGTATGACAAGCGCACGACTCTTTCCAAAGATGTTGCAAACGAAGTCGAAAACGTGTTTGGAGACAAGGTTTTCAAGACACGTATTCCCAGAACTGTTCGTATATCGGAAGCACCGAGTTATGGTGAGCCAATTACCGAGTATGAGCCTAATGGAAAGGGCGCAGAAGCATATAGAGACTTAGCCAAAGAGGCTATCAAGCGCTATAAGAAACTAAGCTAAGACGGAGGAGTTCATGGCTACAAAAAAAGGTGGGCTTGGTAAGGGCTTAAGCGCCCTCATTGCAGATGCATCAATGGAATCTGGAAGCGGAATCAGCCAGGAAGAACTCGAGATAACGCTCATCGAACCTAATCCTGACCAACCTCGTAAGGTATTTGATGAGGAAGAGCTTGCAAATCTTGCAGATTCGATTCGGAAAGAGGGCCTCCTACAGGCGATTATTGTTCGTCCAAAAGACGGCAAATATCAAATTGTTGCAGGTGAAAGGCGTTGGCAAGCTAGTAGAATTGCCGGTCTCGAGTCCGTTCCCGTGCGTATTGTTGAGATGGATGATGAGCAAGCGCTGCGAATAGCTCTCGTCGAGAATCTCCAGCGATCTGATTTGAACGCAATCGAAGAAGCGCGTGGATATAAAGATTTGATGGCACGAGGCGACCTCACGCAAGCAGAGCTTGCTGCAGCTGTCTCAAAGTCACGTTCTGCTGTTGCAAACTCGCTCCGGCTTCTCGACTTGCCGCAACAAGTGCAGGATTATGTATACGATGGTGCTCTTACCGCGGGCCACGCACGTGCAATTCTCTCGATTCCTGAAGAGGACAAGCGCACTAACCTTGCCGATAAGATCATTGCCGAGCATTTGACCGTGCGTGAGGCAGAGAATATTGCGCGCCTTGTTGCTTCCGGTTCGACCGAACGTGCAAAGCGTGCACCAATGCCGCGTAGCTATAAACTTGTTGCCAAGGAGCTGCGTCGTGAGCTCGACACGCAGGTGCGCATCAAGTCTTCACGTGGCAAGAACAAGATTGAGATTGAATTCAAAGACGAAGACGACCTTCAGAGAATCTTCGGTTTGATTCACTAGGCCCAAATGACATATTACCCTTCAACACGTTGACGGAGCTGACCACAGGCTCCGTCAATGTCTTTTCCGCGCGATTTCCTAACGGAGCTTTCGATGCCACGAACGCTAAGTTCACGGAATACATGCGTAACTCTATCTGAGGGAACCATCATGCCATCAGCCTCTTGACCTGGGGTTATAGGGTTCAAGGGAATCAAATTGACGTGGCAGAGCATCCCCTTGCAAAAGTCAACGAGAGCAGCAACGTGTTCATCGTCATCGTTTACATCCTTGATGAGTGCATACTCGAAAGAGGGACGTCGCCCGGTGAGCTCACCGTAGTCTTTCACTGCTTTACGAAGTTCTTCGAGAGAGGTGCTTGAAACGCCAGGCATAAGCTCGTCGCGTGTTTTCTGGATAGCCGAATGAAGAGAGATGGCGAGTGTGAATTGTTCGGCCTCGTGCGAGAAGCGACGAATGCCCTCAAGCAATCCACAGGTCGAAACCGTGATGTGCCTTGCGCCAATGCCGAGCCCCGTCTTCGCATTCATGCGACGCAAGGCTTCGAGCAATGCCTCGTAGTTGAGGAAAGGCTCACCCTGACCCATGCAGACGACATTGGTGACACGCATGTCGAAGTCCTCTGATACGAGCTTGACCTGATCGTACATCTCTCCACTCGTGAGGTTGCAGACAAAGCCCGTCCGTCCCGTTGCGCAGAAGGTACATCCCATGGGGCATCCTGCCTGTGAAGAGAAGCAAACGGTCAGACGTCCATCATCGAGCGAGGGGATGCCCACAGTCTCAACATGTGCTCCGTTGGGAAGTTCGAAGAGGTACTTACGCGTGCCATCTTCAGAAACTTGGCGCATGACAAGATTGAGCGTGCCGATGAAGAATCGTTCATCAAGCTCTTCCCGCAGTGCCTTAGGTATATTATCCATTTTTGAGATAATAGAGCAGCCGCGAAGGTATAGCCATTCCTCGATTTGCTTTACGCGAAAACGAGGACGCCCGAGCTCTTCGACAAGAGCTTCGAGCTCAGCGTGGCTCAGCGATTTGATGTCGCGTTTCTCTTTCATGAAACCCCGTCTAGACGCAATGACAGCCCATACGATACCATTTTGCTCGACATATCGCCCGATGCTTCACGAGAGGCCAACCATGATTATCACCAAGCCGTGCGAACCCGCAGTGACCAAGGTCGTTTTGCTCAAGGGAGGCAAGAGCGGCGAACGTGAGATTTCCCTCAAGTCCGGAGCAGCCTGCGCCGAAGCCCTGCGTGGCGAAGGGTTCGAGGTTGTCGAAATCGATCCTGCCGATGATGGCGCACTGCAGCAAATCGCCGACGAGAAGCCTTCCGTCGTGTTCCTCGCGCTTCACGGCAAGTACGGAGAGGATGGCTGTATACAGGGCTTTTGCGAGCTTTTGGGTGTACCTTACACGGGCTCTGGTGTCCTGGCGAGTGCCCTTGCGATGGACAAGGAGCGCGCCAAGGTCATCTACAAGGAAGCTGGTCTCAACACCGCACCATGGGTCGTCATCCATCCCGAGGACAAGCGTGATTCCGCCTCCATCATCGAGGAGCTGGGCGAGAAGGTTGTCGTGAAGGCGGTCCACCAGGGGTCATCTCTCGGGGTCTACATCGTCGAGGGTGCCCTCGAGCTCGAAGAGGCCATTTCAGACGCGTTTACCTTCGATGACACGGTCATCGTCGAGAAGTACATCCAGGGGACCGAGACGACGGTTGCCGTACTCGGCAACAACGAGCCCGAAGCGCTTCCCGTCATCGAGATTGTTCCGCAGGGCGAAAGCACCACCTACGACTTCACGGCAAAGTACGCTGCCGGCGGCTCCAAGCACATCATTCCCGCGCGTCTCGACGATCGTGTAACGGCGGCGTGCCAGGAAATGGCATTGCGTGCCCATGCGGCACTTGGCTGCCGCGGGGTGTCGCGCACGGACATCTTTGTCGATGAACAAGGCGTATGCTGGGCAATCGAGACGAACACGCTGCCCGGCATGACCGCAACCTCGCTGCTGCCCGACACGGCGGGGACGGTTGGCATTTCCTTCGGCGCGCTGTGTCGCATGCTCGTGGAACTTGCTCTCGAAGAGCACGCGTGAGTTTGCTATACTAGCAAACCGCGTCGTAAGGGCGCGCCTAAGTACATGCGGAGGGATGTCCGAGTGGCTTAAGGAGCACGATTGGAAATCGTGTGTGCCGTTTAGAGCGGTACCTAGGGTTCAAATCCCTATCCCTCCGCCAGCATGAACCCGAAGGGGCCGCAGTCGCGGCCCCTTTTGACCACCCAAAAGGAGCAGCCAGCACGCGCTGGTTGTTTC
>ERZ773235.3480-NODE-3480-length-11022-cov-3.041397_pt1 | contig 11022 bp, 14 predicted proteins | sample MGYA00580522_ERZ773235 | MGnify/ENA primary metagenome ERZ773235 (study PRJEB29015, sample SAMEA2737797) | human gut metagenome | biome: human gut; feature: human-associated habitat; material: faeces | place: China | collected 2012 ...
AAATTAGAATATTGTATCATTAATATCCCCTTTTTTACTTTAGTTCTATGTGACATTGATGATTTCAAAAAGATTAATGACACTTATACTCATACTGGTGGGGACATCATTTTAAAAGAAGTGGCTAATATCTTAAAACAAAATGTAAAAAATTTCGGATTTGTTGGCAGATATGGTGGAGATGAATTTATGATTGTTTTAAAAACAAATCAAAAAGAAAAAATACAAAAAATTTTAAAAAATATTATTGATCAAGTTAAAAAGATTTGTATTTACTATAAAGATTTTGAAATAGGAAATATTACAGTAAGTTTAGGTGCTTATATTACAAATGAAGAAAAAGAAATGAAAAATCAACAGGAAATAGAAAAATATAGGATTTCTTTATTTGAAAAAGCAGATGAAGCGTTATATGAAAGTAAAAGAAGTGGAAAAAATAAATTCATAATAATACAACAAAAATAGAAGAAATTATTTCTTCTATTTTTATTCTACAGAATATACTACGGAATCAACATTACTTAAATCAACATCTACTTGTGTTTCTATAGTTCTAAAATCACCTGATTCAATTGGTGAATCAACGTTTTTTGTTAATGTTAATACTTCGGCTTTTTTATTATAAAGAGTAAAAGTGACTTTAGAAATATTAGAAGGTGTTGCTCCATTATTGATTACTTCAAAATAAATGTGAGTAACATTATTCTCATCTGTTACAATATTAAAGGATTCAAAGCTTAAATCACCAATTGTCTGATTCTCAATAATAACTGCTTGATCCTTTTGATCAACCTTATTTTCATCTTTCGTAGTATCCTTTTTAGATTCACAACCAATTAAAGAAATAAAGAATGGAATACAACACATCAAAAATAATATTTTCTTCATAATCAACGCTCCCTATCATAAAAATAACATATTTTTATAATTATTTCAATCAAATAAACCAAGATAGTATTTTTTCTTTCCTCTTCTAATTACAACAACTTTATTTTCAATAGCTAATTCTCTTGTTATCATCTGATTTTCTTCCAACATTTTTTCACCATTCATACTAATAGATCCTGCTTGAATAAACTCTCTAGCTTCTCTTTTACTAGAAGCAATATGATTATTCACTAAAACATCAATAAGAGGCAATTCCTCCATTTTAAAATTAGGAACATCTTTAAATCCATCTTCAATTTCCTCTAAAGACAATTCTTTTACATTACCACTAAATAAAGCATCACTAATTCGAACAGCTTTCAAATACTCTTCTTCTCCATGTAAAAAAGTAATAATGCCTTTTGCTAAAGCTTTTTGTGCTAAACGAAGTTCTGGTTTTTCTTTATGTTGTCTTTCAATTTCTTCGATTTCTTCTTTTGTTAAGAAGGTATATATTTTTAAATAATCAATCACTTTTTCATCTTCGGCATTGATTAAAAATTGATATATTTCATAGCTTGATGTTTTTGTTTTATCTAGCCATAAAGCATTACCTTCTGATTTTCCAAATTTTTTTCCTGTAGAATCTGTTACTAAAGGCATTGTAAAGGCATAAGCTTCTTTGCCAAGTTTTTTCTTAATTAGATCTACACCAGCTGTAATATTACCCCATTGATCAGATCCAGCTACTTGTAATGTACAATTTTTTGTTTCATATAAATGTAAGAAATCTAAAGCTTGCATAATCATATAAGAAAATTCTGTATAGGTAATCCCTGTTTCTAATCTTCTTCTGATAATATCCTTATCTAACATATAATTGATATTAAAATATTTTCCATAATCTCTTAAAAAATCAATAAAATTGATATCTTTTGACCAATCGTAATTATTCACTACTTCAAAGCCAAATAGTTCTTTTACTTGTTTTGTTAAACATTCAATATTGTGTTCTACTTCTTCTACAGTTTTCATTTCACGTTCTGTTGTAGGTCTAGGATCTCCTATTCTTCCTGTTGCTCCACCAATCAATAAAATAGGATGATGTCCTGCATTCGCAAGTCTTTTAGAAATTAAAAAACTAGATAAATGACCAATATGTAAAGAATCAGCTGTAGGATCTGTTCCTATATAAAAAGTCATTCCACCATTATTTAATTTTTCTTCTAATTCAGAACTTGTTACATCTTTGATGAGTCCTCTCCATTTTAATTCATCATATAATTTCATTCATGTTCCTCCTCACAGTGGTGATTCATAATTTCAACTCCACTACTAGTTCCTATTCTAGAAACACCTTTTTCTATATATTCTACTACTTGATGATAATCTTTAATACCACCACTTGCTTTAATTTCTAACAAATCATTTTTATTTTCGTTAATAATATCAATATCTTCTAAAGAAGCACCTCTTGTTCCAAAACCTGTTGACGTTTTGATAAATTCAACAAATGTTTCATTACAAATTTCAGTCATTTTTTTTATTTCTTCTTTTGTTAAATAGCATGTTTCTATAATTACTTTTAATGGTTTTCCATCACAAGAATAATGAACTTCTTCAATTTCTTTTTTTACATATTCAAAATCACCATCTTTGATAGCTCCTATATTTGCTACCATATCAATTTCAGTAGCTCCTTTTTCAATTGCATCAATTGTTTCGTAAACTTTTGTTTCAATAGTGTTTGCACCTAAAGGAAATCCTACCACTGTTCCTATTTCAATATTAGTACCATTTAATAAATCTTTTACAAAAGGTACATAATGTGGATTAACCACAACTGCTTGAAATCCATAATCAATTGCTTCTTGACATAATTTTCTGATATCTTCTTCCGTTGCATATGCTTTTAAATTTGTATGTTCTATGTATTTATTAATTTCCATTAATATCCCTCTTTCTAATAAAAAAATCACTATGTATAAGGACGAGTTTCCCCGCGGTACCACCTTATTTCATAATGATATGCTCTTAAATTCTTAACGTGAATCCCCGTTTCAACTCAAAAGTATGTAATTCTTTGTTTCTATTTAACTTGTTTTCACCAACCACAAATTCTCTAATTTCCATATCACAAATACTATTACTTTGTCTTCATTGATTTTTTTTGATTTAATATTTCTTCAAAAGTCAGATTTGAAAGTTCTCTTGACTTTTTCTTATCCAATACTAGTTTTTTCTTATCTTCATCAGAAAAATTATTCATCCGATTGGAATGATAAATTTCCTCAATATGATTTACAGCATACTCTGATACATATATATAACCAGCTATAGACTCTATTTTCATTATTCTTCTCCATGGATTTCTTTTATTTTATCTTCTATTTTTTTTCCATATTCAATAGATTCATCATAAACAAATTCTAATTCAGGAATATGTCTAATATCAATTCTATCCATCAATTGTTTACGAATAAATCCAGAAGCATTCTTTATCGCTTTTTTTATTTCTTCTCTATTACTATCATCTAAAGATGTATAGTAAACTTTAGCATAACTTAAATCGTTTGTTACTCTACAATCTGTAATTGTTACAAATCTTAAATCACGATCTTTTACTTCGGTTGCTAGAATATAGCTAATTTCTTTTGCCATTTGGCTAGAAATTCTATCTATTTTAACACTCATATTCTCACCTCATATTCGATATTATATAATAAATTTGATAATTAGTAAACAACTATCCATCAATTATCGTTTCGTCTATATAATGCCATGAAGTTGTATCTAATGTTGCCGTAGCATATTGAAGTTCTACCGAACCATCAGGTTTTATGAACAGTTGAACATTTGCTTTCCCTAAGGATATCCATTTTACAAACCACCTATGAGGACGAAAACCCTCTGGAATTGTAGCAATTTGTACTCCAGTAGCTCCTATATCTGTCACATTAAGTCGAAAACTAATAATATATCTCTTTTGATTTCCACTTTTCAAAGCATATGAATTACTAGTTTTAGTGGCATTAGAAGTTAACTCTATATCAGAAGTTTCCACACTTTTCAAACTACTCATCTCAGATTTCAAACTATTAATTTCATTTAATAAATATTCATAGTTATTATCGCTTTCAACAGCATTTACAGCATCTATTTTCAATTCATCTAATATTGTTTTCCTATTTTGTAAATTAAAAAGCATAATCGAAATTGTTACTAAAAATATCATAAAAATTGTATATAAAATCCCTGATACAGCAAACCCTTTATTATTCATATTATCACCTATTTTACTGTAATAAGTATATAATATTTAAAAGACTTAGTCAATTAAAAATATCATTTCTATTGATTTGTTATTATATAATAAAAAAAGAAAGAATTATCTTTCCTTTTCTACCATTTCATATCCTTCAATAATATCTCCTACTTTAATATCATTGTAGTTTTCAATTGTAATACCACATTCTAAGCCTTTTTTTACTTCTTTTACAGAATCTTTTTCTCTTTGAATAGAATTAATATTACCATCATATATTACAATACCGTCACGAATTACTCTAGCTTTGCTATCACGTTTCATAACACCATCAATAACATAAGAACCTGCTATAATTCCAACTTTAGAAAATTTAAATAATTGTCTTACTTCAGCAGAACCTGTTACTTTTTCTTCATAGATTGGTTCTAACATACCCTTCATAGCAGCTTCTATTTCTTCTACAGCTTTATAAATAATATCATAAAGTCTAATTTCTACACCATTTTCTTTAGCATAATCTCTAATAGAATTTGTTGGTCTTACATTAAAACCAATAATAATAGCATTAGAAGCTTTCGCTAATACAATATCACTTTCAGTAATAGCACCAACACTACTTCTGATTACTTTTACTCTAACATCTTCTACTTCAATTTTTTCTAAAGAATTTTTTACAGCCTCACTAGAACCATTTACATCAGCTTTAATAATTACATTAATTTCTCTTAATCCTTCATTAATCTTAGCAAATAAATCATCTAATGTTACAGCTTCGCTACTTTTATTTTCTCTTAATCTTTGAGCAGTTTTTCTCTGTTCTCCAATACTTCTTGCTTGTTTTTCTGATTCAAAAGCCATAAATTTATCTCCAGCTTGTGGTGTATCATTAAGACCCGTAATCTCTACAGGCATAGAAGGAGTAGCTTCCATAATTTCTTCGCCTTTATCATTTTTTAAAGTTCTGACTTTTCCATAAGAAGTTCCTACTACAATTGGATCCCCTAATCTTAAAGTACCGTTTTGAATTAACAAAGTGACAATTGGACCTACATGTTTATCCAATCTTGACTCTATTACAGATCCCATTGCATAACGATTTGGATTTGCTTTATATTCATTCATTTCAGCTACTAACAAAATGTTTTCTAATAATTCATCAATTCCCGTTCCATTCATCGCAGAAATTTGATTATAGATAGTATCTCCACCCCATGTATCAGGAGTAAGGCCATATTCTGTAAGTTCTGTCATAACACGTTCTGGATTTGCTCCAGGCTTATCAATTTTATTAATTGCTACCATGATAGGAACACCAGCAGCTTTTGCATGATCAATAGCTTCCTTTGTTTGAGGCATCACTCCATCATCAGCGGCTACAATAATAATTACAATATCTGTAATACTAGCTCCTCTAGCACGCATTTCTGTAAAGGCCGCATGTCCTGGAGTATCAATAAATGTAATAGGTTTTCCATTATATTTTATTTGATATGCACTAATAGCTTGAGTAATTCCACCAGCTTCACCTGCTACTACATTAGTCTTTCGAATTGTATCCAATAATGTCGTTTTACCATGATCTACATGTCCCATAATCGTTACTACAGCAGGTCTTTCTACTAAATCAGCTTCATCATCAATAACTTCATATTCCTCAAAATTAGAAATATCAGCTTGTTCTTCTCTTTTTAATTCTTTTCCATAATCTACAACAATTAACTCAGCATTTTCAAAACTAATACTATTATTTACTGTTGCCATAATTCCTAGCATAAATAATTTTTTAATGACTTCTGTAGTATTTACTCCTAATCGTTCCGCTAATTCTTTAATAGTCATATTTTCTTTGTATAAAATAACTGATTCATCCACTGCATGATCATTAGACATCAATTTTTCTTTATTTTTATACATTTCCTTTTTCTGACCAGCTAACACTTCTTTTTTATGATTTACACTTTGAATATTTTTCTTCTTTTGTTTCTTTTTATTAACGTTATTTTCAACATTAATTTTTTCTTTTTTTACAAAGTCTTCAGCCAAATCTTCTGCTAAATCTTCTAATGCTTCTTCTTCATCATAAGTAGCATTATCTAATAGAATGATATCATCTTCTTCAAGTAAATCTTCTTCATCATTGACTCTAATATCTAAATCCAAACATTTCTTTAAAATTTCATCGACTGTTTTATTGACATCTAGAGCATATTCTTTTACTGTCATCATGCTCGTCACCTCCTATTATATTAAATTTCTTAAATCTTCATAAATTTTACTAGGTACATCTATTTCTAAATGTTTATTTAGTATTTTACTTTTTTCAGCTTTATCAATTACAGAAGGGTCTAATTTTAAATAAGCACCTCTTCCATTTGCTTTTCCTGACTCATCAATAATTACATTACCTTCTGGTGTCCTAACAACACGAATCAATTCCTTTTTAGGGCATCTTTCTTTGGTAACAACACAAGTTCTAAGTGGTATTTTTTTCATAACACACCTCTATTCAATAATATTAATTCCTTCTTCACGTGCTTGTTCATAAGTTTTTACATCAATTTTATAATGTGTTAAACGAGAAGCTAACTTAACATTTAAACCTTTTTTACCAATTGCTAAAGAAAGATTTTCATCATTTACAATTGCAACAGCTTCTTTTTTCTTTTCATCTGTTATAAATACAAATGGATCTTTAGCTGGACTTAAAGCATTGGCAATAAATTTAGAAGGTTCTTTATCATAAGGAATAATATCAATTTTTTCACCATTTAATTCTTCAATAATACGATTAATTCTAGAACCTCTTTCTCCAATACAAGAACCAACTGGATCTACATTTGGATTTTCTGACATAACAGCTACTTTTGTACGGTTTCCAGCTTCTCTAGCAACGCTATAAACAAGAATAATACCTTCATTAATTTCTGGAATTTCAAGTTCAAATAAACGTTTTACAAATCCATAATGAATTCTAGAAAGTAAAATAACTGGCCCTCTACTATTACTATCTACTTTTGTAATATACACTTTAATAGAAGAACCCATTTGAATTGTTTCCCCAGGCATAATTTCAGTTTTAGGCAAAATACCTTGAACTTTTCCTAAATCAATATAGTAGTTTCTTTGATCTTCCATAGCTACTAAACCAACAACCATTTCGCCTTCTTTATCATTATATTCGTTAATAATAACATCTTTTTCAGCTTCTCTGATTTTTTGAACAATTACTTGTTTTGCTGTAGCAGCTGCTACACGACCAAAATCTTTAGGAGTTACTTCTTCCTCAATTGTTTCACCAAGTTGTATATCAGGTACAATTTTTCTAGCTTCTTCTAAAGTCAAATGAATTCGATCATCATATACAAATGGTAAAACTTCTCCACCATCATCTTCTTCATCATCTTCATTAATAGTTGAAAAATCAATATCTTTAAAACTTTTATATTTTTCTTCTTCAGAACGATCTACTACGGTTTTATAAGAATATACTTTGATTTCACCAGTTTCACGATTAATATCTACTCTTACGTTAGATAAAGAATTATAATTTTTCTTATAAGCAGCTGTTAAAGCTAATTCCATTGCTTCATAAATAATATTTTCGTCAATTCCTTTTTCTTTTACTAAAAGGTCAACAGCATTTTTAAAACTCTTACTGTCCATTTTATTCACATCCTTCCTCTTTAGAACAGACATCTAAGATATAATTTTCTTCAATTGGATCATTTTCATCTAGAATAGGATTGATTAATTTAGAAACAGTAACACAATCTTCTACATCTAAAGTTCCTTCTTTATCAATCACAACTCTTAAAAACATCATAGATCCTTCTTTGACATATTCTACATGATCTAAAATGTAATTATTGTCAGTTATCGTCTTTTCAATCAAGTTTTGAACTTTTTCTTCTATCTTCATAAAACCTCCATTATAGTAAAGAGTGGGCTTTTTTGCTCACTCTTGTCTGAATATATTTATATTATAGCACATATTTTTTATTTTGAATAGTCTTTTTATTCGTTATGATATTTTTCATTTAACACTTGAAATAATTTTTCATGTTCTTCCGTATAAGGAACATAATCTGGATCATGCTCTTTTAATATCATTTCTAAATAAGGATAATATACATATTTAATATCTGTTAATTCCTCTACTTGAAGTTTTGTATGATCAACATCAATATTTCTATGAAGTAAATAAACATCATCAAATACTCGAATAAAAGAATTTTTATATGGTTGAACTCTTTTTATAGTAAATAAATATTCTAAATCCTCTTTCGTTGCATCTACATCTAATTCTTCTTTTAATTCACGTAACCCTGATTCAACACTTGTTTCTCCAGCTATTACATGACCCGCTGAAGAAATAGCCCATAAATTTGGAAATGTTTTTTTATAAGGATTTCTTTTTTGAACCAATAGTTCTTTTTTATCATTGATTATCCAGATATGAACAGAACGATGCCAACAAGACTCATTATAAATTTCTTGCTTTGTTTTACTTTGTCCTGTTAAATTTCCATTTTCATCTAATACATCCAATAATTCAGTCATTATATCACTCATATGATCACCACTGAATCATCATAACATGGTTTTTGATAAATTTCTATTACTTTTACTTTTTATTAACATTGTCTTGACATTTTGGGCAATAATAAGTTCCTCTCCCATTTACCTTCGTCTTAATAATTTTACTTCCACATTTCTTACAAATTGTTTGCCCATGAACAAACAATTCATTTTGAAATAAACCATGTACCCCTTCACTAGATTCATAAGAACGAATCGTAGTACCACCTAATTCAATAGCATGTTCTAAAACAATTTTATTATTATTGATAATGTTTTTCAATTCTTCATTTGTTAATAAATTACATGGTTTTAAAGGATTAATATGACTCATAAATAAAATTTCATCCGCATAAATATTTCCAATTCCAACCATAATACTTTGATCTAATAATACTGTCTTAATCGGTAATTTCTTTTTACTATATTTTTCTTTTAAATAGTTTTCATTTAATAATTTATCCCAAGGCTCTAATCCTAGCTCATTAAGTGGCTTATGATTCCATACCTCTTCATTAGGATATAAATACATTCTTCCAAATTTTCTAACATCCTTATAACGAAGAGTCGTTTGATCACTAAAAACAAATTCTACATGTTCATGTTTTTCATAAGGATCTTTTATAGAACGGATTAAATACTTTCCTTCCATACGAAGATGGGAAAGCAAATAATAATGGTCTAATTCAAACATCAACCATTTGCCTCTTCTTTTAATATCAAGTATTGTTTCACCTGTTATTTGTCTTTTAAATTTTGAAACATCTGGATATTCAATAATTCCTGGATATAAAATATTAACATCTATTATTGTTTTTCCCTGTACCATTTTTTTTAATTTGTTTTTTACAGTTTCAACTTCTGGTAATTCTGGCATACTATCACCTAAATTTTTTTACTTTTTTCATGGAATGATTTTTGAAAATATTCACAATCTTCATAAACAATATATTGTTTTTCTTCTTCAATGTTATTGAATTTTGTAAATATTCTTGAAATGAATCATGTTCTAATATGTATTTTAAAGTTCCTTCAGAGTAATATTTTTTTAATTGATTATAAGTACCAACTTTTCTATGATTAATCATAGAAAATAACGAATGAACCATTTCCTCATTGTTTTCAAATAATGCTACTCTAAGTGCATTGGTAATCTTTTTTAAACTGATAAGCAAAGATTCATTGATTATATCTCTACCATCTATATGGTTAATTAAATATTCTCCGACGATACTGTCTTTTCTTATAGCTGCATAATCTAAATAATACCCTACTTGTTCTTCAAATTCAAATAATTTTTCATGGATAAATCGCATTTCTTTTAAAACTTTTAAATCAATTCCTTTTTCATTTAATCGTAATATAAGTGTCAATAATTCATGCTTTACTTCTACTAAAATGTAATTAGGATTTTCTTTAATCTCATGAAATATCATGATATCTTTTTCTTTCCTCTAATGAATAGATTTCTTTAAAGTTTTACTTGTTACTACATTATCTAAATTACAATTTCCCTCTTCATAAACAAAATACTGTCTATCTTCTTTACTATCTAATTTTTGTAAATATTCTTGGAATGAGTCATGTTCTAATATATAATTTAATACATCCTCTAGATAATGTTCTTTTAAATCATCATAAAGTCCATTTATTTTTTTGATAATTAAAGAATATAATTGCATAGCCATTTGTTCATTTTTCTCATATGTAGCAATATTAAGAGCATTTACTATTTTATCATAATCAATATATAAGGAAGTATTTTGAATAGTTTTCCCATCCTCATGAGTCATTAAATATTCTCCAAGGTAACTTCCTTTTCTAATAGCAATCTTACTAAAATAAATTTCATCTTCTGGAACTACCTTACTCATTTCATAAAATATATCATGTATAAATGCTACTACTTTGTCATCAACTTTTTTTAATGCAAGATTAAATAAACCTTCATCACCAGCCATTCCTACTAAAATATAATCGGAATTTTCTTTAATTTCTTTAAATTTTGTTATCATACAAATTTTCCTTCTTTCGTTATACCACATACTATATCACATTTTTTTAATTTTTCAACATTTTTAATTGAAACCCCTTCATTTAAAAATAAACCTATTCCATTTTCCAATGAATAATGTAAAAGAGTCAATTTAAAATGACCCTTAATCTTTAAATTTATTTTTTTCCAATTTTTGTTTTTCCACCCATATAAGGTTGTAAGGCTTTTGGAATATCAATACTACCATCCTCATTATAATTATTTTCAATTACAGCAATTAATCCTCTTGGTGTAGCAACTACTGTATTATTTA
>ERZ773235.3485-NODE-3485-length-11010-cov-3.186308_pt1 | contig 11010 bp, 9 predicted proteins | sample MGYA00580522_ERZ773235 | MGnify/ENA primary metagenome ERZ773235 (study PRJEB29015, sample SAMEA2737797) | human gut metagenome | biome: human gut; feature: human-associated habitat; material: faeces | place: China | collected 2012 ...
GTCGCCATCGCGCGCGCCATCTGCACAAAGCCGAAGCTGCTGCTTGCCGACGAGCCGACCGGCGCGCTCGACACGGCGGCGGGCGCGCAGGTGATGGATATTTTCGACCAGCTCCACAGCGAGGGGGATACGATCATCGTCATCACCCACGAGCAGGAGGTCGCCGACCGCACGAACAGAATTTACCATATTCGCGACGGCTTGCTGCGGGGAGGTGCGCCCGTATGAAAAAGAGGACAAAAATCATTCTTGCCGCAGCCGCTGCCGCCGCGCTTGTGTGCGGGATTATCGCGGCCGTGTTCCTGGGCCGCAGCCGCGACCCGGTCGAGGTGGTCGCCGTCGCCAACCTGCAGCTCGGCGGGACGCCGGACGGGCTGAACGCCTACGGTACGGTCGCCACCGAGCGCAGCCAGCAGGTGAAATACCGCAGCGACCAGAAAATAGAGCGGATTTACGTCTCGCCCGGCGACAGCGTCGAGGTGGGCGACCCCCTGCTTGCGTACGACGTGACCATGAACAGCATACAGCTCCGCCTGAAAAAACTGGAGCTGAGCAGACTGGAGCTCGGGATAAAACAGGCAAAGCAGCAGATACAGATCCTGCAGAACACAAAGCCTTACGAGCCGGCACCCGCGCCGGAGCCCGAACCCGAGCCGGAGCCCGTGCCGGAACCTGAGCCCGTGCCGCCGGAAGTCGTCGGCGCGGACGCCGCGCCCTATGCGGGCACGGGCAGGAAGGGCGACCCGCTCCTGTACCTCTGCCCATCGGGCAGCACCATCACTTCGGAGTTTATTATGCTCCTGTCCGGCCGCGCCGCGCAGGAGAACGCGGCCGTCTACGCGCGGCTGGAAGCGCGCGCGGGGAATGCGGCCGACGGCGCGCTTGTCCACGCATACGACATGGTATTTGAACCCGACGGCCGGTTTTCCTATGCGCTGGAACTGCCCGCGCCGGAACCCGAGCCGGAGCCGGAACCGGAACCGGCGGAGGACGCACTGGTGGATGTGTGTACCTACCTTCCCGGCGTCTATGCCGACCTCCGCTACGCCACGGAGAACAATTTCACCGGACAGGTGATCTACGATTTTACCCAGCCCCAGCTGCGCTATGGCACATTGAAAAAGCTGGCGCAGGCGCAGGAAATGCTGGCTGAGCGGGACTTGGCGCTGAAGATCTGGGATGCCTACCGCCCCGTCAGCGCACAGTTCCGCCTGTGGGAGGTGTGCCCCGATCCGCAGTATGTGGCCGATCCCACAAAGGGCTATTCCGGACATAGCCGGGGCAACACGGTGGACGTCACGCTGGTGTCCGCCGATGGTTCGCCCGTTCCCATGCCCACGGATTTTGACGATTTCACCGCCATGGCGGACAGGGATTACAGTGATGTGTCCGACACGGCAGCTTATGACAATGTCCGCCTGTTGGAGGACACCATGGTGTCCTGCGGTTTTCGGCCATACAGCGCCGAATGGTGGCACTTTACCGATACCACAGATTACCCCGTGGTGGAAGAATAAGCGGGTATACGCCTGCCGTGGCAGGCGTATACCCGCTTATAAAACGCAAAAAGCTCTGCGATACATCGCAGAGCTTTTAACTGTGCAGTTCAGACGCGATCAGATCGCGCGGGTAACCTTGCCGGAACGCAGGCATCGGGTACAAACATACACATGGCGAGGCGTACCGTTGATCACAGCCTTCACGCGCTTGACATTGGGCTTCCAGGGGCGGTTGGAACGCCGATGAGAGTGGGACACCTTGATACCAAAGGTCACGCCCTTGTCGCAAAATTCGCACTTTGCCATCCGTTGCACCTCCTTGCTGTCATAACATACCTCTTGCATCGCAAGCAGTTGATATAATAACAGATGTGCGCCGAAATTGCAAGTATTATTTGACAAAAAAACGAATTTTTTTTGCATGGGGAAAGTGTTGCGAAAAAGCGCGCCGCAAGATATAATTAAAAGAAGTATATTCGCCCGTTTCCGGGCAGGAGGAGCGCCCATGGAAAAAGTGAAACGCACACCCGCCAGCCTGAAAAAAATGGTAGAGACCTTCGGTATGGAAATACTGCACCGCGGCAGCGACTATGACAGCGCGGTGATCACCATTTCCGACGTGAATCGGCCCGCCCTGCAGCTGGTAGGCTTTTACGATTATTTTGACGACAAGCGCCTGCAAATATTGGGACGGGGCGAGATACGCTATCTGGAGCGCATGACCGAGGCAGAGCGTCTGCGTGTGTTCAACCAGCTGATGAGCTATCCGTTCCCGGCGATGATCGTGGCGCGGAATATGGAGGCGCCGCCTGAGCTAGTGCAGATGGCGGACAAGCACGACCGCACGCTGCTGCGGGCGGTGGACTCCACGGTGGATATCACCAGCCGGCTCATTGACTACCTGAACCGGGTAACGGCCCCGCAGATCACGCGGCACGGCGTCTTGATGAATATCTACGGACAGGGCGTACTGATCCTGGGCGACAGCGGCATCGGCAAGAGCGAGACGGCCATTGAGCTGCTCAAGCGCGGTCACCGGCTGGTGGCGGATGACGCGGTGGAGATTCGCCGGGTGTCCAACTCTCTCTACGGCACGGCGCCGGAGATCATCCGGCACTATATCGAAATACGCGGCGTGGGCGTCATCGACGTGCAGCAGCTGTTCGGCATGGGCGCGGTGCAGTTCGACACGGAGATCGACCTGGTGATCCAGCTGGAACAGTGGGAAGACGGGAAGTTCTATGACCGGCTGGGCCTGGGTGAGGAGAAATACACCATGTTGGATGTGAGCTTGCCCATCGTGACCATCCCGGTGCGGCCGGGGCGGAACCTGGCAGGCATCGTGGAGATCGCCACCATGAAGAACCGGCAGATGAAGTACGGCTACAACGCAGCACGGGACTTCGTGACGCAGTTTGACAGCAAGGTGGACGCCATGCTGAAGAAAAAGAGCACAACGGGCGAGGCGGAGAACAGATGAAATACGTTGGCGTAGACATTGGCGGCACCAACCTCAAGGCGGGGCTGGTGGACGAAAGCGGAACTCTGCTGGCGACACAGAAGATGAAGGTCGCGTCCATCGTAGACCGTGAGGGGCTGGCGTGGACGGTGGCGTCACTGGTGCAGGAGCTGGCAAAGGCGGCCAATATTCCGGTCAGTGATGTGGCGTCGGTAGGCGTCGGCGTTCCCGGAACGGTGGATATACGGGCGGGTTCTATCGCGTATACCTGCAACCTTCCCCTGCGGGACGTGCCGCTGCGAAAGCTGTTTCACAAATATCTGAACATCCCGCTTTACATCGAAAATGACGCTAACTGCGCGGCGCTGGCGGAGTTCCATGTGGGCGCGGGACGCGAGAGCAAGCGCTTTGTGACCATCACGCTGGGTACCGGCGTGGGCGCGGGTATCATCCACAACGGGAAAATATACCACGGCGCCAACGGTATGGCCGGTGAGGTGGGTCACATGGTCATCGAGCAGAACGGCCTGCCGTGCCCCTGCGGGCGGCACGGCTGCTGGGAGCAATACGCCAGCGCCACGGCGCTGAAGCGCATGACGGCAGAGGCACTGGCGGCCTACCCGGACAGTATTCTGGCGCGGGTCATCGCGGAAAACGACGGGCACGTGTCCGGTCAGTCGGCGTTTATCGCGGCCCGCGAGGGTGACCCGGTGGGACAAATGGTGTGCGACCGATACGTGGACTACCTGGCCTGCGGCGTGGTGAACGTGGTGAATATCTTTCAGCCGGATACACTGGCCATTGGCGGCGGCGTCAGCAATGAAGCGGACGAGCAGCTGCTGCTACCCGTGCAGCAGCGGGTGGCCAGAGAGAGCATTCCCTGCGGCAAGGACCGGCGGACGCGCATCGTCAAGGCGCAGCTGGGCAACCGGGCGGGTCTGATCGGCGCGGCCCTGCTGGGAAAGAATAAGCGTATCTGACAGGGGCATATACTACCGCTGGCAGTGTAGGGAACCCCTTATTTTCAAAGCTTGGAGGCATTATGAGCTGGTACGAGGAGCTGGACAAATGGGCGGCGGACTATCTGCCGGATATGGAATATGAGAAGGACGCGCCGCTGGATCGGTATACCTCCTTCCGCATCGGCGGGCCGGCGCGGCGCATGGCCTTTCCCCGCAGCGGGGAGGCGGCGGTACTGCTGGTGAGCCATGCACTGGAGCTGGGCGCGCGGCCCTTTGTGCTGGGAAACGGCACCAACGTGCTCTTCCCGGATGAGGGCGTGGAGCGTCTGGTGATCTGCACCCGGGACATGGCGTGTGTGGCGGCTGGTGCGGTCGCAGGTGAGATCACGGCAGAGTGCGGCGCATCACTGGCAAAGATCGCTGTTTTCGCGCAGAAGGCAGGGCTTTCCGGGCTGGAGTTCGCCCACGGGATACCGGGAAGCCTGGGCGGCGCAGTGTGCATGAATGCCGGTGCCTATGGCGGGGAAATGGCACAGGTGGTAAAGGAAGTGACCGTGCTGTTCCCCGAGGATGGTGTCAAGACCCTCAGTGGAGAAGAAATGGCGTTTTCCTATCGGCACAGCCTGCTGACAGAGCAACCCGACACGGTGGTGCTGCGGGCGACGCTCCGCTTGCAGGCCGGTATCCCCGGGGAGATACGGGAGAAAATGGACGAGCTGATGGCCCGGCGTAAGGCGTCACAGCCGCTGGAGTATCCCAGCGCGGGCAGTACCTTTAAGCGCCCGGCGGGCCACTATGCTGCGGCGCTGATTGATCAGTGCGGCCTAAAGGGACTGACCGTGGGCGGCGCACAGGTGTCGGAGAAGCACGCAGGGTTCGTCATCAACCGGGGCGGGGCGTCCTGCGCTGATGTGACAGCTCTCATGGCAGAGATACAAAAGCGCGTGCGGGAGCAAACCGGCGTTGTGCTAGAGCCTGAGGTCCGGGTCATTACTTGAATTACGACCGCATCGATCACAGGTGTTTCAATGGCCTTGATAGAAGGTATATAAAATGTGCCAGTAAGTATACAAAAATGTTACAGTAAAGGTAATAAAAAAGAACGCAAAAGTGCAGCAAAAATAACGCCGTACCGGGCTTGTTTTTGACGGGATTCCGAATCACGCTTGACGGCGGGGGAGGATACTGAATTGGAAATACTCATTATTTCGGGAATGTCCGGTGCGGGAAAGAGCCGCGCCGCCATCTGTCTGGAGGACAGCGGCTACTACATCGTGGACAACCTGCCGGCGGAGATGATGGTCAAATTCGCCGAGTTCTGCGCGGCCGCCGGCGGCCGGTATGACCGCTTGGCTTTCGTGTACGACGTGCGGGCCGGGGAGCCCTTTGACCGGCTGACCGGCGCGGTGGAAGAGCTGCGGCGGCAGGGCCTGCGATGTCGACTGCTGTTTTTGGAGGCGGACACCAAGACCATTATCAACCGCTATAAGAAGACACGGCGGAGCCATCCTCTGTGCGGCGACGGAGCCTCCATCGAAGAAGCGGTAGCGCGGGAACGGGCGATGCTGGCACCGGTGCGGGCGCAGGCGGACCTGGTGCTGGACACGTCGGCATTTTCTGCGGCCAAGCTCCGCAGCACCCTGCTGACGCTGTTGGGCAGAGAGGCGGACGGCGGGCTGCACGTGACTGTGCTGTCCTTCGGGTTCAAGAACGGCCTGCCACCGGAGGCAGACCTGGTGCTGGACGTGCGGTTTTTGCCAAACCCCTACTATGTGCCGGAGTTAAAAAGGCTGACCGGGCTGGATTCGGCGGTGCGCGACTATGTGATGAACGCGGCGGCCACGGAGGAATTCTGGCGGCGTCTGACGCCGATAGTGGATTATTTACTGCCCCAGTACCGACAGGAGGGGCGGACAGAGCTGGTACTGGCTGTAGGCTGCACCGGCGGTCGGCACCGATCTGTGGCTGTGGCGCACCGACTGGCAGCATACATTGACGCGCTGGGCTTTTCCGTGGCGGAAAGCCACAGGGATATGGGGCGGTAAGTGTGTTCCGCACCTGCGGTCGGAGCAAAAACAGGAGACGATGTATGAGCAAATACGATAAACTCTGGGAACATGTGTTTAAGGATGGACGGGATCAATTTACGCTGTTGTTCGAGGAAATAGGACGTATTGCCGGTGTGCCCATCGACCACGCCTTCCTAACGTATAAAAAGGAGCTTGCGGCATACGGCTACCGGGTGGAAAAGATATCCATGAAGGCAAAAACGGTGGCTTTCCGCCGTGCGGAACAGTGAGGTGAAGGGTCATGATCTCATTTGCGGGAAAGGTAAAAAATGAGCTGTGCCGCGTGGGAATCAGCCGCCAGTGCTGCGCCCGGGCCGAGGGCTACGGTGTGCTGCTGTACGGCAACACGTTCACGCCCGGAGAGATACGGATCATCACGGAGAACGGAGACTTCGCCGCACGGCTGCCAAAGCTGTTTCAGAAGGCTTTTGGGGTAAAATTCGACCGGGTACCGGAGGAAACGAACGGCAAAGGAAAGCTGATCTTCGGCATCACAGCGCCGGAAAAGCTGGAAAAGATCATCAACACACTGGGCTACGATGCGAGGCAGCTGACGGCGCTGCACGTGAACTTCGGAATACTGGAGGAGGACTGCTGCCGGACGGCGTTCCTGCGGGGGGCATTTTTGGCGGGAGGCAGCGTCACCGACCCGGAGAAGCGGTACCATCTGGAGCTGGCCACCAGTCATGTGCCGGCCAGCCGGGAGGTGCAGGCGCTGATGGAGGAGATGGGGTTCCTGCCACATTCCATACGGCGCGGCGCGGATGCACTTCTGTATTTCAAGCAGTCAGAGCACATCGAGGACTTTCTGACGAAGATCGGCGCACCGGCGGCGGCCATGGACATCATGACGGCCAAAGTGGATAAGGAGATACGCAACGGCGCCAACAGGGCTATGAACTGCGATATGGCCAACGTAAACAAGACGCTGGACGCGGCGCAGGAGCAGGTAGGCGCCATCGAGAAGCTGCGCCGCAGCGCCCGGTGGGACAAGCTGCCGGAAAAGCTGCGGCAAACCGCGGCGCTGCGGCTGGAATATCCGGAGTTGTCACGGGTACAGCTGGCAGAGAAGTGCGACCCGCCGGTAACAAAGTCGTGCATGAACCATCGAATGAGAAAGTTGATGGAGGAGGCTAAGGAGCTATGAACATGAGAGAACGGTGCGAATGCGCGGAGGCGTACAGAAAAAACGGGGCCAACTGCGCCCAGGCACTGCTGGCGGCATTCGCAGATGTGATGGGTATTACGGAGACCCAGGCACTGGCTGTCGGTGCGGGGTTAGGCGGCGGCGTGCGAAGCGGGAACATTTGCGGCGCGGTAAACGCGCCGGTGATGATCCTGGGCTGCGCGTTTCCGGAAATGGCCGCCAGCAAGGCGAAATCCGCGGAGATCACCAAGGAATACCAGCGGCGGTTTATGGAGAGATTTAAGCATCTCAATTGCCGGGATCTGCTGGCGGAGAAGGAATTGCAGCCCACTGACACGGCCATGGCACTGGCGGCGGGGGATCACTGCGGGCTGCTTATTCTCAGCGCGGCGGAGATACTGTGCGGGATGATAGGGGAGAAGTAAAGGAGAACAGGTATGGGATTTGTGCATCTGCACGTACATACGGAATACAGTCTGCTGGACGGTGCGTGCCGGATACGGGATCTGCCGAAGTTGGCAAAGGAGCTGGGGCAGACGGCCTGCGCCATTACCGATCACGGCGTCATGTACGGCGCAGTGGACTTTTACCGCGCCTGCAAGGCGGAGGGCATCCATCCCATCATCGGGTGCGAGGTATATGTGGCGCGTCGGACACGGTTCGACAAGCAGCATGAGTTTGATGCAGAGTCGCGGCATCTAGTGCTGCTGTGCAAGAACGAGACGGGGTACCGAAACCTATCATACATGGTGTCGCAGGCGTATATTGAGGGGTTCTATATCAAGCCGCGTATCGATATGGAGCTGCTGCGCGCCCATTCCGACGGGCTGATCGCCCTGTCGGCCTGTTTGGCAGGAGAAATTCCCAAGCGGCTGATGAATGGTGACTACAACGGAGCCAAGGCATATGCACTGGAGATGCGGGGAATTTTCGGTGAGGACTTTTACCTGGAATTACAGGACCACGGCATCGCCGAGCAGACCGAGGTGAACCGGGGTCTTTTGCGGCTGCACAACGAAACGGGGATACCTCTGGTGTGTACCAATGATGCCCACTATCTGCGGAAGGAGGATGCAGAAAACCACGACGTGCTGCTGTGCATCCAGACCGGCAAGACGGTGGATGACGAGAACCGAATGCGGTATGAGCCGCGGAATTTCTATATCCGTTCCACAGAGGAGATGGAGACGCTGTTCGCCGGATATCCGGACGCGGTGGCCAACACGGAAAAGATCGCGGAGAAGTGCCAGCTGGAATTCACCTTCGGCAAGTACCACTTGCCGGAATTCAAACTGCCGGAGGGGTATGACTCACCTACATATCTGCGTAAACTATGCGATGAGGGGTTTGCTCGGCGGTACGGTCAGGCAAAGCCGGAATATCGGAAGCAGCTGGATTATGAGCTGGATATGATCGAGAAAATGGGCTTTACGGACTATTTCCTCATTGTGTCGGACTTTGTGCGGTACGCCAAGAGTCGGGGAATACCGGTGGGACCAGGGCGCGGCAGCGCGGCCGGATCTATGGTGTCTTACTGCCTGGAGATCACGGACATCGACCCCATGAAGTACGATCTGTACTTCGAGCGGTTCCTGAACCCGGAGCGTGTGTCTATGCCGGATATCGACATGGACTTCGGCGACACGCGGCGGGGTGAGGTGGTGGAATATGTCCGCAAAAAATATGGCGACGACCATGTAGCCCAGATCGTGACCTTCGGTACCATGGCCGCCCGAGCAGCCATACGGGATGTGGGCCGGGCACTGAACATGACCTACGCCGAGGTGGATGTTGTGGCGAAGCTGGTACCGGCAGGGCCGGGAGCGCTGCATATTACCTTGCAGGAGGCGCTGAAGCTCTCGAAGCAGCTGGCAGATATGTACCGGGAGGAGCCAAAGGTCAAAAAGCTCATCGACACAGCCATGGCACTGGAGGGAATGCCGCGGCACGCCTCTACCCACGCGGCGGGCGTGGTCATCACAAAGCTGCCGGTGTATGAATATGTGCCGCTGGCACGGAACGACGATGCGGTAGTATGCCAGTATGTGATGACGACTCTGGAGGAGCTGGGCCTGCTGAAAATGGACTTTCTGGGGCTGCGGAACCTGACGGTGCTGGATGACGCCGTGAAGATGGTGCAGCAGCGGGAGCCAGAGTTCGCGCTGAGCAAAATACCGGACGACGACGCGGAGACCTATGACATGATCTCCCGAGGACAGACGGCGGGCGTGTTCCAGATCGAGTCAACGGGCATGACCCGTGTGTGCGTGGGGCTGAAGCCACAGAGTATTGAGGATATCACCGCCGTGATCGCGCTGTACCGTCCGGGACCAATGGAGTCCATTCCGAGGTTTATCGCCTGCAAGCACGACCCGAAGCTGGTGACGTATAAGCACCCAAGGCTGGTGCCTATACTGTCGGTCACCTACGGGTGCATCGTGTATCAGGAGCAGGTCATCCGCATTTTCCAGGAGCTGGGCGGCTTTTCGCTGGGGCAGGCGGACATGGTGCGCCGGGCCATCAGCAAGAAGAAGGCCAAGGAGATCGAGAAGGAGCGTCAGGCCTTCGTATACGGCGATGCGGAACGGGGAATCAAGGGCTGTATCGCCAACGGTATCGACGAGAAGACAGCGCAGGCCATCTACGACGAGATATACGACTTTGCCAACTATGCTTTCAACAAGGCTCACGCGGTGAGCTACGCGGTGGTAGCGTATCAGACGGCGTATTTCAAGTGTCATTACACCAAGGAGTATATGGCCGCGCTGCTGACCAGCGTGCTGGACAACAGCGACAAGGTGGCGGGGTATATCGGCGAGTGCCGCGACTGCGGCATCACGCTGCTGCCGCCGGACGTGAACCGGTCCAGCGACCGGTTCACCGTGGAGCCGGGCGGCATACGGTTCGGCCTGGTGGCCATCAAGAACATCGGACGGGGCTTTATCCAGTCGGTGGTCCGGGAGCGGGAGCAGGGCGGCAGCTTTACGTCTTTGCAGGATTTCTGTGACCGGATGTACGACTGCGGCGATATGAATAAGCGGGCGGTGGAGAACCTGATCCGCAGCGGCGCCTTCGACAGCATGGGGGCGCGGAGGTCGCAGCTGCTGGCGGTGTATGAGAAGGTGCTGGACGGCATCGGCAACGTGCGGCGGCGGAACGTGGAGGGCCAGATCGATTTCTTCGGCATGAGCGCCGCCAACAGCACCGTGGAGACGGTGGTGATGCCGGACATTCCGGAGTTTACCGCCACGGAGCGGATGCACATGGAGAAGGAGACCACAGGGCTGTATCTGTCCGGGCACCCCATGGTGGGCTATCGCGCTGCGGCCCGTAGCAGCGGGGCAGTGACGCTGAATGAGATACTGGAGGATGTGTCCTCTGAAGAGGGCCCCACACGGTTCGCCGACGGTATGCCGGTGACGGTGGCGGGCATCGTGGCCTCCAGCAAGACGCGGCCCACCAAGAACGGGACGCTAATGGCCTATGTGGTGCTGGAGGACGAGACAGCCAGCATGGAGCTGCTATGCTTCAGCCGGGTGCTGGACAAGTGCGCCAGCTATCTGGCGGTAAATAGCCCGGTACTCATCAAGGGACGGCTGAGCCTTCGGGACGAAAAGCCGCCGCAGATCGTGCCGGACGTGGTATTCCCGCTGGAGAGTTGCGGCGTGGGGGCGCTGCAGGACAGCAAGGCCGCGGAGAGCGACACGGCCGCGGTGTATCTGCGGGTGAAGAGCATCGATGACCCGGCGTTCAGCCATCTGCTGTTGGTGGTGACCATGTTCGAAGGGAAGGTACCGCTGAAGATACGCATTGCCGACACCGGCAAGCTGTGGGGCGGCTTCTGCCTGGACCACCCGGCGTTTTTGAAGGAGTG
>ERZ773235.3488-NODE-3488-length-10992-cov-10.685563_pt1 | contig 10992 bp, 8 predicted proteins | sample MGYA00580522_ERZ773235 | MGnify/ENA primary metagenome ERZ773235 (study PRJEB29015, sample SAMEA2737797) | human gut metagenome | biome: human gut; feature: human-associated habitat; material: faeces | place: China | collected 2012 ...
CAAGTACCCTCTGTTTTTGTGCCCTCTCGTTTGAGTGCTTGTCTATTATATCACGCTTTTCGAGCTTTGTCAACATCTTTTTCATTTTAATTTTGCACAAATGGTTTTAAACCGTTATATTCTCCGATTGTGCAAAATGTAAACAACCACAATATACAGTTTCTCGCTATCAATATTTAGTTATCAACAGCCGAGTTCCTGTATGTTGAAAACTCGTGCATTCTTTCCGTAAAGCTAAAACAATGCCGCCCTTTAAGGACGGCACCGATAAAAATCCTATTTTTCCTCGTTCAGTTCGGAAATTATTCTGACAAAGCTGTCAATATCATTAAAGTCACGATATACCGAAGCAAATCTGATATACGCCACCTTATCTATATCCTTCAGCCTGCGCAATACCAGTTCGCCGATCTCGTCCGACGATACTTCACGTCTGAACTGGTTCTTCAGTTCCTGTACAATATCCTCAACCATTTTTTCAAGGTCTTCGATCTGTACCGGACGTTTCACCGTAGCTCTCGCAAGCCTGTTTATCAGCTTGTCACGATCAAAAGGTTCAATGGTATTATCCTTTTTCACAACCATAAGCGGTATTGTTTCCACCATTTCATAGGTCGTAAAACGGCACTTGCACGACAGACATTCACGTCTTCTGCGAATTTTATTTTCCGCAGGGCGACTGTCTATTACCTTGCTGTCCTCATATCCGCATTCCGGGCATTTCATCTGTTTTCCTCGCTTTCGCTCTGATCCTCACGGTTTCCTTTTCCATATTCCTGTATTTATGTATTTTAACACACTTTCGCAGCTTTTTCAAGCGTTTTCTGTAATCAAAGACCCATCTTATACTTATCGTATATCTTTTTCATATTATTCGCACACACGGCAAGCTCGTCATAGCTGCTGTAGTTCTCACGGTAAAGCTCTACGATCATTGCTTTATCGTACTTTATTTTTTCAAGTTCGCCGAAAAGACGGTTGAAGTTAAAGCTGCCCTTTCCTATCGGCAGGCAATCGCAGCCTGCGTTTCCGTCGCTTACATGAAGATGTACGACCTTGTCACCTATTATATCCATAAGCCTGAACGGATCTACATTGCTCCTTCTCGCCTGTTTGAGATCTACAACAAATCTGACCTCGTCGCCGAGTTGTCCGATCATGTCCTCGATAAATCTTACACTGCTGCTCTTGCAGTAGCAGATATTTTCCTGTGCCACCGTAACACCGAATTCTTTTGCGAGGCGGAACAGACGCAGATAGCGTTCCATGTACCTTTCATCAGGTACCTTTGAGCTTAGGATAGCTCCGTGCAGAACAAACACATCCGCACCGATCTCCGCCATAACCTCAAAATACCTCTTGTAAATATCAATCAGATATTCGGTTCTGCGTGGATAATCGCCGAAAAGAAACAGCGTTTCCATAGGCGAAGAAAACGGATGCATGGATATTACGTTCATCCCGTATTCACCGATGATCCTTCTTAGTTCAACAAGCACCTGCCCTTCAAGCTCGTCTATCGAATTTACGAATATCTCAACATTTTTTACACCCCGCTCGGCAAGCTCATAAAGAGCCTTTTCTGTTTCAAGAGGGTACAGACAAGCCGTTGATACGCCAATATCCATTTTCGTTACTTCCTTTCTGAAAATCAGCCCGCCAGAGAACAAATGTTCCCTATTATTGATATGATTAGCGGTAATACATACACCGCCGCCAGCACCGCAACAAGCAATGCATAAATGCCGATCCTGCACAGACCTTCCGCCTTATCGGCGATTGCCGTTATCTTTTTACGGAATATAATGTACAGTGCCAGTGCCGCAAAGCCTGTGAAGCTAAGCACAATACCCGGTTTAAGTCCCTTCGGACAGAAGCTGAAGGCTATATCGTTTTTGCCTTCCTCCAGCTTTACCGCCATAAAGCCCGACATAGAACGGTATATCTCAGCAGGCTTTCCGTTTATTGTCGCAGAAAATCCGTCGTCATACGGCACCGACAAAAACAGCCACTGACCGCTTTTTGCATTGTCTGCTGTTCCGCTTATATTTCCACCGTCAACCTTAAGGTCGGCGGTTTTTGTTTTATTGATAGCTTTCTCCAGCTTGCCGAGCGACAGCCCGTAAATACCATAGCTTGAGCAATAAGTGCTTTCGTTTACGTCAACATCTATACTTACCTTCTCATTTTCGAAAGTACCGAGATATAAAAGTCCGTTGCTGTCTTTATTCGGGAACGACAGATCCTGCTTGATGCCGTTTACATATATTGCAAACGAACCGTTGATATGCTCGTTGATATTTCTTGTAACAAGATCAAAGCAATCGAAATACAGTGCCTGCTTTTCACCTATATCCAGCTTGTAGCTGAGCGTTGCGATGCGTGTATCGCTCTTGGGTGTGAAATAATATATCCCGTCACGATGTGCATACCGTATATTCTTTTCTCCGGTATGCTCATACTCGGTAAACAGCAGTTCGTTGCCCGTATCAAGCAGATTCTTTGCAAGATATTCCTGTATAACTATACGTTCCGCCTTAGGCAGCTCCGTACATTGTGACAGATCGCTGTCGGTCACTATTCCGAGCGGAAGATAATATTCGCTCTCATAAATTGAATAGTTCTTGTCACGATAAATCACAGGCTCTCTTGCGCTGAATTTCTCTATATAATATTTTATATTCATAACGGCATCGGTAAGAGCCGTGCCTCCGTTGCCGGTTACCTCCATCCAGTAGGACGAGTAGCCGAGCCGTTTCATCGCAAACATATAATCCTCCGATGTAAGCGAGGTGTAATGTGCGATGGTGGGATAGCCCAGTCCGCCTATAAGATTTGCGTCAAAATATTTCTTCGGCCACTGCGTCAGCTTCACCCTGTAAAAATCATCGTCCTCAGGGATTTTTCCTTCAAGCTCTATCGCATTGTTGTACTTGACGGGAGTATATGCCGATGCGCCTATATACACGTTTGCGTTGAAAACGCTCTCCGCTACAACAATTACAGCCAGTACAGAACAAACCGATTTGAAAGTAAGCTTCTTGAAAACGCCGAAAGCCATAGTCAGAACATACAGTGCCGTAAATCCGCAGAAGATAATCAAAAGCAGTACGAATGACTCCGAGCTTCCCCACAGTGTCGAAACATATGAATCCAGTTCGTATCTGCAATTACAGTAGTACCATATCGTAAAACCGAAATAGGTAACGCCGGCGGCAGTTATTCCGATAAGATAAGGCTTTTTATTCTTTTGCGCATAATCGTCCGGCTTTGTATGCGACAGCTTCACCGCTGCAAAGGTCAGCATCATAAGCGTAGTCATATAGCCGTACCGCATAGGGAATGCCATATAGTCGCCCGTGTGCCACATCTTGTTTATCGGCTCAAACACTACCGGCAGAAGCGTAAGAAACGAAAGCAGCGCATAGAATCTGCTGTTCTTGCTCTTTCTTCGCAGAAAATACACGATAAAAGCCGCAACGGAAAAGCCCGTACAGAAAATAAGCGGCAGATTGGTATATATCCCTGCAAATACCGCAGAATCAAACAGACCCTTGAGTATGTTCGCACCCCTTGCGGATGAAAGATACTGTGCAAAGCTCGGAAGCCATACAACAGCGGAAATCAGCGCCGCTATACCGCAGCCGATAATAAACCTCGGCGCAATGCCCTTTGTACTGCCCTTTTTTCTGTTAAGGAAAATGTAAACGCCGAAATACAGTATCGTGAACAATACCACCATATAGCTGAGATAATAATTCAGCACCAGCATTCCGACAAGGCAGAATATAAGTCCGCCTGTGCGTTTACGCTTTACGAGCGAATTAAACGCTATCAGCAGCAGTGGGAAGAAGTACATTACATCGAGCCATACCGTGTTCTGATAGAACAGCATAGAGTAACCGCTGAACGCATACATAACGCTGAAAAGCGCCGAATATGTCACATCCAGCTTTTTATGGCAGGTGCGGAAGTACGCGTTTGCAGTTATCGCACAGACAGCCATTTTCATAAGCGTCATAATGTTCATGAACAGCATCATGTCCGCTTTGTCGACAAATGCAACAAGAAGCGAAAACGGGCTTGATATAAAGAACAGGAACACGCCGAGGAAATTCATTCCGCCGGCATTCTGCCAGTTGAAAAAGAAATCCCCCTTGCCCTCAAGTATGTCCTTGAAGTCGAGCAATAAAGGAATCACCTGCTGGTGCATATCGCACCATGCGAGCGTTTTATCTCCGAACGGATAAAGCCCACTGCCCGCAAATACCGCAAGTCCTATAACAATTACCGCTATCGGCGGAATTATCAGCGTCAACAACAGCTTCGGACTGCGTATAAGTTTACCGATATGTGTTGTGATTTTTTTAGTAATATCTCTTTTCAAAATATCCTCCGGGATTTTTAAAAATCTCTCCCATTTGGTTTTTATGAATATCTGTCTAAATTCAAAAGCCGCAAAGACTTTATGTGCTATGCGGCTTTTATTTTTGATTGAATTATCAGCCGCAGGTGATTATACCATAAGCTTCTTTGTGTCTACCGTACCCTTTGAAGCAAGATTCTTTGTATCCTTCTTGCTTTCGCCGTTTCCTGCATTTGTATAATTCTTGCCGTGCTTCTCCTGCCAGAGTACCCACAGGGGACCCGAGATGCACAGTGAAGAATAGGTACCGCAGATAAGACCTGCCATCATAGGAATAGCAAATGTCATTATCGAGGTTACGCCGCAGATTGCGCATACAACGCAGATTGCGAGTACGGCAAAGGCTGTTGTAACAGTTGTGTTTACAGAACGTGTTATCGACTGAGTGATACTCATATTAACAAGTTCCTTGAGTGAAAGCGAGTTGCCGTAAAGGTTACGGTTCTCTCTGATACGGTCATATACAACGATTGTATTGTTGATAGAGTTACCGAGTACCGTAAGAACAACCGCCATAAAGTTTGCGTCAATCGGGAAACGGCAGAACACGAACACAGCATAAACCATGAAGCAGTCATGAACAAGAGCTACCAGTGCAAACACACCTGCCGAAAGGCCGCCGATTTTCTTGAATCTGAACGCAATATAGATAACGAGCAGTACAAACGAGAATAATACTGCAACAAGGCACTTAAGGAAGAACTCCGCACCTGATGTGGGGTTGACATCCTGGCTGTTTACAAGCGTAAGGCTGTTATCCTTGAAGGTCTGCTGGAGCTTATCCGATAAAGCTGTCTGCTTATCTGCTGTAAGTCCCTCCGAAGACGAGAATGAGATCTCAACGACTTCAAGTGAGCTGTTCATCGAAGAACCTGTAGTTACCGTAACAGCACCGTAGTTTTCGCCCTCGACCGTCTTCTTTACCGCATTTGTGTCAATTTCGCCGGTATAGCTGTAGGTCAGCATTGTACCGCCCTTGAATTCAATTGCCATTTCAATGCCGAATACGCAATTGAAGATAACCGTAATTACAGCAATGACGATCGGTATCAGAAAGAGTATCTTTCTGTATCCTATAAAATCAAATACTTTTTTGTTATTCATTTTGAAGCACCGCCTTCCGTTGCGGCAGCCTTTTCAGCGGCACGCTTCTTTGCAGATTTTCCGCCGTAGAGAGCGGGATTTCTGAATATCTTGAATCTGGAAAGCGACATCGTCATAAGTCTTGTCGCAAATATGCCGAACAGGAAGTTCAGTATTACGCCAACCATCAGAGTATAACCGAATGAGTAGATAGTACCCTCTGTCGAAGCACCGAACATGAAGAATACGGGCTTCAGTATAGTAGACGCAAGGCTGTCGGGAGTACCGAAAGCACCCATAAGTATGATAGCAACGATAATCATTGTGATATTACCGTCAAATACCGCACTGAACGCTCTCTTATAGCCTGTAGCTATCGCTGTATCTATCGTCTTGCCGCTGTTTATTTCTTCCTTTATACGCTCACCCGTGATAACGTTAGCGTCAACGCCCATACCTACCGCAAGAATGATACCTGCGATACCGGGTATTGTCAGCGTAAAGCTGTTTGAGAACGGGAAGAAGCCTGTTATAGCACAGAATGTACCTGCAACCTGTCCGATAAGACCGATAACGGCAACTACACCGGGCAGTCTGTACAGTGATATCATGAATATCATAATAAGACCGAATGCGATAACGCCGGCAATTGCCATAGCGTCACGGGCACCCGTACCGAGTGTGGGCGAGATAGTGCTGAAGCTTGATGTTTCCAGCTTGAACGGTAACGCACCGCCGTTTATCTGGTCTGCAAGCGCCTTAGCCTCATCAGCCGTAAAGCTACCGCTTATCGTAGCCTCACCGCCGCTGATTTCCTCTTTGACCGAAGCTGTGGATATACACTTGTCATCCATATATGTCGAGATGTATCCCTTTGATGAAGCAAGCTTCTTTGTAGCCTCTGCAAACTTCTCCTTGCCGCTGTCCTTCAGCTTTAAGGATACCATATACTCATATTCCTTGCTGCTTCCGCTCTTGAGCTGATATACGGCGGAAGCCTTTTCAACATCCGAGCCGGAAATGATAAGGGGCAGATCCTCATACGTCTGACCGTTGGAAAGTGATTTTTCCGAGCCTTCTCTGAAGGTGAGCAGTGCGGTAGCGCCAAGCTCCTTTACAGCCGCTTCCGGATCAAAGCTGTCATCCTCAGCCTGCCATGGGAAACGCACGATTATCTTATCACTGTTATAATCAACATAAACCTCATAGTCTGTTATGTTGTTTGCAACAAGTCTTGTTTCAACGATCGACTTTGCCGCATCGACCTCTTCATCGGTCGCATCGTAATCTGCCGGTGACGTAAATGTAACGTCAACACCGCCTCTGATATCAATACCCCAACGAATATCACTTACACCTCTTATAATAGTGTTCGTGAAATCGCCGTACTGGGTATGAACACCGAAAAATACTATGCCTGTAAATGCCAGTATAACCGCCAGCACTATAAAGAACACAGGCTTTGCCACTCTTTTCAAATGTTTCACTCCGTTTCTGTGCCTCAGCACATCCTGTTAATTTATACATTATAGTATTATACTATAATGATTTCGATTAGTCAAGAAATAGTAAAGAATTTCTGCAATTTTCACAATCCGTTCATTATACGGAAAGTTCAGCCTTTTCTCCGAGAACATCCTTATTCTTTTCAAGGACAGGCTTTATGCACTTGTCAAGGAATGCACTCACCTGGCTTGCGCTTCTGCCCGTGTAATTTTCGGGAATGAGCTTTGCCTCGATTTCTTCCTTTGTAGTCATGAAGTCGGGGTCTGCGGCGATTCTGTCAACGAGGTCGTTTTCTCCGCCCTCCTCCTTGATGACCTTACCTGCGGCAATGCTGTGCTGTCTTATCTTCTCGTGAAGCTCCTGTCTGTTTCCGCCCTTCATAACTGCGTCCATCATAATGTTTTCCGTTGCCATGAAAGGAAGCTCCTTCATTACTCTTGCACGGATAACCTTAGGATATACGACCAGTCCGTTTGTGATATTCAGCATAATGTTCAGTATAGCGTCTGTTGCAAGGAATGCCTCCGCTACTGCGATACGCTTATTCGCACTGTCGTCGAGCGTTCTCTCAAACCACTGTGTGCCTGCCGTAAACGCAGGATTAAGAGTATCTATCATAACATATCTTGAAAGCGAGGTTATTCTCTCCGCTCTCATCGGGTTTCTCTTATAAGGCATAGCCGAAGAACCGATCTGATTCTTTTCAAAAGGCTCCTCGATTTCCTTGAAGTTTGCAAGGATACGCAGATCGTTCGAGAACTTTGAACAGCTCTGTGCAATACCGCCCAGTACGTTTACTATTCTGCTGTCAACCTTTCTTGAATAGGTCTGACCGCTTACGGGTACGCACTGCTTGAATCCCATTTCCTCAGCTATCATCTGCTCCAGCTTTTCTATCTTTTCCTCATCGCCGTGGAACAGTTCCATAAAGCTCGCCTGTGTGCCTGTAGTACCCTTCTGACCGAGCAGCTTCAGATTCCCCATCTGATACTCAAGATCCTCAAGATCCATCAGAAGTTCGTTCATCCACAGTGTAGCACGCTTGCCTACGGTAGTCAGCTGTGCAGGCTGTAAATGTGTATATGCAAGACAGGGCATATCCTTATATTTATCCGCAAAAGAAGCGAAGTTCGAAAGAACGTTCACAAGCTTTCTGTGTACTATCTTCATAGCGTCACGCATTACGATAACATCGGTGTTGTCGCCTACATAACAGCTTGTAGCACCTAAATGGATTATGCCCTCAGCCTTCGGACAGCACTTTCCGTATGTATGAACGTGCGCCATAACATCGTGGCGGAGCTTCTTCTCCTCCTCAGCCGCATAAGCAAAATCAATATCATCAATATGTGCCTCAAGCTCGTCGACCTTTTCCTTCGTTACCTGCTCAAGTCCGAGCTTCATTTCCGCTCTTGCAAGCGCTACCCACAATCTGCGGAATGTCGAAAACTTCTTCTGTGCCGAGAATGTAAACTGCATTTCCTCACTTGCATATCTCGTACAGAAAGGGCTTTCGTAAGTTTCATAATTTGTCATTATAAATAACCGTCCTTTTCATCGGATTTTTTACTTTCCTGTGTCATCTGTATCTGCCGCCTGTATCTTTGGCGCATACAACGCTTCATCTGCACATACCGACACATTTTATATTGTACCACAAATTATCCGTGTTCGCAATAGCAAACGTCATTTTTTCTCAAAACTTACCTTTCCGTATATCATTCAACCGCTCCGCTTCACCCTACGGCAACATCGACCACAGCCGCTCCGCTTCACCCTACGGCATCATCGACCACAACCGCTCTGCTTCACCCTACGGCAACATCGACCACAACCGCTCCGCCTCACCCTACGGCAACATCGACCACAGCCACTCCGCTTCACCCTACGGTCGCATCGACCACAACCGCCCTGCCTTCACCCTACGGCAACATCGACCACAACCGCCCTCCTTCACCCTACGGTCGCATCGACCACAGCCCGTCATTTCGCACAACAAAGCCGTTTTAACAGCTCTGCCGAAAATTTTTCGTATTTTTTTAAAAAAGCCCTTGACAAATACCCGAAAACCGTGTATAATGTTTACTGTTATCTGGGTGTGGCGCAGATTGGTAGCGCGCTACCTTGGGGTGGTAGAGGCCGCAGGTTCAAATCCTGTCACTCAGACCAGTTAAAAACCGCTTGATTGTCAAAATCAAGCGGTTTTTTGTTTGCCGTTTTATCTCTTATATAAGCAAGCTCTACGAATATATTCTATTAAATATAGCACCCTCACAACCCGGCATCGCCTGCCTATGCACTTATTCAAACAGTTTCGCTTTCTTTTTCCTTTTCTCCGTCTGTATACCGCCGGTCGCCGTTCTCCCTGTCATACGCCTTCACCGAATATTCGCTGACATTCTTTACCGTTTCGCCGTCTATCTGCAATGCGGCAGGTGAATCAAACCGCACTGTGATTTCCTTTCCGGTCAGCACCTCTACCATCTCGGTATGGCTGATATGCTCCCCCTTGAAGATTGAAGGGAACACCATAAGCGTTTTCAGCTTCCCACTGCCGTGCATCACAACAACCGACAGCTTCCCCTCGGGGTTGTTTCTGTCCTGTTGCGGAGCGGTCATCATACCGCCGCCGTAAAACCTGCCGTTCATTGTCGGCGCAAGCCATACCTTCTTATAGCTGTACTCCCTGCCGTCAACGTTTATAACCGCATTCGCCGGTCTGAAATGAAACAGCAGACCTTTAACCGCAATAGATGTATAATTTATGGGCTTGTCGGATTTTTCTCTCAGTTCATCGCCCGTTTCACAGCAATATCCGTCAATACCATAGCCTATGGCATTGATAAACCGTGAGCTTTTGCCGTTTACCGTTACAATAGGCAGATTTCTGACATATTCGTTTATCCTTACAGGCTCACAGCCCTGCTCCTTGCCGAGATCACGCAAAAAATCATTTCCGCTTCCCGTACCGTAATAATACAGCGGATTTTCATAAGGATACCCGTCGCTGTCGTTTATAAAACGGTTAAGCGTACCGTCACCGCCGCACAGCACAATATCGCTTTCGGGCGAAATGCTGTCAAAAAATGTGCCGTATCCGCTTATCTGCGTCATATTGCAATATTTCAGTTCATCGTCCTTGTATATATCCGTCAGCTTTTGCGCAAGCTCTGTTCCTTTTCCATTGCAAGATAAAGGATTATACAGTATGTATTTCACGCTCATATATGCCCTCCCCTTAAAACCGCCAGCCCGATTGCTTATGATGTTATCGGTTCTTCGGCTCTTTCGGTCTTTTAGTCTTTTAGTCTTTTGGTATAGTATAACAAATTTAAACGGATTTTGCAATATATTGTTGTAATTTGTCAACCTGTTGCACAAAAAATTGTATAAGTTGTCGCTTGTAAGCATCCGTACTTAAAGCCTCCGGGCGTTCATTTTATAAGGCATCCGTGCCCGTCCCTTGCCAAAGGTGAGGTGCTGTCGCCCACAAAAATTCGGGCAACTGCCGGAGGGGATGCCACTCCATTAGCCCTCGCTCCGCACAGCCCTTCCAAAACCGCACTATCCCTTGCTTTGCACCATCATCCTTGCCTCCCTTGTCAAAGGGAGGTGGCTTGACGGCAAGACACAAGCCTTAACATTATTGCATTTACTTGCGATATGCCCACCTTTTTAATATCGCAAACTTTTCTGCCGCCAAGACGGAGGGATTGTCACGCCACCATCTCTTCGCCCCATCACCAAAAATTGTTGAGTTGGCGAAAGTGTGGCGGGGTTTGTCAAAATGCGGTCGTTGGGGTCGGTGCGTCCTTGCACCGACTCTGTGCGACCGCTATCGTGCATCCTTGCACGTCGTGCTTGCTCTGTTGGTTTCGCATCACTGCCTCGTCAGCCGTTTGGGTTGCCACATCTGTGCACCGACAGCCATTTGTGCCGTTGCATCTGTGCAATGACAGCCATTTGTGCCGTTGCAT
>ERZ773235.3496-NODE-3496-length-10972-cov-3.317486_pt1 | contig 10972 bp, 9 predicted proteins | sample MGYA00580522_ERZ773235 | MGnify/ENA primary metagenome ERZ773235 (study PRJEB29015, sample SAMEA2737797) | human gut metagenome | biome: human gut; feature: human-associated habitat; material: faeces | place: China | collected 2012 ...
TTCGGCGGTCAGCTTCCCAAGCGCGGCAAGCAGCATCATTTCGAGCAGGCGGGCATAGATCGGCTCGAGGTCTTCGATGGGGAGTGGATTTTCTCCCGAACCGATTTCGATGGTGAATCCGGGTCTTCCTGTTTTGTCGATAAACCAATCTTTGAATCCTCCGTGAGAAGCAAGTCCGTCGTTATGTACCAAACGATAGCCGCAGGCGCTTGCCAGCAGTTCGGCGATCAGACGGGAGGAGGATGGGGTGCGGGTTCCGTATTCATAGAATATTTCTTCTCCCTGTGAGTGAAAGGCAAATACCTTTTTGACGTCAAAAGTTTTGCAGAGATTGATCATGGCGCGGGTTTCAAATTCACTGTGTGCCATTTTGCCTCCGTATTGAGTAGGGGAAGGTGAATGAATGCCCTGTGACTTTTCCATGGCTTGAAGCAGGTCAAATCCGGCGTCATAGTTATGGTTAAGGTCAATGCCACGGGCGTTTGCCTGCCATTTTTTATTGTTGCCTGCCATGATATTTTCCACATAGTGCTGCATATGCTTGGCAGATTTCGGCCCGTTAAGTGCAATTTCCACACCGTCTGGATTGACCATTGGCACACAAATTAAGCCCTTTTCTTCCATTGTTTTGCAGATATCAACATCCAGCAAGTTACTTTGGGTGGTATAGGCGTGAGAAAATTCTCCGAAAAAGCGGAGCAGCAGAGAACAGGTCAGCCATTCCTGTGCGTGGAAAGCGCCGGCAAACAGGGTGGCATCTTTAATGTTTCCCAAAGCCAGCGCATAAATTTTTCGTCCCAGAAAGCTTTTTCCGATGGGGAACAGCTTTACCTGAGGATTGTGTGATTTGATAATGCTGCACTGTTTGAAGGTACGCTCATAAGATGGCGGCTTAGTAAAAAAATCATCCATCCGGATATCTCCTTTTATTGAATTCTGGGGGTTACAATATATTTATATTGAGCAGCGGTCAAAAATAGTCAGGGAGCCAAGCAGATTTTTCAGAAAAAGAAAGGTTATGAATGCAATGAAATTAACGGAAAAAACGATTTCACAAAAAATGTTGGTGGAGGGCAGAATCATCAATTTACGGCAGGATACCGTAATGCTCGAGAACGGAAAGACGGCGCTGCGGGATGTAGTGGAGCATCCCGGAGGAGTATGCGTTCTGCCGTTGACCGAGGATAATGAGGTGATTCTGGTAAAACAGTTTCGCTATCCCTATCAAGAGGTTCTTTTTGAAATTCCTGCAGGAAAGCTCGATAAAGGCGAAGAAGATCCGCTTCACTGCGGAATGCGGGAATTAGAGGAAGAAGCGGGGGTAACCGCCGGGGATTATCTCAGCTTAGGACAGATGTATCCTTCTCCCGGATACTGCGATGAAGTGATCTATATGTTTTTGGCAAGACAGCTTCAGCCGAGTCAACAGCATCTGGACGAGGATGAATTTTTAGAAGTTTATAAAATGCCGTTTGCGCAGGTGCTGAAAATGGTGACAGAGGGAGAAATCAGGGATGCAAAAACACAGATTGCGGTTTTAAAGACAGCAGTTTTGTTGGAAATTTGAACATTGTGCCTAAAAATGAGTAGCATATTTGTGTAGATACGATCGGGCGGAAAAATTCATGTAAATTTTTTGTTTTTTTCGCTGTTCGCTATTTACAGATGAAATATTCTGTTGTATAATAAATAAAACGCTCGGTAAACGAGCAGACACCTTTAAGTTGGTCCCGTGAGGCTGACAAGGCAGTCAACTTTATAAAACAAGCGGTATCTTGGGATGATTGGGATTACTGCATGATATGGATTAAAGTCGGCTTGGCTTGTGAACGTCACAAAAGGGGATGGTTGCGGGTGAAGCCGTTTTTTATTGTGTTTTGCTGAAGCTTGCCAACGCAGGTTATTATTTTGGTATTTATGGTGTGGAAGGGACGGTTGTAGCATGGAAGTGAAAACCGAATTGTTGGACGAAAAGGGTTTGTGTCGATGCATTGCCCGTATCGCATATGAGATTATTGAGAAGAATAAGGGCGTAGATAACCTTTGCATTGTAGGAATCTTATCCCGCGGAGCAGAGATTGCTTCCCGCATTGCCGCAAAAATCGCCGATGTAGAAGGAAAGTCGGTGGATGTAGGGCTGTTGGATATTACATTGTTTCGTGATGATCGCACGACAGCGCCGGATTACGTTGACCGATCGGTATTACCGTTTGATATTGCCGGGAAAAAGGTCATTTTGGTAGACGATGTCATCTTTACAGGCAGAAGTGTGAGGGCGGCAATCGATGCTATTATGGATCGGGGAAGACCACAGAATATTCAACTGGCAGTGCTGATAGACCGCGGACATCGGGAACTGCCGTTACGCGCCGATTATGTCGGTAAAAACGTACCGACTGCGGCAAACGAGCAGGTGCGCGTCATGGTGAAAGAACGGGATGGCGTTGATAAAGTGATCATTTGCTAGTTGCAAACCGCCGGCAAAAGTTTAGAAAGGATGATTCGGACGATGAGCAGTATATTGATTAAAAACGGCAGAATCGTTGATGAAAACAGGGATCAGACAGGCGATGTCCTGATACGTGACGGTATCATTGAGAAGATTGCGGATGACATCTCCGAGTGCGCAGATACCGTAATAGATGCCGCCGGAAAAGCAGTATTGCCGGGGCTGATTGATATGCACGTGCATCTGCGCGATCCGGGATACACCTATAAAGAGGATATCTTAAGCGGTTGTGAGGCGGCGGCGGCAGGAGGCGTTACCGGAATCGCCTGTATGCCGAATACCTCTCCGGTGAATGATAATCCGGAAGTGACCGAGTATATTTTGCTTCGCGCGAAACATGCCAAAGCGCGGGTATATCCGATTGCGTCGATTACCAAGCGAATGTTCGGAGATGAACTGACTGATTTTCATCAACTGAAGCGGGCAGGCGCTGTTGGCGTAAGCGATGACGGAAAACCGGTAGAGAATGGGGAAAAAATGGCGCAGGCGCTACAAAACGGCGCGCTTGCAGGATTGCTCCCGATTTCTCATTGTGAAGATTTATCCATTATCGACGGCGGTATTATTAACAAGGGTGCCGTTTCGGAGCAGCTTGGTGTAAAGGGGATGGACAGGCTGTCTGAGGATAGTATCACCGAACGGGAAATTTCGTTGGCAAAGCGTACCGGAAGTCCGGTTCATATTGCCCATGTCAGTACCAAGGGAGCGATTGAAGCAATCAGGCGTGCCAAATCAGAAGGAGTGCCGGTTACGTGCGAAACCTGTCCGCATTATTTTATTCTGACGGAGCAGGAATTGCTGAAGCGGGATGCGGATTATCGGATGAATCCGCCGTTGCGGGAAGAAAGTGATCGGGCAGCGATCGAGGCTGCGGTGCTCGACGGTACCATAGATTGTATTGTCACCGACCATGCGCCGCACAGTGCAGAGGAAAAACGTGATTTTGAGAAGGCGTCCAACGGTGTGGTTGGACTCGAAACGTCCTTGGCGGCAACTTTGACAGCATTGGTGCATACCGGCAAGATGGATTTACAGCAGCTTTGCAGGTTGATGTCGGGGAATCCTGCCAGATTGCTGAAAGTGCCGGGCGGCAGAATATCCGAAGGTGAAGTTGCTGATTTAACCATTGTGGATTTGGGAGAGCAATGGACGGTAGTACCGGAAAAGCTGCATTCCAAATCCAAAAATACTGTTTTTAAAGGAAAAAATCTGATTGGAAAAGTGAAGATGACGTTGCTTAGAGGCAACATCGTTTTTGAGGATTAATATTTAGGAGGATCATTTATGTCACTGGATCGGTTAACTGAAAAAATTGTACAAACGCAAAATCCGACCGTAGTCGGATTGGATCCGAAGCTGGAGTATGTACCTGCGTTTATCAAGGAGAAGTACTTCCGAAAATATGGAAATACGTTGAAAGCGGCAGCTAAAGCGCTGTTTGCGTTTAATAAAGGATTGATTGATCAGCTTTATGATATTGTACCGGCAGTAAAACCGCAATGTGCGTATTATGAAATGTATGGCTGGCAGGGTGTAAAGACCTTGGCAAAAACAATGGAGTATGCACGTGAAAAGGGAATGTTCGTGATAACCGACGGAAAGCGCAATGATATCGGCACGACGATGGAAGCGTACGCTGTCGGGCATTTAGGAGAGACGGCAGTCAACGGAGAGATGCTGGAGCCGTTTATGGGCGATGCGCTGACGGTAAATGGATATTTAGGCAGTGACGGAATTAAACCATTGCTTCAGGTTTGCAATCAGAGAGATAAAGGAATTTTTGTGTTGGTAAAAACCTCTAACCCCTCTTCAGGAGAACTGCAGGATCAGCTGATTGACGGCAAACCGGTATATGAAGTGATGGGCAAAATGTGTGAAACATGGGGGGAAGCACTTCCGGGAAAATACGGTTACAGCGGTGTCGGCGCCGTCGTTGGCGCAACTTACCCAAAACAGCTGGAACAACTGCGTGAAGCATTGCCGCACACCTTTTTTCTTGTGCCCGGATACGGCGCGCAGGGCGGCGGCGCGAAGGATGTTGCATATGCATTTGACAAAAAAGGCTTGGGCGCGATCGTAAATTCCTCCCGCGGAATTATCTGTGCTTATCAAAAAGAGGGCTGCGACGAACGAGATTATGCCGGTGCTGCCAGACGGGAAGCTTTGCGCATGAAAGAGGATATTACCGGAGAAATCGGAACAATTACGTTTTAATACAGATAGAAATAAATAAAAATATTTATACAAGCAGTAAATACAAAAAACAGCCATCAAAGGCAGATGGGATGATGATGATGAACAAAGGTAAGCTGTTGTTAGCAAACGGAATGGAATTTGAGGGCGAATGCTTTGGTGCAGAGGGAACGGTAATCGGAGAAATCGTATTCACAACCTCGGCAACCGGATATCAGGAAACACTCAGCGATCCCGATTATCATGGGCAAATCGTGGCGCAGACCTTTCCGCTGATTGGCAATTATGGCACCAATGAAGAAGATTATGCAAGCGGAAAATGTCACGCAAAAGGGTATCTGGTGCGGGAATGGTGTGATACGCCTTCCAATTTCAGAATGGATGATAATATTGATCATTTCCTGAAAAAACATCATATTGTCGGTCTTTGCGGGATTGACACCCGCAAGCTGACTCATATATTACGAGAACAAGGCGTAATGAACGGGGCAATATATACAAACGGTAATATCAATAAAGCGGAATTGCTGGAGGAAATCAAAAATTATACCATTCTCAACCCGGTTGCAGAAGTAACTGTTGGGGAGCCGTATTATTATCCGGCGGCAGAGGAAAAATATAAGGTTGCCGTTATGGATTACGGCTGTAAAAAATCAATGATTGACGAGTTGTTAAAGAGAGGTTGCTCGGTAACCCTTCTGCCTGCATTAACTGGTGCAGAAGAAGTGAAAAAGCTGGATGTAGATGGGATTGTGCTTTCAGACGGTCCGGGGAATCCTGACGATAATGTAAAAGAAATTGCTAATTTGAAGAGTATTGCCGGTTTGGGATTGCCGATGTTCGGCGTATCGCTGGGGCATCAGCTGCTTGCATTGGCGATGGGCGCCAAGACGGTGAAGCTAAAGCACGGACATCGGGGAGCCAGCCAACCGGTTGTGGATTTAACCGAAAACCGCACCTTTGTCACGGCGCAGAATCATGGGTATGCAGTGGAAAACGAGAGTATCACCGCTGATTTGGGGAAAATCAGCCACATCAATGCAAATGATAAAACCTGTGAAGGAATACAATATACTGCTATTCCGGCATTTTCGGTTCAGTTCCAACCGAACGTGATCCGGTATCAGTCAGCACCGGAATCGGAATACGATAAATTTATTCAAATGCTTCAAAAATAAGCGACCAATAAGAAATCCAACCTGAAAGGAAGAAAGATAGATATGCCATTAAGATCAGATATCAAGAAGGTATTGGTAATCGGCTCGGGACCGATTGTCATCGGACAGGCAGCCGAGTTTGATTACGCGGGAGCACAGGCTTGCCGCGCCTTGAAACAGGAGGGATTGGAGGTTGTTTTGATTAACTCTAACCCGGCGACCATCATGACCGATAAGGCAATGGCGGATAAGATTTATATCGAGCCCCTGACGCTGGACGTTGTAAAGCGGGTGATTGAGATCGAGCGACCGGACAGCGTGCTTTCCACATTGGGAGGGCAGACGGGTCTTACCCTTTCAATGCAGCTTGCCGAGGAAGGTTTTCTCGATAAAATGAGTGTAAAGCTGTTGGGCGCAAATCCCGAAACGATCCATCGTGCAGAGGACAGACAGGCGTTCAAGGATACCATGGAGGAAATCGGCGAGCCGTGTATTCCTTCCAAGGTAGTAGAAACGGTAGAGGACGCTTTAAAGTTCATTGATGAGGTCATCGGATATCCGGCAATTATCCGTCCGGCGTTTACCTTGGGCGGAACCGGCGGCGGTATTGCAAATAACAAAGATGAGCTTGTCGAGATTGCGGGAAACGGATTGCGGCTTTCACCCATCACGCAGATTTTGGTTGAAAAATGTATTACCGGATGGAAAGAGATTGAATTTGAAGTCATTCGGGACAGCAAAGGTAATATTATCACGGTATGCAGCATGGAAAATGTGGATCCGGTTGGCGTGCACACAGGAGACAGCATTGTTGTTGCGCCGGCAGTGACCTTGTCGGATAAGGAATATAATATGCTGCGTACAGCGGCGTTGAATATGGTATCGGCGCTGAAAGTTGAAGGCGGATGCAACTGCCAATTCGCGCTTCACCCGACATCGATGGAATATGCGGTTATCGAGGTAAATCCCCGTGTGTCGCGTTCGTCTGCACTGGCTTCTAAGGCCACCGGTTACCCGATTGCCAAAGTGGCAACCAGAATTGCAATCGGGTACACCTTGGATGAAATCATCAATCAGGTTACCGGCAAAACTTATGCTTGCTTTGAACCGGCGATTGACTATTTGGTGTTGAAATTTCCGAAATGGGCTTTTGATAAATTCGTTTATGCGAAACGGACGCTCGGTACGCAGATGAAAGCAACCGGAGAGGTAATGAGCATCGGCACCAGCTTTGAGCAGGCGCTGATGAAAGCCGTGCGGGGCGCAGAGCTGGGATTGGATACCCTGACGATGCCCGAATTTACCAAGCTGACCGACGAAGAAGCTTTGGCAAGGATGAGCGTCTGCGATGATCGCCGCATTTTTGCGGTGTTTGAGGCACTCAAGCGCGGAACACGCGGGAAGTTATTCATGAAATCAACATGATCGACAACTGGTTTCTCTACAAAATGCTGAATCTTGTGAAACTGGAAAAACGGCTTGCCACCGAGAAACTGACCGATGCCTTATATAAAAAGGCGAAGGATTTCGGCTATTTGGATAAAACGATAGAAAAAATAAGCGGACAATCGATTAAACATAAGCTGTATGCGTCTTATAAAATGGTAGATACCTGTGCAGCCGAGTTTGAGGCGGAGACACCTTATTTCTATTCGACTTATGATGAGGAAAATGAAGCAAAACTGTTTTTGGAGCATCATAAAAGCGGCAAAAAGAAAGTATTGGTATTTGGTTCCGGCCCGATTCGGATTGGACAAGGTATCGAGTTTGACTATTGTTCGGTACACTGTGTCTGGACCTTAAAAGAACTCGGTTATGAGGCGATTATCTGTAATAACAATCCGGAAACGGTTTCGACCGATTTTGATACCGGAGACCGCCTGTATTTTGACCCGCTAAATCAGGAAGATGTTTGGAATTTGATACAGACTGAAAAGCCGGATGGTGTTGTGGTTCAGTTCGGCGGTCAGACCGCAATTAAGTTAACCAAGTTCTTAAATGATATGGGGGTAAATATTCTCGGAACCGGAGCAGACAGCATTGATGCAGCGGAAGACAGAGAGCGGTTTGATGAAGTGCTGGAAAAACTGGGAATTCCCCGTCCGCAAGGGCATACCGTCTTTACGGTGGAGGAGGCACTCCAATCCGCCAATGATTTAGGATATCCGGTTCTGATGCGGCCGTCTTATGTTTTAGGCGGACAAAATATGATTATTGCACATTCCGATAAAGATATTGTGGAATATATGGCAATCATCACTTCTCATAATATTGAGAATCCGGTACTGATCGATAAGTACATGATGGGTACAGAGGTAGAGGTTGACGCCATTTGTGACGGAACCGATTACTTGATTCCGGGTATTATGGAGCACGTTGAACGCGCAGGCGTACACTCCGGAGATTCCATTTCGGTGTATCCGGCGCAGAACCTCAGCGAAAAGATCAAGAACACGATTATTGATTATACCGGCAAACTTGCCATGGAATTAAAAGTTATCGGATTGGTCAACATTCAGTATGTTGTGTACAATGGCGAGGTTTATGTGATTGAAGTGAATCCGCGTTCTTCCAGAACAGTACCGTATATCAGCAAGGTGACCAATGTGCCGATGGTTGATTTGGCAACCAAAATTATGCTGGGCTCCACTTTGAAAGAGCTGGGTTATGAGAGCGGTTTATACCCAAGCGGCGATTATGTGGCAGTTAAGGTTCCGGTATTCAGTTTTGAAAAGCTGCATGACGTGGACACGCATCTCGGTCCCGAGATGAAATCTACCGGCGAGGTTTTGGGTATCGCGAAAACATTAGATGAAGCACTGCTCAAAGGATTGGTTGCGGCAGGATATAAGATGAAAAAGAACGGCGGTGTGCTGATTTCGGTGCGGGATACCGATAAGCAGGAGATTATTGAGGTTGCCGATAAATTTTCCCAGATGGGATTTGACCTTTACGCAACCGCAGGAACTGCAAATACCCTGAACAAAAACATGATTGCTACCAATGTGGTACGCAAGATATCAGATGATCCCGATAACAATATTCTGACTTTGCTGGACAGCGGCAAAATCGACTACGTGATTTCTACCTCTGCAAAAGGGAGGATGCCGGCGCGGGACAGCGTAAAAATACGCAGAAAAGCGGTGGAACATTCGATTGCTTGCCTGACTTCTATTGATACGGCGAACGCGCTTGCGGATTGCTTGGCGATGGACAAAACAATTCATGATGTAGAGTTGATTGACATTACGAAGATTTAAGATAACGAGTTCTGTTTCGTTCAACAAAAACTCCGCACCGCTTTTTAGCGGTGCGGAGTTTTTAGATATCTAATTCGGGCGGCAAATCGATTTCATCAGAAACATATTTGCCGTTTTTCTTGCGCTGGCGCACGCATTCAGACAGTAAATATTCAATTTGACCGTTTATGGAACGGAAATCATCTTCTGCCCATGATGCGATGGCTTCATATAATTTGGCGGAAAGGCGGAGCGGGACTTGTTTTTTTGGTTGAGTATCATTCATGATTTTAATATAAACTTCCTGAATTGACAATCGGTTGTGCATCATGATTTCCGCAAAGGACAACTAAAAGATTGGAGACCATGGCTGCTTTCCGCTCCTCATCCAGTTCTACAACGCTATTGGTATTTAGCCGCTCCAATGCCATTTCTACCATTCCCACCGCGCCGTCTACAATCATCTTTCTCGCGTCAATGATAGCGGACGCCTGCTGCCTTTGCAGCATAACAGCGGCAATCTCCGGGGCGTATGCAAGATAGGTGATCCGCGCTTCTATGATTTCAATGCCTGCCTCACCGACTTTTTGCTGAATTTCGTCCCGGATGCGGGAGGCAACTACTTCGCTTGATCCGCGCAGGCTTCCCTCATCAGCTACACCGTCGCCGGTAGTATCCACGTTGGGCGCGATATCGTAAGGATAGATACGCACGATATTCCGCAGCGCGCTGTCACACTGCAAGGAAAGATATTCCTTAAAGTTGTCGACATTGAATACTGCTTTTGCGGTATCTACTACACGCCACATTACTGCAATGCCGATCTCCACAGGGTTGCCCAAACAGTCATTAATTTTTTGCCGATTGTTATTCAGTGTCATAATTTTCAGGGATATTTTTTTGTTAATCGTTTCGATATTTGCTGCTGTTGTGACCGAGGGATATACAATGGTGTTTTTCGCACCGCCGTCTACATCTCCGCTTTGATTGAGTTTTGTCTTGGCTGCCGGATTCACGCTGACGCAGAATGGATTTACGTAATAGAATCCTTCGTTTTTCAGCGTTCCAATATATTTTCCGAATAACGTCAGAACAAGCGCCTCTTGCGGTTTCAGCACTTTCAGTCCCATCACCGGAATCCATCCGATGCAGAGCCAAATTATACTGATAACCAGCAATATAATTCCAAGCGGGCTGTCAATGATAAAACTGCCGAAAATACAGGCGGCAATGGCGAGGAGATACATCAATATTGTGATCAGCAATACTGCCATTCCGTTTTTCTTGTTGCTTAATACAATTTCATTCATTGTTATGATCATTCCTTTCAAACTATCACGTCTAATATTATTATGATATCAAAATAATATCATATTAATATTTTGTTGTCAAGAGATTTCCATAAAATTTCCAATTCTCATGATATAAATTTTACGGCTTTCTCTTATGAGAAAGCCGTAAAATAGTTTTCTGTAACTTATGATATCAACATTTTAGCAATTTTATAAACATCGCCGCAGCCAAGTGTAATCACTAAATCCCCTTCTGTGATGTTTTGACGCAGATAATCGGCAACCTCCTCGAAGGTAGGAAACCACACACTGCCGTCAATTTTTGCAGCGAGATCTTTGGTATAAATGTTGTAGGTGTTTTTTTCTCGTGACCCCATAATTTCGGTCATGACTACCTTGTCGGCAATCGGCAGTACCTTGGCAAAATCCTCCAGCAGCATTGCGGTACGGGAGTAAGTAAAAGGTTGGAACACCGCCCACACCCGTTTGTAATGCAGTTCCTTGGCAGCTTCCAAGGTGACTTTGAGTTCAGCCGGATGATGCGCATAGTCATCGGCAATAACAGCGCCGTTGCATTTTCCC
>ERZ773235.3500-NODE-3500-length-10962-cov-6.166682_pt1 | contig 10962 bp, 9 predicted proteins | sample MGYA00580522_ERZ773235 | MGnify/ENA primary metagenome ERZ773235 (study PRJEB29015, sample SAMEA2737797) | human gut metagenome | biome: human gut; feature: human-associated habitat; material: faeces | place: China | collected 2012 ...
TAATCTTTCCGCTGAATATGGCCAGAGTGCAACGACGACGACCGCCGCCAGTGGCGGAAACAGGGAGGAGTTGTTGGGCAGCGGCCAGCAAAACGCAAGTGCCGCCCAAGGCACGATGCGGATGCTGGGTGCCGCAACCCGATGGCGGCGGCCATTCCAAATCGTCCCACATAAAAAGGCTGCTGCACAAAGCCCTGTGCAGCAGCCTTAAATATTTTACGTTTACAACAGATCAGATGCTGAACTGCACGGCGCAGAAGGCGGCATAGATGCACAGCAGTGCAATGCCCTGCGGGCGGCTCAGCTTGCCCTTGATCAGAGCGGGCAGGGTGAGCAGCAGCATCACGGCAAACATGACCGGGATATCCATCACCAGCGAGGCGTTCATGCCTGCGATGGTGGAGTTCTGCGGGATGCTGAAGGGTGCCAGCGTGACAGACACGCCGCTGACCAGCACTAGATTGAACACGTTTGCACCGATGACGTTGCCCAGCGACAGCGCGCCGTGACCCTTGGCCAGCGAGGTGATGGCGGTGACCAGCTCCGGCAGCGAGGTGCCCAGTGCCACAAAGGTCAGCGCAATGACCGACTCCGGCACGCCCAGCGCCTGTGCGATGAGGGTGCCGTTGTCCACCAGCAGGTCAGCGCCCACAGCAATGAGCACTGCGCCGATGGCCAGCAGCCCCAACTCCTTGGCAAAGGAGCCTTCCTCAGCCTGCTCTTCCTCTTCCGGGGCGGGGGTATTTTTCATAGCCAGCACGTTGCACACGATGTAAGCCACGAACATGGCCAGCAGGATCAGGCCCACCGGGCGAGTGAAGGAGCCGGTGGTGTAGGCCACACCGGCATAGAAAGCGGCAGCCACAAAGAAGAAGGCCACCGGGGTGCGCAGGCTCTTGGGGTCAACCTTGCCCGGGCGCACCGCAATGGTGATGGCGGCGATCAGTGCAGCGTTGCAGATGACCGAGCCGATGGCGTTGCCGTAGGCGATCTCGCCGTGACCGGTGAGGGCAGAGGTGGTGGACACCATGACCTCCGGCAGGGTGGTACCGATGGACACCACCGTGGCACCGATGAGCAGCTCCGGCACATGGAAGCGGCGGGCGATGCCGGTGGCACCGTCCACAAACCAGTCGCCGCCCTTGATCAGGCACAGCAGACCCACGATAAATAACAGAACAGGGATCAGCATAATATCTCTCCTTTTTAATAATAGCGGCAGAGGCACAAAAAAAGACCTTTATCACATCCAGCCCAAAACGGGAGAATGTGATAAAAGTCTCAAGCATCCGGTACTGCATCGGGCATTTCTGCCGGGGGTGTCGCTGCAGCACAGCGCACCCGTTTTTCAACTAAAGTACGCCCCTTACTCCCTTTTATCCAGAGAATATTATACCTGTTTTCCAGCAAAAGCGCAAGGGGAAATATGGGATTTATTCTGCCTTGGTCACTTTTTTGGCGTTGGGATAAATATGCTCCATGCGGGCGTTGTCGAAATGCTCGTCAAGGAACACTTCCAGCTGGCCGTTGGGCGCATCGCCGCTGATGCGGGCATCGTACCGCGCCAGTGCCAGCGCGCTGGTAAGCATATTCACCGCCATGAATACCGCCAGCGCTGCTGTCATCCACGGACGGATATGGCTGCGCACCTTTTTCATCAGCTTCAGCACCAACGGGTAGCCGTAGCGCATCCACATCACCGCCGCAATGCCCCAGAAAAAGCAGTACAGCAGGTTGATGCGCCCGCCCAGAGAAGGCCGGTATAGCACAAAGTCTTTTTCTTTGCGACCAACTTTCCTTGGCAAAACTATACGGTTCTTGTTAAGAATCGTTGCGGTTCGTCTAAATCTGCAAACAAAACGAAAGACCGCGCCGTAAACGGAACACAGCTTACGCAAGCAATGTTTTCGTCTATACAAAAACACTTTTTGCGTTGCAAAATACTTGTTGGGAACACCCAAACCCTTGAACTGCATCCGTTGGATGCAGGATTAGCGTCTCCAAATGAGAAAGTTTATGGCTCTAACACATTGTCAGCCATTGATAAACAACTTTTTCCAGTCAAAAAAGAAAATAGCAATGATTAAAGATGAACATTGCAGAAAAATGTGATACAATAGAAAATGAAAATCCAAACAACAGGAGGAACCCCCTCGTGGCAAATAATGTGAACGTCAAAAAACTGGAAGCTGACCTGTGGGAGTCGGCAGATCTGCTGCGTGCAGGCTCTAAACTCACCTCGAACCAATACTGTATGCCGGTACTGGGACTGATTTTTCTGCGGTATGCGTACAGCCGCTTCAAACTGGTAGAGCAGGAGATCCTGAAAGACCGTCCCATGCGCGGTGGTCGGGTGCTGCCGGTGGAACAGAACGACTTTGCCGAGAAGAGTGCACTGTTTCTGCCCAAGGAGGCGCAGTACAATTACTTAGTCAATTTGCCCGCCAACATCCCGGAGCAGGGGCTGACCGGCATCGAGGGCAATCCTCTGAACAGTCTGGGCGAAGTGGTGAACAACGCCATGGAACTGGTGGAGCAGCAGAGCGAGCAGCTGCAGGGCGTTCTGCCGAAGGACTACACCATCTTCTCGGATGAACTGCTGGGGGAACTGCTGCGCATCTTCAACAATGATGCGTTGGACGATGTGGGCGGCGATGTGATCGGCCGTATCTACGAGTACTTTTTGAATAAGTTTGCCAAGAATGTGGCACAGGACGATGGCGTGTTCTTTACGCCGAAATCGCTGGTGAAGATGATCGTCAATGTGCTGGAGCCTACCCACGGCGTTCTGTTGGACCCGGCTTGCGGCAGCGGCGGTATGTTTGTGCAGACCGGCGACTTTGTAAACCATGCGGGCATGATCGCCAACAACACCATGACCTTCTACGGACAGGAAAAGGTGGAGTACAATGCCAAGCTCTGCCTGATGAATATGGCTGTGCATGGCCTGACCGGCGTGATCAAGTCCGGCGATGAAGCCAATACCTTCTATCACGATGCCCACAACCTGAACGGCTGCTGCGACTATGTGATGGCAAATCCGCCGTTTAACGTGGACAAGGTCAAGTCGGAGTCGGCGCAGAGTGCCGGGCGGTTGCCCTTTGGCCTGCCCGGCGTGAACAAGGCCAAGGAAATCGGCAACGCAAACTATCTGTGGGTGTCCTATTTCTACTCCTACCTGAACGAGCATGGCCGCGCGGGTTTTGTGATGGCGTCCTCGGCTACTGACAGTCAGGGCAAAGACAAGGACATCCGTGAAAAGCTCATCCAGACCGGCCATGTGGACGTGATGATGAGCGTGGGCAACAATTTCTTCTACACCAAAAGTTTGCCCTGTTCGCTGTGGTTTCTGGATAAGGGCAAACCGGAGCATCTGTTGGACACCGTACTGTTCATCGACGCCCGCAACTATTATACCGTGGTGGACCGCACTCAGAACGAGTGGAGCGACTGGCAGCTGAAGAACCTCAACGCCATTGTCTGGCTCTATCGCGGCGAGGTGGACAAGTACAAGGTGCTTCTGGCGGAGTATCACACAGAACTGGCGGACGACCGCCCCTTTGCAGAGATTCAGGCCGCACTGGAACAAAACGTGCAGGCCAAGCTGAAAGAAGCCAAAGCCGCTGTGGAGGCAGCACCCCGCAAAGAGCGCAAAGCTACGCAGGAAAAGTTCGACAAGGAGCTGGAAGCCCTCAACGAGAAGCTGACCGTTGCCAAGGAGGCCGTCTGGCTCATCGAAAAGTTTGGCGAGGGCGTTTATCAGGATATCCCCGGTCTGTGCAAGGTGGCCAGCCGCGACACCATCCTCAACGAGAAAGGCGCATCCCTGACGCCCGGTGCCTATGTGGGCGTTGCACCCGTGGAGGACGACGGCGTGGATTTTGCCCAGCGGATGAAAGAAATCCACAAGGAACTGCTGGAATTGCAGGCAGAGTCCAACCGCCTGATGGAAACCATCTCGAAGAATCTGGAGGAGATGGGGGTATGATTTTAAGTGATGTGTGTGAATTTATTGTGGATTGTCCGCATTCGACTGCACCAGATGAAGGGAAAGGTTATCCCTTAATTCGTACCCCTAATGTTGGAAAGGGAAGACTCGATTTAAACGGTGTGCATCGGGTGAGTGAATCTGTGTATAAACAGCGGATTCAAAGAGGTGCTCCACGAGCTAATGATTTGATCTTTGCACGAGAAGCCCCAGCAGGAAATGTTGCACTCGTACAGGAAAATCAGACTGTGTGTTTGGGCCAAAGAACTGTTTTGATTCGACCGAACGTACAAAAGGTGAATCCGCAATATTTGGTGTATTATTTGCTCTCGCCGAAGCCACAGTATGAACTTTTGGGAACAGCAAATGGTGCAACGGTTGCGCATGTTAATCTTCCGGCGATTCGGAACCTGAAAATTGAACTGCCAGAAAAACCTGTTCAGGATAAAATAGGTACAATATTGGTGACCTACGATGACCTGATTGAAAACAACCGGAAACAAATCAAACTGCTGGAAGAAGCAGCCCGGCGGCTTTATAAAGAATGGTTTGTGGATTTGCGCTTTCCGGGGCATGAAAACACGAAAATTGTGGACGGTGTGCCGGAGGGGTGGCGCAGAGGACTGTTAAAGGAACTCATTAGTGTTAATTATGGAAAAGACCATAAAAAAGCTCCTGATGATGGAAATATCCCTGTTTATGGCTCTGGCGGTTTAATGCGAAAATGTAATAAATCGCTGTTTTCTGGTGAGGCAGTCCTGATTCCTCGAAAAGGCTCTTTGAATAATATCATGTATGTGGATGAAACATTTTGGACAGTGGACACAATGTTCTATGCTACGATGAAACAACCACATACAGCCGTTTTTGTATATTTCTTTGTCAAAGCATTTGATATGTACTCCATGAATATTGGTGCGGCAGTACCCAGCATGACGACAAAGATTCTGGACGCGATGGATGTGGTAATTCCCGATAAAGAAACTCTGGAAAAGTTTGACAAATATGCAAAAGTGTATTTTAATAAAATAAAGACGTTACAAGGACAAAATGAGCGGTTAAAGACAGCGAGAGATTTACTGCTGCCAAAGTTGATGAGCGGGGAAGTGGAGGTGTGACATTATGGACATGCCAAAAGAATTTTATGATATGGTGTGTGCTGACATTAAAAGACTAGACAATGTTCGAAATTTAAGTGCAGGAGAGCTATTTGAACTACATCGTCAGATTGATGCAAGGTATCAAGCTTGCATCAACAAGTGGTGTGATGGTTTGTGGTGCTCTACAAATGATGGAACACATATCGCTTATGGACATTTGGCCCAGAATCCTCAAAAGTATGTGTTATCTAATTTGAAGATGATGAAGGCAAAATTGGAAACATATAAGTACCAGATGAATGCGGTACAGTTGCCCAAGCCGGAAGTTTCCAATTCTCAGGTCGTCAACGTGACCAACAGCGTGAATGTGAATGTTACGTTTGAGCAGGTACGCAAAGAAGTAGAAGAAATGACTTCACTCACGAATGAACAGACACAGGAAGTGCTGGATAAAATCTCTGAGATTGAAGAAGTGGTAAAGTCTAAAGACAGCAAAAAGTCAAAGTGGGAAAAAGTAAAGCCTGTTTTGACGTGGCTGGCAGATAAGAGTTGTGATGTGGGCATTGCGTTATTGCCGTTGCTGTTAAAAATAGGACAGTAATAAAATTAATTTCATGAGCTTTGATGAAAGGGGTGTTCATAATATGTCAAATCCGCTTAATAAATATTGTTCCGAAGCAAATGATCTTAAGGACGCAAAGGACGCGATGAATAAAATCCAAAAACTTCGTGCTCAAATGGAGAATCCGACCAGAGATGGAATGATTGAAGCACTGCGGGAAGCAAAAACAAGTGCGTTGATAGAAATTTCGGCTTTGGAAATGGCGCAGGGTGCGACAAATTGGGTGCCTTTTTCGGAAGCATCAGATAGTACGCTGTACACACTCCTTGAACAGTACGAACAAGGACTGAGACTGCATTGCATCGCTAAAATTGGCGAAAAAGCGTTTGATGAGCAAATGAATGAAATACAAGAGAAAACGGGAAAGAGAGATTCTTTTGGTATATGAAAGCGGCTAACGAAACTGTTGAATGAAAAATGGAGGGTATGATCTATGCCAGAGTGGGTGACGTGGGTATTTGATGGAATCGGTTCGACAATTTTTTCTTTGATCGTAGGAGCCTTGATTGGCGGAGCGATTGGATATAAGATAGGCATACATAAAAACGTTAAACAGAAACAGATTGGTGGAAACAGTGCCAAGCAGCGACAGGAGTTTACACTGGAAAACGAAGATGTTTCTAAAGATGGTGGAAAAATAAAAAACAATTTCCAGCAGAGCCAAAAAGCTGGCGATAATGCAGAACAGGTACAGATTGGAGGGATAAAACGTGGACGTTAACAAATATACTCAGCAAGCGGGCGATAATAGTCAGCAGATGCAGGCGAATAACATTACCATTATAAACAATAATGGATTAACAGAAGAACAAGTTAATGAGCGGGTAAAAAAGGTAGTCAATGAATTGATACCTGCTGCGATAAAAGAGTATACTGAAGAAGCGAGAGAAACAGCAAATGAAAGAATTGCAAAATTGGAAAATTGCATTCTACCTAGAATTAGTCAAGTGGATGGGATGATTGAGTCATTCTCAGACCCGGCATTTCAGAGACTTCTTGTAAAAGCAGAACAGGAAGCAGCTGTAAGTGAGCGTGAAGCAGATTATAGTTTGTTGACGGAATTGTTGGTATGTCATGTGAAAAAGGGGAATGACCGGAAAAATCGTGTAGGAATAGAAAAAGCTGTCGAAATTGTGGATAAAATTGATAATGACGCGCTTTGTGGTTTGACATTAATTCATGTGGTTGAACACTTTGTACCCATGATTGGAGAAGTATCATTTGCGTCAATGATGTGGGATGATGCGGTTAAACGATTAGAATATGAAGAGTTGCCAAGCGATGATGAATGGATAGAACAACTAGAAATGTTGGGTGCCATACGTACTGTTAGAGAAAGTAAATTTAAGAAGTTTATAGAATATTACTCGCAGAATAATGATGGGTATTTGTGTGTTGGAATAAAAAAAGATTCGGAAAACTACAGAAAAGCGCGCGAAATACTTAAAGAGGCGAAATTGGATGATAGAAGATTTTTAATTCCAAATGAGCTGATAGAGGGGTATGCTAGATTAAATATAAGAGATATAGCATCTGTTTCAAGTCTAATGATTACAACAATAGATGCAGTACATAAAATAACAGCGGAAGAAGAAAGGGCAATAAAAACTGTTTGGAGCTTATACGAAACTGATGAAGAATTGAAAAAGAAAGTAGAAGAGTCCTTCTTAATGATGTGGGATTCACACAAGTCGTTAAAAAAACTTCGTGTATGGTGGGATAATATTCCTATATATTTTCAAATCACAAAAGTTGGAGAAATATTAGCCCATACAAATGCAAAAAGATGTGTTCCGTATATCCCTGATATGATATAAATGAGGTGATCCTATGAGCCGCGAATACTCCGAAAATGTCCTTGTCCAGAACAGCGCAGGCAACTTGCTGCAAAATGTTCTGGGCTGGGAGGTTGTGCTGGCTTACAACTCCGAAAAGCTGGGGTCAGACGGGACGTTAGGCCGCACTAGCTATGGGGAAGTGCTGCTGACCCGGTATTTTCGGCAGGCGCTTTTGCGGCTGAACCCGTGGCTCACCCCGAACCAACTGGACGAGGTGCAGAAGAAATTTACGGCGCACGTTTCCACCGCATCCCTGATGCAGATCAACGAGGAAAAGTATTTTCTGCTGCGGGATGGCATCCCGGTGACGGTCAAGCGGCCGGATGGACGCACCGAAACGCGGAGTGCGGCGGTGATCGACTTCAAAAACCCGGAAAACAATCATTTCCTCGCCGTAAAAGAAATGAAGATCCACTCGCAGCTGTACCGCTGCCGGACAGACATTGTGGGCTTTGTCAATGGCATTCCGCTGCTGTTCATCGAGCTGAAAAAGCCAACCGTGGATGTGCAGAACGCCTACATAGACAATTACCGAAATTATCTCGATACCATTCCGCAGCTGTTCTATTACAATGCCTTCCTTATGCTGTCCAATGGATTGGAAGCCAAGGTGGGCACGCTTGGCAGCAAGTACGAGTTCTTCCACGAGTGGAAGCGTCTGAAGGAGAGCGATGTAGGCAGAGTGGAGCTGGAAACCATGCTGCGGGGCATCTGCGAGAAAAAGACCTTCCTCGATCTGCTGGAAAACTTCATCCTTTACGACCATTCCGGTGGGCTCACCACCAAGATTCTGGCCCGCAACCACCAGTATCTCGGCGTCAACGAGGCCGTCAGTGCTTACGAGAACCGCAAGCTGAAAGACGGCAGGCTGGGTGTGTTCTGGCACACGCAGGGGTCTGGCAAGAGTTATTCGATGGTATTTCTGGCGCAGAAGATCCGGCGCAAGTTTGCAGGCTCGCCCACCATTGTGGTGCTGACCGACCGTGACGAGCTGAACCGGCAGATCAGCGATACCTTTGAAAACTGCGGTCTGCTGGGCAAGACAAAGGCTTCACAGTTCATTGCATCCAGCGGTACAGACCTTGTAAAAAAGCTGCGGGGCAACCCCAGCTTTGTGTTTACCCTGATCCAGAAGTTCAACCTGCCCAAGGAACCGCCCATCTACCCGGATCACGACATTCTGATTTTGTCGGATGAAGCCCATCGCAGCCAGTACGGCATTTTTGCAGACAACATGATGCACCTGCTGCCCACGGCGTCCCGCATCGGCTTTACCGGTACGCCGCTTCTGGCGGATGATCATATCACGGAACGCACCTTTGGTGGGTATCTGTCGGTGTATGATTTCAAGCGGGCAGTGGAGGACGGCGCAACGGTGCCGCTGTATTATGAGAACCGTGCGGATAAGATCGCTCAGTTGGACAAGCCGGAGATCACCGGGCGGATTTTGGATGCCATTGAAGCAGCCGACCTTGATCCTTCGCAGGAGGAAAAGCTGGAACGCGAGTTTGCAAAGGAGATCCATATTCTCACCGCAGATGAACGGCTGCGTTCCATTGCAAAGGACTTTGTGGAGCATTACTCTGACCTTTGGACCAGCGGCAAGGCGATGTTTGTCTGCCTGAATAAGGTCACCTGTGTGCGGATGTACAACTATGTGCAGGAATACTGGCGGGCAAAGATCAGGGAACTGGAAGCCCGGCAGGGCACAGTGACCCAGCAGGAAGCACAGGAGCTTGCCCGTAAACTGGCATGGATGAAAGAAACCGAAATGGCAGTGGTGATCAGTCAGGAGCAGAACGAGGTGCAGACCTTCAAAAAGTGGGGGCTGGATATTCTGCCGCACCGTGCCAAAATGGAAAAGCGGGAGCTGGATAAAGAATTCAAGGACAGCAAGAATCCGTTCCGGGTGGTGTTCGTCTGTGCCATGTGGCTGACGGGCTTTGATGTAAAGTGTCTGTCCTGTCTGTATCTGGACAAGCCGTTGAAAGCCCATACCCTGATGCAGACTATTGCTCGTGCAAACCGTGTTTCGGAGGGCAAGAGCAACGGCCTGATCGTGGACTATATTGGTATCGTAAAGGCGCTGCGCAAGGCTCTGGCAGATTATACGGTCAGCAAGAACAGCCCAGCCCCAGCGGGCATTGACCCAACGGTGGACAAAACGGAGCTGATTCAGCGTATTTGCACGGTCATCGGAAAAACGGACGGCTTTCTGGCAGAACACGGGTTCCGGCTGCAGGAATTGGTGGACGCACAGGACTTTGAAAAGATGAGCCTTGTACAGGATGCAGTCAACGCGATGTGCGAGACGTTGGAAACCAAGAAAACCTTCCAGACCTATGCGTCTGAACTGGCGCGGCTGTTCCGCTACGCAGACCGTGATGATGTGGACGATGCCGTGCGTGCCCGGAAAAACGCAATTCTCGCCATCTACGAGGGCTTGCAGCAGAAGCGGAAACACGCGGACAATACCGACCTGATGGTGCAGATCAACGGCATCGTCAACGAGTACATCCATGTGGAAAAGCCGGATCAGGAGGCTGTACCTTCCCGGCAGTTTGACATCAGCAAAATTGACTTTGACCTGTTGAGCCGGGAGTTTGCCCACACCCGGCGGAAGAATCTCTTGCTGCGAGATCTGGATGAACTGGTGAATCAGCAGTTGTCGAAGATGCTGTTTGCAAACCCGCAGCGCATTGATTATTATGACCGCTATCAGGAGATCATCGATGCCTACAATGCGGAGCAGAACCGGGCAACCATTGAAAAAACCTTCATGGATCTGATGGAGCTTGCAAGTTCACTGGACACGGAGCAGCAGCGCTATGTGCGTGAGGGCTTTTCCAGCGATGAGGAACTTTCAGTGTACGATTTGCTGTTTTCGGAGAACCTCACGAAGCAGGAAATTGAAACGATCAAGAAGGTGTCTGTGGACTTGTTGACAAAAATCAAACAGCAGATTGCCAAACTCGACCATTGGACGGACAAGCAGGAAACTAAGGCGATTGTGGATAACCTGATTCGCAATACCCTTTGGCAAGAACTTCCCAATAGCTATGATGTAAGCGATATCCAGACCTACCAGAAGAAAATCTACGAGTATGTATATATGCGCTACCCGGAAGTAGCATAACGCAAAAATCACCCCAGAGAGAACGCACAAAAGGCTATTCTCTCTGGGGTGATTGCGTATCAAATCATCTGAAAATGCCGCAGAGCCTCCACAATCGCATATTCTTTTTCCTTCGGACACTTAGGTCGCCTTGCTCTCTGCGGCAGTCACATCCAACTCGTCCATGCTGACGTCCACTTCGATATGCCGCTCGACATTGAGTTTGGTCAAAAGAAGAACCGCTTCAACAGTTGTTTCAGTTTCCAAGGGAAGTTCTTTCACTTCCTCACCATCAACAG
>ERZ773235.3501-NODE-3501-length-10962-cov-3.012927_pt1 | contig 10962 bp, 8 predicted proteins | sample MGYA00580522_ERZ773235 | MGnify/ENA primary metagenome ERZ773235 (study PRJEB29015, sample SAMEA2737797) | human gut metagenome | biome: human gut; feature: human-associated habitat; material: faeces | place: China | collected 2012 ...
CGTTCATATGCGTGCGATAAATAAGTGAAAAATTGTCCGATACTAGGCTGGGCGCTGAAACCGGACAATTTTTTTCATATAACTGTATTGCGGCCGGCCTGTGCTTGCACTGTGCCTGCCCTGGCTTGTACCTGCGGAAAAGCTGGAGTTTTATATCGGTGGCCGGCGGAAAAACTCCAACTTTTCGCATCACAAAATATTGCAGGAGGGAAATATGCTGTTTGATACACATACACATTTGAATAATGATTCGTTCACAGACGAGGAGCGCGTGGCTTTGGCAGCGGAAATCGAAGCCTCGGATGTTGGGCTGGTGATGGATGTGGGCTTCGACGAGCCCTCGAGCCTTCTGGCAGCCGAGCACGCAAATCGCTATCCGTGGTGCTATGCGGTCATCGGAATGCACCCACATGATTCGAAGCTGATGGACGAGGCGATGCTGGAACGATTCCGCCAAATTGCAAAAAGCGAACCGAAAGTCAAGGCAATCGGCGAAATCGGGCTCGACTTCCACTATGACCTGTCGCCACGCGATGTGCAGCGACACTGGTTCCGTAGGCAGATTCAGCTTGCAAATGAACTGAAACTGCCGATTGTGGTGCATTCCAGGGAAGCCGACCAAGAAGTGTTCGACATACTGAAAGAGGAGGGCGCGTTTTCTGACGAGCGGAAGTCGTGGTTCCCGCCACGCCGCCTGCCGACCGCTCCTTCCGAGTTTGACATCATGGGGGCGGGCGGCAAGGTGCTGTCGCACCGGGCAGTCGCCTTCGGCGGCTGCGGCGGCGATGCGAGGGTCGACATTCACTGCTTCAGCGGAAGTCGCGAGCTGGCTATTGAATATGTAAAGGCAGGCGCGACGATTGGTGTCGACGGACCGCTCACCTACAAGAATAATAAGAAGACGGTGCATGTCGTCGAGGCGATTCCGCTGGAGTTTTTGATGGCGGAAACGGATGCACCGTACCTTACACCCGTTCCGTATCGCGGGAAGCAGAACAAGAGCGAATATGTGGAATTCGTAGTTCGTAAAATCGCCGAAATCAAAGGCATAAGCTACGAGAAAGCAGCAGAGGCAACCTATGAAAACGGAAAAAACTTCTTCGGAATTTAAATCACCGGACACCCGCCCGGAGAGTTCGCGGGCGGCATGCCGCGGGCTGTGCATGCTTGTGTCACCCGCGAATGTGCTGACGAGCATGCGGATTGCGCTTTCGGGCATTTTGCTTTTGCTTGAGCCGCTTGGCACGGCATTTTACTGCGTGTACGCTTTGGCAGGACTGACCGATATGCTGGACGGACCGCTTGCGCGAAAAACCGGAACCGAAAGCCGAATTGGCGAAGTGCTGGATTCGGCTGCAGATTTGATCTTTGCGGCGGTGTCGCTGGTGCGTCTTTTGCCGGTATATAAGGAAGAAATGCCGTTCTGGCTTTGGGCGGCCGTCGCTTTTGTGATATATCTTAAGGGCAAGAATGCAATTGCGGGGTATGTTATGAACGGAAAAATCGTCACGATGCACACGCCGCTGAACAGGCTCGCAGGACTGGCACTTTTTGCACTACCGCTTGTGTGCATTTGGGTGCCGATTACGGTTTACGGCGGATTTTGTGCGGCAGCGGCAGTGGCGGCGACGGTGGATGCTTTTATACGCATGCTTCGCAATTCGACAAAACCCGACACGGCGGCATGATAAAATGCTCTCAAAGCCCGATTCATTCGGCAAGACATGGTCGACCGGCGAATCAAAATTTGGCTTTGAGGGAACCGATTATGAGCAAAAGTATTTACAATATCAGCGGCGGTGCTTTGGCATTGAGTGCCGGGGCCGTCTGCACACCGGCACTTCCTGCCGGAGCAGGGGGCGGCCCGGCAGCGGCCGCCGGGGCAGGATGTCATTCAGCAGCGGCCGCAGCCGAACCTGCGTGCGCCGCTTGCGGCTTTCGGGTCAGCGTTGGATATGCCACAGCGGCCGCCGAGGAAATCAGCGGTGACACCGCGATTTCCTCGGGGCTGCCTGACGGCAGCCTCGCCCTTATCCTGTCGGACGGTATGGGAAAAGGGATAAGGGCGGCGGCCCTGAGCCGGGCCGCAACGAGCCGCCTGCGCAAAAATCTCAAAGGCGGAATGGCCCCGGCGCATGCGATTAAAGAGGTGAACACCTTCATGGTATCGCATGCGAAAGCGGAAAACTTCGCCACGCTTGACCTGCTGATTATAGACCGAAACACGCGAAAGGCGAAGTTTTATAAGATGGGCGCAGCCTCTTCGTTTGTGCTCCGCGACGGCAAGGTCAGGATGTTTGAGCAGGCTGCGCTTCCGATCGGAATCATCCCGGAGATACGGCTCACACATGTAGCCCTGCAGCTCCGTCCGGGCGACATTGTACTTATGGCATCGGACGGCATTACTGAGGCCGGCCGAGAGACGGCCCGCGCCAGCCTTGAAAATGAGGCCGGCCGAGAGGTCGATGCCGCCGCCGCAGACCGCGACATCGACGGCACTTGGCTGCGTGAGCTGCTGGAGGAACGCGCCCCGGCAGAACTCGCAGGTATTTCTGCACGCAAGCTGGCCCGATGGATACTTGCCGAGACCGTAAAGCAATACGGCGAAAGGGAGCGCGACGACCTGACGGTAGCTGCAATAAAGATTTTGCCTGCATAAAAAGGGTCGCAAGGCAGCCCCGCGTGCATAAAATGGCCGTTTTTTCTATCATTTTGCGGTTTGCAACGAAAAGATAGAAATCGGACTCAGATTTGGAGACACAAAACGACGAATTCTCATAGAAAAGTCGTACGGGCTTGATGGCTCCGAAAAATAGAGTCTCAACAAAACATTGAAATTTCAACGATTTAGTTTTTGTACGGAATTCCATGCATGCTCTCGCACTATGGGATTATGCTTTTTTATGCGCTGAACACCCATTATGGGGGCACCCGATGTCTATCTTTTTGGGGTTTGGGGCAAAAAGATATTACTCTGTGCATAATTATCCAATTTTTTACAAATAAAACCTTGCGACCGAAATGCATCCGCTAAATGAAGCCTTGCGACCGAAATGCATCCGCTAAATGAAGCCTTGCGACCGAAATGCATAGCGAGCGAAATCCCCCCCCGACAGCCAGCGTGCAAATATCTTTAAAATTTTTGACGCTGTCGGAATTTATCGAAACTTTTTGGCCCTAAATGTAAACATTTACCTTGAATTTAATTCCAATGTGTGATATCATGTAGTTACAAATAAATGATGGCCGAGGCTCTTTCGTAATTCTACCTTCAAATGAGCCTCGGCTTTCTTTTTTTGTCATGGCAAGTTGATGCAAGGTGCGAGCTGTCAGGAATTCTGACGAGCCGGAGAACCTGGGTCCGCGATGCCGCAGATAGCGCCAACACGAAAAGTGCGTTTCTCAGGGGGTGCTTCGTGTATCCGGAGGCTTGCGTGGGCGAAAGAAGCTGCATTGTAAAAAAATGTCAAAACCCCACTTCAGAGAAACGTTGAAATTTCAACCACCCAAAACTTTACATTTTTGCAAGGGGTAAAATCATCTTGCTAAGCCGGCGTGAAACAGGTTCAAAGCGGTGTAAGACAGACCCAAATACACGAAAGGGGGGCCTATTTGGGGCAGTTGGTGGGAATTGCCTAATTTTTCCATACGCACCACAGCGCCAAGCGCGCCGCTGTGCCAAGCGTGCCGCTGTGCCAAATGCGCCGCTGTGCCAAGTGCGCCGCTGTGCCAAGTGCGTCACTGCGCAGATGCACCACAGCACCAAGCATGCCACAGCACCAGACGCGCCATGGCGCCAGACTCGCCACAACAGCGGGCATGCCACCCCGTTCACCACAGCTGTAAGAACGCTGCCACGCCAAGCGGGCTGCGGCGGCAATGTGATCGCAGCTGCAGAGGCATCGGCTGGCACCGCGTTTTTTCTGAGCACTAAAATCACAGAAAACACATGGAAATCAGGGCTGCGTTGTGATAAAATACAAATATGGATATGAAACAAAGAGTATTGGAAACAATAAAAACGCATGAACTGTTGGAAGACGGCACGCACATTGTTTTGGGCCTCTCAGGCGGCCCTGATTCGGTGTGCCTTTTTGATGTGCTTTTGGAACTTTCTGCGGTGAAAAACTTCCGGATTCACCCGGTACATGTAAACCATAAATTCAGACCCGGAGACGCTGAACGCGACCAGGAATATGTGGAGGAGCTTTGTAGGCAGAGGGGGCTTACGTGCCGGACTTTTACGGTGGACTGCAATGCGCTGGCACGCGAGAAAGGACTGACCTCCGAGGAGGCCGGCAGGAAGGCGAGATACGATGCATTTTTCGAGACGGCGCAGGAAATCGCACAGGAACTCACGCAGGGATTCGCGCAGGGATTCGTGCAGGAACTTGCAGGAGAACTCGAACAGCATTACACGCAGGAGCCGTCCATGCCGGGCACAGATAAAATCGCAATTGCCGTGGCGCAGAACGCAAACGACCAGGCGGAAACGATTTTGTTCCGGATGCTCAGAGGCACAGGAACGGACGGGCTTGCAGGGATCGCATATAAGCGATATGAGCGAGGATTTGCAATCGTCAGACCGCTTCTTGATGTGCCGCGTGACGAAATCGAAAAGTACTGTGAGGAAAGAAATTTATCGCCGCGAATTGACAATACTAACAATGAGGCGATTTATGCGCGAAACAAGATAAGACTTGAACTTTTGCCGATGCTCAGGGAAAAGTTCAATCCCAATATAATAGAAACGATTAACCGGCTCGGAAAAAACGCAGCCGCCGACAAAGACTATCTCGCGCAGCAGGCGAGAGACGCTTATGAAGAGGCTCTGGAAGACGCAGACGGCAGGAACTGCACCGTTGAAGTCACAACCGCAAAACTTGACCGGATGCACAAAGCAGTGCGGATGCGTGTTTACAATTACCTGCTTGCGGATGTTGGCATGGAAGAAAATCTTACGGAAGGACAGCTTGAGGCCATTGAAAAAGTGCGGATTTCGCAAAGCCCATCGGCAATGTGCGATTTAGCAGACGGATTCCGGGTTTATAAGATTTACGACCGAATTCGATTTTGCAGGGAAGCCGACACCGAGGAAGGCCGGCAGCTGAGGATGCGGTTCATGAGCGCGGAGGAATATGCAAAAGAGAAGAAGACTGCCCGTGCGCCGGACGCAGACGGCGGCGAGACCGCCGCGCGGGTTGTCGGGATTTTCGCACTACCGCCGGGCGCGGAGGATTCAGTGTGCATAAGGAAGCGCAGGGACGGCGATGTGATTGCGATTGCGTCCAAGAGCCGGCCCCAAGGCGCAGCCCAAGCCCCGGCCCAAGGCGCAACCCAAACCCCGGCCCAAGGCGCAACCCAAGCCCCGGCCCAAGGCGCAACCCAAACCCGGGCCCAAGGCGCAACCCAAACCCCGGACACGGCTCCGCCGCAGGTGCGCCACAAAAAGCTGCAGGATTTTCTGGTGGATGCGAAGGTGCCGAAGAGCGTGCGCGACGATATCGACTTGCTGGCGTACGGAAACCGGATTTTGTGGGTGCTCCCGTCGCCGCACTTTGCGAGCAGGCAGTACCGCGAAAAGGGCAGGTTTTCCGCGGAGTTCAAACCGGGCGTGATGCCGGGTGCCGGCACCGGCAGCACAGCGGCCGCAGCCCCGGGCGATGGAGCGAACAACATGCCGGATAATGTGCCGGAAACAATATTAATCCTTGAAATTTTATGAAATTTGTGTTAAAATACAACGAAATATTTGTTGAAGGAAACAAAGCGAAAGGGGAAAGAAGTGAAAAAATTCTCAAAAAATATAAGTGTATATATCCTGATTTTTGCGCTCGTGATTTCACTTGCATATTTTTGTAAAGGATTCATGGGATCAGATCAGGTTTCCATGAAGGAAGTCTCCTTCTCACAGTTCACGGAACTTGTGAAAGGAGAGAAAATCAGTGAAATTTCGATTGAAGGCACCACGCTCAGAGGGCTTGTAAGCAAGTCATCGATGGTCTATGCGTATGCGCCGTCGGTAATCGAAATCAACTGGCTCGAAGAAACATACATTTTTGACCAGATGGAGAAAGGCATCATAAAGAGCGTTTCAAGCCCGAAGCCGGACACAAGCTCATGGCTTTGGTCGCTGATACCGAACATCATTATGATCGGAGCACTTGTGTTCCTTTTCTACATCATGATGAACCAGGGCGGAAACGGCAAGGCGTTCCAGTTCGCAAAGTCCAGGGCCAAGATGGTCAAAGGCGGCGACAAGAAGGTTACATTCAAAGATGTTGCCGGACTTGAAGAAGAAAAACAGGAACTTTCGGAGGTTGTGGACTTCCTGAAAGACCCAAGAAAATACAGAGAGCTCGGAGCCAGAATTCCTAAGGGAATTCTGCTTGTGGGGCCTCCGGGAACAGGAAAAACCTACATTTCCAAGGCCACAGCCGGCGAAGCGGGCGTGCCGTTCTTTACAATCAGCGGTTCGGACTTCGTTGAAATGTTTGTCGGCGTGGGTGCATCCAGAGTGAGGGACCTTTTTGAACAGGCGAAGAAAAACGCTCCGTGCATTATTTTCATAGACGAAATCGATGCCGTAGGCCGCAAGAGAGGCGCAGGAATCGGCGGCGGACATGACGAAAGAGAACAGACGCTCAACCAGCTTCTCGTTGAAATGGACGGATTTGCGGAGAACTCCGGAATCATCATCCTTGCGGCTACCAACCGGCCGGACATCCTCGACCCGGCACTTCTGAGACCGGGCAGATTCGACAGACAGGTTGTCATCGGAATCCCAGATGTAAAAGGCCGTGAAGAAATCATCAAAGTTCATGCGAAGAACAAACCGCTTGCGGACGACGTTACACCGAAGATTTTGGCAAGAAGAACCATGGGTTCAACCCCTGCGGATCTTGAAAATATCCTGAACGAAGCCGCACTTATTACGGCGCGCAGAAACGGCCGCTATATCCGAATGGAAGAAATCGAAGAGGCGATTCGCAAGGTACAGATGGGGCCTGCAAAGAAGTCCAAGGTCGTTTCCGACGAAGAAAAGAAACTTACGGCATACCACGAAGCAGGTCACGCAATCGTTGCAAGAACGCTTCCGAAGCATATGCCGATTCACGAAGTTACCATCATTCCGAGAGGAAGAGCCGGCGGATACACCATGTACCTTCCGGAAGACGACAAGATGTTCGACACGAAAACATCGATGTACAACCATATTGTTTCGTGTATGGGCGGACGCGTTGCGGAAAAACTCAAACTCGACGATATCTCAATCGGTGCGTCCGGGGATATCAAGCAGGCTACGGCAATTGCCCGCGAAATGATTACAAAATACGGTTTCAGTGATAAGCTTGGTGCAGTAAATTACGGCGGGGACGATGAAGTTTTCCTCGGCAACGATTTTACCGCTCACAAGAACTACTCAGAGCATACCGCGCAGGAAATCGATGAAGAAATCAAGCGTCTCATCGATGAAGCATATGAAGAGGCGATGCGTATTCTCACGGAACACGACAGCGTTCTGGAAAGCGTTGCAAAGGCACTTCTGCTTGTTGAAACAATCGACGGGCAGCAGTTCGAAGACCTCTACACCGGCAGAATTACGGCTGAGGATTTGAGAGAAAGCGTTGAAAAAGCCGACGAAGAAAAGAAGGCGAAGGACGAAAAAGAAGCAAAAGAGCGCGAAGAGTTGAAACAGGAAGAAGAACGCAGACTGATGGAAGAACTCAAAAAGTACGACTCTGACTATTTAGGAGAGGACGAGGCACCGGAGGCGGGTCAGCCGCATCCTCAGGAAGAAGAGGACAAGGATGAAAGTAACAGTTAAAGACTGCCTGCAGCTGGAGTCTTTTAGAAAATGTATCGTAGTGGCCGGCGAGAAGCACATGGATAACCGCATCAAAGCAGTGTCCGTGCTGGATGCGGCAACACCGGAGGAGGCACTTGCCTGCAACGGAAACAGCGGCACCATGATTCTCACGACTTTTGCGGGAATGAAGAAAGATACCAAAGCACAGTGCGAAACAATCAGAGAACTTGCAAAAGCAGGCGTTCCGGCGATTGTGTTTTTCCAGCGAGAGAAAAGCGCACGTCCGGTTGACAAAGAGGTAACCGCGGCTGCCGACACGGCGGGAATTCCGCTGCTCCTCATGGTAGACGGCGAGGGCATGGACTATTCCAAAATCATCGCTGAGATCATGGAGCAGGTCCTTTACGGCAACAATTTCAAAAACAGCCTCATAAACAACACGATTTTCCATCTGCTGAACTTCGAGAAGCATTCGAGCTTTCAGCAGGCTTTGCACGAGGCTGCCGTGAACAACGACTTCCAGGTTGTTCTGCTCAGCGAAGAGTTCAACCCGGTTTTCACAGTTGAAACGCGCCATCAGGCAACCATAAACGAAGTGATCCGGCGCGGCAGGGAAGTTGCGCTGAATCTGGGGCACATCTACAGCCTCATCGAGATAAACGGCGTGCTCACCTACTGGGGACTTCTTTATCTCAATAACGAAAAATATTACCTGTTCATCGTGGACAACGATGACAATTACTCGGCGGGCGAAATTACCAAGCTTGCCGAAATAATAGAGCTTGCAATGGGCATGTGGAAGTTCACGCCGGAGCGCGATGCGAAGGCAGAGCTTGTCAAAGCGCTCATGAGAGGAAACAAGAGCCTTGCGTATTCTCTTCGCGAGGAGGCGGGAATCCGCGCTTCGGATATTTTGTCCGTGGTCTATGCAAGAGGCATCGAAACCGGCATGGCGGATGAAATTATCGACGAATATATGGAAAAGGGCCTTCTGAACATCATCAAGATAACCGAGGACAACGAAAGCTACGCGGTTCTGCTGCGCGGCGAAAAACTCGGAGAAGATGAGGACATTTCAGAGATGGCTGTGTGCGTTTCCTTCTTTGACAGACTCAAGGAAAACAAGACAGTCCGTATTTTCCATGTAACCGGTGTTGACCGCATCGAAGGAGCCGGGGACGGCTTCCGGCTGATCGGCGAGACTTGGGCGTTTGTCGAAAATATTTTCCCGTACAAACGAGTATTCTCGAAATACGAACTTGCACTTGTAAGCAACTGCATCAACATTCAGGTTCAGGGCGGACACCTCAAGAAAAACTACATGGATCTTTTGGACCCGTTCCGCAAGGAAGGGGACAACAAGTCCAGGCAGCTTCTCGAAACGCTTGAAACCTTCGCTTTGGATGCGGGCATGAACAGCGGAAAGACGGCAGAGTTTATGGGCATACATACGAACACCGTTCAGTACAGACTCAAAAAAATCAACGACCTTTTGGGTGCGGAAATCACGGGAAATCGTGTCATTCCGGGCCTTACGATTGCGCTGGCTCTGCAGAGAATGGAAAACGCGAAGAAATGAATGCGAAAGTTTTAAAAATAGGAAATGTTGAACTTGACAGTCCCTTCCTGCTTGCGCCCATGGCCGGAATTACCGACGGACCGTTTCGCCGCATCTGCCGCGAAATGGGGGCAGGTCTTGTGTACTCCGAAATGGTGAGTGCAAAGGGGCTTTGGTTTAAAGACAAAAATACAGGCAGGCTCCTCGAAATCTTAGATGGCGAGGAGCCTGTGGCGTACCAGCTTTTTGGGCATGAACCGGAAATCATGGCATTTGCGGCAGAAACGCTGGCCGGCCGAGGCAATGTAATCTTTGACATCAACATGGGCTGCCCGGTACCGAAGGTCGTAAAAAACGGGGAAGGCTCGGCCCTGATGAAGGACCCGCAGCTTGTTTTTGATCTCGTGGAAGCTGCGGTAAAAGGTGCCGGCAAGCCGGTGACGGTCAAAATCCGTGCAGGCTGGGACGAGGCTTCCGTCAATGCTGTAGAGATCGCACGCGCCGCCGCGGCGGGCGGAGCCGCCGCGGTCGCGGTCCACGCCCGGACGCGCGAGCAGTTTTACAGCGGCCGGGCGGACCGCGCCGTCATCGCCGCCGTTAAGCATGCAGTATCAATCCCGGTCATCGGAAACGGCGATGTGACGGACGGCGCGTCCGGAATGAGCATGATGGATGAAACCGGATGCGATTTTGTCATGGTCGGACGCGGCGCACTCGGAAATCCGTGGATTTTCAGAGAACTGAATGCCGCATGGAAGGGTACTGAGCCGCCTGCTGCCCCGAGCATGGAAGACAAGAAACAGATGATGATAAGGCATTTTCGCGACGTCCTTGCGCTGAAAGGCGAGTATGCGGCGGTTCGCGAGATGCGAAAGCATGTCGGCTGGTATCTGAAGGGCCTGCCGGGCTCGGCAGCTTTTCGCGGCATGGTAAATCAGATTACAAAGGCGCAGGAACTCGAAAGCGCCATAAGAAATCTTGGATGCAGATAGCTTAAACAGCCAAGTTTCAAGGGAAAACAGATGAAAGAGTTATTTGAGATTTTTATTGCTTCCGCCAAGGTGGGAGCCTTGACGTTCGGCGGCGGATATGCGATGCTGCCGATTTTACAGAGAGAGATAGTCGAAAACAAAGGGTGGAATTCCGAAGCGGAAATCCTGGATTATTATGCGCTGGCGCAGTGCCTTCCGGGGATTCTGATGGTGAACACCCTTGCTTTTGTCGGAAAAAACAGAAAAGGCAATATCGGAGCGGTCTTTGCGGCACTTGGAGCGGCCGCTCCTTCCTTTCTTATAATCACCATTATTGCGACGGTGCTCACGGCATTTGCAGATGTTCCCGCGGTCAAAAATGCTTTTGCGGGAATCAGGGTCTGCGTGTGCGTGCTGATTTTTAATGCCATAACCAAACTTTGGAAAAGTGCAATTGCGGACATTAAATGTCTTCTGTTGTTCTTGGCGGTTTTGACTGCGTCGCTCTTGCTGGATGTGACTCCGATTCTGTTCGTTGTCGTTTCGGCGCTCCTTGGAATTGCAATTACAATGCTTTCGGCGCGCAAAACATCCGGTGCGCATGCGGATGACGCGCAGGAAGG
>ERZ773235.3503-NODE-3503-length-10957-cov-14.037883_pt1 | contig 10957 bp, 7 predicted proteins | sample MGYA00580522_ERZ773235 | MGnify/ENA primary metagenome ERZ773235 (study PRJEB29015, sample SAMEA2737797) | human gut metagenome | biome: human gut; feature: human-associated habitat; material: faeces | place: China | collected 2012 ...
TTCTGCGTCCCGGCCTCGGCGTGATCCGGCAGTTCCGGCGGCATATCCGGCAGGCGCGAGGCGCTGCCGCTTCCGCCCTCTAAAAGCGTATCGGGCGTCCGGGCGCACAGAAGCAGCCCCGTGCCCTGCGGCCCGTAGAGCGCCTTATGTCCCGGCATGCAGATAAAGTCCGCACCGAGTTCTGCAAGGTGCACAGGCAGCAATCCCGCCGACTGTGACGCATCAAGTACGAACGGAACGCCGCGTGCGCGGCACAGAGCCGCGATTTCTTCGATGGGCAGGATATACCCGAACACATTGGAGACATGCGTGCAGACGACGGCGTTCGTATCCGGCGTAACAGCCCGATCGAACGCAGCCAGCGTATCCGCCGGGTCGAACAGCTGCCGCCCGACGGCTGTGATGTTCGCGCCGATGTGATGCAGCGGGCGCAGCACTGCGTTGTGTTCAAAGCCGGAGATCACCGCACGTCCGCCGGGCTTTACAAGCGTTTTGATCGCCAGATTCAGCGCGTGGGTGGCGTTCATGGTGAATACAACCTGCTCCGGCTGCGCACCAAAGATCGCGCCGACCAGGCAGCGGCAGTCATAGACCGCGTCGGCCGCACGCATGGCAGGCGGATGCCCGCCGCGCCCAGGTGTCGCCATGCGGCGCATGGCGCTCTGCACCGCAAAGGCGACCGCAGGCGGCTTCTGGAGCGTAGTCGCCCCGGCATCGAGATAGATCATAGCTGTGCCTGCTCCAGAAAGCCGTTCGGATGGACACGGTAAACCCCGGAAACGGGGCTGTTCCATGCGTGCAGGAGCTGCGCGGCATGTACGCCGTCGGCTCCCTCCACATAGACACCCCAGGTGCAGCCGAGGCTCGACACCTCCTGCGGCGCACGGCGAAGCTGCGTCCAGAGCCCCGCTTCGTAGAGGATCCGCCTGCCGGACTGTGCCGCCGTCTGGCTGCGGAACGTAAAGAGATAGGAAAACATGATACTCTCCTCCCGCTCTATCGTATGCGCGATCCCCGGGATTCGTCATCATTCGGCAGAATTATAAATTATAATTATAATTATTCAAGAAATACTCATAAATATTCTTGACATTTCTTTACCGCGCTGTATAATGAAACCCGTTATGAGAGAGGCTGCGGCTGACAGGAGTAAGACGCGTATCCGGCGGGAACCGGGTGTCTGAAAGGAGAAGCCGCCGAAGAGCCGGCGCCGTTCCCGCAGCGCCGGTATCTGGGACGCAGGAAAAGATCCTGCGGACTGTCACGGTTTTTCCGTGGAGAGCTGTCATGCGCGAACATGAGGATCTTGTGTGCGTCATGATGGAAAATCATGACGCATTTTTATTAAAGGAGTGGGCTTCATGAGAACCAAAACACCCAAATCCAAAACGATCCTGACCAAGATCGTCGCCATCGTCATTCTGGCACTGCTCGTCATCGCGGCAGTCAAGTGCGCAAACGGCGCGTCACTTGCAAACACAGCGTGGTCGCTGCTGCCGCCAGTCATTGCCATCGTGCTGGCGCTCATCACAAAGGAAGCCTACAGCGCGCTGTTCATCGGCGTTCTCGTCGGCGGCCTGTTTACCTGCGGCTTCGCACCCGTCGCAACACTCGACACCATCCTGAATGATGGCCTGATTGCCGCGATTGCCGCCAATGCGGGCATTTTTCTGTTCCTCGTGCTGCTGGGCATTATTGTCTCGCTGGTCAACGCAGCAGGTGGCTCGGCTGCCTTTGGCCGCTGGGCCGAGACGCACATCAAGACGCACGCAGGCGCGCAGCTGGCGACGTTCGTGCTCGGCATTCTGATTTTCATCGACGATTATTTCAACTGCCTGACTGTCGGCTCCGTCATGCGCCCGGTCACGGATGGCCACAAGATCTCCCGCCCAAAACTGGCTTATCTGATCGACGCCACGGCGGCTCCCGTGTGCATGATCGCGCCGATCTCGTCCTGGGCGGCGGCAGTTTCCTCCACGGCGGAGGGCCTCGACACCGGCATGAGCGGCATTGAACTGTTTGTCAAGGCTATCCCCTATAACCTCTATTCCATTTTGACCTTCGTGTTCATCCTCGCACTCGTTGCCATGAAATTCGATTACGGCCCCATGCGCAAATTTGAGGAAAAGGCCGCGAAGGGTGATTTGTCCGCGCTGACGGCGGACGCCGGGGAGTCGGCTAACCCCAATGGTCGCGTGATCGACCTCATTCTCCCGGTGCTGGCGCTGATCGTGACCTGCACGCTCGGCATGATCTATGTCGGCGGCTTCTTCGGCGTTGATATGTCCGGCAATCCGTCATTCGCGGGCGACTTTATCGGTGCTTTCGGCAATACGAACGCTTTCGTCGGCCTGCCGTGGGGCGGCATCATTGCGCTGGTACTGACGGTTATCTATCTCGTTGCGCGGAAGGTTCTGTCGTTCAAGGAGGCTATGGCCTGCGTGCCCAAGGGCTTTGTCGCCATGGTCCCACCGATCATCATTCTGACGCTGGCCGTCTCGCTGAAAGCCATGATCAACTCCCTCGGCGCGGACGTGTATGTCTACAATCTGATGTTCGCCGCGTCTGAGTGGCTGTACAGCATGCTGCCCGCCGTGATCTTCGTTGTGGCCTGCATTCTGGCCTTCGCCTCCGGCACGAGTTGGGGTACATTCGGCATCCTGATCCCGATTGTCACTGCTGTCTTCCCTGCTGACAGCACGCTGCTGATCATCGGCATCTCCGCCTGCTGCGCGGGCGCTGTCTGCGGCGACCACTGCTCCCCCATTTCCGATACGACCATCATGGCCTCTGCCGGTGCGCAGTGTTTGCATCTCGACCATGTCTCCACGCAGCTTCCCTACGCGGTCACAGTCGCAATCGTCAGCTTTGTCGGCTTCATTGTCGCGGGCTTTGTGCAGAATGTGCTCATCACATGGCTCGTCGGCGCGGCGCTGCTGCTCGGTATCCTGCTGTTTCTTCGTGCAAGAGAACGCAAAAAGGAAGCATAAGCTTCAATCAGGTTCGGCCCCCTCCACCAATGGCGGAGGGGGCTGTTTCTTGCTGCCGCGCCTATTTTTGCAGTCTCTCCCGAATATTGATGGTTTCTTACATTTTTGCATTTTTTGCCCTCTATTTCCCCATTTTTCCCACGAACCCCCGTAAAATCTGATGCTTGAAAAGTAAAACCCCGTTGGATATAATAAAGTTGAATTCCCCGGACTTTTCCGTATTCCCTTTGGCTTTCCCGCATGCTTTCATCCGCAGGAGGTTCCCACGCATGAAATTGCTTCCCACGTTCAAAACAGAGCGCTATCGCAAGGCGCACAAAAACAGGCAGCGGTACCGTCTGGCTTTGATCTGCCTTGCAGTCCTTGTCGCAAGTGCAACCGGCTATGCGCTGATCCACCCCGCCATCACCATGACAGCCGCTGCACACAGGCATGACGCAAGCTGCTATACACAGGTCACTTCCAGCTTGGAGCAGGCGCTTCACTGCACATTTGCACAGGAACACGCCGACGATACCGCCTGCATCGTCCATCTGCATGATCAGACCTGCTACGACGATACCGGCGCACTCGTCTGCACACTTGTGGAAGTCGAGGCGCACACACATACGGAAGCGTGCCATACAGTGCCGGAAGCACATACGCACAGTGAAGACTGTTATGAACGGCAGCAGGGCGATCTGATCTGCGGGGAAGAAGAAACGGAGGAACACCAGCACACGGACAACTGCTATGTCTGGGCAGATATACTCGTCTGCGGCTTGGACGAATCTGCACCCGCCGAGCCTGTCCTGATCTGTGAAAAGCCGGAGATCGTCCTGCACACACATACAGAAACGTGCTTCGGCGAAGACGGAACGCTGCGCTGCGACCTGCCGCAGATTCTGCTGCATCAGCACGGGCCGGAATGCTTTGAGACAATCGCCGTCCCGGCGGACACACAGACGCTGACCTGCACGAACACAGCCCCGGAACACGTTCACAGCATGCTGTGCTACGGCACATGGGAACTGACTTGCGGGCTGACGGAGGATGCCCCCGCAGACGGCGATGAAGATGCGGCGGAGGAGCCGGTTCTTCCGGAGACTCCAGCGAATCCGGAAGAACCGGATGCAGCCCCGGAAGATCATGCGGAACCAGAGGAAGAACCTGCAGAGGATACGCCGGCGGAAGAAGACGAGACACAGACCTTCCGGCTCGGATATTACCGCATCTGCGACGGAAAACCGCTGCTGGTCAAGGAAGAATCGACGGTCCGGGCAACCGCCGTATTCGGCAGACAAACCCGGTATTATGTCACAGCGTCAGAATTGGAAGCCGTCTATGGCGCATTTGGCTTTGAACGCGCGGCATATAGCGGGGAACTGCTCTTCCCGCATACGGATAACAGAGACGCCAGCAAACTCTGGGCAGACTGTGCGCCTGTTTACGACGAAGAAAACGGCGAATGGCGGATTCCGCTGAGTGAACAGGGAAAAAGCGACCACAGCTATGTATATTATCTGCCTGCTAATACAAAGCCAACCACATCGCTGTCTGATACAGAAATGCTGACAGCGAACACGTTTTACACCATCACTGTGACTGCTCCGGCAGAATTCGGCATTTCAAAGACCGGCGTCTATGAAGTTCTGACCGGCCAGGCGTTTGAAATCGAACTGCCTGCTGAAGAGAGTTACGTCTGGAAGATCACGGATCTCAATACCGGCAAGCCGCTTGAGCCGGCCGGCGTTACACAGCTGGAGCAATCGGTCGTCTACTTTTTTAAGCCTGTCACCTGCCCCATCCGGATTGCCGCCGTCAAGGACGGCAGCAGCGACCGGTTGGCATGCACCATCCGGTATACCGCCGATACGCTTCCCGCACAGCTCCGGCAGCTCAGTCTGATCGTAACGGTCGCCAAGCAGTACATCATCACCAACGGAACCGTCGGCGGTCTGGCATCGCTTGACGAACAGGTTTCGCTTCCCCTGACCGATACCTACACACTGCGCTCGCCGGATGACACGGCGCTGAAGGTCGGCGAGGCCGACAACACCGTTCAGCGCAAGGTCTTCTTCTATCGCTTTGCGGGCTGGCGCATCAAGGGCAGGGAGGTAAGTTTCCCGGCCGGTACGCCGGTCAGCGTTTCCGAACTGGCCATGTTTGACGACGGCAGCGGTGTAATCGAGCTGGAGGCTGTCTGGACACCGTTTGACGCGCACGGTACGATTCCGACCGTCAACTTCTATCTCTGCCTCACCTGTGAGATCATGGACAGCCACGACAACGGCTTCAAGGGAAATCCCACAACGAACTTCACACAGTCCCTGTTTACCGCAAAGGTCTTCGGCACAGACGAGAATACGCAAGTCAGGGAAGGCTATATGCCAATCGCAGAACAGGATGACTCCCATGGTGCATACAACGTCGATGCGCAGCTGCGCACGCTCACGCAGACAGCCTACGACGGCATCACACTTTCGGCGTTTCCGTCCGATGAAGAGGTCTTCGCCGCCATCCGGGCCAACGGTTCGTATTCCATTACGATCGACGGCGCGGCGATCCCGACGCAGAATCTGACCACGGACTACTTCAAAGTTCGCTGGTATGTTCTGAAATATCACGACAGCGACGGCTGGCACATTGACGGCGTTCTGGTCGCCAAGCAGGCGCAGCTGCGCGTGACGAAATCCTTCCTCGGCGATGCGGATGCGATCGCACAGATCAAAAACCAGACGGACAGCGAGGCCTATCGGATTCAGATGGACAGCGTTCATCCGCAGGGCGGACAGGAAGTTGCCGGAGACACCTATTATCTGACGCTTAATGAGAGACAGGCCGAGGATACTGACAGTTCTGCCATCGGATACGACACCTATGACGCAACCACCGACACTTACACATGGATCGTAACAGGGCGCATCGACGGACTGTATTCATTTGAGGAGCAGAACTATCTGCCGCCTTCCGGCAGTCAGGCGCAGTGTGCGTCCTATTGCCGCGTGAGCGATGCTCCATGGCAGACCGGCTCTACCGTGAGCGGTATCCGTATGCAGTCCTATCCGCAGGATCAGCCTGCATCCTCCTATCAGGCCGTCTCGTTCCGAAACTATTACATCCAGCCCAATACGCTGACGCTTCATAAGATAGACGCGTTCACTAATCTTTCTCTGGCAAACATTAGGTTTTCGATCTCCCGCACAGATCAGGAGCAGAAACTTATACTGTACCGCAAGCCGGGCACCGGCATGTATTCCTATCTGTCTGGCAACGATTATTCTGAGCCGGCCGGAAACCAGATCGTGACCGATGCGAACGGTGATCTCTTCCTTTCACTGGAGGCGGGTTCATATGTTCTGGAGGAAGAATTCCCGACCGGTTATTCCGGCGCAGCCCGCATTGCATTTACCGTTGACGAAAACTGCCGGATCACCGCAATTTCCAGTGACGGCCCGAGCGGTTCCGTCTCCAACACCGAATCTTCGATCATGGTTCGCAACCAGTCCCATCTGCTCACGAGCGTCACGGCCGTGAAGGATTGGGGTTCCACACCGGAGGACCGGCGGGAACCGGTCGTTGTAACGCTGCTGTGCGGCGGCGTTCCGCTCAGCGGAACGGAGTATACGCAGACGCTGAGCAGCAGCAATAGCTGGACATACCAATGGCCGGATCTGCCGCTGTTCATGAACGGAAAGCTGGCAGAGTATACGCTGCACGAGGCCATGATCGGCGGCACAACATATGACAAGACCGCCGATCCCTCCGACGGCTACGCAAATTATCAGGTCACATATGATGCCGCGCTTTACAGTGAGAACGGCGGCCCGTATACAAGCGACGCATATCGAACGGACGAAACCGGCATTCTGCATTATGCCGATCACGTCCTGCTCACCGTTCACAACCGGCTTGACGGCAACAGCGGACAGATTCGAGTATCCAAGCAGTTCCAGAATGCCGCAGGCGAACACGTTGACCGGATCGAAGGCACTTATACCTTCGGACTTTACGAGGAGGAGAACCCGAGCGGCACTCCGCTGATGACAGCCTCTATCGTATACCGGAACGGCACGTCCATTCCCGAAGACGGCATTGCCAGGTTTGACGGACTCAAAATCGGCGGCAGCTACCATGTCTATGAACTTGACAGCAGCGGCAGGCCCATTTTGGACGGCAGCGCCGCAACCATCGGCGGCAAACCGTTCCTTGTGTCCGGCAGCGGCGTAACGGTCACGGTCAGTCAGGATGCACCGACCGGTGAGGTTACGGTCACGAACTGCGCTGCATATCCGGCGCTGCCCATGACCGGCGGCACAGGCGCAGAACCGTTCCTGCTTGCGGGCGGCCTTCTGAGCGCGTGCGCTGCGGCCGCACTTGCACTGCGCAGGCGCAGAACGCATCTGAGTCGCTAATCCCGTCATGTGAATGGAACTTCTCAATACATGACAACGCAGCCAAAAAGGCTGCCTGCAGAATGTCTGCGGGCAGCCTTTTTTAGTTGCGGCATTATTGTATATTGGCAAGCGTTCTTATATATTCGACCGACTGCATGATCTGCGCTTAGATCTGCTCATCTGACGGCTCTAGGAATCGGAAGGACAGATCCTCCATGCTGACGCAGAAACTCATGGGCATTTCCAGCGCGCAGGCAAGCGTCCCTCCCTGCCGCTCCAGCGCGGCAAACATGACCGGATACGGGAACACGCCCTGCCCGATCGGCTCGTTCCAGATATAGCCGTCGTGGATGCTGCCGTCCTTCATGTGCAGATACGCGACCGGCACGGAGGCGTTCTGCAGATCCTCGTCCAGCCGTATCTCGCCCCGGCAGAAGCGGTAGGTATTTCCCGGATCATAGGTATATTGGACGTTCGGCAGATTCAGTTCCGCGAACACGCCGCCGCATTCGCTTGCCGGGCCGACGATATCGCCGTAGGACTCCAGCCCCAGCCGCATACCGTAACGGTCAGCCAGTTCCGCCGCCCGTTTAACGTGCTCTAGGAACACATCATACCGAGTCTTCGGGCCGCAGCGCGGATTGGATCCGTACCTGGAACGTTATTGGCGCAGAACGTAAACGGTGCAAGCGTCAGCATGTGTGTTCCTCCTGTTCAAAATGCAGCATAACTTTTGCCTCGCGGCCGCTGGATTTTTCACGGAACGCCTCGATTCCTTTGGAAAACGGCAGCTCACAGGAAACGACCTCCTCCAGCTTCAAATGCCGCGCCATAGCGATGGCTGCCGAAAACTGTCCGCTCGGCACGCAGACGGCGGAGAGCGTCGCGTCCTTCCAGAAGAGCGTGAACAGATTCAGCTCCAGATTATAGTCCATCCCGTAAAGCCCGAAAAACACGACGGAGCCGCCGCGCGCGACAAGATTCATGGTGATCGCCGCCGATTTCCGGTCGCCGCTGGCCTCGATGACCGCGTCGTAGCCGATTCCGCCGCTCAGCGTCAGCGCCTCGGTCACGACGCTCTGTGTATTCGGGTCGATCACAACGTCCGCGCCGAAGCGCAGCGCCGCCTCCCGCTTTTCCGCGACCGGCTCGACCACGACGATCTGCCCGACCGGGTGCTGCCGCACAAGCTTGAGGATGATCTGGCCCATGGCCCCGCAGCCGAGCAGAATGACCCGCTTGCCATAGCCAAGCCGCGCCTTGCCTACGGCGTGCATGGCCATCATCAGCGGCTCGATCAGGCTTCCAGCCCGCAGGCTCACCTGCTCCGGCAGGCGGAAGACCTGCTGCTGGCGGATATTCAGATACTCCGTCATCAGATCGGCATAGCCGACGCTGGGGTTCGTACAGTATTCCGGTCTGTTGCTGCGGCAGGCGTCGCACAGGCCGCACGGCTCATACGGGTTGATCGTCACGCGGTCGCCCGGGTGGAGCGCACGGACATTCTCGCCCACCGCTGTCACGACGCCGGAGCCCTCGTGCCCCAGATAGCCGTTCAGCGGATACGCCGCCGTTCCGCGCAGCATCATCATATCGTAGCCGCAGATCGACGCGAACGCCATTCTGACCTGCACCTCGCCCGGCCCCGGCGTGGGCGGCATGGGAAGCTCCTTGAAATACAGCTTCCGGTTCGGCTGCATCCGAAGCGACCGGATCATAATTCTGCCTCCTTCTGCATGGCTGCGCGGTACTCCTGCGGCGTCATACCTGTTTGCTTTTTGAATACCTGACTGAAATATTTAGAGTTTTCAAAGCCGACGTTTCCGGCGATATCGATGATGCGGTCTTTCGTCTGCAGCAGCTGCTTGGCGCGGCGGATGCGCTGCTCGCTCACATAGGCATTGAATGCCTGTCCTGTCTCCTTTTTGAACACGCGGCTGAGATAGGCCGGGTTCATATGGACATACTCCGCCGCGACCGTCAGCGTCAGCGGCTCAGCAAGGTTCTGCGTAACGAAGCGGCAGACCTCGTCGATGGCGCTGTTGGACGTCGTGCGCAGATTGCGGATGCTGGAAAACAGCGCGGTCATCTGTTCGCGGCAGATGGTGAACATGGCCTCGACCGTCGCCGGACGCTGCGCGCCCAGCAGCAGGGTCAGCGCGGGATCGACGCCGAAGCTGCTGCTGAGGGAATACATCTGAACCGTCAACTGCGTCATGACAAACGAGCAGACCTCATCCGACATACTGTGGCTGACCATGTCCTGCAGCTCCCGCAGGATCGCAAGCGCCTCCAGCTGCCGCGCATCCTGCATACTCAGCGAAAGCGCCGAAAGCTTCTCGTGCAGCAGCTGCTGCGTGACCGGCACGCGGTAGGAAAACGCCATCTTCGGCTGCAGGCAGAGCGGCGAGAAGAAAAAGCGCTGCTTGCGCAGCTCCAGCAGCTGGCGGCACTGGCTATGCCACTGCGGCAGAGGCAGCGGTACGTCGGAAATATCAAAGGTCATCTGCCCGAGCGCATGCTGCGCAGCAAGCGCGTTGATCTGTCCCGCCCAAAAGTTCCAGTCCGGCTCTACGTCCTGCCCGCCGGCAAGCAGAATGCACAGATTCTGATCGCGGTAAATACAGATATCCGTATTTCCAAGCGGACGAAGAAGCGCAGTCAATTCTGAAAAGAACGATTCCAGCGCGGCATAATCGGAGGAAAAGCCGGGATCCGGCTGGGAGCCGAGCAAAATCCAGCATTCTTGGCTGCCTACATGCAGCCGGCCGAACTGCTGCTGCGCAGACCCCGTGCCGACCGGCACAAGGCCCATCAGCAGCTCCATGACCTCCAGACTGTGCTGGACATATTCGTTTTCCGGGGGCCGGACTGCGCCCGTTTCGTGCTTTTGCAGGCGTCCGGCCTCCTCGACCGCGTGCAGGAGCATCGCATCCGAGGGCATGGCGTCCGGCAGCAGCTGCTGCACCTTGACCGCAGCCGCGCCCTCAATGACCGCCTCCGCCCCGTCGGACAGCAGGACGAAGCGCGGGCAGATCCCGCGCGGGAGCAGATAATTGATAAGATCCTCCGGGTTCCAGAAGGTCATATGCACCGGCATGATCACAACGTCCGGGTGCAGCGACTCGATCAGCGACATTCCGAGCACACTGTTGTCCGCCGTTCCGCACAGTTGAATGTGCCCGGCCTGCCCCAGAAGGATGCGGCGCAGATGCTGCGTCTGCGAATACAGGGATGAAATAATCAGGACCTGAATCATGACAGCCTCCCGTTGCTTTTTTACTGATGTCAGATATTTTATCACAGCACGCGCGCAATGCCAAGCTTTTTGTTGGATTTGCTCTGTTTCTGTCTGAATCCCGCCCAAAATATGTATATTATTTTTACTTCCGACAATCCAATGCAAAAATTCAAACCATCAAGGTATAATTTTCGCACTTCCACCATGCATTTTTCACAATGGCGTATGCAAAATTGTGAATATGCACAAAAACCGCCGGCATATTTTGACGCGCTTTTGTATTTTTGGGTGGGAAAAGGTTGAAATATAAAGCGCAAAGCCCCGGACAATCCGGTATCATGGAAACAGCA
>ERZ773235.3505-NODE-3505-length-10943-cov-3.978600_pt1 | contig 10943 bp, 10 predicted proteins | sample MGYA00580522_ERZ773235 | MGnify/ENA primary metagenome ERZ773235 (study PRJEB29015, sample SAMEA2737797) | human gut metagenome | biome: human gut; feature: human-associated habitat; material: faeces | place: China | collected 2012 ...
GGTACTAATAGGTCGAGGGCTTGATCAATGCGAAAAAAGAAAGCGGAAGATAAGGCAGAGCGCGATCTCGAAGACGAAATCGTGGAAAAGATCGTCGACGCTTCAACGGTTGAAATTCCGCAAGCAATGATAGATCACGAAGCGGAAGACATGGTGCACGAGTTTGAATATCGTCTTATGTATCAAGGTTTGAAGCTCGACGATTATCTCAAATATCTCAACATGACCAGAGAGCAACTCGAAGATCAATACAAAGATCAAGCTGCAAAGACCGTCAAAGTGCGTCTTGTCATGGAAACGCTTATTAAAGCCGAAAACATCAACATCGAGGACAAGGACATCGACGAAAAGATCGAGAAGTTTGCAAATGACGCTTCTCAAACCGTCGAAGAGTTCAAGAAATCTTTGCACAAAGAGCAAATCGACTATATCGTCAACTCTATCATGAACGAAAAGTTGCTCGCCTTCCTCGTAAAAGAGAACGTTGCGGCAAAGAAACCCGCAAAGAAAGCGGCAGGCGAAGAAACGGCTGAAAACGTTCAAGAAGAGCAAAAAGCGGAAGAAAAGAAACCTGCTGCCAAAAAAACAACCAAAAAGACAGCAAAACCCGCAACCGACGCAGAATAATCGCTTGCGATTTTGTGTAAAATAAGAGTGCTTGCGCACTGAAAAAACAAAATTTAGGCTTTCCGCTTGCCATTGCAGGCGGAAAGCGCATAAAATCGGCTTTTGCGTAATTTCAATTCGAAAGTACGCAAAAAAGCCATATTTTTGCCGCAAAATCACAACTTTTTTGCGGCGAACGGAGGAAAAAATGAACATCAAAAATCAACTTATACCTATGGTTGTCGAGCAAACGGGCAGAGGCGAGCGTTCATACGATATTTACTCTCGCTTGCTTGAAGACAGAATCATCTTCCTCACGGGTGAAATCGACGATAACGTTGCCGACCTCGTTGTCGCACAACTCATATATCTCGAAGGCAAAGATTCGACAAAAGACATCAGCCTTTATATCAACAGTCCCGGCGGCTCTGTGTCCGCAGGCTTTGCAATCTACGACACAATGAACTACATCAAATGCGACGTTTCCACCATCTGTATCGGTATGGCGGCGTCCATGGGCGCATTCTTGCTCTCGTCGGGCGCAAAAGGAAAGAGATTTTCTCTTCCCAATGCAAAGATTATGATTCATCAACCCCTCGGCGGTGCGCAAGGTCAGGCAAGCGACATTGCAATCCAAGCCAACGAGATACTCAAAACCAAAAAGCGTATAAACGATATTCTTGCACAAAATACGTCCCAACCTCTTTCCAAAATCGAGGTTGACACCGACCGCGACTTCTATATGAACGCCGAAGAAGCGGAAAAATACGGACTTGTGGACAAGATTTTCTATTCCAGAAAGTAATTTTGCAAGACAACGAACAACGAGAATACGCCTTTTCGGCTCGTATTGCGGGCAAAGCGGGCAGTTTCTGCCAAAACAGGAGTATAATCAAGTATGGAAAATTATCATAAAGAACAACATTGCAGTTTTTGCGGACGAGGCGAAAGCGAGGTTGAAAAAATCATCAGCGGCCCCAACGGCATAAATATCTGCAACGAATGTATCGACGAGTGCGCCTACCTTCTCGGCAAGGACGAAAAAACCGCAAACGACGGTCTGAGCCTTTATACGCCCAAGGAAATCAAAGAGAAACTCGACGAATACATCATCGGTCAGGACAGTGCAAAACGCGTGCTGTCGGTTGCCGTGTACAATCATTATAAGCGTATCAATCAAATCCGCTTGAAAGCCAACGACGACGTGGTCATCGAAAAGAGCAACGTGCTTTTGCTTGGACCTACGGGTTCCGGTAAAACTTTGCTTGCGAAAACACTTGCGCAAATCCTCAACGTGCCTTTTGCGGTTGCCGATGCAACCACGCTTACCGAGGCAGGTTATGTCGGCGAGGACGTCGAAAACATCCTTTTGAAGCTCATTCAGTCCGCAAACGGTGATTTGAAGAGAGCGGAAATCGGCATCGTGTATATCGACGAAATCGACAAAATCGCAAAGAAGGGCGAAAACGTGTCCATCACGCGCGACGTCAGCGGCGAGGGCGTGCAACAAGCATTGCTCAAAATCATCGAAGGAACGGTTGCAAACGTGCCTCCGCAAGGCGGCAGAAAGCATCCCAATCAGGAGTGCTATCAACTAGATACAACCAACATTTTGTTCCTTTGCGGCGGTGCGTTCGTCGATTTGGACAAGATTATCGACCAAAGAAAAGACAATTCGAAGCTCGGCTTCGGCTCGGCGGTGAAAGGAACGGTTGATTATCGCTACGACGAACTTATCAAAGCGTTGCAACCTGCCGACCTTATCAAATTCGGTCTTATCCCCGAATTTGTCGGACGTGTGCCGATTGTCGTCGGACTCAACGCTCTTGACGAAAACGCACTTGTCAAGATTCTTTCCGAACCTAAAAACGCGCTTGTCAAACAATACAAGTATCAATTTGCGCTTGACGGCGTGACGCTTGAATTTGAGGAAGACGCATTGAGAGCAGTGGCTGCAAAGGCAATCCAACTCAACACGGGCGCAAGAGGTTTGAGAGCGATTTTGGAAGACGTGTTGCTCGAACTTATGTTTGAGATTCCGTCTGAAAAAGACATTGAAAAAGTTATCGTCACAAAGGCTTCGATTGACAAAACAGAGAAGCCTATCGTGGTGAGAAAACAGGTTGAAAAAAAGACGACCGATTGTATTGCATAACGACAAAAATAGCGCATCTAATGCGCTATTTTTATAGTTTTTGTGCAAACATTCAAATTTCAATCGAGGAGCGAAAGATGATAAAACAAGCAAAGTTCGTAGTGTCCGTTGCGGACGCAAGCAAGATGCCCGATTACGGCGCATGCGAAATCGCCATTGCCGGCAAATCAAACGTCGGCAAGTCCTCGTTTATCAATTTTATGGTCAATCAGAACAAGCTCGCAAAAACTTCGCAAGAGCCGGGACGTACGCGCTTGCTCAATTATTTTGAAATAAACAACGGCGAATACTATTTTGTCGATTTGCCCGGTTACGGATATGCAAAGGTAAACAAGCAAGAAAAACAAAAATGGGGCGGACTTATCGAAAACTATTTGCGCACGAGCAAACGCCTCGTCAACGTGTTTGTGCTTGTCGATATGCGCCACGAACCCACCGACGACGACAAAATGCTGATTAACTATCTTTACAACTACAACATTCCGTTTACAATCATTGCTACGAAAGCGGACAAACTCTCTCGTGCTCAACAACAAAAATGTCTTGCAACGATTGCCTCCGCGCTTTGTGTAGGGACAAAGGATATTTTGGTTACTTCGGCAAGCGCAAAGACGGGGAAGGAAGGCGTGCTTGCAAGAATAGATATGCTGCTTGAAAATGCGCACTCTGCCGAAAATGCGCACTCTGCCGAAAATGCGCACTCCGATGAAAACGCAAGCTCTAATTAAAGTGCCGGTTCTGCGGAAAATATGTGATGGTTTTTATTTGAAATTGCTTGTTTATTGAATTTTAACAAAATAATGAAATAACGCTCAAAACCTATTGGTTGAGCGTTATTTTTTATGTTTTTATTCTAAAAATCTAAAAATCATAGAGTACTTTGTCCGAATTTTATGGCAAAAAATCAAATTTCGCACACTTCTATCAACTTGTTGTCAACAAGGTCGCAAGAGGTGAGGATATACGTTATTCCGTGCTTTTGCACGGTGGGCGTAACCCTTGCGTTTTTGCCGTGCAGGTGTCCGTACAGCACGAAATCCACGTCGTATTTTTCAAGCAAAGCCGTAACTTCTGTGTCCTGATAGGTTGCCTCAAACGGCGGATAGTGCAGCATTGCAATCAACGTGTCGCCTTCCTTTTGCAATGACTTTGCATAAGAAAGGGAAAGTTCGAGACGGATAAGTTCGCGCTTGTATATCTTTACGTCGGCTTCCGACGTGTCTTTGGAGGGAATATTCCAACCGCGCGAGCCTGCAATCACTACCGCTTTATCGGGATTGTCGGGCGATTCCACTCTGTACGCATTGTTTTGAACGAAGTTGAAAGAGGGGAAATACGTCCTCATTTTTCCGAGTGAACTCCAATAATAGTCGTGATTGCCTTTCACGACGTATTTTTGTCCTTTGAGTTTTGCGATTTCGTCATAATCGGGTTTTGCTTCGTCAATCGTAAGCCCCCAGGACATATCTCCGCCAAGCAAAACGAGGTCGCCGTCGGCAACCTTGCTCGTCCAATCTTCGCTTATTTTCGCAAAGTGGTTTTGCCAACCGTCACCGAAAATATCCATGGGTTTTTCGACGGCGTTTGAGAGATGTAAATCGCTTATCGCAAACACTTTCATATTGATAATATAACATATAAATTATTATTTATCAATTATTGTTGTAAAAAAGCGTTACGTCGGGTTGTTTTTTTCTTGCGATAATAATGCAAAATTTGTACGAAAAAACACGGACAAAGTGTCCGTGTTTTTTCATGCTTGCTCTTAAATATTGCAAGTTGTCTTGCTTTTTAGCTTGGGAACAAGGGCAAGTCGAATACGCCTTGGCATGCGTCCTGACTAAATTCCGTGCAGGGCGGAATCTTGCAGTAGCCGTATGAGGGCACGAGAAGATTTACGGGTGCTTGTACGCTCAGAATTACGGTTACGCAACACGTGATATTGAACGTGTAGTCGCTTACGTAAGTACCTCTCGGCGAAGCCATATTGACGGTTGCCGCAACCACGGGCGAAATTACGCTGCCCGACGGAACGCACATAACGACGTCTTGGGTGATATTCACCGTGCTTGTTCCCGTGCCCGAAACCCCGTTTGCGTCTGTGTAGGCGATTTGAATGGGGATTGAAACGGTTGCCGTGACTCTTGAAAGCCCCGCTCGGTCGGCAATCGGCGTTATCGTAAGGGCGGTTATAGTGCCCGTGGAAGAAGTGGACGAACCGCTGACGAAAGTGAGCGGAAGAGTGGGCGTAGACGGCGAAATATTGGTGAGCGTAACCGTTTGGTCGATGCTGGTTTGCATCATGCACGCGTCAAAAATTTTCGTTGTCTGAATGCACACTTTTTCGCACAAACCGTTCATCGGATTGCCGTTGATGTTCCCGGGACATCTGTCTATAGTAGAGTTGTTGTTGCAAAAAGACATCTTTTTACCTCCTTTCATATTTGCCACAATATATGCGGAGCGGGATTTTTTGTTGTCAAAGCGCAAAATTCGAGGGGATAAAGTGGAGAAAAAGCACCTTGAAATACAACGAAAATTTATAAAAAATTACACTGTTTTTGGCAAAAATCCACTTGTCAGTGGTGTTTTTTCAAGCATGCATATACGGAAAAATTAGATTTTGCATATAGTTTATTTGTAAACATAATCAAAAATGTATAATCGGCAAAAATGCCACTAAATACTCAAAAAATTTTTGGGTTAAAAATGGAAAATTTTTATTGACAAGATTTCTATATTGTTATACAATAACAAGCGTGAAGGGTGTAGTGCCCTCAAAAAGGAAAAACGAATGCCGAAATTTATGCTTGGAAACGCTCGTCATCAACTCGACGAGAGAAATAGGTTCAGGATTCCCGTCAAGTTCCGCGAAGGGCTTGGCTCGAACCCGTATTACCTTCCCGGCAAAAACGGCTGCTTGTACATCGTCCCCGAAGAGAGATTTGAAGAAATGTTCGCACCGTTCATCAATCAAAATCCCTACACGTCGGACACGGACGAATTTACCTCGACGGTGTTCTCGTTCAGCGGACCGCTCGAAGAGGACGCACAGGGCAGAGTTTCTCTTGACAAAAACATCAAAGAGAAATTCGGCATTGACAAAGAAATGGTTTTCGTCGGCAAAGCGACTTACCTCGAAGTTTGGCCGGCAGAGGCTTGGGACGCAAGATACGGCGTGCTCGATCCGGGCAAGATCGACAAGATGATCCAAGACCTCAAAAAGTACGGGGTGTAAAAATGGAATTTGCACACGTACCGGTGATGCTGAACGAATGTCTTAACGGACTGAAAATCAAAAGCGACGGCATCTACGTCGACGGCACGGTCGGAGGTGCGGGACACTCGATTGAAATCGTTAAGAGGCTGGGCGAGGGCGGACGACTTATTGCCGTTGACCGTGACAGCGACGCACTCGAAGCCGCAAGCAAAAGACTTGCTCCGTACAAAGACAAAGTGACGTTTGTGCACGACGACTACAAAAACCTCATATCCGAACTCGATACTCTCGGAATCGGCGAGGTTGACGGAATCCTTCTCGACCTCGGAGTGAGCAGTTATCAGCTCGACAACGCAGAGAGAGGATTCAGCTATATGAAAGACGCACCGCTGGATATGCGTATGGACAGGGAACAACCCTTGACGGCATACGATGTGGTGAACAAGTACGACGAAAGAGAGATTGCAAACATCCTCTTCGATTACGGCGAAGAAAAACTGGCGAGAGTGATTGCAAGAAATATCGTCGCAAAACGAGCGCAAAAACCGATTGAAACTACGCTCGAACTTGCAAAGATAGTTGAGGACAGCTATCCTGCAAAGACGAGATGGAAATTCGGACATCCCGCAAAACGCACCTTTCAAGCAATCAGAATTGCCGTCAACGGCGAACTGAACGCGCTTGACGAAGCGATTACGGCGATGGCAAGACGTCTTAAAAAGGGCGGAAGAATGGCAGTGATAACATTCCATTCGCTCGAAGACAGAATCGTCAAATCCGCTTTTAGAGAACTCAATCTCGCCTGCACGTGTCCGCCCGACTTTCCGGTGTGCATGTGCGGCAAAGTGCAAGAAGTGGAACTCGTAAACAAAAAGCCTATCGTGGCAAGCGAAGAGGAGCTGCAAAACAATCCTCGCTCGCAAAGCGCGAAACTGAGAATCGTCGAAAGGCTTTGAGAAAAAAACATAAACCGTACAATAAAAAACAAACATAAAACAGAAAGATTATTAAGGAAGGGAAATCGGAGTTCTAAAAGGGGCAAAATTAGAAAACCGATAATCTAAAAAGGGGTACGCTATGGCAATCACATTGGACGAATTGTTGGGAAGAAACACAAGAGAGGCAACGCAAAACAACGTTACCGGTTTTCCCTCATACGAAGATTTTAAGTCTTCGCGCACAAATCAACAAGCATCTTATCAACCCGTGCAAAACAATGCGCTCTACAATTTCGATATGGCTCCCGCAAGAGAAGTGCGTTCAACCGAAAGCGTAAGAAATTACGAAGCCGCTCGTCCGTACGTTGCTCCGCAATCAAGCGAATACCAAACGAGAGATTATCCTTTCTACGACAACTTGCAACAAAGAGCGCAATACGCGCCCGTACAATATCAACAACCAGTAGAGTATCAAGCGCCTGCACAAACTTACGATCAAGTACAATATGCTCAGCCGCAAGTTCAACATGCGCCCGTTCACGAAGGTTTCTACGAGTTTACCGCTCAAGACACCGAAAGAGCCAGCGATCAAGAACTTTACGCAAGACTTTCGCACTCCAACATGAGCAGCGCTCCCGTCTTTGAGGACAGTGCGGTGCAAAGCGTTCAACGCACAGGACTTTTTGCTCGCAAAGCTCAAAAAACGCAAGACGTCAGCGAACAAAAACAACGTGCGCGTCTTAACACCAAAGGAAAAATCATCCTCGGCGTATATCTTGCGGTGATTGCTCTCGTTGCATCTCTCATCATCGTGAACGCAACAAAAATCAATCAAGGCAAAGCCGTAACTCCAACTTCGGAAGTGAAAGCAACTCAACAAGCGAATATTACGGAATCTTTTGAAATAGATTCTAGATATGAAGTTCGCATCTAAAAAACAGACAAAACCCAATCTTCTTTATAATCCAACAAAAAGGCTGTCGGCAATATTATTGCTGATAGTCTTTTTGTTTTCGGCGATATTCGCGAAAATGTTTGCGGTGATAATCGTCGAGGGCGAGGCGTTGCAGGTTAAGGCGATAGATCAATGGCTACGCGACGTTCCCACCGACGCACCGAGAGGAAATATTCTCGACAAAAACGGCAAAATTCTGGCATCTACCGCAACGAGATACAATCTTTACGTTCGTCCTAGCGATGCGCCCGAGAAAGATAAGGTGGCAAAACTTTTGTGCGACGTGTTCGGATACGAATATGAAAGCACTCTTGAAAAAATCTCCAAACGTACGAGCGAAGTGACGGTTGCCACAAAAGTCACAAAAGAGCAGCTCAATGCGATTTATGCGTCGAATTTGAAAGGCATTTATTATGCCGAGGACAATTTCAGATATTATCCTTACGGCGATTTTATGACGCAGGTTTTGGGATTTTGTTCGAGCGACGGTTTCGGTCAAACGGGGCTGGAATCCTATTACGACAAGTATCTGACGGGCGTCAACGGCAAGATTCTTACACAAACCGACCTTGTGGGACGCTCGCTCGACGGTGAAAGTTATTATCTTCCGCCGGTTGACGGACTTGACGTGAAAACCACGCTCGATGCAGGCATACAAAGCATAGTCGAGGGCGTTGTACGAAACGCCGTTGCGAAGTTCGATCCCAAAGGCGTTGCGTGTATCGTTATGGATTATTCCACGGGAGGAATAGCCGCGCTTTGCGAGTATCCGTCTTTCGATTTGAACGACGTGCCGCGCGACGATTTGACAGCATTGTTCGAACGTTCGAAAAGCAAGATAATATCCACGGTGTACGAGCCGGGTTCGACTTTCAAAATTTTGACGTCTGCCGCCGCGTTGGATAGCGGAAAAGTGCGCACAAGCGATAGATTTTATTGCGCCGGCTCGAAAGTGGTGGACGGCAAAAAAATACGGTGCTGGAAAGCTAAGGGCCACGGCTCGATAGACTTCGGACAGGGCGTGGAGTCAAGTTGCAACTGCGTGTTTATGGAGTGCGCTTTGCGTATGGGGACAAACTCGTTTTACGATTATTTGTCGAAGTTCGGATTGTCCGCAAAGACAGGCGTTGACATGACGGGGGAAACGAGCGGAATTTTTATCGACAGAAATCTTGTCAAAAACGTCGATCTTGCGCGCATAGGTTTCGGACAAGCGGTTGCGGTTACGCCGATAGGACTGCTTGCGGCTACGTCGAGCGTGATAAACGGCGGCATAAAAGTTGCTCCGCACGTGATGAGCGAGATAAAATCCTCAAACAGAGTTGTGGCAAGCTACGGCATATCCGGCGGCGAAAGAGTGATTTCTTCTCAAACGTCCGACACCATGCGCGAGCTTTTGCAAAGGGTGGTTACGACGGGAAGCGGAAAGGGCGCATACGTGCCGGGATATAAAATTTTGGGCAAAACGGGTACGGCGCAAAAATATGAAAACGGTCAAATCGCAAGAGGGAAATATTTTTCGTCATTCCTCGGCTTTTCGGCTAGCGAGGGCGCAAACTACGGAGTGCTGTTTATCGTCGACGAGCCGAAAGGATATATGTATTACGGCTCGCTTGTTGCCGCGCCTATGGTTGGGGACATTTTCGAGAGCATATTCGCATATCATGCAATCGCGCCCGAATATACGGGAGAGGAAAAGAGCATAATCGGCGAAGAGTTTATTTTGCCGTCTTTTGAGGGTATGAGCGTCCTCGACGCAAAGAATCAACTTTCAAAGCTCGGTTTATACTGCGAAATCGACGGCGAAGGGGATACGGTCAATGGACAATATCCGCTTGCAGGAGTAAAAGTCGACAAGCGAAACGCAGTGCTTTTGCTCACCTGAAAAGCGAAAAGATTTTCCGTTTTTGTCTAAGATTGCGGTTGGGTTGATAAAGTTTTCTACACTCATTATTATGAGTGTATCAATCCTTGGAGGACGCAACTTATGAAACTTGAAAACTTGCTTTACGGCGTAGAAATCCAAAAGACGAACGTAGACTTGAATACGGAGATAAAAGAAATAAAAATAGATTCGAGAAAAGTCGAAGAGGGCGATTTGTTCGTCTGTCTCGAAGGCGTAAACGACGACGGAAACAATCATATCGGCGAGATAGATTGCGCCTTTGTCGCGCTCACCGAAAAAGAGCCTAAAAACGCAAATTTCGTGCTTGTAAAAGATGCGAGAAAAGCGTATGCGCAAGTGTGCGAAAACCGCTTTTTGCGACCGCTTGAAGGCATGAAATTCGTGGCGGTCGTCGGCACGAACGGCAAGACTTCCACCGCGCATTATATCGATTCGATTTTGTCTTTTGCCGGTGTAAAAACGGGGCTTATCGGCACTGAAGGACACTTTATTCTCGGCGAAAAAGTCGGGCAAAGTCTGACGACTCCCGACCCCTTCGAACTTAACGAATTGTTTTTCAAAATGCGAACGAGGGGCGTTGACGTCGTGATTGCCGAGGTCAGCGCACACGCGATATATCTTGAAAAACTCGGAGATATAAAGGCGGACGTTGCCGTCTTGACCAACGTATCGCAGGACCATCTCGATTATTTCAAGGATTTTGCAAACTATCAAAGCGTAAAGATGTCTTATTTCGAGGACGGACACGCAAGGACGGCAGTCGTAAACGTGGACGACGAAAGCGGACGTATCCTCCTCAAACGCCTTGAAAACAAACCCGACGTAAAAGCGGTGAGTTTCGGCTTGTACAATCCTGCCGATTGCTTTGCGGTGAACGTCGCGGAGGACATAGACGGAGTGCGATTCATTGCAAATCTCAACGACGAAATCGTTGAAGTAAAGTCCTCGCTGTACGGCGAATTTAACGTCTACAATCTGCTCGGCGCGATGAGCGTATGTTCGCTGCTCGGAATAAGCGGAGAAACGCTTATGCATGCCGTGAGAAAAATCAAGGCGGTCAAGGGCAGGTTTTCGGTTTTGCACACCGAAAAAGGCACGATTATCGTCGATTTCGCGCACACTCCCGAAGGACTTAAAAACTTGCTTTCAACCGCTCGGACGAT
>ERZ773235.3506-NODE-3506-length-10940-cov-15.775655_pt1 | contig 10940 bp, 7 predicted proteins | sample MGYA00580522_ERZ773235 | MGnify/ENA primary metagenome ERZ773235 (study PRJEB29015, sample SAMEA2737797) | human gut metagenome | biome: human gut; feature: human-associated habitat; material: faeces | place: China | collected 2012 ...
CCACGCCCGGCAGCTTGAACAGGCACTCATGGACAGCAGCTTCGAGCAGCCGGACCCGGAAACCGACAAATAAATTGCAGTCCCCTGACGGGTGCAGACCCGGCAGGGGACTGCTGCATTTCCTTCTGCCCCGCGCATGAGCGGAACCGCAGAAATAAAAAATGGCGGACGAAAAAACTGATGTTTTGTATAGAATGCAGAGAAAATTCTGTGCGCAGCGTCAGATACAACTGGATGAACGCACAAAAATGGCAAGCGATAATTGTGAAAAATGCCGACGATGCTTCAAAAAAAGAAAAGAAAATGCAGCTGCTCCGTAGAAAAATAGAACGCAGGCATGAAAAAGAAACGATGCGCGCTGCGGAGAAAATGCGGCGGACTGCGGCATGGAAAAGTACAGCAAAAGACAATTTTTCAGGTGGAAAAAAATCATTTTAGTTGATTCCAGACCACGAATATGCTATAATAAGTTACAGATATTATATTGTATCCGGCGCGCGGCCAGATGACCGCCGGAGACGGACAAATATCAAAAACAGCGATAATTTTCTGTGGATCAAACACAGTAAATTATAAATTAAAACAGGAGGATTAAGATGAAAAAGAATCTGAAAAAGCTCTTCGCGCTGCTTCTCGTCGTCGTCATGGTCGCTGCCATGTTCGCCGGCTGCGCAAACAACGCCGAAAAGCCCGCTGAGACCACTCCCAGCGACACCAACACCCCCGCTGAAGACACCAACACTCCCGCCGAAGACAACACCCCGGCTGAAGATGCGACTCCCGTTGAGACCCGTGAGAACAAGGTCATCTACGGCAACTCCACCGAGATCTCCGGTGACCTCGGCAATGCCTGGTGGACCAACAACGCCAGCGACAAGGCCGTCCGCGACCTGATCAACGACTATGACACCGTTGTTTTCGATCAGTTCGGTCAGATGGTCATGAACCAGACCACAGCTGCCTCCATCGACGAGACCAAGAACGACGACGGCACCATCACCTTCACCGTCAAGATCAACGAAGGCCTGACCTACAACAACGGCGAGCCCATCACCGCTGCTGACTATGTCGCCTACGCTCTGGTCCAGCTGTCCCCGGCCACGAAGGAAGCCGGCGCGACCGTCACCGCCAACTCCGTTTTCGGCGGCCCCGAGTACCAGAACGGCGAGACCAAGGAGCTGGCCGGCGTCCGCCTGCTGGATCCCTATACCTACTCCATCCAGATCGCAGCTGACTACGCCAACTATTACTATGCGTTCAGCTACGCTTCCCTCGCTCCTCTGTACCTGCCGATGTACGCTTCCGCTGCTCTGACCGTTAAGGACGACGGCAACGGCGCATACCTCGACGGCGGCGAGCTGGTTGCCGATGAGATCAACGCTTCCCGTTATGTGTACGCCGACCGCGTCTCCGCCGGCCCGTACATGGTCAAGAGCCTCGACACCGGCGCTCTGACCGCTACGCTTGAGATCAACCCCAACTACGCAGGCAACTTCGAGGGCCAGAAGCCTTCCATCCAGACCGTTGTCATCGTCAAGGCTGAAGACGACACCATGATGGACGCCTTCAAGACGGGCGAAATCAACTTCCTGTCCCAGCTGTCCGACGGCGACCAGATCAACGCTGCGCTCGACCTGGCTGAGACCGGCGAGTTCAACTACTGCCACTACACCCGTAACGGCTACGGCAAGCTGATGTTCCAGTGCGACGGCGGCCCCACGCAGTTCCAGGCTGTTCGTCAGGCTGTTGCATACCTGCTTGACCGTGACGAGTTCGCTACCACCTTCACCGGCGGCTACGGCTCTGTCGTTCATGGCCCGTACTCCACCGCACAGTGGATGTATCAGGATTCCGAGGAATTCTTCAATGACAACCTCAACACCTACGCCTATGACCCGGCTAAGGCTGTCGAAGTCCTCGAGGCTGACGGCTGGACGCTGGATGCCGAAGGCAACGAGTATTCCGGCACCGGCCTGCGTTACAAGGAAGTCACCGCTGAAGAAGCCGGCGACTATGCTCTGAACGTTACTCTGGCCGACGGCCGCATCCTGATGCCTCTGCACATCATGTGGGCTTCCTCCGAGAATAACCCCGTTTCCGCTCTGCTGGCTACCATGCTCTCCAACGGCAAGCAGACTGCTGACGCCGGCATGCAGATCGAGCAGACGACCATGACCTTCTCCGAACTGCTGAACTGGATGTACCGCGATACCTCCGTCGGCGATCAGTACGGCGTGTTCACCTATGGCATGTTCAACCTGGCCACCGGTTTCGCCGATGTCTATGACTATGCCTACAACTTCGCTTCCGATCCTGAGTCCGACTACGTCAAGATGGGCTACAACCAGAACTACATCTTCGACAAGGAACTCGACGACCTGTCCATGGACATGGTTTACAAGTCCGCTCCTGGCGACGACGCGACCTATCTGGATTACTTCCAGAAGTTCATCGTCCGCTGGAACGAGCTGCTGCCCGAGATTCCTCTGTACTGCAACGACTACCACACCTTCTTCCCGTCCTGGCTGAAGAACTACAACGAGTCCAGCCTGTGGGATTTCCAGAAGGCGATTGTCTACGCTTCCATCGAGGGCGCCGAATAATAGCGATCCTTCCCCTTGCTTCCCAGCGACGGGGCGGCACAAACCGCCCCGTCGCTTCCGGCATCTTTAACGCATCTTTTCTTCTTTAGTGTAGCATATTCCTTTTGAGAAATAACCATTTTGGTTTCATATACAGATCTTTGCGCTCCTTTTCGGAGCAAATACAAGAGAAAAGGAGGGTATGCGGATGACGAAATATGTACTCAAGCGACTTGTATACATGGTAATTGTATTTCTGCTTGTTTCGCTTCTGATGTATTCCATCTACAACCTGATCCCGACCGACCCGGCCCGCGCCCAGCTCGAGCCGATGAAAACGACGCTCAAGCCAGAGGAGTATGAGCAGCGCTATCAGATGCTGCGGCAGCAGATGGGCCTCGACGACCCGCTGATCGTGCGCTATCTGCGCTGGATCGGCTTCTGGCCGGACGTCAACGGCGAACTCAGCGGCATGCTGCAGGGCAACTTCGGCTACTCCCAGATTTATAAGACGGATGTTGCCAACGTTCTGCCGTCAAGAATGCTCAACACGATCTACATCAACATTTTCTCAACGCTTGTCGCGCTGGCGATCACGATCCCGCTTGGCATCTACTGTGCCGTGCATAAGCGCAGCAAATCAGACAACGCCGTGCAGGTGCTGTCCATTGTGGGCTACTCGATCCCAGTCTACATCATTGCACTGATTTTTATCTGGCTGTTCGCGGTCACGCTCCGCTGGCTGCCGGTTTTCGGAATGCAGACGCCGGGCAATAACTTTACCGGCTTCCGTGCCTTCATCGACAAGGTCTACTATATGACGCTGCCGGTGCTCGTCATGACGGTCGGCTCTCTCGGCGGCATGACCCGCTACGTCCGCGCCGCCATGATCGAAGCGCTCGGCATGGACTATATCCGCACTGCCCGCGCCAAGGGCCTGCGCGAAAAGGTCGTCGTCTATTCTCACGCATGGCGTAACGCGCTGCTGCCGGTCATTACCGTCCTCATCGGCTGGTTCATCAGCATCTTCTCCGGTTCTCTGATCATTGAGCAGATGTTCGCGCTCAACGGTATGGGCCAGCTGTACTATCAGGGCCTGATGAACAACGACTTTGAACTTGCACTGGCGATTCAGATGTTCTATGTGCTCATCGCGCTCGTCGGCCAGCTGATCACCGACCTCAGCTACGGCATCGTTGACCCGCGCGTGCGTGTCAATAAGTAAAGGGGGAGAAGAAACATGGAAAAAAAGAAAAAATCGACCCTCTTTACCCGTCTGTTCGGCAACCGCAACAAGGTCACCGACTTCATGACGGAAGAACAGCTGCAAAGCCCCGGCCGTCTGATCCTCAAGAATTTCCTGCATAACCGGCTCGGCATGATCGGTCTGATCGTGTTCCTTCTGATTTTCCTTCTGGTTATGATCGGTCCGAAGTTCTACACGCTTGATCTGTCCTATCAGGACAATACCCAGCTGAATGTTCCGCCCGGAATGAACATGATGTCCATTCCCGACGGTATGAAGCATAAGGTCGCAGATATCTCTCCCGGCACGACCTACGGCGTCGGCGTTGACACCGACGGCAACGTCTATACCTGGGGCTATACCAAGATTACAGAAACCATCGATCTGAAGAACATCCCCGAGGAAGTTCAGAACGCCAAGATCGTCAACGTCGCGGCAGGCTATGACCATATCGTCGCGCTCGACGAAAACGGCGCGATCTATGTCTGGGGCAACCGCCGTCTCGGCCAGGATATGCTTCCCGACAAGATCCAGATGGCTGCCGCCTACGGCAAGAACCTCGGCATCAAGCAGATCGAGGCCAGCAACCAGTTCTCCGCGGCTGTCACCGAAGACGGTGAACTGTTCCTCTGGGGCAACGGCAATCAGGCCGACATCAAGATCAAAAAAGAGTATCAGGGCAACATTGAAAAGGTCGCCCTGACGGCCCGCGCGTACATCGCTCTGACGAAGGACGGCGCAGCCGTTTATGCCGGCTTCCAGAAGGACAATGCCCTTGTCCGCATCCCGGACGGACTGGATTCCGGCGTCGTTGACATCGCAGCGTCCAGCAACGCGGTTGCGGCGGTCAAGGAAGACGGCACCGTCGTCGTCTGGGGCACCTGCACCAACGGCGAAAAAAACGTTCCTGCATTTGAGAGCAAGCCTGTCGAACTCTACGGCGGCCGCTATCACTTCACGGCTCTGATGGACGACGGCGAGGTCATCTCCTGGGGCGACAACACCCACGGGCAGGCCTCCGTCCCGGCATCCTTCAACGATAAGGAGATCGTGACGGTCTTCGCAGGCTTCTATCAGAACTATGCTGTCACGGTTGACGGCGACGTCGAGACGTGGGGCCTGAAGGGCTACCTCTGCGGTACGGATGATCTAGGACGCGACGTGTTCAACCGCATCATCAACGGCGGCAAGGTCACCATGACCGTCGGCGCCATCTCCGTCATCATCCAGCTCATTATTGGCATCATCCTCGGCGGACTGGCCGGTTATTTCGGCGGCTGGGTCGACAACATCATCATGCGTATCTCTGAGGTTGTCGGCGGCCTGCCGTTCTTGCCCTTCGCCATGATCCTATCCGCCATTATCGGCACCCGTATCACGCCTGAGCAGCGTATGTACCTCATTATGGTCGTGCTTGGCGTTCTGTCATGGCCGGGCATCTGCCATCTGATCCGCGCGCAGATCTTCTCGCAGCGCGAGCAGGAGTACGTTACCGCTGCCAAGGCTCTCGGCGTGCGCGAAAAGTCGATCATCTTCCATCACATCATCCCCAATGTCATGAGTCTTATTCTGGTCAACGCGACGCTGAGCTTCGCAACCTGCATGCTCACCGAGTCCTCGCTGTCCTACATGGGCTTCGGCATTGCGCCGCCCACGCCGACCTGGGGCAATATGCTCACCGGCGCGAACAACTCCATCGTCATCCAGCAGTACTGGTGGCGCTGGGTATTCCCGGCTGCGATCTTCGGCATCTGCACGATCTGCATCAACCTCGTCGGTGATGCGCTGCGTGATGCGGTCGATCCCAAGTCCGCTGAGCGATAAGGAGGGGTTGTTGTGGCATTACTAGAATTAAAAAACCTGAAGACTTTCTTCGCGACCAAGCGCGGCACGGTCAAGGCGGTCAATGGCGTCAGCTATTCGCTTGACGCGGGCAAGGTCCTCGGTGTTGTCGGCGAATCCGGTTCCGGCAAGAGTGTCTCGGCCATGAGCATTCTCCGCCTGCTCGACGGCAACGGCTATATCGACTCCGGCGAGATCCTCTTCAACGGCCAGGATCTGACCAAGCTGTCGATGAACGAAATGTACAAGATCCGCGGCAATGAGATCTCCGTGATCTTCCAGGAGCCGATGACGAGCCTGAACCCGGTCTTCACCGTCAGCCGTCAGATCTCCGAGCCGCTCATGATCCATCAGGGCATGAACAAAAAGCAGGCCGCTGCGAAAGCGGTTGAGCTGCTGTCCGACGTCAAGATCCCGAACCCGGAGGTCGTCGCCAAGCAGTATCCGCACCAGCTGTCCGGCGGTATGCGGCAGCGTGTCATGATCGCCATGGCGCTGGCCTGCCGTCCGAAGCTGCTGATCGCGGACGAGCCGACCACGGCGCTCGACGTGACCATTCAGGCGCAGATCCTGAAGCTCATGAACGAGCTGCGCGAGAAAAACGGCACCGCCGTTCTGTTCATCACGCACGATCTTGGCGTCATCAACCAGATGGCCGACAATGTCGCGGTCATGTACTGCGGCCAGGTTGTCGAATACGCACCCGCCGAGACGATCTTCCACAAAAACGAGTATTCCCATCCCTATACCGAGGGCCTGATGCTCTCCATCCCGCGTCTGGATACCCCCAGCGACGAACGGCTTGAAGCGATCCCCGGCGCGGTTCCGCACCCGCTGGATCTGCCCAAGGGCTGCAAATTCGCCCCGCGCTGCAAGTATGCGACGGAACGCTGTCTGGAAGAGGAGCCGGAACTGACCCACGTCTCCGACACCCAGCAGGTTCGCTGCTTCTACGCGAAGAAGGAGGACAGATATGCAAAATAATGACAAGAAGGTTCTGCTTCGCATCAGCAACCTGAAGCAGTATTTCCCCCTGAAGGGCGGCCGCTTTGTCAAGGCCAACGACGGCATCACGCTGGATATCTACGAGGGCGAGACGTTCGGCCTCGTCGGCGAGTCCGGCTGCGGCAAGTCTACGCTTGGCCGCACCATCCTCCAGCTGTACCACCAGACCTATGGCCGCACCATGTACTACGGCCGTTCTTTGGACGATCTGGCACCGAAGTACGTCATTGATACCGTCAAAAACCTCAAGTCCCGCCGTACCAAGCTCCGCGAACTGGAGCAGAAGCGCGACAAGCTCGAGGCCGATTACGCCAAGCTCTCCGAGAAGGAGCAGTACGCCAAGCACGGCGAGCTCGATACCGCCCGCAAGCTGGCGGAGGACGCGCTGCTGGATATCACAAAGATCGTCGGCGGCTTCCTCGTGGTCGATGATCTCGATCCCGTCATCGCGGCCTATTCCAAGGATTACGCCATTGCGCGCAAGCTGTCCAGCATGGAGGAAAAGCGGCAGGAGCTGCTGGTCGATGTGGACGACGCGGAGTACGCGAAGAAGACTGCCGAGGAAGCGGGCAAGTCCGGCAAGGACGGCCAGGTGCAGAAAGCGCAGGAAAAGCTGAAGCAGTGCGACGACCAGATCGCCGCTCTGCGTGCGCAGCTTGACGCGGGCCGCAAGGAGATCGAGGCGCTGCGCGCCCCGTATGCAAACGACCCCGAATTCCAGAAGTACGAAGCCTACCGCGACGACGGCATCGACCTTGCCCGACTGGAGTACAACGAAATGCGCCGCCTGCGCCGCGATATGCAGCTGATCTTCCAGGACCCCTATTCCTCGCTGAACCCGCGCATGAGCGTCGGCCAGATTATCAGCGAAGGCATGCAGGCGCACAACATGATCAAGAAAAAGGACGCCCGTATGCAGGAAATGGTCCTGAAGATCATGGACGACTGCGGCCTTGCACCGTACTTCCTGCACCGCTTCCCGCACCAGTTCTCCGGCGGCCAGCGGCAGCGTATCGGCATTGCCCGCGCGCTTGCCACGAGACCGAAGTTCGTCGTCTGCGACGAGGCTGTCTCCGCGCTCGACGTGTCCATTCAGGCGCAGATCATCAACCTGCTGCTCGATCTGAAGGAACAGCAGAATCTGACCTACATGTTCATCACGCACGACCTGTCCGTCGTCAAGTACATCTCCGACCGCGTCGGCGTCATGTACCTCGGCACGATGGTCGAGCTGGCAGCGGCTGACGAGATCTTCCATCACCCCATCCATCCGTACACCGAGGCACTGCTCAACGCGATCCCGACCACGGATACCGTCGGCGCGAAGGAGTTGTCGATCCTTGAGGGCGACATCCCCAGCCCGGTGAATCCGCCGAAGGGCTGCAAGTTCCATACGCGCTGCAAATACTGCACGGAGATCTGCACGCAGGTCGTTCCGGAGTGGGAAGAGGTTCGCCCGAACCACTTCGTCGCCTGCCACCACAAACTTGAGGTGAAGGAGTAAGCCAATGCTGTTCCAGAAGAGAGTAGACCGCGCGATGCGCTATCAGAAGGAGCGGAGTGAAGCGGCGGAGCAGAAAAAGCCGACGGAGGAGGACAAGGATGCCGTCAGCAAGAAGGACTTGCTTGCGATGATCCTGTCTGCCATGCTGGTGATCCTGCCGGTCGCAATTTTGGTTCTGCTTGGCATTGCGTTTGGCTGCTACTTTCTCTTCTTCCATTGATCTGCTTTATATGCAAAACGCCCCGGCATGCACAGCATGCCGGGGCGTTCAATGTATCACAGATAATTCCGCTTATAAAAAAACAGAAATTTGAAAAACAGAAACTCCCCTGCGCCGAAAACGAGGCAGGGGAGCCTTGCTTTTTTCATACTGCGCAGACCTGACGGGAAGCTTTTTCTATCAGCTTCTGATAGACTGGGCACATGGCGGGCTCGGAAACGGACGGCAGAACGTCCTGCACCGAGAGCCAGCGCACAGCGCTGTTTTCATCTGGCTTGCAGCGGAGAGGAGCCTTGTCATCAGCCTCCAGCAGATACGTCGCGTTCAGATGCAGATGTGCGCAGACGAATTTCCCGCGCTTGACATGCGGCGCGACGTGCAGGATTTCGAGCGAGAAAATTTCCGGGGAGACAGGCACGGCCAGCACGCCGGATTCCTCGTTCGCTTCGCGCAGCGCGACGGAAAGAAGGTCTGATTCCCCGTCGGCATGGCCACCGAGCCAGGCCCAGGACTGATAGAGATTGTGATAGGCCATGAGCACCTTCGTCCTGTCCGGATTCACGATCCAGCAGGATGCGGTGAAATGCGCTGTGGCGTTTTCACGCGTAAGGAGATCGGAGAAGCCGTCCACGTCGGCCAGCATCTGCCGCCGGTCGGCCTCCTCCTGCTCGTTATAAGGCACAAACGCCTCGATTTGCGCACGCAGGCGGGAAAGATCAGTCATGTTCGTAGGCCATCATCTTGTCAATGCGCCGCTGGTGACGCTCGACACCGGAAAACGCCGTGTCCAGCCACACATCGACGATCTCAAGGGCCAGCATTTCGCCCGTCACGGCAGCGCCGAGAGCCATCATGTTGGTGTCGTTGTGCTCACGGGTCAGTCTTGCGGACATGGGGTTGTCGAGCAGCGCACAGCGGATGCCCTTGACCTTGTTGGCCGTGATGGACACGCCGATACCGGTCGTGCAGCAGACAATGCCACGGTCACATTCGCCGCTGGCGACAGCCTGCGCCGCCGGGCCTGCGAAGTCGGGATAGTCGCAGCTGTCCTTGGTGTAGCAGCCGAAATCCTTATAGGCAAGGCCGCGCTGTTCGAGATGCTTCATAATGGCGTTCTTGAGATCAAGCGCGCCGTGGTCACATGCGAGAGCGATCATAGGGGTGTTCCTCCTGCGGTTTTTTTCTCTATTATACCGCAGGAGGCGCGAAATGCAAGCGCAATCAAAGGCGGCACAGCCTTTGCTTTTTAATGTCTCACGCTCAGGAAAATCTCAATAACTGTATCGCTGTCATCAAACCGCAGCGTGGCACAGAAATTTTCTGTATAAAATCTCATGTGATAGCTGGTATCCGCACCAAGAAACGCATACGAAGACGCCGCATTGCTGCCATACAGATCCTGTGTCCGGTAGTATTCCTGCGGCAGCGTCAGAAGCTGCACCTGCGAATCGACCGGGATCGTGTCCAGAATGCTTTGCAGACTGCTGCCGATCGCCGCGCCGCGCAGGAAAGACGGAGAGAATGTGCCGCTGTCCGCTGACGGTGTGATATCGACGGAATCGAGCCGCAGAACGCGGTCAGAATCCGGCGTAAAATAGTAGCTTACGCCGTCAACGGTGAAATTATCGCCCGGCATCCGGCCGCGCCAGACGCGGCTGTTCCGGTAGCTCTGCGCCGTTTTCACCGCCGTCTCATAGTCCATGCCGAGATAGACGCCGTTGGGCAGCGTCAGCTCGCACGGCTGGACGGGAACGGTTTTATTCGTCTCTGCTGCCGCAGGCGGTTCATTCGGGCCGGAAAGGAACACATCCGACAGCAGGAAATTGACATTCGCCGTTCCGGACAGGAAAAAGACCTCCATGTTTCCGGCGGACAGCAGCCCGGTGTGGCTGTCCTGCTCGGAAATGCCGAGAAACGCCGCTGTGTCCTCGTATTCCGATTTCAAGAACCAGTAGACAGCGTTTTCACGCGGGCCATCGACGACGGTTTCCGCGCCGGTTCCCGCAGAGCGGTACACAAGCGACGTTTCCCAATGCCGGGCGCATCCTGTCTTATTCTCAGGGCACGGGACAGAGACAGACCGCACAAGCAGCTGATGCGTGCCAACCTGTGCCAGAAGCGTTGTGTCCAGTACCGTGCCGTCGGTATCCAGCGGGGTGAAGCTGGCCGCCATCTGCTTCAGAAGCTGTCCCTCATAGCGGGTCTGCAAATACGGGCTATAGCCAGAGGATGTTTCCCTGTCCTCGCCCAGCGTCCAATGCACGCGCACCTCATAGCAGCCGTCGGCTGCGCCGAAGAGGTATACCAGTTCATTTTCTGCGCCGGAGGCCAGCGTGAAGACCGTATAGCGGTTGGTCAGCTGGGAATCGAATCCCTGCGCGATATAGTCCGCGATGCGGCTGGAAACGTCTGTACCGGCGAGAAGTTCCGCTTTGAGCGTTGAGCCTGTCAGATGTGTGCTGGATACCAGACCGCTTTCGTCATAGTCCCAGCCGGTCGTGGGCAGGTATACACCCCATCCGCCGGCTTCGTCCGGGAAGG
>ERZ773235.3507-NODE-3507-length-10940-cov-5.154708_pt1 | contig 10940 bp, 9 predicted proteins | sample MGYA00580522_ERZ773235 | MGnify/ENA primary metagenome ERZ773235 (study PRJEB29015, sample SAMEA2737797) | human gut metagenome | biome: human gut; feature: human-associated habitat; material: faeces | place: China | collected 2012 ...
CAAGGCTGATGACCACGAGGACGAGGTGAGTTATGACTGGCAGCAGACCATGTGACGCAAAGGGAGAGTTGAAGGATTTCGACTCTCCCTTTCTGCATAGGACAAGGTTCTCGCAAATAAAATGATAGCACCGCGGGAGGTGATAGTTATTATTGTCCGCCCTTTCACTTACGATAGTGACGCGCACATTATTTCCGGCAGAAAAAATATGATCAGAATTGAAAACCTTACCCCACAGTTTACCGCCGAGGAGTGCATGGAACAGCGGCGATGTATCGAGGAAGGTCTTTTCGAGGTCTTTATAAAGTATGAAAAACACAATGAAAATGATAGCTATTTAGGAGCTGCTGCGGTATGATGTACCTGTCAGCAGCTCTTTTCTGTGAGGAAGGAGCTACAAAATGAACGCAATCTACGCAAGACAATCCGTTGACAGAGCCGATAGCATTTCTATCGAAAGCCAGATCGAGTTCTGCCAGTACGAAATGAGAGGTGAACAGTATAAGGTTTATACCGACAGGGGTTACAGCGGTAAAAATACAGACCGTCCCGCCTTTGCTGAAATGATGAACGACATCGAAAGCGGGGTGATCGGTAAGGTCGTTGTTTACAAACTGGACCGCATCAGCCGTTCTATCCTCGACTTCTCTAATATGATGGAGAAATTCGGAAAGCACAGGGTCGAGTTCGTATCCACGACAGAAAAATTCGACACTTCCTCGCCCATGGGACGCGCCATGCTCAACATCTGCATTGTATTCGCGCAGTTGGAACGGGAAACTATTCAAAAGCGCGTGGCGGATGCCTACTACTCCCGCAGTCAAAAGAGCTTCTATATGGGCGGCAGAGTTCCGTATGGATTCCGGCTGATCCCGACGACCATCGAGGGTATTAAGACCTCTATGTATGAGATCAACGCGGAGGAAGCGGAACAGGTGCGGTTGATCTATGAGCTCTACTCCAAGCCGGAATGCTCCTACGGTGACATTATCCGCTACTTTCAAGCCCACGGCATTCTCAAAAACGGAAAGCCGTGGGGACGCACACGACTTGCAGATGTTCTCAGGAATCCCATCTATGTCCGCGCGGATCTATCCGTCTATGAGTTCTATCGGAACCAAGGCGCGATCATGGCAAACGATCCGAGTGATTTTATCGGCACGAACGGATGCTACTACTACAAGGGACAGGACTCCGTAGGACGCAAGCAAATGAATTTAGAAGGCAACCATTTGGTGCTGGCTCCACACGAGGGCATCATTCCCTCCGACCTATGGCTGAAATGCCGTGCAAAGTGTCTGGAAGCGCAGCAGATCAAGCCATATCAGAAAGCCAAGAACACATGGCTGGCGGGAAAGATCAAATGCGGCATCTGCGGGTACGCTTTGGTGGATAAGCACTACTCGACCACACGCTCCCGCTACCTCCTCTGTTCGAACAAAATGAACTCCAAAGCCTGCGAGGGTCCCGGAACGATTTATACCGATGAGTTTGAACAAATCATCTACAATGAAATGCGCAAAAAGATGGCTCAGTTCAAAACGCTCAGAAGGTGTAAAGGAAATTACATTAACCCCGAGCTAACAGCGTTGAATGTTCAACTTACGCAAGTTGAGACTGAGATTGGCTCTCTGATGGATCGCCTGTCGGCTGCGGACGATACCATGTTCCGCTACATCAGTGGGCGCGTCAAAGAACTGGATGGGAAAAAGCAAGAGCTGATGAAGCGTATCTCGGAATTGAAGCTGCACAAGGAAGCGGACTATACGGAGATCTATAATCACCTGACTATGTGGGACGAGTTGAGTTTCGATGATAAGCGGCAGACGGTAGACCAACTCATCCGCGTCATCTATGCGACCAGCGATTCCATCAAAATCGAATGGCGCATTTAAGCAAGTACAGTTACTCCATCTTGTACGCTTCGGCGAGGGGCTGCGGCTTGCGAAGGATCGCATGAGCGAGAAGAATATCTACTTCATCAACCCGTCCTTCGACAGCTGACGGCACAGCGGCAAAGCAGCAGACCGGCCATGCCGGTCTGCTGCTTCGTGCGCGTATCGCCCATCTCATTCCCCCTCCGTTTCTCCCCCCTTCACCGGGAGGACGAAGCGGGAGCAGTACCGCAGCGCGGGCGCCATCGTGATGAGCACCGCCGTGTGCGGTGTTCTGCCGTAGGCGGCTTGTGAAAAAGAGGGACGCACGGGGGGTGCGTCCCTCTTTTTTTGGAAAATTTTCATTTTTTATCAAAAAAAGCGCCATACTATGCAGCCAGCATATTGTTTTTGCACAAAAACGCGTTATAATGGGTCTGTAAAAGCGTGCCGTATGACACAGAAAAGAAAGGGGAAGATCAAGTTGAAAAAAAGATTGCTGTCCATCCTGCTGACAGCGGTGCTGCTGCTCAGCGCCGTCCCGCTGGGGCTGGTGGACACGGCCTACGCCGCCGAGACTGTTCGCAGCGGCGCCTGCGGCGACAACGTAACGTGGAAGCTGACCAGTGACGGCACCCTTACCATCAGCGGCAAGGGGGATATGGCGGACTACGACAAGAGAACCGCGCCGTGGTTCAATTACAGTGTCCGCTCACGGATAAAGTCCGTCACCATAGAGGACGGCGTGACCAGCGTCGGCAAAGGAGCGTTCAATGGCTGTGACAACCTGACCAGCGTGACGATCCCCAATAGTGTGACCAGCATCGGTAGCGATGCATTCTACTACTGCGATGCACTGACCGGCGTGACGATTCCTGACAGCGTGACGACAATCGGCGACCATGTGTTTAAGAATTGCAAAGCCCTGACCAGCGTGACCATTTCCGGTAGCGTGAACAGCATTGGAGACTGGGCGTTCGATGGTTGCGGTGCGCTGACTGATATCTACTACGGCGGCTACGGAACTAACTGGCTGAAGGCGCTTGGTTACAACAGTGTGCCCAACGATGTCACCGTCCACTTCAAGGACAATTTGTACGGTGAGGGCAAGTGCGGTAGGGACGTCAACTGGGTCATGACCCTCGACGGTACGCTGACCATCAGCGGCACAGGGCTCATGGCAGCCTACGATAATGTACCGTGGGATGGTGCACGCTCGAAGATAAAGACGGTCATCGTTGAGGATGGTGTGACCGACATTTGTTCGAGAGCTTTTTATTGCTGCTCTGCACTGACGAGTGTGACAATTCCCCGCAGCGTGACCGATATCGGTAATGATGCATTCTATGCCTGCAATGCACTGACGGATGTGTATTACGGCGGCTGGGGAAAGGACTGGCTGGCCATAGATGGAACCTATGATCTGAGATCCAAAGCGACTATTCATTTCAAGGATAATCTGTGCGATAAGGGTGAATGTGGCGAAAACATCAGTTGGGTGCTGACTGGTGATGGTACGTTAACCATTAGTGGTGATGGACGTATTGAGGATTACAGTGGTTACGGAGATCAAGCACCTTGGATGCCCTGCAGAAGCTACATTAAGTTTGTTGATATCAAGCGCGGGGTGACTGGCATTGGCGCTACGACATTTTACTTCTGTGTAAACATGGAAAGCATTGCAATTCCAGACACTGTGACGAGCATCGGAGATTCTGCGTTTTACCGTTGTGATATGCTGACAAGCATAATGATTCCAGAGAGTGTGACAAGTATAGGGAATAACGCATTCAACTATTGCAAGAATCTGGTATCCGTGACAATTCCAAGCGGTGTGACCAGTATCAGTGATTGGGCGTTTGGTGGATGTACCAGTTTGACGAGCGTGACGATTCCCAAGAGCGTGACAACCATTTGTTATAGAGCGTTCTTTAAAGATCTGTCTTTGACGGATGTTTATTATGCCGGCACAGCATCGGATTGGGCGAAGATTACTATTGAAGAAGGCAACGAGGATCTGACCAATGCCACGCTGCACTGCGCAAAGTCTGCCCCCGCCGCGCCTACGGTGAAGCTCGGCAACTCCGCCACCAGCGGTAAACCCATGCTGACATGGAACGCGGTGGAGGGCGCAATGTCCTACCGCATCTACCGCTCTACCGCTAAGGGCTCCGGGTACAGCCTGCTGGGCACCACCACGGCCACCAGCTACACCAATACGGGTGCCAAGGCGGACACAACGTACTACTACCGCGTCAAGGCTGTCAACGACGCCGGGCTGAGCCCGTACAGCAACATCGTCAGCGGGCAGGTCAAATCCGTGACGCCCAAGCCGTCCGCACCGGTTGTCAAGATCGGCCATTCCGCCGCCAGCGGCAAGCCCATGCTGACATGGAATGCCGTCAGCGGCGCGACCTCCTACAAGGTGTACCGCGCCACCAGCCAGAACGGGACGTACAGCCTGCTGGGCACCGTCACCGCCACCAGCTACACCAACACGGGGGCGAAAGCTGGTGTGACCTACTATTACAAGGTCAAGGCCGTCAACAGCGCCGGTGAGAGCGCGTTCAGCAACGTGGTCAGCGGGAAGACCACCGTGACGACCCTGACCTTGGGACATTCTTCCACCAGCGGTAAGCCCCAGCTGACGTGGAAGGCTGTCAGCGGCGCGGTGTCCTACAAGGTGTACCGCGCCACCGCTAAGAACGGCGCATATACGGTTATCAACACCACCAAGGCCCTGACCTACACCAATGTCGGCGCGGCGCTGGGCACGACCTACTACTACAAGGTGGAGGCCCTCAACGCGGCAGGCAAGTCTTTGGGCTTCAGCGCGGTTGTCGAGGGCAAGGTGGCTCCCGTGCTGGCGATAGGCTACTCCAGCGTCAGCGGGAAGCCCCAGTTGACATGGAAGGCCGTCCCCGGCGCGACAGAGTATCAGGTGTACCGCTCCACCCAGCAGAACAGCGGGTACAGCAAGATCAACACCACGACTTCTACCAGCTACGTCAACACCGGCGCGAAAGCGGGTACGACGTACTACTACAGGATCGTGGCCGTCAAGGGTACGGCGGCCAGCGACTTCAGCAACATCGTCTCCGCAAGACCCGGCAAGTAAATACAACGAACAAAACCTCCGGCCAAGGCCGGAGGTTTTGTTCGTATGGAGGAACGCTTGTTATCTTCCTAACAGCTGCGGCAGGGCCTCCGCCGATTCCGGCAGCGACAGAAAGCCGGTGCCGATGCCCAGCTCTGCCGCCAGCGACATCTTGCGCCGCAGGGTGTCGGCATCGTCAAACAGGACAAAATGCGTCATGCCGCCCTCGCCGTAGGTGAAGTACCGGGCGCACAGCTCCGGCGAGAAGAACACGGGCCGCTGGCCCCGCAGCGCCGCCAGCTGCTGCGCGGACAGTGCCGCGCCGTCCCCGTAGGGGGCGGGGAGGGAGAAGTCCGCCCGGACGCAGGCCAGATCCAGCGCCAGCCGCTGCGCCCCGAAGCGGCGGCAGATCTCCTCCAGCCGCCGGCGCAGCGTCCCACCGGACAGAGCGGTGCTCACCACCACGCGGGCATCCGCCACGGCGTGGCCGCAGCGCTCCGGAACGAACAGCGCGCGGCCATAGCGGCGGCACAGCTCCGCCAGCGCGTCCAGCGCCGCGGCGGACAGCACCGGCTCCAGCACCACGCCGGTGCAGCCCCGGTGCAGGCACTGGCGCAGGATGTCCCGTGCCAGCACGTCCGGCTGGGGCGGGGCGGGACAGTCTGTCTCCGTCACCAGCAGAAGCCCGCCCCGGGTGTCCGGCGGCATCGCCAGCGCGGCCAGCCGCCCGCCGCCGTCAATGCGGTAGGCGGCGTGGGCAATGGGAAGCCTCCAGCGCGATGCCTCCGGCAGATAGCAGGGGGCAGCGGCCAGATAAAGCTGCATACGGACACCCCCTTGTTTTTGCGGCGCATCAATGGTACACTATACCATATGAAAGGAGGCGGCGGCCTATGCGATTTTCCATGCGGCCGGATCGGGTCTATGACGGCTACGAACAGATACGGGGCGAGGAGCTGACCCGGCGCGGCGTCCGGCTGCTGCTGTGCGATCTGGACTACACGCTGGCCCCCAAGTCCCAGCGCGAGCCGGACGAGGGGCTGCGCCGCTGGCTGCGTGAGCTGACGCAGGCGGGCGTCACGGTGATGATTCTGTCCAACAACCGCAGCCCCGCCCGGGTGGAGCAGTTCTGCCGGGAGCTGGGCATCTCCTACGAGGGCCACGCCCAAAAGCCGCAGACCGTGGGGTTCCGCAGAGCCATGACTCGCTGCGGTGTGACGCCGGAGGAGACGGCCATGCTGGGCGACAAGCTGCTGACGGACATGCTGGGCGCCAACCGCAGCGGCGTACTGGCGCTGATGGTGGAGCCGCGGGGCGGCGCGAAAGGCGCGTGGAACAAGGTGCTTCACCTCCTGCAAAGGCCGTGGAAGGCGGCGGCGCGGGAAAAATAGGGCGGCGGCGCACTTTTTTCGCCGGAAGCCCTTGCCAAACAGGCGCTTATCATGTAGAATATATGAGGCTAATTTTCGGCCGGTATCATTTATTCGAGGGAATCGCGATATTCCCTCATCAATATGGGAGGAATATCAATATGGCAACTATTACCGCCGGTGATTTCAGAAACGGCAAGACCTTCGAGATGGACGGCAAGGTTATGCAGGTCGTGGAGTTCCAGCACGTCAAGCCCGGTAAGGGCGCCGCTTTCGTCCGCACCAAGATGCGCAACGTGGTGACCGGTGCTGTGACCGAAACGTCCTTCAACCCCACCGCCAAGTTCGAGGAAGCCTTTGTGGATCGCCGTGACATGGCGTACAGCTACAACGACGGCGACCTGTACTACTTCATGGATCAGGAGACCTTCGACATGGTGCCCCTGAACAAGGAGCTACTGGGCGATGCGTTCCGCTTCATCACCGAGAACACCGTGTGCAAGGTGCTGAGCTACAAGGGCAGCGTGTTCGGTCTGGAGTGCCCCAACTTCATGGATCTGGAAGTCACCGAGACGGAGCCGGGTCTGGCCGGCAACACCGCCACCAACACCCTGAAGCCCGCCACCGTGGAGACCGGCGCCGAGGTGAAGGTGCCCCTGTTCATCAACATCGGCGATAAGATCACCATTGACACCCGTACCGGCGAGTATATCGGCCGCACTAAGTAAGCTGACAACCAACCGTACAGAAAGGAGCCGAACATGGAGATCTCTGAAAAGGTAGCATATCTGAAGGGTCTGGCCGAGGGCCTGAACCTGGATACCGAGAGCAAGGAAGGCAAGCTGATCGCCGCCATCATTGACGTGCTGGACGACATGGCGGAGAAGTTCGCCGACGTCGAGGACGAGCTGTGCGACGTGGAGGACGGTCTGGATGCTGTCAGCGACGACCTCAGCGATGTGGAGGAGACCCTGTACTTCGCGCTGGACGACGATGAGGACGAGGACGAGGATGAAGACGACGAGGAAGAGGAGTGCTTCATGACCAACTGCCCCGAGTGCGAGGAGGAGGTCTACTTCGACGAGTCCGTTCTGGAGGACGGCGAGGTCATCTGCCCCAACTGCGGCGCCAAGCTGGAGTTCGATCTCAGCGATCTGGCCAACGATGAGGGTGAGGACGAGGAGTAATTCCCGGCCATCATGCAAACAGACAGTCCGCTTGTGCGGACTGTCTGTTTTTTCGCATTTTCCGCCGTCTGACCGGGAAAACGCCGACAAGGGTTGCCTAAAGGGAGAAAAAGCGGTATAATACTCTGTAACACACTTTGCGCTGTGCGCAAAGACCGATTTGAGGTATGAAGGATGAAAACACAGGAAAAGCTGAACGTGACCATGCTCTGTGACTTCTACGAACTGACCATGGGCAACGGGTATTTCCAGACCGGGTACAAGGACCGCATCGTCTATTTCGACGTGTTCTTCCGCAAGGTGCCGGACGGCGGCGGCTTTGCCATCGCGGCGGGGCTGGAGCAGCTCATCGACTACATCGAAAACCTGCACTTCTCGGAGGAGGACATCGCCTATCTGCGGGGCCGGAACATGTTCTGCGAGGAATTTCTGGACTATCTCCGGAACTTCCGCTTCACCGGCGATATCTACGCCATCCCGGAGGGCACGCCGGTGTTCCCCAAGGAGCCGCTGGTGGTGGTGCGCGCCCCGGCCATCGAGGCCCAGCTTATCGAGACGTTCACGCTGCTGACCATCAACCACCAGAGTCTCATCGCCACCAAGGCCAACCGCATCGACCGCGCTGCCCGGGGCCGGACGGTGCTGGAGTTCGGCTCCCGCCGCGCGCAAGGGGCCGATGCTGCCATCATAGGTGCGCGGGCGGCCTACATCGGCGGCGTGGCCGGTACGGCCTGCACCCTGTCGGACGAGCTGTACGGCGTCCCCGCCGGCGGTACCATGGCCCATGCGTGGGTGCAGATGTTCCCCAGCGAGCTGGAGGCCTTCAAGACCTACTGCCGCCTGTACCCCACCAACGCCACGCTGCTGGTGGACACCTATAATACGCTGCACTCCGGCATCCCCAACGCCATCCGCGCCTTTGACGAGGTGCTCAAGCCCATGGGCATCACCAAGTGCGGCATCCGGCTGGACTCCGGCGACCTTGCCTACCTGACCCGCAAGGCCCGGGAGATGCTGGACGACGCGGGCTGGACGGAGTGCAAGATCTCCGTGTCCAACTCGCTGGACGAATATCTCATCCAGGACATGCTGCTGCAGGGCGCGCAGATCGATATGTTCGGCGTGGGCGAGCGGCTCATCACCGCCAAGTCCGAGCCGGTGTTCGGCGGCGTGTACAAGCTGGTGGCCATCGAGGAGCCGGACGGCACGGTGGTGCCCAAGATCAAGGTCAGCGAGAATGTGGAGAAGATCACGGTGCCCCATTTCAAGAAGGTGTATCGCTTCTACGGCCGGGATACCGGCAAGGCCATCGCCGACTATATGGCGCTCCACGATGAGACGGTGGACGACACCAGGGATCTGACCATCTTCGACCCGCTGGCCACATGGAAGAAAAAGCGCATCTACAACTTTGAAGCGCGGGAGCTGCTGGTGCCGGTATTTCTGGGCGGCAAGCGGGTGTACGACAGCCCGCCGCTGACGGAGATACGCGACTACTGCCGCCGGCAGGTGGACACCCTGTGGGACGAGGTAAAGCGCTTCGACTACCCCCACAAGTATTATGTCGACCTGTCCGATAAGCTGTGGGATATCCAGCAGCATCTGCTGCGCAGCTCGCAGGAATAACGCAGAAGCAGGCCCGTAAGAAAGAGAGAAGGAGGTGCGCCTGTGAAAAAACCGAAAGTCCAACAGAGGACAGAACGCCGGATATCCGCGGCGCTGCGGCTGGTGCTGGTGGCGGTGCTGCTGGCGGCGCAGCTGGCGCTGGTGTTCCTCCTGACCACCGTACTGCGCCAGCGCGTGGCGCTGGCCTATACGGCGCTGGAGCTGCTGGCCTTCGTCTGCGCCGTGTACATCTGGACGAAGCCCGGCACCACCAGCTACAAGGTGGGGTGGATCTTCCTGATCCTCTTTCTGCCGGTAGTAGGACTGATCCTCTACTGGCTGTGGAACGGCGGGCGGCAGTCCAAGCGGCTGGATCTGAAAAAGCTGCCGCCGCCCTGTGAGCCGGGGCACAAGCAGGAGGAGAGCCGCCTGAACGTGGAGCGGCTGCGGCAGAGCATGCCCCAGTGGGTGCCGCTGGCGGCCTATCTGAACAATAAAGGCTTTCCCCTTTACAGAAACACGGCTGCAAGGTATCTGCCCACCGGCAAGGCGTTTCTGGAGGATATGCTGGACGCCATGGAGCAGGCGGAGCGCTTCATCTTTCTGGAGTACTTCATCATGGCCGAGGGCGAGATATGGCATCGCCTGACGGACATCCTGCGCCGCAAGAGCGGGCAGGGGGTGGAGGTGAAGCTGATCTTCGACGACTTCGGCAGTATGCTGCGCATGCCCGCCGAGGAGGTGGATTCGCTGCGCCGGGCCGGAGTGGAGGTCATGATCTTCAACCCGGTGCACCACTATGTGAACCGTCTGTACTTCAACTACCGCGACCACCGGAAGATCACCTGCATCGACGGTGACACGGCCTACACCGGCGGCGCCAATCTGGCCGACGAGTACGCCGACATCATCCGGCGCTTCGGCTACTGGAAGGACTGCGGCCTCCGGCTGGAGGGCGAGGGTGCGTGGGGCCTGACCAGGGAATTCATCTACATGTGGGAGCGGCTGGGCGGCCAGCTCCACAGCGAGCACGACTACTACCGTCCCATGCATCAGGCCGCGTCCGACGGCTTCTGCCAGACGCTGGTGGACGGCCCGGACAACAACCCCGACGCCACGGCGGAGGATGTGTTCCTCCAGTTGATCTCCCGGGCGCGGCAGACGGTGTATATCACCACGCCGTATCTGGCCATCGACGAGCCCATGCTCAAGGCGCTGTGCCTGGCCGGCGACAGCGGCGTGGACGTGCGGCTGATGATGCCGGGCATCCCGGATCACAAATTTGCCTATCAGGTGGCGCAAAGCTATTTTCCGGAGTTGACAGACCACGGGGTGAAGATATACACTTACACGCCGGGGCTCATCCACGGCAAGACCGTGATGGTAGACCGGGAAGCGGCGTTCGTCGGCTCGGTGAATATGGACTTCCGCAGCTTCCAGCTGCACTTCGAATGCGGCGAGCTGCTGTACCGCATGCCGGCCATCGAGTCGCTGCTGGAGGACATGGATGACATCATGGCCCGCAGCGAGCCGGTGACGCCGGCGCGCATGGCGGCGCGGCCATGGTATCTGCGGATCGTGGGCGTGGTGCTGCGCCTGTTCGCCATGTGGATGTGAAAGGGGAGGAGCACAGTTGGCCTGTTATATTTTCGGCGCGGGCAGCTATTTCGGCCTTATCCGCCGCCCCGCACCGGAAGACACCGTCATTGCCGCTGACGGCGGCTGGCGTATCTGCCGGGAGGAGGGCATCGTGCCCGACCTGCTGCTGGGGGATTTCGACTCCCTGCACACCGTGCCGGACTTCGGC
>ERZ773235.3519-NODE-3519-length-10898-cov-13.946325_pt1 | contig 10898 bp, 11 predicted proteins | sample MGYA00580522_ERZ773235 | MGnify/ENA primary metagenome ERZ773235 (study PRJEB29015, sample SAMEA2737797) | human gut metagenome | biome: human gut; feature: human-associated habitat; material: faeces | place: China | collected 2012 ...
AACAAGGAAAAGGAGATCGAAACCGTTACCCTCATGGTGCGCCGGTATTGCCGGGGCGTACATGGGACAAGGGGCGGGGCGCTTTGTCCGGTGTGCAATGCGCTGCTGGAATACGCCCGGCAGCGGCGGGACAGATGCCCGCACGGGGACAACAAGCCCTTCTGCTCAAATTGCCCCATCCACTGCTACAAGCCGGAAATGCGGCAGCAGATGCGCGCCGTGATGCGTTATGCGGGGCCGCGGATGCTGCTGAACCACCCCATACTGGTGCTGCGCCATATGACGGAAACCATGCGAAGGAAAAGGAGAAACGCCCATGCCGGATAAACAGCTTTTGCGCCTGTTGGGCGAGGACAAACGATATATTTACCGCGCCGTGGCGTGGATGCTCACAGGCTCTCTCGGCAGCATCGGCTTTACGGCCTGCCTGTGCTATGGGCTTCAGCTGCTCCTTACCGATGCAAGGGCGTCCTTCTATCCGCTTCCTTTCGCTTTGGGAGTGGTATGCGGGGCGGTACGCTTCCTTGCCACGATTCGCGCCGCAGCGGTGCGGGACAGGCTGGGGCGCAGCGTGAAGAAAAGTCTGCGGGCACAGCTGTACGCAAAGCTCCTGCGTCTCGGCGCGCGGGAGACGAAAACCGTGAAGATGGCGGGGCTTACCCAACTGGCAACGGAGGGCGTTGAGCAGTTGGATCTGTACTATTCCTCCTACCTGCCGCAGTTTTTCTACGCCATGCTCTCGCCGCTGCTGCTATTCGGCATCTGCGTATTCATCAACTGGCGCGTGGCGGCGGTGCTGCTGGCCTGCGTGCCGCTGATCCCCGTATCCATCGTGGCGGTGTCCCGCTTTGCCAAGCGCATATTCGCCAAATACTGGGGCAAATACACCGCCATGGGCGACGTGTTTTTAGACAGCGTGCAGGGGCTGAAGGAGCTGAAGCTCTTTCGCGCGGACGCAAGGCGGCAGGCGTATATGAACGAGAACGCCGAGGAATTTCGGAAAATCACCATGAAAGTCCTTGTCATGCAGCTTGCCAGCGTGACCATCATGGACCTTGTGGCCTTTGGCGGCGCGGGAATCGGTGCGGCGCTGGCGGTAGCGGGAACGCAGAACGGCGGAGGCATTGCCGCCGCGCTGTTTCTGGTGCTGGTGGCGGCGGAGTTCTTTCTGCCGCTCCGGGCCTTTGGAAGCGCCTTCCATGTGGCTATGAACGGGGTCAGCGCGGGAAAGCTGATGCTGGCGCTGCTGGAGGAGCCGGAGCCGACATGGGGCGAGGAGCAGCCCTGCGGCGGGAGGCTGGAGTTGGAGGACGTGCATTTTTTCCTATGTGCCGGGGCGGGAGACGCTGCACGGTGTGTCCGCCGTGTTCCCTGAGCGGGGCATGACCGCCATCGTGGGGGAAAGCGGCTGTGGCAAGACCACGGTTGCCAAGCTCCTGACCGGGGCGCTGCGCCCCGACTCCGGCCGGGTGCTTCTGAACGGCAGGCCGGTGGAAAGCCTTGACAGGCAAGCATATTACGCTTCCCTGGCCCACGTGAGCTGTGAGACATTTCTCTTTCACGACACCATACGCGCCAACTTCCTGCTGGCAAATCCGCACGCGACGGAGGAAGAGATGTGGCGGGCGCTTGCCCTTGTACGGCTGGACGGCCTTGTGCGGGAACGTGGCGGCCTTGATTTTGTGCTGAACGAGGACGCGGCGGACATCTCCGGCGGGCAGAAGCAGCGGCTGGCGCTGGCCGTCAACCTCACCGCCCCCAAGCGGATCTATATTTTCGACGAGGCCACCGGCAACATCGACGCCGAGAGCGAGGGCATCATCATGGGGGTCATCCGCTCCCTCAGCACCTTTGCGGGCGTGACAGTCATTACCCACCGCCTTGCCAATGTGGCGGCGGCGGACAGCATTTTGTACATGGAGGACGGCCGTATCTGTGAGCGGGGCGACCACGCCTCGCTGATGGCCCAGGGCGGACGCTACGCCGCGCTGTTCTGCGCGCAACGGGAGCTTGAGCAGGGCTATCTGGAGCTGATAAAGGAGGCGCAGGCATGAAAAAAGAGCTTTCCCGCAGAAGCGGCGTGCAAATCGCGGCGGAGCTGATGAAGCTCTTGGGCGGCAGGCTTTCCGCCGTTATGCTGCTGGCGGTATTGAACGGAAGCCTTGGCTTCCTGTGCGCCATGGGCGTGCCCTTTTTCGGCGCGGTGGGCATCGCGAAGGCCTTGGGCGAGAGCATTCCCCTGTCCTACGGCGCCATTGCGGCCCTCTGTGTGGGCTGCGGCGCACTGCGCGGAGGACTGCGGTATCTGGAGCAGTACGGCAACCACTATATCGCTTTTCGGCTGCTGGCGGTGCTTCGGGACAAAATCTTCACCAAGCTCCGGGTGCTTTGCCCCGCCAAGCTGGAAAGCCGGCAGAAGGGCAGCCTACTCACCATAATCACGGCGGACATCGAAACGCTGGAGGTGTTCTATGCCCACACCGTTTCCCCCGTCTGCATCGCCGTGCTTGTGTCATTGGCGGTGATGGTGGTCATCGGCCTTGCTGCAAGCTGGTATCTGTCCCTGATCGCGGCGGCGGCCTATCTGTGCATCGGCGTTCTGCTGCCCCGGTTTTTCTCCCGCCGCATGGCCGAGACCGGCATGCGGTACAGGCGGGAGCTTGGGGACTTCGGCGCGTATTTTCTCGACAGCATCAAGGGCATACGGGAGCTGGTTCTCTACAACGCCGGAGAGACCCGGGCCGCCGAAGTTGACCGCCGCTCCGACGCCATGCTGGGCAGGACAAAGGCTCTCAAGCGGGAGACGGCCCTTTCCGCCGCCGCTACGGAGGCCGTCGTGTCGCTATCGGTACTGGCAGTGCTGGCCGTGGGGATATTCCTCGTTCGCAGCGGCAGCCTCAGCGCGGGGCGCATGGTGCTGGGCGTGACCGCCGTGTTCGGCAGCTTCGGCCCGGTCATCGCCGTGTCCGCCCTGCCCGCAAACCTCAACCAGACCTTTGCAAGCGGGGAGCGCATCCTCCGTCTGCTGGAGGAGCAGCCGGAGGTGGAGGCCGTGGAGAACGGCACGGAACTTGCCTACGAGGGCTTGGAGGTACACGATCTATCCTTCGCCTATGGCGGGGAGGCAGTGCTCAAGGGCGTTTCCATGACCGCCCGCAAAAACGAGATCGTCGGCATCGTGGGGGAAAGCGGCTGCGGAAAGTCCACGCTGCTGAAGCTGCTGCTGCGGTTCTGGGAGCGCTCCGGCGGCCAAATACGCTATAACGGCACGGGCATTGACGAAATCAACACCGAGAGCCTGTACCGAAACGTCACCATGGTCAGCCAAAGCACCTACCTGTTTGACGCCACCATTGCCGAAAACCTGCGCATCGCAAAGCCCGACGCCACGGACGACGAGCTGATGGCGGCGCTGCGGATGGCCTCCGCCGAGGAGCTGGTGCAGGCGCTGCCCGAGGGGCTGAATACCCCCGCCGGACTGCTGGGCGGACGGCTGTCCATGGGCGAGCGGCAGCGCATCGGGCTGGCACGGGCCTTTCTCTCCGGCTGCCCGCTTATCCTGCTGGACGAGCCGACGAGCAACGTGGACAGCATCAACGAGGGGGTGATCCTGCGGGCGCTTTTGAAGCACAGGCAGGGCAGGACGATCATCCTTGTATCCCACCGCGCATCCACCATGGCGGTGGCGGACCGGGTATACAAAATGGAAAACGGACAAATGGAGGAGCAAGCAATATGAATCGCAGATACCTGCAGAAATTTCAGATCAAGGACGTGGTATTCCTCGCCATCATGTCGGCGGTGGCGCTGGCCACCTGCGCGGTGATGCCGCTGGTGATCAGCCTGCAGCCGCTGATCTTCGGCATTTCGCAGCTGGTCACGGCGCTTCAGATCGGCGTGTTCTTCGCAATCGGCCTGTATAAGGTGCGAAAGCCCGGCTCGCTTTTGATCATGGCGCTGATGATGGGGCTTATTCAGCTGATGATGTCGCCGCCCATGTTCCTCTCCAGCGTTTTGAACGGCATTTTGATCGAGCTTATCGTGCTGCTGCTGTTCAGGGGATATGAAAAGGATACCGCCGTATTTGTGGCCGCCATGCTGCACACACCCCTGTCGCTGCCCTTCAACTATCTCTATAACCGTCTCATAAAGGGCGCGGACAGCCCGCTTGCGGCGGTGGCGGACAGAGCGCCGCTTGCCGCCGTGGGGATGACGCTGGCCGTCGCCGCCGTGTCCGCGCTGGGAGCGCTGATCGGCATCAAGATCGCAAGGGAGCTGAAAAAATCGGGAGTGCTGAAGAAATGAGCGAAAGACTGTATGTGAAGCACCCCCTTTTCCCCATGGCGGGCATTGCCGTGTCTGTATTCACCTTTGCCTTTGGCCTTGCCATGGCAAAAAGCCCCGGCGTGTTTTTCTTCCTCGGAGGGATATGGCTGCTGCTGGCGCTGTTCGGGTATCTCCGCCCCTGCCTTGCGGTGCTGCTCGCCGCGGCGCTTCTGTGCGGCATTTTCTGCGCCCTGACCTATGCCATCTCCCGGGACGTTTCCCAGACTTCTGCCGCCGCCGCGCGAATGCTGGCGCTGTGCGTCGCGGCCATACCGGGGCTGGGACTTGCGCCCGTCTGCCTTGTCCGGGGCTTTTCCTGTATGCGCCTGCCCCGGGTGCTGACGCTTGCCATGCTCATCACCTTCACTTTTTTTCCGCTGCTGCGGGCGGAGGTGCGGCAGACCCGGGAGGCCATGCGCACGCGTGGAGCGGGAGGGCTTTTGAACCCCGCCATCCTCTACCGAGCCTTTCTGATCCCGCTGATGGTGCGGCTGGTCAACCTGTCGGACACGCTGGCGCTGAGCGTGGAAACCCGGGGCTTTACCACCGAAGCCACGCCGTACACCGTGTACCGGCCCGTGTACCTGCAGACCAAGGACGGGGCGTTCGCGGCGTTGAGCGCGCTGTGCGCCATGGGGGCGGTGCTGCTGTGAGGGCCATCGAGTTCAAAAATGTGTCCTTCCGCTATGAGGATATGCCGGAGCCGGTGCTGAAAAGCGCCTCCTTTTCGCTGGAATACGGACAACTTGCCCTGCTGTACGGCGACTCGGGGCAGGGGAAAAGTACGGTTCTGTCCATTCTGTCGGGCGTTATCCCCAACGTGACCAAGGGGACGCTTTCCGGCGAGGTGCGCGTCGGCGGCGAGGACGTATCCGGGCAGAGGATAAGCGACATTTGCCGCAGGACGGGCGTGGTGCTGCAAAACGCCGACGCGCAGATCATCCACCAGCGGGTGGAGGACGAGCTGGCCTTTGGCTGCGAGAACTTCGCCTTTTCGCCGGAGAAGATCGGCGGCTGCATCGAAAAAGCCTGCGGCCGGATGGCGCTGTGTCCCCAATGGGGCACCCGCACTCTCTCCGGCGGGCAGAAGCAGCGGCTGATCACCGCCTCCGCCCTGGCAACCGAGCAGAGGATTCTCCTTTTAGACGAGCCGCTGGCAAACCTGGATCGCAGGGGCGCGGCGTTTCTCATGGCGTCGCTGCGGACGCTGACCGAGTCCGGCTATGCGGTGCTGATCGTGGAGCACCGGCTGGAGCAGGTCCTGCCCTTTGCCCATGAGGTATGGCGACTCCGAAACGGAAGCCTTGAGAGGCAGACCGGCCGGGAATCGCTCTATGCCACACAGCCGGAGGCGGCGGAGCCTATCTCCGCAGAGGCAAGGCGGGATGAGCCGGTCATGACCCTGCGCGGCGTGGGCTGGCGTGCGGGCGGACGCAGCATTTTACAGGGCGTCGATCTGACCCTGTTCCGCGGCGAGCGGCTTTTGCTCCTTGGCGACAACGGCTGCGGAAAGACCTCCCTGCTGCGCCTGATGGCCCGGCTGGCGCGTCCCACGGCGGGAGAGATACGGCAGCTCATCGACCCTGCCTTGGGGCAGCGGCGCGGCAGTCGGGCATGGTTTCGGCGGGTAGGCGTGGTGTATCAGAACCCCAACTGCCAGCTCTTTATGCCGACGGTTGCGCAGGAAGTGGCCTTTGCCGCCAAAAGCGAGGACTTTGCGCGGGAGATCATGGAGCTGTTCGGCATTGCACATCTATCGGAGAGACATCCCCACTCACTTTCCGAGGGACAAAAGCGCCGGGTATCCATTGCCGCCGTGGCAGCGTCTCAGCCGAAGCTGCTGCTGTTAGACGAGCCTACCGTGGGGCAGGACAGAGAGGGGCTTCGGACGCTGCTCCAGGCGCTGAACCATCTGCATATGCGCACGGGCAGCACCATCGTCACCGTCACCCATGACCGCCGGTGTGCAGGCGCCCTGTGTGACCGGGCCGCATGGCTCAAGGAGGGGCGCATCGAAAAAACCGGCGGCCCGGAGCTGATCGAGGCCGCATGGGGAGATTCAGCGGAGCCTTGAGCTCTTGCGAGAGGTACAAGGCAGCAAAGAAACAAGGAAGAGATAAGGGCAACGGCTATGAAAGAACAAAAGAACTTTTGGGACAGAAATGCCGGTCGGTATGACCGCTTTATGCGAAAGGATCGGGCGGCGTATGACGAGATGTATGCGCTGCTCCGGCCGGTTGTAAAAGCCAAGACGGTGCTGGAGCTTGCTACCGGCACGGGACTGATCGCCAAGCACATCGTGAACGCGGCGGCGCACATCGAGGCGACGGATGCCTCCCCGGAGATGATCGCCGAGGCGAAGCGGGATAATCGATCTGCGAAGCTGCACTTTTCGGTGCAGGATATGTTCCGCCTGCCCTATGCGGATAAGTCCTTTGATGTGGTGATCGTGTCCAACGCACTGCACATCGTGCCGCAGCCGGAGAAAGCCCTTGCCGAGATCCGCCGGGTGCTGAAGGATGACGGCGTGCTCATTGCGCCTACCTTTACCCACGCGGAGAACTCGTTTACCGGCAAGGTCAGGGCATTTTTCATGAAGCTGGCAGGCTTCCCTCTCCACAGCAGGTGGACGAGCGAGGAATACCTGCGCTTCCTAAGGCAGAACAGCTGGACGGTGCGGAAAAGCGCTGTGCTGAAAGCCTCGTTCCCGCTGACCTATGCCGAGTGTGTAAAAATGGAGGTGTGATATGTCATTCTTTGAAAACACCCGCAAGCCCGTGGGCTTTGGCGGGAAAATTATGGTCGCCATGATGAATGTCGGGCACAGCGCCGTGGCCCGGTGGGGGCTTCAATTTCTGAATGCTGCGCCGGACGCCAAGGTGCTGGACTGCGGCTGCGGCGGCGGTGCGAACATCAAGAGACTTCTGAAAAAATACCCGCAGGGCATCGTGAAGGGCATCGACTATTCGCCCGTCAGCGTGGAGAAATCCAAAAAGGTCAACGAAGCCGCCATCGCGGAGGGTCGCTGCGCCGTTTTGCAAGGCAGCGTGGCGGATATGGTGTTTGCGGACGACTGGTTTGACACCATTACAGCCTTTGAGACCGTCTATTTCTGGCCTGATCTGTTGCAGTGCTTCCGGGAGGTCTATCGGGTGATGAAGGTCGGCGGGACATTTCTCATCTGCAACGAAAGCAATGGCGACACGGATAAGGACGAAAAGTGGACGGAGATCATCGGAGACATGACCATCTACAAGGACGTTGAACTAAAGGTGTATCTGGAGCAGGCGGGCTTTCACGAGGTTCAGATACACAAAAAGAAAAGCTGGCTCTGTATCACGGCGCGGAAATGAGGGAGAGGCAGACAGATGAAGGACAAGAATCTCCTATTTGACCGCAGCTGCCACGTGCTGTATTCCAGGCCCTGCAAGAAGGAGATACGGGCAAAAATCGCCCTGCACTACCCGGAAGCGGAGCAGGAGACGGTTTGGGAACAGGTACAGCGGCAGTATGCGGACTTTCTCTCCGACTGGCGTACCGATTTGGGCGGCAAGCGGAACTTCCACAACGGTGTAGGCGGCACCTACGACTGCATTGCCATCATGAGCTATTACACAGTCTGCAAAGCCGCCACATCCTTCCGCGAGATCGAGGAGATGGAGGAAAACCTGATTCTTCCGACCTTCCGCAGGCTGCGGTTCGTGGACTGCAACAAGCCGTTCTGGAGGAAGCTGATGTACAGAGCGTTTGTGCGGGCGAAAACTGGCTGCGACAAATGGCACGATTACGAGATGATGGTTGCGCCTTATGATAAAGATGACCCTATTTATTATGAATTTACATCGTGTCCGGCAGCGGAGTTTGCCATTAGGCACGGCCTTACGGATATCATGCCCGCCCTGTGCAATGTGGACTATGCGTCCATGGAGCTGCTCCACGCAAGGCTGGTGCGGACGACCACCTGCGTGGACGGCTGCCGATGCGACTATGCCATCTGCGGCGATAAAGACCCGTATCTGAAGGAGCATCCCGAATACAGAGACGAGGCGGGTTATCGAAGAAACAAATAATACTGCAATATAAAGGCGGTGAGACAAATGGAAACCTTTCTTGGAATCATGATCCCTTTCTTGGGAACAGCACTGGGCTCGGCCTGCGTGTTCTTTATGAAAAAATCCCTTGGCAATTTGGTGCAGCGCGCCCTTGCGGGCTTTGCCGCCGGGGTGATGGTGGCGGCGTCGATATGGAGTCTGCTGATCCCAGCCATCGAGCAGTCGGAGGGCATGGGCAAGCTGTCCTTCCTTCCTGCCTTTATCGGCTTCTGGGCCGGCGTGCTGTTTTTGCTCCTGCTCGACAGACTGATCCCTCACCTTCACGTGGGAAGCAATCAGGCGGAGGGCCCGAAAAGCAGACTGGGCCACAGCACCATGATGGTGTTGGCAGTGACCCTGCATAACATTCCGGAGGGAATGGCGGTTGGCGTGATGTACGCGGGCTTTCTCGCGGGGAACGCGCAGATCACGGCGGCAAGCGCACTTGTCCTGTCCCTTGGCATCGCCATTCAGAATTTTCCCGAGGGGGCGATCATCTCCATGCCGCTCCGGGCGGAGGGGGAACGCAAGGGCCGAGCGTTTCTCGGCGGCGTGCTTTCCGGCGTTGTCGAGCCTATCGGCGCGGTGCTGACGCTTCTTGCGGCGCAGCTGGTGATCCCGGCGCTGCCGTATTTTCTGAGCTTCGCGGCGGGCGCCATGCTCTATGTGGTGGTGGAGGAGCTGATCCCGGAGATGTCTCAGGGAAAGCACTCCAACATCGGCACGATTTTCTTTGCCGTGGGCTTTAGCGTCATGATGACGCTGGATGTGGCGCTGGGATAGGCGCGGAGGTGCCGCTTCTTTTGCGACAGTTATGACATCAGCTACGAAGGTCTGCATCCGAAGCTCGTCTGGCATCGGACGAAAACGCCGGGACGCGGCGACGACCGCTGCAATTTTTGCATGAAGACCGTTAGAAAAGAAAGGAGTCCCAAGAATGAAGCCTGACTACAAAAACTGGATCCCCAAGGGAATGCTGGTTTCGCTCATCGCGGGAACGGTGCTGTCCCTTGCGCTGCTGCTGGTTTTCGGTGTATTCGGCGTTTGTGTGAGCGGAAAGCTGCGCGTCGTGCTGGGAGTGGTGTTCGGCATTGCCTTTGTCGTTTGTGCAAAGTACACCCAGTGGTGCGTGTATGCCTATCGGATCTTTTCCTATGACGGCGAACGCAAGCTCTCAAAGCAGATCATTGACGGCACGGCGGAGCATATCACGCTGCCGGAGGGCGGCGTGGGACTGGATATCGGCTGCGGCAGCGGTGCGCTGACCATTGCCTGCGCAAAGCGCAATCCCCAGGGGAAAATGATCGGTATCGATCGCTGGGGCAAGGAATACGCCTCCTTCAGCCTGCCGCTGTGCGAAAAAAACGCTGCTGCGGAGGGCGTGAAAAACGCTTCGTTCCAACGTGGGAACGCCGTGAAGCTGGATTTTCCTGACGAGAGCTTCGACGCGGTGACCAGCAACTATGTCTATCACAATATCGCGGGGAAAGACAAGCAGGCACTTCTGCTGGAAACACTGCGGGTTCTGAAAAAAGGCGGAATGTTTGCCATCCACGACCTGATGTCGCCCGGTAGATACGGCGATATGCAGGCATTTGTCCAAAAGCTCAGGGATATGGGCTATGAGTGCGTGGAGCTGATCGACACGACCGACGGCAGCTTCATGACACCGAAGGAGGCCAAACGTCTGATGCTTCGCGGCTCAACATTGCTGCTGGGAATAAAGTAAAGCATCGACGCCATCAGTAATGCCGGTCTGCATCCGAGGCTTACTTGGCAGAAAACCATGACGCCCGTTCACGGCGGCAGTCGGTGATCTTTGAAGAGCCGCCTTCGGGCGGCTTCTCAAGGGCTATATGGTTAGAGTATGCTAACCAATAAACGTTCAAAGGAGGCGAGAGCGAATGTCTGAAGAAATACTGATCCGTCAAGGTGCGCCGACACTGGCGGGCATCAAGACGGGGAGCTTGTTTCCCTGTCCCTGCGAGGATCACGAGGCGCTGATGACGGATATCCGGCGGCTGAACCGACGGCTGTCGCCCAAGGGTCTTTGCCTGCTGCCGCTCCGCTTTCTGCCGGGGCGGGCGCTCCTTTACCTATACCGCCCCGCCGGGCTGCGGCGGGATCTGCGGGACGCGCAGGCGTCCGAGCTGCTGCGTCAGGCGGGCTATGGCGATGAGAGCTGTGAGCGCTGTGTGGCGCGGCTTGTCTGCCGCTTCCGCGAAGGCAAAGAGTTCCCGCATGAGGTAGGGCTGTTTCTCAGCTATCCTCCGGAGGACGTAAAGGGCTTCATCGACCACCGCGCGAACGATTTTAAGTGCGCAGGGCTCTGGAAGGTCTACGGCGACGAGGAAAAAGCACGCTCCCTATTCGAGAAATACAGAAAATGCACGGAGATCTACTGCACACTTTGGCAAAGCGGCTTTAAGCTGGAGCAGCTTGCCGTTGCAGTTTGATCATATAAAATCATTAAAAGAAAGG
>ERZ773235.3522-NODE-3522-length-10885-cov-2.919206_pt1 | contig 10885 bp, 15 predicted proteins | sample MGYA00580522_ERZ773235 | MGnify/ENA primary metagenome ERZ773235 (study PRJEB29015, sample SAMEA2737797) | human gut metagenome | biome: human gut; feature: human-associated habitat; material: faeces | place: China | collected 2012 ...
ACTGTAATCTTCATGGATTGTGGAAAAAATAATGAAGCTATAAAAAGACCAAAAATGGTCTTTTTATATGTATTCTATTAACAGTTCAATTATAATTATCATTTGATAAATAGTTTTTAGTATATTAATTCTTAATAACATCTAAACAGATAATGGTAAGCTTGTTGTTCAATTTATGACATATGCTTATATACCAAATGTTATTATTCAAATGATTATGACTTTTTTAACAAAATCAGTTACAACAATGGCATTTATTATGATTAATATGAAAGTTATTGCAACTATTATTGATGGAACGCACCAAATGAGTGCTTTATCAATTGTTTCAACATTCAAAAGTATTAGTTCGATTATTTTCCAAGCTATTGCAGGTTATTTGATTGATTTATATTCATATCAATTTTTCTATGGTTTCCTTTTTTATTTGTGCAACCGTTGGTTTAGTATTATGTATGCTTTATAAAATACCAAGTGGTAATGAACATCGTTTATTTGATTAAAAAGAGCTTCGAATTGAAGCTCTTTTTAAAACTCTTCTTCTTTTAAAATATCTACTGTAGAAAAACGGCCTGTTTCAATTGACTTAGAAGTTTCAATTTTAAGATTTAAGTTTCGATCATAATCTAAAGCAAAGATACAAGAATAAAGAACATCTAATAAATAAGTAATAGCACTATCAGTAGAAAAAGTAGCAATCTTAGAATAAAGTTTTTCTCTTGTACAAATACGTAAAACACACTCTGCTTTTCTAGAAAGCGTATTATCTCCAATACTTGTAATCACAATAACAGGAATATTCTTATTTTTTAAAACCTTTATTATGTTATCTAGAACATATGTTTCTCCTGAATAAGAAACAATTAAAGCACATGAGTCTGGATTTGCGAGTGTGGCATCAAAGATAACTTCATTTTGCAATCCATGGATCCGCACATCTTTTCTAATACGTGCCATATTATGTTTAAACTCTTGAGTAATTAATAAATTATTGCTTACTGCAAAAAGATGAATACAAGAAGCCTTTTTGATGATTTGAATAGCTTTTTGTAGATCGTCATGGGTAATTAACGAAAGAGTATCTTCTATAGATTCTTTCTTTAAGGTCGCAATCTTTCCGGCAATAGACATAATTGTATCATTGTTTTTAAAAGGCAGATTGGCATCTATATTTAAAAAATGACTTTCTAAATATTCACATTCTCTAGTAAAATCTTCTTTTAAATCGTTCCAACCATTATAATTTAATTTCTTTGAAACTCTAATTAAAGTAGAAGGAACAGTATAGGTTGCTTTTGCAATTTCTTTGACAGTCATATTTTGAATATTTGTACCTTCTTTTAAAATATAATCAACAATTGCTTTCTCTGAACTAGAAAAATGTCCAGTTTCCATTTTTTCTCTTAATAACATATAGATCACCTAGGAATATTTTATCATAAGGTATTTGAAAATTATATTTAAAAAAAACAAATAATTTAAATCAAATTATAAGTAGTCTAAAAGGAAGTTATTTAGAAATGTCGAAAGCAATCTTTATTGCTTCTTTAGTAGAACTACCGATGATGTTTTATACAATAAAATCAATCAGAAGATTTCTACTAATATCCTTATAAAAATAGCGATGACCCTATTTTTTATTAAACATCTTATCACATTTTTCGCAAGTACAATTTCTATGATTTATCTAGGACAATGTTTTCAAATTGTCGCTTATGCTTTATTTATACTGGCATCCGTCTATTATGTTCGAGAAAATATTTCAAAGGAAGATCAACTAAAAGGACAAGCGTTGGTAACAATGTCTATGACTTTAGCGGGAATCTTTTCTGATTTACGCGGAGGATTTTTAATTGATTTAATGAGTATTAAAACAGTACTTTTACTAGAAACCTTATTTTCATATATTGGACTTCTTATTAGTTTTTATAGTTTTCATATAAAAAGGACTTAGCTTTTTTGTAAGCTGAGTCCTTTTGTTGCATTTCTTTGGACAAATCCCATAATTGGTGAAAAGATACAAGCTGCAATAATTGTTCCTTCTCTTAAGGCAAAACCACATTTAAAAATAAGTGATAAACTCATACATGAAATTACAAGAATAATATCCATAGCTTGTCTTGTTTTTTGAAAATCAACTTTAAATGTTTCTGAAAAAGTTAAGGCAAAGCCTTCACAAGGGAAGACGCAAACATTTAAAGCGACAAGTAAACCACAACCACTGGCAGAAAAACATAAACCAATGATTTCCATCATAAATGATTGATAGTAGTGAAGTGTTATACCTCCTAAAATTTGATAGACAATTGTATTAACAACCATTCCAAAAAGCAAACTCATAAAAAATTGTAAAACATATTTTATTTTTAATTGTTTAGATAGAATGATTTGTAGAATAATCATGCAAGCATTCACAAATAAAGTGAGTGTTCCTACTTTAATATGTGACATATAATTAAAAGTTAAAGCTAAGGCTTCATAGGGAGAAACACCGATACTTGCTTTAAAGCACAATGAATCTCCAATTGAAACCATCATTAAAGTGAGGATAAAAAGAACATATTTTTTCATTAAAGTTTTTCTCCATTAGAGGCAATCACTTGTCTATACCATTCAAATGAATCTTTTTTATATCTTTTTAAAGTTCCATTTCCTTCATTATCTTTATCAACATAAATAAAGCCATATCTTTTCTTCATTTCACCTGTTGTAAATGAAACAAGATCAATACATCCCCATGGGGTATAACCCATCAAATCAACACCATCTTCTTCTACTGCTTTTTTCATTTGAATAATATGTTTCTTTAAATAATTAACACGATCTTGATCGTGCACAGTTCCATCAACAAATTCATCAATTGCACCAAAACCATTTTCCACAATGAATAAAGGAATTTCATATCTTTCATAGACAGCGTTCATAATATAACGTAGACCTTCAGGATCAATTGTCCAACCCCATTTAGTAGCAGTTAAATAAGGATTATCAACACTATGGATATTTGCGGCTTCAACAGTTGAAGTAAGATCAATCGTACTTTCATAGTTTACAGTTGTCGACATGTAATAACTAAATCCAAAATAATCAACTTTTCCTTGGTTTAAAATATTAAGATCATCATCTTCCGTTTCAAGAGAATAACCTTTTCTTTCAAACATCTTTAAAGCATAAGCTGGATAATGTCCACGACATAAAACATCACTAAAGAAATAACGATCATGCATAGCTTCTAGGGCAAGCTGGTTGTTTGCAGGCTTACAATCAAATGGATAAATAGGTTCCATTGCTAACATACATCCAATTTTAAAATCAGGATTGATTTGATGTCCTAAGATAACGGCCTTAGCGCTTGCAACAAATAAATGATGCAGACTTTGATACATGGCAAGTTCTGGATTTTCATATTGACTATAAAGAACACCCGCATTTGTCCAACCAAAGATATCATTATGATAATTAGCTTGATTGTTGATTTCATTAAATGTCATCCAATATTTAACTTTATTTTTATATCTTTTAAAACATACTTCGACAAATTTTACAAAGAAATCAATCATTTTTCTATTATACCAACCACCATATTCTTTAGCTAAATGATAAGGCATTTCAAAATGACTTAACGTAATGACAGGTTCAATTCCATATTTTAATAATTCATCAAATAAATCATCATAGAATTGTAATCCTTTTTCATTTGGTTCTAATTCATCACCATTAGGAAAAATACGTGTCCACACAATCGATGTTCTAAAACACTTAAATCCCATTTCTGCAAATAATTTAACATCTTCTTTATATCTATGATAAAAATCAATGGCTTCAAGATTAGGATAATATTTTCCTTCCACTAATCCATCGGTAATTTCTCGAGCTACTCCATGAGCTCCAGCCGTCATGACATCAGCAACACTTAATCCTTTACCATCACAATAACCACCTTCTAATTGATGGGCAGCAACGGCACCACCCCATAAAAAATCTTTCTTCAACATTGATACATCCTCCTTTTTTTCGCCCTTATCATAATCATAAATAAAAGAAATGAATAGATAATATGCATTAATTAATAATTATTTCCTATTAAATAATATATTTTAAGATAAAATTGGAAATTTTTTCCTAAAATAGGTAAAATAGAAGTGCAAATTTCCAATTATTTAATAAAAGGAGGAAAAATATGCTACTCGTTCAAAAACTTGAATATTATGATCATTTAACTCCAAATGAACAAACCGTTGCTCATTATTTACTCGATAATCAACATCGTATACAAGATATTTCGATTTCAGAAATAGCTAAAGAAACTTATACATCTTTATCTACAACGGTCCGTCTTTCACAAAAATGTGGTTATCAGGGATGGAAAGAACTTAAAAAAGCATTGATTGAAGAAATTAGTTATTTAAATAAAGAAACAACACATGTTGATGCGAATTATCCTTTTCAACCAGGAGATTCAATTTTTAAGATTGCGAAAAATATGTCTTCTTTACTCACAGAAAGTATTTTAGATACGTATCAGCTTTTAGACCATGACCGTTTTCAAAAAGCTATTCTTTTATTAAATTCATGTCAAACAATTAATGTTTATGGAATTACACATCCGATCAGTGTGGCTTATGATTTTAAATTAAAAATGCGTACAATAGGAAAAACAGTTAATATCGTAGAAGATGAAGATGCTTACTATTATCATTCTTTTTTTACAACAAAAGATACCTGTTCATTATTTATCTCTTATTCAGGAGAAACATTGGAATTATTAGATGCCATGAAAAGAATTAAACAAAAAGGTTATCCATTAATTGCCCTTACAAGTATTGGTGATAATACTTTTTCAAAGTTGGCAGATACATGGTTACCTATTTCTACAAAAGAAAAGCTATCTAATAAAATCTCAACTTTTTCTTCTAATATTTCGATTCATTATTTATTAGATTTAATTTTTGCTTGTGTTTTTAAACATGATTATCAAAGAAATATTGAATTAAGAAAGGATATTTCTCATGAAATGGATCAAGAACGTTTTTCAAATGTTTCTTTATTGAACGATGAAGATAAAAAATAAAATTCACAGGTGTGAGCTAAAATGAGATTTGGTATAATGAATGAAGAAAGAAATGTGAATAGATGGATGAACTCAAGCTTTTAGATTTAATAGACCAAGGTGAAAATGAATAGAATTTAAATCATGGATAGCTACTCCAAATTTTAAACAAATGATAATGCTATATGTAAAAGAAATTGTTGCACTTGCTAATTCTAGCGGGGGATATTTATTGTTGGGAGTAGAAGATAATAAAGAAATTACAGGGTGTACAAATTATGATCTACAAAATATTATAGAGAGTGTTTATGATCGTACAATGCCTAATCTTTTTACGAGGGCTAAGGTTGTTGAGCTGCAAGGAAAAGATGTTATTGTTATTACTGTTGATAAAAGTAATCGTTTATGTGGAATATCTTCAGGCGAATATTACAAAAGACTTGGGAAAAATTCAAAGCCATATACACCTGATAGAATGGAAGAAACATTTGATGAAGAAAATGATTATTCTTCAAGGGTTATTAACCAATCATGTGTGGATGATATTAATTTATTAGAAGTATATAAGTTGAAAGAAAAATTAAAAACGCGTGACTTACAGTCGACATTGGTCGATTTAGATGATATATCTTTTTTAAAAGATTTATCTTTACTGGTAGAAACAGAAGAAGGATTAAAGATTAATGTTGCGGGATTGTTATTTGTTGGAAAAGAGACATCTATTCAAAGATTCTTACCACAGGTAGCGCATCAAGATGATAGATGAAATCAATATCGTTCAAACGATCAGAAATAGAGTCAGGAATCTTGTTTAAGACGTTTAAATGTTGGAAATATTGAGAGAATTTAAAATTTTGTTTAGAAAAAGATACAATAGAATCAATTAAATGTGTTATACTTTGCATTATAAAATATCCTTTCGTTAATTTGTTGTTAGCGCACAAAAGTATATCTTAGTAATCATTTTACTGTTTATATAGATAAATTGGAAGGTAGTGTATTTATGCCATTTAATATAGATTTTTGACGCTACCGGCAATTCAGGCAGGGTATCGTTTAATTGATACAGTAGAGGCTTATGGAAATGAAAAAAAGTAGGAAAAGGAATTCAATTAAGTGGTGTTGATAGAAAAGAATTGTTTATTGTTACAAAAAGTGAATTTTAAATCATATGAAAATACCAGAGAAACAGTTTTAAATTCTTTAAAGAACTTACAAGTAGATTATTGAGATATGGTTTTATTACATTGGCCATTTGGAAATTATTATCAAGCATGGAAAGAATTAGAAAAACTTTATGAAGAAGGTCTTATTAAAGCCATTGGTGTTTCTAATTTTGAACCGGATCAATTAGTTGATTTAATTTCTTTTAATAAAGTAAAACCAGTCATCAATCAAATAGAAACGCATTTATATTAGCAAGGACATGAACATCATCAATGGGAAGATAAATATGATGTAGCGCATATGGCTTATGCTCCTTTAGGACAAGGTAAAGCAAATGAAATGTTTCGAGATCTATTCATGAAGATAGAATTTAAGAAAATATTGGTCTATTTGATTTTAAACTTAATGGATAAGAAATGAAGGATTTAAAAGTGTTAGACCATCAACAAGTTCTAATTGGAAATCCTGAGGATCCAACTTTTGTAGAAATGGCAATGGCTTGGTAATAAAAAAAGAAATATTCATTATTCCTTAGAATATTTCTTCTTACTAGGGTTCTTATCATCTGGAAGCAGATGATGAAGAATCTTTTTTTCTTTTTCTATTTTATGATTTAAAAATTCTAAACGCTTTTTAGCAACCTCTAATTCTTTTTCAGCATTTTCTTTTTGTTTTAAAAGAATATCCAGTCTTTGAGCAATCGCTTCATCACCTTCTTGCATGCATAATTCATGGAAAGTTTTGATATCTTGAATGGACACGCCTAATTCTCTTAAATATTTAGTCCCTCTTAACCAATCAATGACTTGTTCATCAAAGATACGACGATTATTTTGATCTCTTTGAACAGTTATAACACCAATATCTGTATAATAACGGACGGTATGTTCTGATAAATTCAACATTTGACACACTTGTTTTAAAGTATACATAAATTTCTCCTTGATCTCGAGTCACTCGAGGATATTACAATTCTATTGTAATCAATAATGAATAGAAAATAAAGGAGAAAAGGATGGAATATATCACATTAAATAATGGATTAAAAATGCCACTATTAGGATTTGGCACAATGAATATTTTTGATGAAGAAGAATGTACAAGAGTATTAAAAGAAGCCTATGAAGAAGGCTATCGTTTATTTGATTGTGCGCAAATTTATGGAAATGAAGAAGTTGTAGGAAATGCTTTAAAAAAGGCAGGAATTCCTAGAGAAGAAATCTTCTTAACGACAAAAGTATGGTTTACTAATTTTGAAGGAGAAGAAGTTAGAAAATCTCTTTTAGAGTCCATGAAAAAATTAAAAACAGATTATTTGGATTTGACTTTTATTCATTGGCCTTATGGGAATACATATCATGCTTATCGTGAACTTGAAAAGATGTATGAAGAAGGATTCATTAAAAGTATTGGTATATCTAATTATCAAGAGAGTCAATATCTTGATTTAGTTCATTTTAATAAAATTATTCCGGTTGTTAATCAAATAAAGGTTACTTTAAGATGTCAAAGAAAACAAATGTTAGAAGTTATGAATGAAAAAGGAACAGTCTTACAAGGATATCAAGTCTTTGGTAAAGAAGAAACTTTGCCTATTTATGAAGATGATAAAGTAAAAAGTATAGCATTAAAGTATAATAAAACAACAAGACAAATTGCGATGAAATATCTTGTACAAAATAGAATAAGTGTTATTACACGTCCGATGGAAAAACAATATATGAAAGATAATTTAAATTTATTTGACTTTCAATTAAATGAAGAAGAAATGTCATATTTATCATCATTCGACTTATTAGAGTATAATACAAAACCTTCACAGGATTATCAAAGAACAAAAAGTATGTTAGAAAATATGTAAAAGTATTTTCTAATAATGAACATACAACAATAATTATTTATCGTATGATATAGTATAAATACAAACTAAAGGAGGAAATATTAATGAGTTTACCAAAAGATTTCTTATGGGGTGGAGCAACAGCTGCTAACCAATATGAAGGTGGATGGAACGAAGGAGGACGTGGTAAATCGAGTGATGATGTTATCACTAATGGAACACATACAGAACCTCGTTGTATTACTTTTGTTAATAAAGCAGGTGAAAAAGTAAAAGCACCTATGTTTGTTGGGGCTGATTATCAAGATGTTGATCATTTTGAATGTTTTGATGATTGTTTATATCCTAACCATGAAGCTACTGATTTTTATCATCATTATAAAGAAGATATTGCTTTAATGGCAGAAATGGGATTTAAATGTTTTAGATTATCTATTGCCTGGTCTAGAATTTTTGCTAATGGGGGAATGGAAGGTGAACAACCATTAGAAGAAGGATTAAAATTTTATGATAATGTTTTTGATGAATGTTTAAAATATGGTATTGAACCATTAGTAACTTTATCACATTATGAAACACCACTCGCTTTAACTGAAGCTTGGAATTCATGGGCTGATAGAAGAACAATTGATTGTTATGTAAGATACTGTGAAGTTGTTTTTAATAGATATAAAGATAAAGTTAAATATTGGCTTACATTTAATGAAATCAACTGTATAGAAATGTCACCATGGATGGAAGGTGGTGTGCTTACAAAAGATAAACAAACAATGATCAATATGGCACACTATCAATTTGTCGCAAGTGCTAAAGTTGTTAAATTAGGACATCAAATCAATCCTGATTTTAAAATTGGATGTATGTTAGCTTATACTTTAACTTATCCAATGACATGTCATCCAGAAGATACATTAGCTGCATGGAAAAATACTCATAATAATATTTTCTATACAGATGTACAATGTAGAGGATACTATCCAAGTTATAGATTAAAAGAATTTGAAAGAGAAGGAATTATTCTTCCAATTGAAGATGGTGATTTAGAAATCATTAAAGAAGGAACAGTTGATTTCTTATCATTCTCTTACTATATGTCACAAGTAGCTGCTTATAATCCAGAAGATTATGAAGGAGCAGGTGGTGGAAACTTATCGCTTGGTTTAAAAAATCCTTATTTAAGTGCATCTGACTGGGGATGGCAAATTGATCCAACAGGGCTTAGAAATGCATTAAATAGACTCTATGATCGTTATCAAATGCCTTTATTTGTTGTAGAAAACGGTTTAGGTGCTTTTGATAAAATCGAACAAGATGGTTCAATTCATGACACATATAGAATCAATTATTTAAGAGATCATATTAAAGCCATGGACGCCGCAGTGAATGAAGATGGTGTTGATTTAATGGGATATACAATGTGGGGATGTGTTGACTTAGTATCAGCTTCCACAGGAGAAACAGCAAAACGTTATGGATTTGTTCATGTTGATAAATATGATGATGGTACAGGAGATTTATCAAGAAGAAGAAAAGATTCATTCTATTGGTATAAAAAAGCAATTGAATCTCAAGGTACTGATTTAGATTAGAAATAAAGGAACCTCAAACAGGTTCCTTTTAATAATCATAATAATTATTTATTTTATCAATTAATTCTTTATATTTCTTTTTATTTTCTTTTAACATGACTACATAATATTGTACATGAGCATCTTCTTCATCAATTGGTAGAATAATACGATCTGACATTTTACCTTCTCTTTTAATAGATAGATTAGAAGTATAAGAAGGAAGTGTGGATGCTTTAACAATTTCATTGAATGTTAAACGTTCTTCTTGTAATAAATATTTTGTTTTTGGTGTTTTTTTCATATGAAGATCATGCCAAAAACCAATATTGGAGTAAAGAAGCATTGTTTGACCGTCTAAATCATGGAATTTAATTTCTTTTTTATGGGTAAGAGGATGATTTAATGGCAATGATAATAAAAGATCTTCTTCAATATAAGGAATAGATAAACAATGTGTATCATCTATAGGATAAGGAGTAATCACAATATGATACTCTTTTTCTTTTAATTTATTTAAAATTTCTTTTTGATTAACAACAGCTGTTTGTACATTAATTTGTGGATAAAGTTCTTTAATCAAAGGTTCTAGATCCCACATAGGTGCTGGTGAACATGAGGCAATAGAAATTGTATGAAAAGATTGATCAAGCTCTTGTATTTTATCAACCATTGTTTGGATGTTTTTTATAATCTTTTGCGCATGTTTAACAGCTAATTCACCATTTTTATTAAGAACTATTTTATTTTTATAGTGATCAAATAATTCAACACCCAAATCACTTTCAAGTCTTTGCATAGAACGTGAAAGAGCAGGCTGAGATATAAGTAATTCTTGGGCAGCTTTAGAAATTGTTTGATTTTTAGCGATACATATAAGTTGTTCTAATTGGTTTAATTCGATCATAATATCCCCTCCTACTATGCGTTTAAATTATAGCACATTTACTTATTGATATTGTACATTTTCATAATAAAAAAATAAAATAAAAGTGTAGAAAAGAGAAAGAAGGATATAAAAATGAAGACATGGTTAATTACAGGATGTTCAAGTGGGATTGGTAAAGGAATTGCGAAAGCAGTATTAGAAAGTGGGGATCAAGCTGTTGTTACAGCAAGAAATAAAGAAAAAGTCATGGATATTGTTAAAGACTATCCTGAAACAGCACTTGCTGTTTCTTTAGATGTATGTGATCAAGAAAGTATTAAAAATGCAGTTAAAGAAGCATACGATAAATTTGGAACAATTGATGTTCTTGT
>ERZ773235.3529-NODE-3529-length-10868-cov-4.637566_pt1 | contig 10868 bp, 10 predicted proteins | sample MGYA00580522_ERZ773235 | MGnify/ENA primary metagenome ERZ773235 (study PRJEB29015, sample SAMEA2737797) | human gut metagenome | biome: human gut; feature: human-associated habitat; material: faeces | place: China | collected 2012 ...
ACCGTTGGGGCCGCTTAATTCGTTTTTTTGTCTAACTTTTGGGGTTCATATCATTTGGCAATGTAATAGGCGATGCCCTTTGCCCCCTCGCGGCGGTAAATATAGGCTTCGTTGCGGAAAGCCAGTTTATAGCGGCCCAGACGCTCCACGGAATCCACCGCCAGATTGCTTCCGCTGTTGTTTTTCATGGCATGGATGACTCGGCTCTGACCCACCACATAGCACGGCATTTTCTCCCGTATCGTGATGCGCCGGGTATATTCGATATCATCACCCCAGATAAAGAACTCTTTGACGGGCAGACCCACTGCGCGGATCGTTTCCGCTTTCAGGAACAGCGAGACAAATGTCGCCTGTTCCGCCAGCAGAATGCCATCCCGCAGCAGCTCGATGCGGTCATAGAAGTTCTTCTTGATCTTGGGGCGGTTCATGCGGCATTCTCTGCCGTCCGTCCAAAGCGCCACACTGCTCAGCCAGCCATACTCGCCCTGCAAAAGACGGTCTGCATCCAGAAGCTTCTCCAAAGCCACCGGTTCCGGGAAGCAGTCGTCGTCCATGACCCAGACGAAAGCATAGCCCGTTTCTACCGCCCAGCGCATCCCAAAATTGAAGCCGCCAGCGCCGCCGAGGTTCTCGCCCGTGTTCCGGTAGAAGATCGACGCATCGTGTTGCGCCGCACGCTGCACAAAGGCATGGGTGTCGTCCGTGCTGGCGTTGTCCACGACCAGAATATCACAGGGCATCGTCTGCTTTTGCAGAGACATCAGACATTGCCGCAGCATCTCTGCGCGATTATAGGTCACGACCACTGCCGCGACCCGATCTTTTATTTCGTCCACTGGTTTTGTCATTTTTACTTTTACGTCCAGTTTTTCCGAAACTTGCGCTCAATAAATGCCATGCCCTTTTTCAGCCAATGCTGGCTTTCCATGAACACCACCGGCATTTCGGTATAGGAAATATGATTCGTCTCGACCCACACATCCAGCAGCCGCTCCGAAAGAAAACCGAAGACGCGCTTGTTGTATTCATCGTACTCCGACAGGTTGATCTGCCGCTCCGCACGATCCAAAACATCAAAGAGCCATGTACAGTAGTGATCCAGCAGATCCCGGCGCATGATGAACATATTGAACCGGTGCCCTGCCGTCCGCTCCATCACATCGTCGAACGCGCGGACATACTCCGGGTAACGCTCTTCCAGAATCGACCGTACAAGATCCATATCTTTTTTATGGTGCGCATGGGCATACTGCGAATAGGTCGTCTCGATCCAGTAATTTCGCTTTTGCGGCAGGATCACCGGCGCCTTTTCCAGTGCCTCTTCGATCTGCGAACGGTTCGCGATCCGGCTTTCCTTGCGGAGCGCGAACCGCTTTCCGGCAAAGTAGCGCCGGTAGTGGACCAGCCCGATGCAGTCCGCGTCCAGATTTTTCCACGCCCAATAGAGCGCCGTCATCTCGCAATAGTACTTGTTCTTTGCGGAAATATTCTCCCCGGTATCGTCACGCAGAGCATTTTCCATTCCGGGAATCCGGACCCCGCCCACCTGAATGGGTGCATAAATATCTTCTCCCGGCAGTGAATACGCCTTGTGCATCGCCACCAGTATTTTAATTTTCTGCATTCCTTTATGTTCTCCCCAATCAGTCCGCACTTCTAGCCTCATAACAGTACTATTTTAGATTATATCATGCTTTGGTCTTCCTATCAAGCCCGAATCAGCGTTCCCGCACACAATAAGGAAGCACACCATTTTTATTATAGATCCCCACAGCCACCAGTGTTTCCAACGCAAAAGCGACCGCCAGCGCCGCCGTCATCAATTTGCGGCGTTTGGAGTCCTCTTCTGCCCGCAATGCTTCCGGCAGAAGCAGAAACTGCGGTGCCGCGTAATAGTAATTGATCCGCTTCATCAGCGGCAGCACTCCGGAAAAAGCCAGCGCCAAAGTTCCGAGGAGCGTCATATTATACCAGATCACGTAATACGGGTTCTCCACCTTGGCTTTGGCCCAGTAATGACCGCAGAAAAGCAGCACGCACAGATTGATGGCAAAGAACATCCATTCAAATCCGTCCTTCGACCATGCCGAACCGAGATAGCGGGCATAGTAAGCCAGCCCGACGCGCGGCATGAGCCACGCCGCCAGCGCTCCCAGCGGACCGGAGAGCACCAATGTCACCCCCACCGCCGCAAACGCACAGCGAGGCTTGACCTCGATGCGGCAGAGAAAATAGCACGGCAAAAGCAGCACCGCCGTTGTGTGAAAAAACATTGCCGCCGCCACGCAAGTCAGAAACGGAAGCAGCCGCCGTTCCCGGATGAAGCGGACAGCGACCAGACCAATGCCAATTGCAACGTACTGCCGGATGATGTTCAGGCTCAAAAAATAATTGCTGGTCGCCACATAAAGGTAGACCGCCAGCACCGGGCTGCTGCTTTGGGTAAAAATCGCATAGAACACGCAGCCCGCCACGAGAGTCGAAGTGAGAACGATCACCACGCGGAAGTTTCCATTCAGCCAAACGCCCAGTTCCATCAAGGCGCGATACCCCGCCTCGCTGTTATCCAGAACGACGCGGAAAAATTCCGCCGCTTCCTGCGTAGTTCCGGGCAGCCCCCACTGGCTCAGCCATGGCAGGAGCGGGCCAAACAGTTCATCCCGCAGCGCCTCTCCCCCGCCGCCCCGGATCCATTGCAGCTCCCGGAACTCCGGCAGGTATGTATAATAAAAATCTGTGCCGACACCCCAGCGGGCCGCACTCACGATCAGCAGCGGCAATGCGCAGATCATGTTTTGAAAAAACGCCTGAAGTGCTGTTTCCTGCACCATCTGAGCCTGTAGTCTTTTTTGTCTGTGCCATGTCAAAAGGCAGGACAGAAGCGTTGCCGCCGTATAAATCAGCATCGTACCTCTCCGATTTTTCTCATATTGGATCACGAATATTTCTCTTGGAACATTTTTGCCAAAAAGAAAGCCCCCGAAAGGAAACGATCACTCGTTTTCTTTCGAGGGTTCGTCCGCGTTGCGGATGGTGGAGGCGATGGGAGTCGAACCCATGTCCGAAAGGAGTTCAGTGTAGGTGTCTCCGGGTGCAGGCGATCTACAACATTCCCGCCGCGTCACGCCGATCGTCAGGCTAACGCTTTGGTAGCTTCATGAGTTCCTGCCGGTCCGCAAAGCTTAGGTCCGTTCAGGTGCTGTGTCTAAAGGACGCCCCGGCCCCACACGACACAAGAGTGGGCGGAACGCGCAGCACTCAGGCTGCGAGCAACTGATAATTATTGTTGTCAGTTAATTTTTTGGAGGAGTTTAGAGCAGGTCCCCCGCTGCTACCCGCTGCCCAGACCTCGCTCCCCCCGTCGAAACCTTTACGCCCCCTTATAACGCACACCTTGCGATGTGCGGAAAAGCGAAAAGATCCTGCGGCAGGAAGTCTGCCTGAATCAATAGTAGACGCCGTTGGATTTAACAGCCCGGTCGATGGAGCGCTTTGCGTCGCGCTTGGCGGCGTCGGCACGCTTGTCGTAGAGCTTTTTGCCCTTGCACAGGCCCACTTCCATCTTGACGCGGCCATGCTTGAAGTAGAGCGAAAGGGGCACAAGGGTGTAGCCTTGCAGCTTGCACTGCTGGTGCAACCGCCGGATCTCGCTCTTGTGGGCCAGCAAACGCCGCACCCGCATGGGGTCCTGATTGAAGATGTTGCCGTGGTCGTAGGGGGTGATGTGCATTCCTTTGACCAGAAGCTCGCCGTTTTCGATATCGACCCAGCTGTCCTTCAGGTTGACGCCGCCGGCGCGGAGGCTCTTCACCTCGGTGCCCTTCAGCTCCACACCTGTTTCCAGCGCTTCCAGAACAAAATATTCGTGGCGTGCTTCACGGTTTGTGGCGATGGTCTTCGTCGCCGGACGCTCTTTGGTCGGTGCCATGGGCACGCCTCCCTTCTGCTCTGGTATCGTCCTGTTAGTATATCACATTTTTATGGTTTTGCAAGGCCCGTTTTTGAAGAAAGTGTAAATTCTTCCCAAAAAATCAGGCCGTCACAGTTCCCCGCGGCCGGACAAGGCCCGGTACAGTGTCGTTTCGTCGGTGTACTCCAAGCTGGCACCCACCGGCAGACCGTAGGCCAGCCGAGTGGTCTTGATGCCCAGCGGCTTGATGAGCTTGGCCAGATACATGGCAGTCGCCTCGCCCTCGACGGTGGGGTTCATCGCCATAATGACCTCTTTCACCTCGCCGTCGCCCAGCCGGGCCAGCAGCTCCTTGACGGTGAGCTGCTCGGCACCGATGCCGTCCATCGGGCTGATGAGGCCGTGGAGCACATGGTACATGCCGTGGTACTCGCGGGTGCGCTCAAAAGCCTGTACGTCGCGGGGGGTCTCCACCACGCAGATGATGGAATGGTCCCGCTTGGCGCTGGCGCAGATGGGGCACAGCTCGGCCTCGGTGTAATTCTGGCAGACGCGGCAGCGATGGAGCTTGGTGTGGGCGTTCTGGATGGCACCCGCCAGCGCGGCGGCGTCCTCATCCGACATGCTCAGCACCTGATACGCCATCCGGGTCGCGCCCTTGCGGCCGATTCCCGGAAACTTGCCGAACTCTTCGATCAGCTTTTCCAGCGGGGCTGCATTATAACCCATGACGATCCCTCCTGCCGGATCAGAGGCCCGGAATGTTCAGGCCGCCGGTCAGCTTGCCCATCTCGGCTTCCGCCGTCTCGTCCACCTGCTTGACGGTGGCATTGATGGCCGCTGCCACGAGGTCTTCCAGCATTTCGATGTCGTCGGGATCCACGGCTTCGGGCTTGATGGAGATGCTCAGCACCTCGTGCTTGCCGTTCATCTTGACGGTGACCATCTCGCCGGAGGCGCTGCCGGTGTACTCGGCGGCTTCCAGCTCGGCCTGTTTGGCCTTCATGTCATCCTGCATCTTCTGTGCCTGACGCATCAGGGCGTTCATATCGGGGCGGCCAAAACCTGCGGGCATTCTTGCTTTCATAGTGGGTTCTCCTTTTTATATTATCGTTTCTTTTTCGCGGAATCTTCAATGCTGACGTCCAGCCCCAGCTGCTCCAATTTGTGCAGCGACTCCTCGGCGTTGGCCGAGGGGCGGTGGACATTCTTCGGCTCGTATGGGCCAATGGGCACCGCCACGCCGGACACCTGTGCGATCAGCTTTTTGATGAGCCGCTGGCTGTCCTTGTTGGCGCGGATGAAATCCCGGAAGGTCTTTCCTCCGTCGATCAGCACACGGGTGCCGTCGAAATAGCCCTTCGACTTCTTCAGATAGGTGTAGAGCATGGGGTCTTTTTCTTGCAGCAGCTTGACCACCTCGCCCCACTGTGGGAAGGGGTTGATGCCCTCCGCCGCCACCTTGCGGGGCGTGTTGAGCTTGGGGTCTGCGGGGTTCGCCGGGGCGGGTGTCGTCGGCTGCGGCTGGGGTTCCGGTTCCGGCTGCGGAGCCGGTTTTTGCTCCTGCACCGGCTGGGTGGGCCGGGCCGGTTCGTCCCACGGCAGCGGGGCTGCGTCGGCGACCGGCGGCTCTTCCGGCAGCGGGGGCAGGTCGTCCTCCACAGGGGCCGGGACGCTTTCCTGCGGCGCGGGAGCCGACTTTGCTGGCTCCTCTGCCACGGGTGCTGCCGGTTCCGGCTGCGAGGTCGGAATGGTCGGCTGCTGGACCGGCTCCGGAGCGGGCGCAGTCGGCGCAACGGGTTCGCTGGCAAAGGGCTGCACCGGAGCCGTCGCAAAGGGACGGGGTGCCTCCGGCTGAGGAGCCGCTGCGCGGGCCGGTGCGGCAGCTGCCGCATACACCGGCTGCTGGGCCGGTTCCGACAGGCTGAACAGGGCCAATTCCAGCTCGATCCGCTGATCGCTGCCGCGGGTCATGTGCTCCAAGGCGTTGCCCAGCGTGCGGATGGCACGGATGGCCTCCCGCTGGCCCAGACGCGGCCCTTTTTCGAGGTACTGTGCCTCTTCCTCCGGCGACACACCGGACAGCAGCGTCTGCCCGCCGGGCAGTGCCGCCAGCATCAAAGCACGGTAATGCGCGATGAGTTCTTCGGTCAGCCGCTTCACGTCCACCGACTGCTGGCGCAATTGGGCCAGTTGAGCCAGCGCCGCCGCCGCATCCTGCGCCTCGATGGCGTCCGAGATGCGGAACAGGTAGCTCCGGTCGGTGACGCCCGCCATCCGGCGGACCACATCGGCGTCCACCTTGGCCGTCACGCCCGCGCAGGTGTCCAGAATGGACAGCGCATCGCGCATAGCGCCGTCGGCCAGCCGGGCAATCAGCTCTGCGCCGTCGCCGGTCAGCTCCAAGCCCTCCTGCCCGGCGATGTACTCCACCCGCTTGGCGATATCTTCGGGTCCGATGCGGGTGAAATCATACCGCTGGCAGCGGGACAGGATGGTGGCGGGGACCTTCTGGATCTCCGTCGTCGCCAAGATGAAGATCACGTGGGCGGGCGGTTCTTCCAGCGTTTTCAGCAGCGCATTGAAGGCTGCCGTGGAAAGCATGTGCACCTCGTCGATGATATATACCTTATATTGGCACGCGCTGGGGGTGTAGGCGGTCTCGTCGCGCAGGTCGCGGATGTCATCCACGCCGTTGTTGGACGCCGCATCCATCTCCACCACGTCAAGGATGCTGCCATTGTCAATGCCGCGGCAGATCTCACACTCGCCACAGGGATCGCCGTTGTGGGGGTGCAGACAGTTGACCGCCTTGGCGAAGATCTTGGCGCAAGAGGTCTTGCCGGTGCCGCGCACGCCGGTAAACAGGTAGGCGTGGCCCACTCTCCCGGTGGCGATCTGGTTGCGCAGTGCCGTCACGATGCCGCGCTGGGCCACCACATCCTCGAACCTCTGGGGTCTCCACTTGCGGTATAACGCGCGATACATCCCGCTTCTCCCCTTTCTGCAATAAAAAACGGACAGCGCTGACGGGGTTTGACCCCCGCCTTGCGTAGCTCGACATACGAATGCAGGCTGACTGAAACGCACGGGGCACACCGCTTAAGGCTGCTTGGTTCCCCACCTGACCTGGTTCACGGCGGCCCCATCGTACAGGGCCCGCATCCGTATGTCGAACCGCGCAGCAGGCGCTGTCCGACAAGGCACGATTTGTGCTTGATTATTATAGCATGTTTCCGGGGAGATTGCAAGTAGAAATAGTGCGGCGGGGGAAGCCAGCAGGATGTCGGGTGGTCTCCTATGTCCTGCCCCACCCCGGAGATGCGGCAGATACAGCAAAAAGCCCCCGCCGGGCGTACCGACGGGGGCAAAATCGCTTGATTCAGAGAGACTCAGGACTGGCAGGCAGTGATCAGGCTCATCTTATAGACCTCGTCGGCGTTGCAGCCACGGGACAGGTCGTTGATGGGAGCATTCAGGCCCTGCAGGATGGGGCCGTAGGCAGCGTAGCCGCCCAGACGCTGTGCGATCTTATAGCCGATGTTGCCGGCCTCGATGCAGGGGAAGATGAAGGTGTTGGCCTGACCGGCAACCTTGCTGCCCTTGCACTTGACCTGTGCAACTTCGGGGGCAACGGCTGCGTCAAACTGCAGCTCGCCATCGACAGCCAGCTCCGGGTCCATCTCCTGTGCCTTGATGACAGCATCGTGGCTCAGGGCGACGGTGCCGCCCTTGCCGGAACCCTTGGTGGAGAAGCTCAGGACAGCGACCTTCGGGTCGATGCCGAACAGCTTTGCGGTCTTGGCCGTCTCAACGGCCACCTCAGCCAGCTTGGAAGCAGCGGAGACCTTGACCTCGCCGGTGGCCTTATCAATGGTATCGGTGTAGTCGATGTTGACAGCGCAGTCGCCCATGGCAATGCGCTTCAGGCCCTCTTCGCCGCCCTCACGGTCCAGAATGAAGCAGGAGCTCACCAGATGAGCGCCCTTCTTGGTCTTGACCAGCTGCAGAGCGGGGCGGATGGTGTCGGCGGTGGAGTAGGTAGCGCCGCCCAGCAGACAGTCGGCCTTGCCCATCTTGACCAGCATGGTGCCGAAGTAGTTGGACTTCTTCAGCAGAGCGGTGCACTCCTCAGCGGTCTGCTTGCCCTTGCGCAGCTCGACCATGGTGTTGACCATCTCATCGAAACCGGCGTAGTTCTCCGGGTCAATGATCTCGGCAGCGGAAATATCAAAACCACCGGCGGCAGCGGCAGCCTTGCACTCAGCCTCGTTGCCCACCATAACGACCTTCAGCACGCCCTCAGCCAGCAGCTTGCTTGCGGCCTCCAGAATACGGGGGTCATTGCCCTCGGTAAAAACGATCGTCTTGGGGTTCGCCTTCAGCTGGGCTACCAGCGGTGCAAACATATCAGCCATTGTGATTACCTCCGAAATTACTTTGCAGTATGATGGGGCACCACAGATGTGCCCTTCCTTTTTATTTTAGCACAGAGTCTGGAAACTTCAAGACAAATCCGAAATTTTGTGGTATATTTTGTAGGAAGAAATCCCGCGATCAGTTGTTAAGAAATTGTCATTTAGTTTGTGAGAGGTTTAACGAAATATGGATTGGGAAACACTCCGGGCCAACTGCCTTTCCTGCCGCAGCTGCGGCCTGTGCGAAACCCGCACGAATGTGGTGTTCGGCCAAGGCTCCGAACACGCCGAGGTTCTGTTCGTCGGCGAGGGCCCCGGCCAGAGCGAGGACGAGCAGGGGCTGCCCTTCGTGGGCCGCAGCGGGCAGCTTTTGGATAAATATCTGTTCGCCATCGACCTTGACCGCAGCCAGAACTGCTATATCGCCAACATCGTCAAATGCCGCCCGCCGAAAAACCGCGACCCGCTCCCCGCCGAGAGCGAAGCCTGTATGCCGTGGCTGCGGGAGCAGTTCCGCCTGCTGCGGCCCAAGATCGTGGTCTGCCTTGGCCGCATCGCCGCCCAGCGGATGATCCGGCCCGACTTTTCTGTGACCAAGGAGCACGGCACCTTCATTGAGAAGAACGGCATCCTCTTCATGGGCACCTTCCACCCTGCCGCCCTCCTCCGCCAGCCCCAGAACAAACCGGAAGCCTTTGCAGACTTCATGGCGCTACGGGATAAGATCAACGAAGTGTGCGAGCACACCTACTAAGCTGTATAAGGATAGCTTCTTCTTCCTACAACCTCTCCGTCAATGCTCCGCATTGCCACCTCCCCTTGTAGGGGAGGCCTTGGCAGTCCCCGCAAGGCAAACGGTTTCGCCAGAGGCTCCCCTACTAGGAAAGACTCCCTCCGGCCGGAGGGAGATGTCGCGTAAGCGACAAAGGGTGGACGACTGTCGAGCGGCAGCGAGACTGAGAGGTTGTACGAAGACGTACCTTTCCTTGTAGCATTCACCCCACATTTTGCATATCCTAAAGCAAAAGTGAGGTGTTTTCCATGACGAATCTTCAAAACGATTCCGTTGATTTTTTCCTTGGGGCCACGACGCCCGCCGGGTTCAAGGGCTATTTTGAACCGCTGCGCCACGAACCGGGGATGCAGATGTATCTCATCAAAAGCGGGCCGGGCTGCGGCAAATCGACCCTGATGAAGCGGCTGGCCCAAGCGGCAGAACAGCAGGGCCAGCCCATTGAAAAGATCCACTGTGCCAGCGACCCCGACAGCTTGGACGGCGTGGTGTTTCTGCAAAAGCACACCGCCATCCTCGACGCCACCGCACCGCATGTGGTGGAGCCGGATGCCCCCGGCGCGGACGAGATCGTGGTCAGCCTGTACCACACCATCGACGCCGAAAAACTGGCCGCCCACCGGGACGAGGTGAAGGCCCTGTTCGCCCGGAACGCGGCGCTGCGGGGCCGGGCGGCGCGGTATATCGCCTCCGCCGGGAGCCTGATGCTGGACAGCCGCCGGGCCGAGGCGTGCAGCGCCAACTTTGAAAAGGTGCGCCGCTACGCGAAGCGGCTGTGCACCCGGATGCTGCCCCGTCTGCCGGAGCCGGCCCGCGCCAGCGAGGAGCTGCGGCTGCTGTCGGCCATCACGCCGAAGGGGCTGGTCTTCTTCCACGGGACGGTTCAGGCGCTGGCCGACCGGTACGTGGTCTTCCGGGACGACTACGGGGCGGTGTCCCGGCTGCTTCTGGAGCTTATCCGGGCCGAGGCGCTGGCGCGGGGCTACCACATCATCACCTGCCCCTGCGCCATGCACCCCGACGACAAGATAGACCATCTCTTCATCCCGGCCCTCCGGCTGGCTTTCCTCACCGACAACCGGTGGCACCCGGTGCAGCTGCCCGGCGTGCAGGCCGTCCGGTGTACCCGTTTCGTGGACCGGGAAAATCTGGCGGGCTACCGCGCCCGTCTCCGCTTCAACGAGCGGGCGGCAGCAGAGCTTTTGGAACAGGCCGCCGACCTGATGGCACAGGCCAAAGCCTGCCACGACGAGCTGGAGACTTATTACCGCGCCGCCGTGGACTTCGGCAAGGTGGACGAAGCTGCCGCCCAGTGCGCCGGGATGCTGGGGCTGGAATGATATTCTAAAAGGAAGTGACCCGCTATGCCTGCTTTTCGCCTGCCTGTCCGCCAGCTGGTGGAATTTTTGCTCCGCACCGGCAGCATCGACAGCCGCTTTACCGGCTTCGACCGCGCCAACGAGGGCGCACGCATCCACCGCAAGCTCCAAAAGGCCGCAGGCGAAGGCTATGCCGCCGAAGTCTTTCTCTCCGGCGAACGGGAGGCGGCGGGCATCCCCTTCACCATCGAAGGCCGGGCCGACGGCATCTTCACCGACGAGGCGGGCGTGACGGTCATCGACGAGATAAAGACCACAGCCGTCCCCGCCGACGACATCGCCGAGGATATGAACCCCTGCCACTGGGCGCAGGGAATGGTCTACGGGGCGCTGTATGGCCGTCAGCAGGGGCTGGAAAAGCTGGA
>ERZ773235.3533-NODE-3533-length-10852-cov-4.344170_pt1 | contig 10852 bp, 8 predicted proteins | sample MGYA00580522_ERZ773235 | MGnify/ENA primary metagenome ERZ773235 (study PRJEB29015, sample SAMEA2737797) | human gut metagenome | biome: human gut; feature: human-associated habitat; material: faeces | place: China | collected 2012 ...
ATCATGTGTCAGGGAAAAGAGCGTCTGGAATATTTTTATAAGGATTACACAAGAAGAAAAGACTCTCTTTCCAAAAAAGAGCAGGATGTCTACCGTGATATGCGGATCGTGCAGGAGATGTATGCGAGAGGTTTTGATTTTACGCCAATTGATATTTACCGTGCATTGCCGGACCGTTTCCAGATCATCGACGGAAAGCTTATGCCGGCGTTAAATACCATTGAAGGTATGGGTGACAATGCTGCAATTGCGGTTGCGGAGGCAGCAAAAGACGGAAAATTCTTATCCAAAGATGATTTCCGCCAGAGAACCAAGGTGACGAAATCTACCATTGATCTTATGGCAGATCTTGGACTGCTGGGCGATATGCCGGAGTCCAATCAGTTGTCGTTATTTGATTTTGCATAAATATTTGTTTTGCGGGATAAAGAAACGCCAGGAAAAAATGAAGTTTCCTGACGTTTCTTTTTTTGTAAAAAATTGCATTGTAACAACGCCTGCTTACGGATTGAAAATCTGTACATTGCCCGGGGCAGCAACAGATGTATAATAAGGGGTTTTGGTCGTAAAATCTTTAAAATAGACATAAGTGGAAGTTACATTAATGGCAGTGTAGTTGCCTTCTTTTAATTCCTGATAATTGCTTCCATCTGTATTAATACAACAGATGGCCGGATTTGTCTTATCATTTTTCTGAAAAAAGATTTTATCGCCTGTGACATTATAGCAGTCGACACGGCAGTCCGTGACCAGCGTTTTTTCACCATTTGTCAGATCGACTTTGGCAATGCGGTAATCGTTTTCACAGTCCATAAAATAAAGATTGTTTCCGTCTTTCACCGGCATCCAGCAGTTCCCCTCATAGATGACTTTTGCGTGGTCATTGGAAGTGTCCATCTCATAGATATTATGATTGTCTGTCAGTCCGTTATAATAAATATATTGTCCATCGGTACTTGCGGTAAAGTAGGACTGTTTTTCTACCTGCTCTTTTTCCTTGCCATCAATTTTGACTTTGTACAGCGTGGTTGCATCAGTGGTATCATAATGCAGATAGTACAGATAATTTCCAACCAGGGAAGCATACATACACGGATCATCATCTAAAATTTCAGGTTTTCCTTTTCCGTCAATGTCCAGCCGGCATAAGCTGTTGGTATTGACCGGGAGGAAGGAAAACGAATCAGCGCTTTTTCCCTTAAGTTTACAGTAATAAATGTAGTGGTCATCCACGTTGATGTAGCTGACACTCTGATCCTCTAACTTTTTGATGTTTGTGCCGTCCGGGTTCATGGAGTACAGACAGTAGTTGTCGGCAGGGTTGGCAAAGTAGACAATACCATCTTTTTCACAGAAATATCCTTCGTTATACAGATTTCCCGCAGTGTTGCCGTTGACATAACCGTCATTATACCGAATGCGGTTTAGGTACCGGTAGAGGAAAACACACCCGGCAGCAAGAAGGATCACCAACACAAAAAGCAGCCATTTCCAAATTTTTTTCATAAGTAAATCACCTCTTTGATTTATAATCTTTATCTATAAAAAGTATAGCATTTCTGTATACCATGACGCAAGTGTTCTCTTGCAAGCAAACTGTGAATGTAATATATTATAAATAATAAATGGAAAGGCTTGGATTTTTTATGAGAGATTTATTGGAACTAAGAGATGAGATTGATCAGATCGACAGTCAGATCGTGGATCTGTATGAACGCAGAATGGCAATTTCAGAGGAAGTTGCTGAATATAAAATTGCTGTGGGAAAGAAAGTATTTGACAAGCAGCGTGAGGTTTCCAAGTTGGAAACATTGAGCAGAAAAGGAACTACGCCATTTTTAAAACATGGTATCCGTGAACTGTTCGAGCAGATCATGTCCATGAGCCGGAAGCGTCAGTATCAGCTACTGACAGAACATGGTCAGACGGAAAAAACCGATTTTAAAGAAGTAGATCATCTGAATTACAAAAATGCTAAAATCGTATTTCAGGGAACGGAAGGCGCATATTCACAGCTTGCGCTGAATGAGTATTTCGGGGAGAATGCAGACAGTTATCATGTGGATACGTGGCGGGATGCGATGGAAGCCATCCAAAACGGAGAGGCCGATTACGCTGTATTCCCAATTGAGAATTCATCTGCCGGAATCGTTTCCGAGAACTATGATCTTATGGTGGAATACAATAATTATATCGTGGGCGAGCAGATCATCCGTATCGACCATGCACTTTTGGGCCTGCCGGAAGCAGACATGGACGATATCACCGACATTTATTCCCACCCACAGGCGCTGATGCAGTGCTCGAAATACCTTGAGAGCCACAGAGACTGGGAAAAGCACAGTCTGAAAAATACTGCGATGTCCGCCCAGAAGATCAAAGAAGATGGAAAAAAGAACAAGGCAGCGATCGCAAGCACCCTGACTGCGGATATTTATGGTCTGAAAGTGCTCGACGAGGCGATCCAGAACAATAAAAATAATTATACAAAGTTTATCATTGTGGCAAACAAGAAGATTTTTGAATCGAGAGCCAATAAGATCAGTATCTCTTTTGAAGTTCCTCATGAGAGCGGTTCGCTGTACCATAAGCTGTCCCATTTTATCTACAACGGAATCAACATGAATAAGATCGAGTCCAGACCGGTGCAGGGAAAAGCGTGGGAGTACCGCTTCTTTGTTGACATTGAGGGAAATCTCAATGATGCAGCTGTACAGAATGCGCTGCGGGGGCTGACAGAAGAGACGATCCGTTTGAAAATACTTGGCAATTATGTAAGTGCAGAAGGGAATGAATAAACTGATGAAAAGTCCAAAGAATTTGATCTTATATAAAGATTTTGAAAATGGTAACTTATTTTACAACATGACCTGGATCATGGAGAATTATGAAAATGAATATTATAATAAAGAGGATGTGGAGTCTCTACTGTATGAGAGTTTGAACCAGTTAATGGAACTGGCAGTGAGTCATGGCTTTGAGGGGAATCTGTGGCACAGTTTTCTGGCATTTCTTCTTGTAAATAATGAGAATGCTTACAGCAAAGCCTGTGAGATCCGCGGAAAAGTGGAGGGCTCTGTCAATCAGATCATATTGCATGACTTTGAGATCATCAAATCGCTGTTTGATTTTGATTTTGGAAAACTTGCCTCTTATTTTGAGATGGACTGTATGGATGCCATCACTGATTATCAGAGCATGACAGGGAGCGGAAAGATTTTTAATAAGAGGATCAAGGAGCGCATCAATGAGTTGAAGTTAAATCTGGAAGCTTCCACAGATGTGTCCGGATTTAAAGATGCAGTGACGGCATTTTATAAAGATTTTGGCGTTGGTAAACTCGGACTTCACAAGGCATTCCGCATTCAGCACAGGGAAAAGGAAGAGGTGGAGATCGTGCCGATCACAAATATTGCCCATGTGAAATTAGACGATCTGGTCGGCTATGAGCTTGCAAAACAGAAACTCATCGACAATACAGAAGCATTTGTCAACGGAAAGCAGGCAAATAACTGCCTGTTATATGGGGATGCCGGAACCGGAAAATCCACCAGTATCAAAGCCATTGCAAACCAGTACTATGACAGAGGCTTACGTCTGATCGAAGTGTACAAGCACCAGTTCTGTGATCTGAATGATGTCATCGCACAGATCAAAAACCGCAATTACAAGTTCATTATTTACATGGACGATCTCTCTTTTGAAGAGTTTGAGATCGAATATAAATATCTGAAGGCAGTGATCGAGGGCGGTCTTGAGAAAAAACCGGACAACGTACTGATCTATGCAACCTCCAACAGACGCCACCTGATCCGTGAAACATTTTCGGATAAAGAGGAAGTGCGTGAGGATATGCATACTTCCGATACTGTACAGGAAAAATTATCCCTGTATGCAAGATTTGGTGTTTCCATCTACTTTGGCGCACCGAACAAGAAGGAATTCCAGAATATTGTCAAAGTACTTGCAGAAAAATATCAGGTTTCCATGGATGAGGACACTTTGCTTGCTGAGGCCAATAAATGGGAGCTTTCCCACGGCGGATTATCCGGCAGGACGGCACAGCAATTTATCAACTATTTACTTGGAAAAGAATAAAAAATTGGTATAATAGAGATATACAAAAGAAATGAGGAGGCAGACATCTGGTGATCCATACATTCGCAGCAATTTATATCGGTTCTTATGAAGTAAGTATTAAAATATTTGAGATTTCAGGAAAGAAGAAAATACGTGACATTGATTATATCCGGAGCAGGATTGAGCTCGGAAGAGATGCATATTCCAAGGGAAGTATCGGATATGAACTTGTGGAGGCGCTGTGTGATACGCTTGCCGAGTACAAAAAGATCATGGACGGCTACCGGGTGGACAGTTACGAAGCGTATGCTGCCGCAGCCTTGAGAAACGCTGAAAATGAACTTTTTATCTTAGACCAGATCCGCATCCGGACAGGACTTCTCGTAAAAGTTTTAAGTAACTCTGAGCATCGCTTTATCAGTTATAAATCGGTTGCCATGCGGGAAGATTTTGAGCGTATGATCCAGAAAGGTGCAGCAGTTGTGGATGCCGGAGGCGGCGGTATGCAGATCACGGTATTCTCAAAGGGAAAAGTAGTCACAACACAGCATCTGGCACTCGGCACCATGCGTATGCGGGAGCAGCTTGCAAGAAAAAGTAATAATCTGGCACAGTATGAACTTCAGGTAGAAGAACTTGTTGACAAGGAACTTGAAGTTTTTAAAGCTATGTATCTTCAGGAGACGAAGATCAAATACCTGATCATCATCGGTGATTATATATCAGAGATCAGCAGAAAAGTAGAAAAAAACAAGGAAGACAATACCATAGAGGCAGCAAAGTTCTTAAAGTACATCAGAAAGCTGGATGAGAAGACATTAGAGGAAATCTCAGAGGAATTGAACCTTTCGAATGAGAGTGATGCGCTTGTCATTCCATATATGATGATCTTTAAATGCATGGCGGAGAGCATCGGCGCGGAGAGTCTCTGGGCACCGGGAACGAATGTCAGCGATGGTATCGCATTCCACTATGCACAGAAGAATAATATGATCCGGGTGGAACATGATTTTGAGGCGGATGTCTTATCTGCCGCAAGAAATCTTTCCGAGCGTTACATGAGTTACACCCCACATATTGATGCACTGACGCAGATGGCAACCCTTATTTTTGATACGATGAAAAAAGTACATGGACTTGGCAGAAGAGAACGGCTGCTTTTGCAGGTGGCTGCCATTTTACATGACTGCGGAAAATATATCAGTTTTGCCAACGGTCCGTCCTGCTCCTATGACATTATTATGGCTTCCGAGATCATCGGACTGACACACAAAGAGCGTGAGATCATTGCAAACACAGTATTATATAATACATGGCCGCTTCCTGACTATGAAGATCTCGCAGATAAACTGGATCATGACAGTTATCTGTCCGTTGCAAAACTTTCTGCAATCCTTCGTGTATCCAATGCAATGGACCGGAGCCACAAGCAGAAGTTTAAGAATGTGAAGGCGGCGGTCAAGGGAAGAGAGCTTGTGATCACAATTGAGACAATGGATGATATTGCTTTGGAAAAAGCACTGTTTGATGCCAAAACATCATATTTTGAAAATATATTCAGCATAAAGCCGGTGATCAAAGAGAAGAGAGTCTACGGCTGACAGTCAACCAATGGAAAGGCTAGGTTTATCTTATGGAGAAAGAACAGGATTTTAAAAAACCGGAATATTATGAAAACAGGGAATTGAGCTGGCTGAAATTTAATCACCGTGTATTAAACGAGGCGAGAGATAAATCCATCCCGCTTCTGGAACGATTAAAGTTTGTCAGTATCACTTCGTCAAATCTGGACGAATTTTTCATGGTGCGTGTCGCATCCCTGAAGGATATGGTACACGCCAATTATAAGAAAAAAGACATTGCCGGAATGACGGCATCGGAACAGTTAGAGAAGATCAATGAGCGCACGAGAGAGCTTGTCACGCTTCAGTACAATACCTATAACCGTTCTCTTGTGCCGCTTATGCACCAGCATGGGATCGTTGTGATGGATGCATTCGAAGATCTGAGTGAGGCGCAGGCTGCATTTGTGGACCGCTATTTTGAAGACAATGTATATCCGGTACTCACCCCGATGGCGGTGGATGCCTCAAGACCATTTCCACTGATTCGGAACAAGACATTGAACATTGCAGCACTTCTTTCCAAGAAAAAAGGAAAAGCAGAAAAAGAGGAAATTGAATTTGCAACCGTTCAGGTTCCAAGCGTGTTGTCACGCCTGGTACATATCCCTTCGGAAGATGGAAATGAAAAGACCTTCATTTTATTGGAGCAGGTCATTGAGCGGAATATTGATAAATTGTTTTTAAACTATGATGTACTCTGTGCATATCCTTACCGTGTCATGCGGAATGCCGACCTGTCGATCGATGAAGATGAGGCGGCTGACCTGTTAAAAGAGATTCAGAAACAGTTAAAAATGCGTCAGTGGGGCGAGGTTATCCGTCTGGAAGTAGAAGATGGCATTGACAAAAAGCTGTTAAACTTCTTAAAAGATGAATTAAAAGTGGCAGAACAGGATATTTTCCAGATCAACGGACCAATTGATTTCACATTCCTGATGAAAATGTATGGATTAGAAGGCTGTGACGATCTGCGGAATGAGCCTTACACGCCACAGCGCGTGCCGGAGATCGTACCGGGGGAAAATATTTTTGATGAGATCCGAAAAGGAGATATCCTTTTGCATCATCCATACCAGACGTTTGATCCGGTGGTTGATTTTATACGTCAGGCATCTGTGGATCCGGATGTACTTGCCATCAAACAGACGCTTTACCGTGTCAGCGGCAATTCACCAATTATTGCTTCATTGGCACAGGCGGCTGAAAACGGCAAGCAGGTTTCTGTTTTAGTGGAGTTAAAGGCCCGGTTTGATGAGGAAAATAACATTGTCTGGGCAAAAAAATTAGAGCAGGCTGGCTGCCATGTTATCTATGGTCTGGTTGGACTGAAAACCCACAGCAAAATAGCGCTGGTTGTCCGGAGGGAGGAAGATGGTATCCGTCGTTATGTGCATCTTGGAACCGGTAACTACAACGACTCCACAGCAAAGTTATATACAGACTGTGGTATTTTTACCTGTGACGGTGCGATCGGAGAGGATGCAACTGCCGTATTCAATATGTTGTCCGGCTACTCCGAACCATTGTCGTGGAATGAACTTGCGGTTGCACCGATCTGGCTTCGCACGAAGTTCACAAAGCTGATCCGCCGTGAGACGAAGCATGCAAAAGAGGGAAAACCTGCAAAGATCATTGCAAAAATGAATTCGCTCTGTGATCCGGGAATCATTGAATCCCTTTATGAAGCGTCTGCAGCAGGCGTTAAGATCCAGCTGATCGTCCGTGGAATCTGCTGCTTAAAAGTCGGAATCTCAGGGGTGAGCGAGAATATTGAAGTCCGTTCGATCGTTGGAAATTTCTTAGAGCACAGCCGGATCTTCTATTTCTTCAATGATGGAGAAGAAGAACTTTACATGGGAAGTGCCGACTGGATGCCGCGTAACTTAGACAGACGAGTGGAGATTTTATTCCCGGTATTAGATGATGAACTGAAAAAACGTGTCAGACATATTCTGGATGTGGAACTGGCAGACACTTTAAAGGCACATGTGCTGCATGCTGACGGCAATTACGAGAAGGTAGACAGACGCGGAAAGATTGCGTTGTCATCTCAGGATGTTTTCTGCAGGGAGGCAATGGAAAATGTTTCAAAACCATCTCATGGATATCAGGGAAGAGTGTTTATCCCGGCAGAACCTGTAGAATAAATAGCAGTACGGAAAGAGCAGTTATTGTGTGAGGGAGGATGGCTATGAATAATAAAATTTTATTTGCAGATCTGGATCATACATTATTGTGTGATGATAAGTCGATTTCTGAAAAGAACCGGGCTGCAATACAGAAAATGTTAGAGCGTGGACACTATTTTGTTCTTGCAACCGGAAGACCGGTAGAGTCGGGCAGGATTGTTGCAAAGAATCTTGGACTGACCAGTCCGGGATGCTATATGATCGCCTTTAACGGGGCAGTGATCTATGACTGTGCGGCAGACCGTGTGCTTTATAAAAGTGCACTTCCAATCGAGGTTGCGCAGGAGATTTTTGACCGGGCGTATAAAGCCGGCATCTATGCGCAGACCTACAATACCGTAGACATTGTGACAAAACGACACACAAAAGAATTGGATTATTATGTGGAGCGTTCTCATATGACCTACAAACTCACAAGAAGAATTTCGGATTGTCTGGATTCGGAACCTCAGAAAGTCATTCTGATCCATCTGGAGGATGATGAAAAATTAAAACGTTTCCAGAAAGCAAATGCTGCCTGGGCGAAAGGAAAATGCAACTCCTTTTTCTCCTGCAAAGAGTATCTGGAGTATTGTCCGGTCGACACGGACAAAGGAACCGGCGCACAGTATCTGGTGAAATTGTTAAATATTCCACATACCAGCACGGTTGCGATTGGAGATGAGCAGAACGACATTCCGATGATCCAATCCGCACATATTGGTATCGCTATGAAGAACGGAATCGATGATATCAAGAAAGCCGCTGATTATGTTACGGAAAATGATAATAATCATGATGCGATCGCGGAAGTGATCGAGAAGTTTATTTTATAAAAAAAGAGAAGCTTACCGTTGATATGTAAGCTTCCTTTTTTTATCTGCCGGCTTTTATCGTTTCTAAAACAGAGTAAGGAATATACAGATGTCCCCGTCCTCTGCCAAGAGCGATATCCGGTTTGTTTGAGCCGTGGAAATCAGAGCCGCCGCTGATAAGCAGTCCGTTTTCCCTTGCAAGACGTTTCATCTGCTGTTCTTCTCCGGTGGTGTAGGTGGAGTAGATTGCTTCTAACCCGTCAAGTCCCGCCGGTTTCAGCTCGTCGATCATTTTCTGGAGATTGGTGTTACTCAGACCGTAGAGCAGAGGGTGAGCTAAAATGGCCGTTCCTCCGGCTTCTTTGATGAGACGCACGGCATCGGTGGAAGCGACTTTCAATCTGCCGACATAGCATTTGCAGTGGTCGCCGATATAGCGGTCAAAGGCTTCGCGGACACTCTTGATCTGGCCATGTTCATACAGAAAACGTGCAATGTTGGCGCGTGTAATAACGCAGTCCGGATTTTCAGCCACCAGTTCTTCCATCGTAATGGAAAGCCCTTCCTTCTGAAGTGCCTCCACCATAAGTGCATTGCGTTCACTGCGGCATTTCCGGTATTCGGCTGTCTTTTTCAGAAGCTGCTCATTTTCGATATCAATATATAACCCCACGATATGGACTTCTTTTCCGTGATAATCGGTGGAGAGTTCAATGCCCGGTATTAGTTCAATCCCGGCAGAAGTTGCGCAGGGCATTGCTTTGCTGACACCTGAGCAGGTGTCGTGGTCGGTGAGTGCAAACGCAGACAGACCGGTGCGTTTTGCTTCAGTTACCAGTTCTGTGGGTGTAAAAGTTCCATCGGATTCGGTGGAATGTACATGTAAGTCGACAATTCTGTGATCCATAGTTTATGCCTTTCTTTTATAATTTCCCTGTGAATGATGAGTATCGTTTTAACTACAAAATTGACGTATTTTTTATTATCATTTTATTTACTGATATTTTGAAAAGTGATAAAATAATATATATCATATCGTTTGGTATAAGAAGAGTGTACTAAACAATAAAAAAATTTGCAAATAATTATGGATGAATGCTGAAAGGGGGACAAATTTGAAAAAATTTATTTTTGGTATAATTTTATCTGTCATTGGATTTATCTATTCATTTACCTGTTTTGTATACGCAGTTATAAATCCGTGTACTGTAAATGATCGAAGTGGTTTCATGATATCTCTTAGGGCAAATAATGTATTGATTCCGTTTTTGATTTCTACTTTTATTCTTATGATCGGTATACTGATTTGTGGATATGAGGCATATAGGAAAAAGTAAAAGATACAGAAAAAATTTACAAACTGTAAAAAATATACTTGACGAAACAAGTGTGTGTATGTTATATTATCAGAGTTGTTGAAAACAAAGTAGAGTATCCACTCTCACCGGAGCACAAATTTACAGTGTCTCATGGTTTAATACCTCAAACGTCGCATATGCGTATTTGATTGATTGTGGATAGTCTGCCTATCCACTTTTTTTATGTGGAAGCATGAAAAATTATTTTGGAGGTGCAATACCATTAGCGAGTTAATGATTAATGAACAGATCAGAGACAAAGAAATTCGTCTGATCGGAGAAAACGGAGAACAGCTTGGCATTATGTCAGCGAGAGAAGCTATGAAGCTTGCTGAGGAAGCAGAACTTGACTTAGTTAAAATCGCTCCAACTGCAAAACCACCTGTCTGCAAGATTATCGATTACGGTAAGTATCGTTATGAACTGGCAAGAAAAGAAAAAGAAGCCAAAAAGAAACAGAAAGTGGTTGAGCTGAAAGAGATTCGCTTGTCACCGAATATTGATTTAAATGATCTGAATACCAAAATGAACGCTGCAAAGAAGTTTTTATCCAAGGGAGATAAAGTGAAGATCACTTTGAGATTCCGCGGACGTGAAATGGCTCATATGAATGCAAGCAAACACATTCTCGACGATTTCGCAGAAAGCTTATCTGACACAGCAGTAGTGGAAAAAGCACCAAAAGTTGAAGGAAGAAGTATCAGCATGGTGTTGGCAGAAAAGAAATAATTATTTTAAGGAGGAATCTATCATGCCAAAAATGAAAACAAGCAGAGCAGCTGCAAAACGTTTCAAAGTTACAGGAA
>ERZ773235.3537-NODE-3537-length-10842-cov-3.932697_pt1 | contig 10842 bp, 9 predicted proteins | sample MGYA00580522_ERZ773235 | MGnify/ENA primary metagenome ERZ773235 (study PRJEB29015, sample SAMEA2737797) | human gut metagenome | biome: human gut; feature: human-associated habitat; material: faeces | place: China | collected 2012 ...
CAAAGGAACACTTTTGCTTTCTGCGGCGGCAGGAAGCGGTAAGACCGCGGTTTTGGTAGAGAGGGTTGTTCGCTTGCTGTCAAAAAAGAGCCGTCCGATACGGGCTGACCGGCTGCTTATTGTGACCTTTACCAACGAAGCGGCACATGAGATGAAGCAAAGAATTGACGCAAGAATTTCCGAATTGCTGCAGGAGCAACCGGACAATCTTCTTTTACAGCAACAGCAGATATTGCTTCAAAAAGCTGATATCTGTACAATCAGTGCTTTTTGTATGAAAATTGCGCAGGAAAACTTTCAGGAGCTGGACTTGCCGGCCGGTTTCGGTGTTGCGGATGATGCGGTGTTGGCAGAACTGAAAAAAACGGCAATCGAGGAAGTAATGGAACAGCAATACCGAGAGAATTCCGAGGTGTTTGGGAATTTGATCGAGTTTCTTTGCGACCGGGATGACAGCCGATTAATTGAGGTTGTTTATAAAATTTATGAATTTATCCGTTCCTTGCCCTTTGAGTTTCGATGGCTGGAGGAGCATCTTGAACAGTATCGACAGGAACGCTGTGTTTTAGAAACAGATTGGGGTAAAACAATTTCGGCTTACTGCCGGGATGTGCTGGAATATGTAAAAGATATCATGGAACGTGCTGTTTTTCTGATGCGGGAAGATGAAAAAATACGGCAGGCTTATGAAGCAGGATACCTGTCGGCAATTCAGCAGTTTGATGACTTTCTGCGCATGTTGGATAACGGGGACTGGGATACCTTTTATTATTCGTTACGGGATTTTAAAATGCCGAGAATCGGTGCTTTAAGGGGGTATCAGGAGGATTCGCTGAAAAACAAGGTGGCAGGAATGCGGGATGCGGCAGGCAAACGCATTAAATCGCTGACAGAAAGGCTTGCCGGAACTGAGAAGGAATTTTTTGAGGATTTAACGCTGTTGTATCCTCAAATGAAAACCTTATTCGATACGGTTAAACGGTTTCACGAAAAATATGTTGCTTTAAAGAAAGAACAGGGCATCACGGATTTCCCGGATATTGAACATTTTGCATTGCAGTTGTTGGTGAAAGAAACTTCCGATGGATTTGTTAAAACACCGCTGGCTGAAAAATTGACCGAAGATTATGATCGGCTGCTGATTGACGAATATCAGGACACCAATGAAGTGCAGGATATGATTTTTGCTGCGATATCTCGCAATCAGACCAATATTTTTATGGTTGGAGATGTGAAGCAAAGTATCTATCGATTCAGATTGGCAATGCCGGAAATTTTTCTTGAAAAAAGAAGCAGATTTCACTTATATGATAAGCGGACTTATCCGGCGACGATTATTTTGGACAAAAACTTCAGAAGCAGAAAGCAGGTTACTGACACAGTTAACTACTTGTTTTCTCAGTTGATGAGCGAGGAAACAGGAGATATTTCCTATACTGCCGAGGAAGAATTGATTCCCGGCGCGGATTATATTCCGTCGGAAGACGCCCAGGCGGAACTCCATATCGTGGATATGGACGGGGAAAAGCATCCGGATGGAAACATGCTTTGTGAAGCACGGTATGTGGCGCATTTGATTTCGGATATGCTGGACAAAGGGTATCAGGTGCAGGATAAATATGGTATGCGCCCCTGCCGTCCAGGTGATTTTTGCATTTTGCTGCGTTCTCAGAAAGGAAAAACTTCTGTGTACGCAGAACAGTTGGCACTTTTGGATATTCGGTCGTGGGCAGATACTTCGGGGAATTTTCTGACATCGCGCGAGGTGTCCGTCATTATCAGCTTGCTTCGGGTGATAGACAACCCTCTGAATGATATTCCTTTGCTTGCTGCAATGTTGTCTCCGCTGTTTTCCTTCAGTCCGGATGATCTGGCACGGATACGGCTGGAACAGCCCAATATGTCATTGTATTTAGCTGTGGTACGTCAAGCGGAATCGGGAGATCATCGATGCGCCGGGTTCTTGGATAAGCTGGAGGAATATCGGCAGTTGGCGGCTGTAATGCAGGTGAATAAGCTGGTAGAGTTTATTTTGGATGATACAAACTATATGTCGATTATTCAGGTGATGCGGGATCCTTCTCAAAAAAAATCCAATATCCGGTTGTTTTGCGATTATGCGGTTTATTACAGCAAAATGGGGTATCTGGGACTTTCGGCTTTTATCCGCTTTATCGATCGGATGATAGAAAAAGGGGAGGATCTGAAAAGCGCCAGCAAGTCTTCCGACGGTGAAAATGCGGTGCGTATCATGTCTGTTCACGGCTCAAAGGGGTTGGAGTTTCCGATTTGTATTGTTGCAGACTGCGGGAAACAGTTTAACAAACAGGATTTGTATAAAAACGGAATGTTAAATGCTCGGCTCGGTTTTGCGATGAAGGTCAGAGAACATAAACGGTTAAAAGAATATACCAATATTCCCTATGAGGCGGTTCGTTTGGAGAATGAACGTCAGCTTGTATCGGAAGAAATGCGGGTGCTGTATGTAGCGTTGACGCGTGCGAGAGAAAAGTTAATTATGACTATGACTTCCGATCATTTGAAAAATGAGTTGCAGACTCTTGCAATGGGAGTCGGAAAGGACAAAAAACTGCCGTATTATGCTGTTCGAACAGCAAATTCATTTGGTCAGTGGATATTAATGGCATTGCTGCGCAATCCCGATATGAGTAAGCTGCGTTATATTGCGGATGAGCAGTCGGAGCATCTGCTACCATGCTCCAGCCCGGTAAAATTGGTGGTAACCTCTCCGTACGAAGTAGCTGTTCAGCAGATTACTGCAGCGGAACAGTTTTGCGCCAAGACGGATCCGGCACTTTATCAGAGAATAGTGGAACAAGTGGGATATGTTTATCCGTTTGAACAAGCCGCTCAACTGCCTTCCAAATTATCGGTAACGCAGATCGCCGCTTCTAAAAGCGGATATGGTAAGGTTTCGTTATCTTCTCCCCGGTTCTTGCGAAAGGAAAAAATGACCGGTGCGGACAGAGGGACAGCCGTTCATACTTTTTTGCAGTTTGCTGATTTTGACCATTGTATTGCAGATCTGCCGGGGGAGTTAGACAGGATGGAAAAACTTCGGTTTTTATCTCCGGAGCAGAAAGCGGCGGTTGACATAAAAAAATTGCAGTCGTTTTTTTCGTCGAATATTTGCCGTAAAATTATGTCGTCTAATCACGCTTATCGGGAATATAAATTTATGTATGAGATTCCGGCGGGAGAACTTTACCCGGAGATCGATAGCAAAGAATCCATATTACTGCAAGGAATTGCCGACTGCGTTATTGAAGAAGATGACGGTTTAATTATTGTCGATTACAAAACCGACCACAGCTCAGATGCGACTGCTTTAGCAGCGCATTATGCGCCGCAGCTTGTTTTGTATCGACGGGCAATAGAAGATCAATTTCGGAAGAAAGTAAAAAGCACTATTATTTATGCAGTGGAGTTGGGGCAGGAAATAGAAGTTTGATTTCTATGCCGTTCCTTGTTAGAGAGAAAAAGACTTTTTAATTCAATTTGCAACCGTCATCGGTTGTTTGGGCACTTGCCGGTTGCAAATTGTTTAGCTTTGTCTCAATAAAATATATTTTGTCATGAAAAATGCTTGACAAATATAATATAATATGATATTATATTAAAGCGTTATCAGAACGGCAATAGTCGTTGTGATATTTGCGCCAGTAGCTCAGTTGGATAGAGTGTTTGGCTACGAACCAAAAGGTCGGGGGTTCGAATCCCTTCTGGCGTACCACGAAAATCGCTTATTTACGCTGTTTATAGCATAGATAGGCGATTTTTGTTTTTGTCTTAAAATGCGTTTGGTGTTTATTTGGTGTTTATGAGCATATTTTTATAAACTAATATACAAAGAGAAAAGCGGGTTGCTGTCTTAAAAAATAGACGGCTCCCGCTCTTTTTAATTAGCTTTTTTATTTGGTAACGTTAGAATGTCCTGCAATGTGTCAGCTGCTATTTCATCTGCTGTGCGGATTGCGTGGGCGTATATCTTTGTTGTGGTCGCGGTGTTGGCGTGACCTAGCCGTTTTGATACCGTTGTTATATTTACATTGTTTGCAATTAATAAGCTTGCATTAGTATGCCGCAATGAATGTACGCAAATATTCGGCAAATTGTTTCTTGCAACGAATTTATGAAACCATCCTGTTATTGTGTAGGAATGGATTGCCTTTCCAGTTGATTGCGTGAACACTTTCCCGGTATCAATCCATTTATCTCCCATTTTTATACGCTCACCATTCTGCCACATTTTATATTCCAATAATAACTTAAATGCTTGATCTGAAACTTTAATAACCCTTTCGGAAGTATAATTCTTTGTAGAATCTTCATAAATCCCTTTTTCCGGAAGATAAAGGCTTGCACGCTCAATACTGATAATTTTATTCTTAAAATCTATATCTCGCCATTCAAGCCCACATAATTCGCCACGGCGCAGACCGGAATAAACAAGTAGAGTTATTATAGTACGATACATAATCGGCTCTGATTCCAGCAATTCAAACAATCTGATAGTTTCCATATCATCCAGATATTTGGCTTCTGACCTGTCAACTTTTGGCGCCTTAATTCGGGTACATGGGTTTGAGAATATCACTTGCCATTGTACGGCAGTATTTAAAATTGCAGGAATTAGCCGGTGATGATGTAGTATTGTCTTTTGAGATAGTCCTCTTGATTCTTCTACTGGTCTAAAACAATCCGAATGCTTTTTCTTTAAGGCTTCTGCAATTAGTGTGCTGCAATGTTCAGATACATGACCACCATGACAGACAGTTGATACCGTTGTGGAAGAAACGCCCGCTTTTTTTGCAAATTTTTCATTAGATAGCTTTTTCTTTTTTAGAAAGGCTTTTAAATCTATTATTGGCGCATATTTGGCATCTTTACGGATTCCGCTTTCTGATAGGTTATCATAGAATTGCAATAAATGCTGTGGTTGTATCTGCTCTAATTTAATATGCCCGATTGCAGGATTGATTCTTTTTAGTAATTCCTTATATCCTGCAACGGTTTTAGCCTTTAATTGCTTATCGGCATAGTCATTCATCCACTTTTCGGCAAAATCAGCAAATCGAATAGAACCGTCAAGATATTGCCCTGTCCTGCAACGCTCCTCAAACAACACCGTCTGCCGTTCCAGTTCCTTTTCAATCTGCTTTTTTGTCATACCGGAAGCGGGTTTCCATGTTGTATTCCGTCTGATTTGTTTACCGTTGATATCATATCCGCACGATACAGTTATTTTATAGGTATCTCCCCGCTTAGTTACCGTTGCCATTTGTTTCACCCTCTTTGGTCTATTATCGTTTTATATTTTGCTCAAAATAATCATAATGAGTAAATTCTCTAACCATATCAATAAAACATTTTTGTATTTGAAAAAGTATCAAATCGACATAAGAATCTTTATCAACAATTTCAAAATCACTTCCGCTATTTATCTTATCTATAGTGTGACCATCCATCCCATACTTTAAAGATAATTCACGAAGTTCATCAAATTTTGAAGCATTATACAATACTGACATTTGATCGTATCTTTCAATTATCGCAACACACTTGTCATCTAATTCACGCACTGAACTTGCTAATTCTTCAATTCTATAATCTAAAACTATGTTATTGATAAATTGATTTACATCTGGATTAAGTTTTTTAAGCTCGTTGATCTGTTTTATTACTTCTTCGTCAAGCCCTGTATATTCACAAATCATCTTTATATCAGTGTCAGCACTTTTGGTATCACTTCTACCAAGAAGATAGTCAGTCGACACATTGAAGAAATCCGCTATTTTACCCAAATAATATATATCTGGCTTTGTGTTTCCGTCTTTCCATTGTGCAACACTTTGACGCGCAACATTGCAAGCCGCCGCTAATTCTCCCTGCGTTGTCTTTTCTAACAGCATTCTAAGCCTTTTGGGGAATTCACTATAATATCCGTAATCTATTTCCTCTTTTGTTGTCCTGCTTTTCTTTACTTCTGACATAGCGCCATCTCCTTAATGTTATAAAAAATTGCTTTTTAATTTTTCGTGTTTCATTCTCTTGACTTTCATTTTCTCTTGCGGTACAATAGCTATAGGCAATTAAAAATTACTTTTGGAAGATAATGATGCGATTAAAAAAACAATGTAAGGTATTATTAACTACACCCCCATTGTATCAACCATAATTGCCAAAGTCAAGCGAAAACGAAAAGAAAGGCGGTGATATTTATGGATGAAAAAGCATTGGAACAGTTGGCGTTAGAAGAGCGCAGAGAGTATTTTAGAAAATGGCGTGCAAATAACAAAGATAGAGTTAAAAAGCACAATGCCGACTACTGGAAAAAACGCGCCGAGCAACGATTAAAAGCAGAACAGGAGGGGAAATAATGGCATTACCACGGATGCGAACAGTAAAAGAAGCAATGGACACTATCAAAGAAGCAGACCCGCACACAGCCCTATCAGAGCACGCTATCAGACGATTAATTAAAGCGGGGCATATTCCGGTAGTAACAAGCGGGCGGCGGTTTCTGATTAATTTAGATATCCTGCTGGGCTATCTGGAAAATCCGGAAGAAAATCAGCTGTTGCCAAATGAATCTATTGGCACAATCAGAAGAATTGAGATTTAAAAGGAAAGAGGTAACAACAATGTATTATGTAAAAACACGCATTAATGATGAATTAGAGGTAAAGATTGATTTAACAGGCGATAATATATTCACTACGTGCCCAGAGTGTGGAGCAGAATTCCCGATTGATATCATTGAAATGGCGCAAGTTGAACATTTTGATTTTTACAGTACAAATTTTTACTGTGATGAATGCAGTCAAAAACTGCGGGAGGAACGAGATGCTACTTGATTACATACCACACGGAGCGAACAAAGCTATTTCCGCAAAAGAATTAGCTAGAAAAGCGGGATATATAACAGTACGCGATTTACAAAGCGATATCCACGTGCTCCGGGTAAAAGGTGAAGTGATTTGCTCTAAAACAGACTTTCCGGCCGGGTATTATATTCCAGATACTAAAGAGGAATTAGAGCATTTTTGCAAATCGATGAACAGCCGGGCGCACAAGATTAATTTAGCAGTACAAGCAGCCGAAAAGATGTTACAGCATATCGGGGCAGAAGATAATAAAAAAGTAGTACCCGCTTCGGACAAAGCAGATACTACAGAGCAAAAGTATAAAGCCAGACAAGCATAGTACTTTTGTCTCATTATAACACACGATATCTTATTTGGCAATATAATTTTTTTAACATATTGAGGTGATAAACATTTGGCTTCTTTTGAAGAAAACTTAAAACATTTTAAGATTGCAAACCTCATTGATAATAAGCATGCAATTATAAAATGCCCGGCACATAATGACAAAGTGGCGAGCGCTACCGCAACCGAAAGCGACAATGGAAACACATTACTTTATTGCCATGCTGGATGTAGCACAGAAGAAATGTGTAAAAAAGCGGGACTAAAAATGAGTGATTTATTTTTAGATAAGCCCAAGCAAACCGAAAGAAAAGAGCGTAAACCCATAGCACAATACCGATACACCGATATCAACGGTAATCTGCTGAATCAAAAAACACGCTGGATAGATAACAATGGAGATAAATCTTTTTCATGGAGCCATAAAGTAAACGGCAGATGGGTGAAAGGTCATCAAGGCGGCCCCATGCTTTATAATATGCCGGTATTGAAAAACTGCAATGATATTTATGTGGTTGAGGGCGAAAAAGATGTTGATTCATTAAGCGGGCTAGGTTTAGCCGCTGTATGCGGTGCACATGGCGCAGGACATAATAAATGGCTGCCACAGTATACCGATGCATTAAAGGGCAAAAACATTATTGTTTTGCAGGATAATGACGATATCGGGAAAGCGTTTGCCGTGGAAACATGTAATGCTCTATCGAGCAATGCAGCCAGTGTGAAGCTGATTGATTTAACCAAAGAATGGACAGGCTTAAAAAATCACGGAGATATATCGGATGTGTTGGAATCAGAACAGCCGGAAACGGTAATTAATAAGCTGCAACGACTTGTGTCTGAAACAGAACAATTTCAGCCGATAGAACAAAGCGATTTATCCAACGAAGAAATACCGGACTTCTTTGACGGAAAAAGGTTTCTTCATCACATCATGGGCGATTATCTGATTAAAAAGTTTTCAGTATGCAAAATCAATGATACCATACATATTTATAACAACGGTGTTTATGAACGTGGAGAAGATATATTACACGGTCACATGATTAAATTAATGCCGGATATTACTGATGCACGGCGGCGTGAAGTGTATAAATATATTAAAGTGAGTTTAACAACGCCGACAAAGGAAGTGGCTCCCCCGCATTTTATACCATTTGCAACTAAAATATATGATTTAAATACTGATAAATTTTTAGACTATATGCCTGATTATGTGTTTTTGAATCGGTTTCCTTATGATTATAAGCCGGATGCACCGCCGCAAAATATTGTTACCGAAACAATAAGCCAGATTGCAAGCGGGGATCAAGATGTTATTAATTTGCTATATGAAGCAATCGGGAATTGCTTTTATCTTTTAAATTCATATCGTGGCTCTGTCATGCTTTACGGAAAAAGCGGGAACAATGGCAAATCAACGTTGTTAAATATGATAATAAAAGTGTTAGGCTCAAAAAACACCAGTTCGTTATCATTGCAAGATACTGCCGAGCGGTTTCGCCTTGCTGAAATATATGGAAAGGCTGCAAACATTGGTGATGATATTTCAAGCGCGTATCTGCCGGACAGTTCCACCTTTAAAAAACTAGTCACCGGTGAAGTGGTAATGGCAGAGAAAAAAGGACAAGATCCATTCGCGTTTAAGCCATTTGCTAAAATGTTCTTTGCAATGAATGAGTTGCCCGCTTCCAGCGACAAATCAAAAGCATTTTTCAGCAGAATATTATTGATTCCGTTGAATCAAGACTTTTCGAAGCTGAAAACCATGAATGCCGATTTAAAAAACAGAACATGGACACAAGAAGAAATGGAATATTTGACAAAGCTTGCCGTTGATGGATTAAAACGGTTGAGAAAAAACGGAGATTTTACCAAACCGCAAAGCGTTATCGAAGCCGTGGAAGAATATGAGCGGGAAAACGATCCGGTCAAAGGCTTTTTGGAAGAATACAATGACATAGAGGGGCAACCGATTCAGAATGTATACGCAGATTTTCAAGATTGGTGTGATGAATCCGGTTATAAATATTGCGGTCGTTCTAAGTTCACAAGAAGAATATGCGATGTTACCGGATTAAAAAGCGAGCCGAGAAGAACTGACACTGGCACCGCAAGATGTTTTGTAAATTTTTAAATATCGCGCTTACTACACTTACTACACAAACTACACTTATATTTGACTTTATTTATATTATGCAATATATAAGCTGCTTTTCATGTTTTTAAATACTACACTAAAGCGTAGTAATTTTTACAAAAGCGTAGTAAAACAAATCACGTATTTACGCCGTTTGAAAGCAAAAAACTACACAAACTACACTTACTACACTTATATTATATATTATATATATAGGGTACGACAATATAATATAAAAAAGTATGTGGAGTTAAAAAAAGTGTAGTCCGTAGTAAGCGTAGTAATTTGAAGAAGAAAGGACAGTAAAAACATGGCACAGTTAAAAGATATTTTGGCAGTTGAGTATTCAGTAAGTCAAGATTGTTTCCATGTTGAGCCGTTGCTCGATATGATATCAGATAATCAGCAGCTTGCAATAAACGAGCGCAAACACCCGCCGTATTGTTTGATTGACCTTGCACCTGACAAGGAAACGGCAAACGCTATTGTTGATGATTACAGAGAATTACTCACGCAGGACAGACACAGACAATACAAAAGCAAATACATATTTTAACAACGGTATTGATAGTACAACAATAAAATTTGTCAATGGCATAAGCCAAATAAAAAAATAATGGAGATGTAAAAATTATGAAAAACAAAAATAACATTTATACAATTGAAGAACTCGTAAACATGAAAAAGGCATTTGACGAACGGACAGAAAATATCAAGGCGGAAATTACCGCCAATCAAGAAAAAATCAGTAAATTATTAGAGGACATGGATAAAGCCACAGATGCAGGGGATATGCAAAAATACAAAGAACTTTACGCTCAAAGCAATGACTTAGAAGCTGAAATTGCCGCCAATAGTTCTATCCTTGAAAGAGTAATGAAAAATAATTTAAGAGGTTTCTCGGATGACGATGTAAAATCAGCTTGGAATAATTACATAGACAAGTATAATATTGGATATCAAAAAATGATTGGCGAATTAAATAACATGAAAAAACAAATAGCAGATCAATACATGAAGATTGCAAGGGCACAAAGCGAAGCATTGCAAACAAAAGATACAGCCTGTAGATTGCTTTCAACATTTAGCACCGGAAATATTCATGCATCTTTGAACAAACTGACCGGAATTGAACCGGCACCCGAAAGAACATTTAATATTTCGGATTACTATAGTTATGCTGAATCAAAGTTTATTGAGTATTGTTGTGATCTTATGGCAAGTGATATGACTTATGACCGTTGCATGGAAGTATTCGGAAACAAACAGTAATAATTAAAATAGCAAGGGGAGATGATATTTAGTCACTGCTGTTATCACCTCCCCCCCTACCCTCTAAAGGGGCGAAAAATGGAATCACTCCACACCTACAGCCGCCCTCTGTGAATAAAATATTCCCGATATGAATTTTTGAACACTATTAAAATATAGGAGAAAACAGATGAAAATTGAAATCAGAGCAGACGGAAC
>ERZ773235.3547-NODE-3547-length-10797-cov-5.121206_pt1 | contig 10797 bp, 8 predicted proteins | sample MGYA00580522_ERZ773235 | MGnify/ENA primary metagenome ERZ773235 (study PRJEB29015, sample SAMEA2737797) | human gut metagenome | biome: human gut; feature: human-associated habitat; material: faeces | place: China | collected 2012 ...
GAAAACGATCTGCAAAGCAGGATAGACAATATCGAGCGCGATTATCCGGGCTATGACGAATACCGCTACGACCTTGCGTACATCGGGCATAACCCCCATGAATTAGCGTCCTACCTGACCGCCCTGTTGCAGAGCTATACCCCGCAGAGCGCACAGGCAGAGCTTGACCGCGTTTTCAATCTGCAATACAAGCTGACCGTCACGGAAGAAATCGAGGTGCGCTACCGCACGGAACGGCGCACAGGCAGCTACACGGACGCGGAGGGCAACACCCATACCTATACCTACACCGTTGAAGTCCCCTATAACTATTACATTCTCAATGTAACGCTGACGAACAGACCCATATCCTCTTTTGTATCGGAGCTTCTAACGCCGGAGCAGCTTGAAATGTACCGTGTCTATTTGCAAACAAGCGGCAACAAACCCCTCGTTTTTGGCGGCGGCTCTGCGGACACTTCCGCGTCCGAGGATTTAAGCGGCGTACAGTTTGTAAACGGTACGCGCCCCGGCAACACCGCCCTTGTGGATATAGCGAAGTCGCAAGTCGGCAATGTAGGCGGTGCGCCTTACTGGAGCTGGTACGGCTTTGACAGCCGCGTGGCTTGGTGCGCCTGCTTTGTGTCCTGGTGCTACGGACAGGCTGGACTTTCCGAGCCGCGCTTTGCGGGCTGTCAGTCGCAGGGCGTTCCGTGGTTTACCTCTCACGGGCAATGGGGCGCGAGGGGTTATGAGAATATCGCTCCCGGCGACGCCATCTTTTTTGATTGGGATTTAGACGGCAGCGCAGACCATGTAGGTATCGTAATCGGCACAGACGGAAGCCGCGTTTACACCGTGGAGGGTAATTCCGGCGACGCCTGCAAAATCAGAAGCTATCCTCTTGATTACGCCTGTATCAAGGGCTATGGGCTGATGAATTGGAATTAAAATTTGAAAGGAGTTTTGACAGTATGACAAACAGCAAAATTGACCGCATTGAAAAGGAAATGCAGAAAACGCGGGAGAAGATCAGCGAGTATCAGAACAGGCTGAAAGAGCTTGCGGAGCAGAAAACCGAAGCGGAAAACCTGCAAATCATCGCTCTTGTGCGCTCCATGCGCCTAACCCCCGCAGAGCTTACCGCCCTGCTTTCCGGCGAACCGATCCCCGGCATTGCCGCCGCAGGTACAGACTACATGGAACAGGAGGAAATCGAAGATGAAGAATAAAGGCTTTTTCAAAACAGCCGCCGCCCTGCTTGCCGCCCTTGTCCTCTTGGGCGGCTTTTCCGTTCCCGCCTATGCGGGCGGCGGTGAGGACATTCCCACCAACGACAGCGGCGTGATCGTAGAAACCGAGCCGCAGCCCCTTACGCCGGACGGTAATCTGTCGCTGATCGACGACATTGAGGGAGAAGCCGCCGAGGACAAGCAGTTTATCATTGTGCAGAGCAAAAACGGCAACTACTTTTACATCATCGTTGACCGCGCCGCCGAGGGCGAAAACACCGTACATTTTCTCAATCAGGTGGACGAAGCCGACCTGATGGCGCTCATGGAGGGCGACAGCGGCAAGGCGCAGGCTCCCGCCGTTTGCACCTGTAAGGACAACTGCAAGGCGGGCGCAGTCAATACCGCTTGCCCGGTATGCTCTGTCAATATGACCGAATGTGCAGGCAAGGAAGCCGTGCCGGAGCCGGACGATGCGCCGCCGGAGAAAGAAAAAAGCAAAGCGGGCGGGCTTGTGATCTTCCTTGTTGTTACCCTGCTTGCCGGTGGCGGCGCGTTCTACTACTTTAAGATTATGAAGCCGAAGCAGGGTATCAAGGGCGACACCGACCTTGACGATTTCGATTTTGACGATTACGGCGAGGATGAGCCGGAAGCAGGCAGCGAGGAACAGGAGGACGAGGAATGAGGTTAGTCATTGCAGAGAAGCCGAGTGTGGCGGCGGCTACCTCATTTCATGGTGCGTGGGGCATTTGGTGGAGCTTGCGGAAGCCGCCGCCTATGGGGAGCAGTACAAAAAGTGGAGCTATGACAGCCTGCCGATCCTACCGCAGCCGTGGCAATATACCGTATTCAAAGACAGGCAAAAGCAGTTCAAAATCCTAAAAGACCTCATGTGCCGCAGCGATATTTCCGAGGTTGTCAACGCCTGCGACGCAGGGCGCGAGGGCGAGCTGATTTTTCGCCTTGTCTACCATGCGGCGGGGTGCGATAAGCCCTTTTCCCGCCTTTGGATTTCCTCTATGGAGAAAAGCGCAATCAAAAAGGGCTTTGCGGAGCTGAAACCCGGCGAAGCGTATGACGCGCTCTATGCGTCGGCTCTGTGCCGCGCAAAAGCGGACTGGATCATCGGCATCAACGCCACCCGCCTTTTCTCCGTCCTTCACGGCAAAACCCTAAACGTGGGGCGCGTTCAGACGCCGACCTTAAAAATGCTTGCAGACCGGGACGCGGCGATCACCTCTTTCAAGAAAGAAACCTACCATATCGTCCGTCTTGATGTGGGCGGCGCGGAAGCGGCAAGCGCAAGGATCTCCGACGCCGCAGATGCGGAAGCCCTCAAAACGGCTTGCGAAGCGTCGCAGGCCGTGTGCGTTTCGGTGAAGCGCGAGAGGAAAACCGAGCAGCCGCCCCGCCTGTTTGACCTTACAGGCTTGCAGCGGGAAGCCAACCGCATTTACGGTTACACCGCAAAGCAGACCCTTGACCTTGCACAAGCCCTTTACGAAAAGCGGCTGCTTACCTACCCGCGAACGGACAGCAATTATCTGACCGACGACATGGGCGATACGGCGGTGCATATCGCCGCGCTGCTTGTCGGCAAGCTGCCCTTTATGAAAGGCGCAGACTTCACGCCCGATGTTTCCCGGACGCTTGACAGCAAAAAGGTGTCCGACCACCACGCCATTATTCCGACAATGGAGCTTGCGAAAGCAGACCTTGCCGCGCTGCCGGAAAGCGAAAGAAATATCCTCACCCTTGCCGGGGCGCGTCTGCTGTTCGCCGCCGCCGAGCCGCACATTTTTGATGCGGTAACGGCGGTGTTTTCCTGTGCCGATACCGAGTTTACGGCAAAGGGAAAGACGGTTCTTTGCGACGGGTGGAAAGAGCTTGAACGACGCTACCGGGCGACGCTGAAAGGAAAGCCCGACGCCGAGGGCGACGAGGAAAACGAGCTTATTTTAGATGCGCCGACCTTTGCCGAGGGACAGAGCTTTGACAGTCCAGCCGCAAGAGTTACGGCGCACGACACGCAGCCCCCGAAGCCGCACACGGAAGCAAGCCTGCTTTCGGCTATGGAACGCGCCGGAAGCGCGGACACCGACCCGGACGCAGAACGTAAGGGGCTTGGCACTCCCGCTACCCGCGCCGCTGTGATTGAAAAGCTGGTCAAATCCGGCTTTGTGCAGCGCAAGGGAAAACAGCTTATCCCAACCCAAAAGGGCAACAACCTTGTTTGCGTTCTGCCCGATACGCTGACCTCTCCGCAGCTTACCGCCGAATGGGAAAACGCTCTGACGCAGATTGCAAGGGGCGCAGCCGAGCCGGAGGACTTTATGCGGGACATTGAAGAAATGGCGCGGGAGCTGGTGAAAGCCTATCCGTTTCTTTCCGAAAATCAGAAAGACCTGTTCAAAGAGGAAAAGGCGGTGATCGGCAAATGCCCCCGCTGCGGCGGGAACGTCTGCGAGGGCAGGAAAAACTACTACTGCGAAAAGAAGGGCTGCGCCTTTGTCATGTGGAAAAACGACCGCTTTTTCGAGGAACGCAAAACCGCCTTTACCCCGAAAATCGCCGCTGCGCTGCTTGCGGGCGGCAGGGCAAAGGTCAAAAAGCTGTATTCCCCGAAAACGGGTAAAACCTATGACGGAAGCATTGTATTAGCCGATACGGGCGGGAAATACGTCAACTACCGTATCGAGCTTGCGAGGGACAAAGAACTTACGCAGCAAGCATAGGAAAGGGGTACCCTTTCCGTAAAATCCCCGTTCTGACGCTACGCGCAGAATGGGGATTTTGCTTGTTGGGAAGTGTCCCAAACCCTCTGTAACGATGAAAGGAGGCGTAAGCCATGCAGAACAAGCCGAAAGCAGAGCTGACCGCCGCCCTGATGCTTCTTGATACCCGCAGTATGTCATTTGATATGCGGGAAATCGACAACCGCCGCTTTATGTTCTCCCCGCAGGCGGGGGAGCTGATTTTAGGCAGACAGTATAGGGGCGGGCAGCTATACAAAAGCCATGCCGAGGAACACTTTGACAGCGGGGCGAAAGCCCCTTTCGACAGCTTTATCCGGGGCTGGATCGGCACAGGCAGGGACTACCCGGACGGGGTTATCCACTTCGCCCCGAATATTGGCACAGACAATATCACCGCCTTTGACAATGCGTTTTCCACCCTGCAAATGTTCAGCGAAAACGGCGCGGCGGGAGATACCGTCGTGCGCGGCTTTGGGCGCAAGTGGGAGCAGCCGTTAAAAGACATCATCACACCAACAAAAGAAAGGAGCAAAACCGTGAGCGAACAGGAAAAGAACTATTCCAGCTATGATTTTGACAGGCTGGAAGTAGCAAAAAAGCTGGTAATTGAGCGAAGCATCTATTTTGAAAGTGAGAAAGCGGATATTTCCGCGCTGACCGGGCTTTCTCTTGCGGAGCTGACACGGCTGCGGCAGGAGAGCGCGGCAGCGGAGCAGGCTGTATTTGACAGGCTGAAAACGGAGGCAGCCGCATGGGAGCAGCAGGCAGGCAACACCCGCTTTCTTGAAAAAGCCATCGAGTATGTGCAGACGCCGCCCGTCAAGCACACATCCAACAAATGGGAGAAAACAGATTATGAATGGCAGCTCCGCAGTAACGCAGTCTATCAGATGCGCTATCACGTTTATGAAAACACCCGCTATGACAGACAGGCGCAAAAATCCGTGCCGTATTCATGGAGCCTGACATGGAGTGTCTACACCAACGGACCGAACCATGGACAAAACGTAAAAATCGCCGGACAGGAGCGCAAGACCTTTTCAGACAAGGCGGCAATGGAAAAATACCTTGCCGGACGCATCAAGGCATACGACCGCCTGTTTACCGAGACTATGCCGCCCGTTCCGAAAGAATACGCGGAGCCGTTCAAGGTGAATGGGCTGCTGCTTCCGGGTTATGCCATTGAGGGCGAGCCGCCGCAGCACACCGCGCCCCAGCAGGCAGCGCAGCCGACACGCCTTGACCCGGAAAAGGTGGAAATGGACGCTATCGGCACAAGGCAAGCGGCGACGCTTACCACAGAGCCGCCGCAGCCGCAGCCCGTTATCCCTATCAACTTTACCGCAGAGAAGCCAGCCGAAAAGCTCAAGGAGATTACCGCCCGTTTGGAGCAAGGCATTACGGAGCTGTTCGACAGCGAACGCTACAAAGAGTATTTGCGCGTTATGTCGAAGTTTCATAATTACAGCTTCAATAACACGCTGCTTATCGCTATGCAGAAGCCCGATGCTTCCCTTATCGCGGGCTTTACCGCTTGGAAAAACCAGTTTCAGCGCAACGTCAAAAAAGGCGAAAAAGGCATTAAGATTATCGCCCCGTCGCCGTTCAAAATCAAGCAGGAAACGGAGAAAATCGACCCGCAGACCCAAAAGCCCGTGATCGGCAGGGACGGAAAGCCCGTCACCGAGGAAAAGGAGATCACTATACCCGCCTACAAGGTGGTGTCCGTCTTTGACGTGTCCCAAACCGAGGGAAAGGAATTGCCGGATATTGCCGTGGACGCGCTGACGGGCGATGTGGAGCAGTACAGTGATTTTTTCGCAGCCCTTGAAAAGACCTCTCCCGTCCCCATCGGCTTTGAGAAAATCGAGGGCGGCGCACACGGCTATTATCACTTGGAGGACAAGCGCATTGCGCTTGACGAGGGTATGAGCGAGCTGCAAACGCTCAAAACCGCCATTCACGAAATCGCCCACGCAAAGCTGCACGATATTGACCTGAACGCTCCCAAAGACGAGCAGCAGCCCCGCGTAGACCGCCGCACCCGCGAGGTGGAAGCGGAAAGCGTCGCCTACACCGTTTGCCAGCATTACGGGCTTGATACATCGGACTACTCTTTCGGCTATGTTGCCGGGTGGAGCAGCGGGCGGGAGCTTGCGGAGCTGAAAAGCTCCCTTGAAACGATCCGCTCTGCCGCCGCAGACATCATCAACAGCATTGACGGACATATCGCAGAGCTGCAAAAGCAGCACGAAGCCGAGAAAGCCGCGCCCGATCTTGCCGCCGCGCAGGAGCAGCAGACCGAAAAACCCCTTACGGACTTGCAGAAAAAAGCCGCCGCAATCGCAGAGAAATACGAGGCGCTTTCCACGCAGGAAAAAATCGGAGTGATTGCGCAGGCGTTCGGCGGTACTGCGGGCAGGATTGAAACGTCGCCCTGCACGGGAAAATGGCGCGGCACAAGCGATATATCCATCCGCTTTGATAACGGCGCGTCCCTGTTTATCGGCAACCGCCTTACGCCGAAAGCCAAGACCGCAGCGGTACAGCGGGAGCTTGTCAACGCTACCCTGCTGCGGTACAACCCGGAGATCGTCAGCGCGGCAAAGGAAGCCGCTCTCGCTTCCCTCATGGAGCGCGAAGCAAAGGACAATGCCATTGCCGCGCAGAAGGGCTTGAATCCCTACACCCTGCTCAACGTCGAGTTCAACGACGGTGCGGACGGTCAAAGCAGCGGATATATGGGCTGGTACTATGTGACACTGGCGGTAGACGGAAATATCTGTTCCCATATCGAAACCGGGCTGAATTACGACATCGCGGATGGCAAGGTGAGTGCAGAACCCACGCGGGAGAAATATTTTGCGGCAGGCGCGTTGAAGGATAGTGAGGTGGACTATGTTTTCAACAACGTCGGCTTTTCCTCTGCTTCCGGGCTGTATGCGCTACCCGTCAGCGATGCCGTTTTGCAACGTGCCGAAAAGACGCTTGCGGAGCGCACAAAGGCGCAGGAGCCGGACAGGGACAGCTTTTCCATTTACCAGCTCAAACGCGGCGACGAAACGCGGGATTTGCGCTTTGAGCCTTACGACCGTCTGACCGCAACGGGACACGCGGTTGATCCGGCGAACTATGACCTGATCTATTCCGCGCCCCTTGCACCGGGTACGAGCCTTGAAGCTATTTTTACCCGCTTTAATCTCGACCACCCGAAAGACTTTAAGGGACACAGCCTTTCCGTTTCCGATGTGGTGGTGCTGCATCAGAACGGGCAGGACACGGCGCATTACGTTGACAGCATCGGCTATCGACAGACGCCGGAGTTTTTGCAGCCGCAGAATTATCTAAAGCACGTTGAGGATATTGTAGAGCAGAACGACAACAATTTTGACGGTATCATCAACAACACGCCGCAGACGCCCACCGTCGGGGAATTGGAGCAGAAAGCAAAGGCGGGTGAGCCAATTTCCCTGATTGACCTTGCGAACGCCATCCATGCCGATAAGGAGCGCGGCAAAGAGGAAAAGCCCTCGATCCGGGCGCAGCTTCGGGCGGCAAAGGAGCAGACCGCCCAGAGAAAGGCGCAAAGGAGCAAAACGCAGGATTTGGAAAGGATCTGATCGTATGCAGAAGTTTGAAAACGTGGATATACTGGCTTGCCTTGATGCGGTGATGAAACAAAACACCGGCTTTTACCAAAGCGATTTTGAAATTGATAAGGAGATCATTCACAAAGCTGCTGCAAGCCCCGACCGTGAGGACAGGACGCTTTTGTGGCTTTCCCGTCCGTCCGGGACGCATTGCTTCCGGGAGCGCGACGTTTTTCTCAAAGACACCCGCCCATACAACACATGGAAGTTCCACGGGGAGCAGACACGCGACCGTATTCTTGCCTATGCCGTGGAGCTGACGGGCAGGGAGCGCGGCAAAATCCGGGGAAACCTCTATGAGCTGGACTATGCCGCCCATTTCCGGCACGTTCGGGAGCAGGCGCTTCCCGCAGACACCGTAACGCTTTTCTATGAGCGCGGCGAGCGCAGCCAGCCGACAAATAGATACCTTGGCGGTTCACCCGATCCGCAGTATGGCGCGTTTCTTCGCTTTGAGGTGCAGCCAAACGCCCCCGAAGCCTTGCGCGATCTTCTGCAAGAGGAACGGCGCAGCCGTGAGCAGCTTTCGCCGGGGGACTTCAAGGCGCATATCGCCGCCCTGCGCGACGGGCTGATTGAAGCCGAAGCGCGGCGCATCGTTGCCGAAATGAAACGTCAGTACAGCCCCAACAGCCCGAACAAAACCCACTACATGACAGAGCTTGCCCCGGCGTTTATGATGCTTGCATCGAGCCGGGACATTGACCGCCTTTTCTCGCTGCTTCCCTACAAGACGCTGACCTTTTCCAAAATCGAGGGCAGGCACGGCATCTATGCGCTGATCGACAAGAACGAAAACCGCGACCGGGATATTCGCAAGCCCCGCCCCTCTATCCGGGCGCAGCTTGCCGCCGACAAGAAGAAAGCCGCTCCGAAGCGGGCGGCGAAAACAAAACATCACGAAATGGAGGTATGAGCATGAACCGATTTACCGTTGAGGAAACAAATCTTATCAGCATCTACATCGCCGATACGCGCAGGGAGCTTATCGGGGAAATGACGGGTGCGCTGCCCTATATGGACGGCGAAATGCGCGAGCTTGCCTTGCGTACCCTTGCAAAGCTCCGCGCCATGAGCGACGCCGACTTTGCCGCTCTCGCCGTATCTGCCGCCGACGAAGTATGAGCGGGCTGAAACGGCTGACGCCGCAGCAGAGCCGCAAAGCGAACGCCCTTATCAAGAAAACCTGCTGCAACTGTATGGGCGGGAACTGCATTTTGCTGGACGATGGGGACGAGTGCGTTTGTCCGCAGCTCATTTCCTATTCGCTTCTTTGCAGATGGTTTCAAAACGCCGTACTTCCCGCCGACAAGCTGCTTTACGCGGAGCTTTACCAAGCCGAGGACAGGCGGCGATGCGCCGAGTGCGGCGCGGCGTTTGCGTCCACCTCAAACAGCGTCAAATACTGCCCGGACTGCCGCAAGCGGATCACCCGCAGGCAAGCCGCCGAGCGGATGCGGAAACGACGCGCCCGCGTTACGCAGTAGGCGCAAAAAAGCCCTTACGCCATGCCGCTTTTCAGACGCGATTTGAGCATGACAGGGGAATTATACCTAAACCCGCAAAAACAGTGTTCTACTGCGTAACAGACCCTTAAAGCAGCACCCACGAAAAGACGGGGCGCGGTGGCCATCATCGGCTGCCGCGCCCCGTTCTCTTTTTTTGCTTATTCCTCGCCGATTTCTGCTACGCCGACCCTGCCGACGTTTAGAAGCCGATATATCGTCAGTGGGATATACCATGCTGCGACCGCAAGCCGCCATATCAGAATGACGCCGCCAATCAAGCCGCCCACAATGAAGTTGAGCGCAACGACGCCCACCGTGCCGGAAAGGTCGAAGCCACGGGGGATAAGCCACACGAACATACGGCGTATGCCAAAGGGGATGCCGCAGCACAGCCACACATAAAAGTAGTTCGTTACCCCGTCCTTTGTGAATACCAGTGCAGCCCAATAAAACAGCACCCCGGCAATCAGAACGGTCAAAACCGTTTTCTTAAAAAAGTCTTTCCAAATCTCGCCCCGCGTCATAACCTCACCTCTGTTTCGTAAAAATTTGGATAGCGTTCAGCAGTCCTACATTGGGATAGTTTCATCATACCATGCTTTTTCGGGGATTTCCACACAATCCGCATTTATCCGCGCACATTTTCCTTACCCCGCTCCGGCTCACTTTCGCGCCGCAAAATACTGTCGATGTTCCGCTTGATAACGTCGTACTCCTTGACCTGCTTTTTCAGCCTGCCATAGTCGGCGTAGAGCGTTTCTTTCTGTTCTTGGAGCTTTGCATATTCCGCTTGCAGCGCGGCGACGTTGGGGAGCTTGCCGCCGACCAACGCGGGCTTGACCGCTTTTGCGGCGGCTTCAAACAATATGATACTGCTCTCATGGGCGGCGCGGTATGCCGCCTTGTCCTTTGCTCTGCGGTATGCGTCATACACGGGCTTTGTCTTTTGATACGTCGAAACATTCTTGATTAAGACCGCCATATCCGCAAGCCGCCGTTCAACGCCCTTTAATGCGTCTACCGCCTGTTCGCTTGCCGCGTTCACCTCCGCGATTTTTGCGGAAAGCTCTGCATAGCTGCCAATCCTGTTTTCCGTGAGGAAGTTCAGCGTCCTTGCCGCCTGTTTGAGATTGTGGATTTTCGCCCAATGCTCATAACCCCGGCTTTCCTGTGCCTTGATGCTGTTCTGAATGTCGATAACAAGGGAGATACCGCCGCGCTCCTGCTTCGGGGCTTTGGCGGCGCGGGTACGCTTGCCCTTGATACGTTCGGTTATAGCTTCCTCTGTATAATCCGCGCCGAGAGTTTTTAGACGGGTAAAGCGTTCTTGCCCTGGTGCGCGGCACGATATGTATTTTCCGGGCTTTATCTCATAGCCCGCAGCTTGCAGCAGCCGCAGAAAATCGGCAAAGTCTGACGCTTGCGGGATAAGCGCGTTAACGGCAATTTTCAGCTTGCCTTTCCAGCTTGTACCCGTCTTTTCCGCTTGGTACTCCGCATAGCTCTTTCCCTTGCTGCCCCTGCCGGGGACAACGACGGACAAGCCGTTTTCCCGGCACAGCCTGTCGCTGATGTTCCGTATGCCGTAATAGCTCCGCTTGTTGGAATTGTACTTGCGGTGGTCGATGAAATTGACTGCACAGAAAATAATGTGATTATGGACATGTCC
>ERZ773235.3549-NODE-3549-length-10791-cov-15.773379_pt1 | contig 10791 bp, 12 predicted proteins | sample MGYA00580522_ERZ773235 | MGnify/ENA primary metagenome ERZ773235 (study PRJEB29015, sample SAMEA2737797) | human gut metagenome | biome: human gut; feature: human-associated habitat; material: faeces | place: China | collected 2012 ...
TCAGGATACCCATGATCTCATCGTACACGCCGTTGCGCTTGATCGAGCCGCCGCCATAGGCCAGCATGACGGTTTCGCCAAAGTTTGCGAGCAGGCCGCCGAGGTACTCCTTCACGCCGCCTTTGCCGAAATATACCTTGGTCTTGTTTTCAAAAATAAAGTTATTCATCATAACGTATCCTCTCTGACCGTTTTTCTTGCGGTATTCGCCGCTGTGTGCTATCATTGCCGATGGCAGCTTCCGGTTGATACTGCCGATTATAAATACCGGTTGTAACAACCGGTCAAGAGGTTTTTGAGGAAAAAACACAATTTTTACGCAGCAGAGAGGGAGTACCATGCGCTACACCATGATGCAGGTCTGCAAGGAAACGGGTATGACCTATCAGGCCTTAAAATTTTACTGCAACGAGGGGCTTGTCCCCAATGTCAAGCGCGACAAAAACAACCGCCGCGTGTTTGACGAGCGGGACGTCGCGTGGATCAGCAGCCTGACGCGCCTGAAAAAATGCGGCATGGGCATTCAGGAGATGAAGGACTACCTCGCCCTCTGCCTGCAAGGCGAGCGCACCATCCCGCAGCGCAAGATCCTGCCGGCGCAGAAGCAGGAGGCACTGCGCGCAGGCATTCGGGAATTGCAGGACAGCGTCGCCTACATCGACTGGAAGCAGAATTTTTACGACGAAGTGCTCTCCGGCAAGCGGCCGTATGAGAGCAATCTTATTCGGGTGGAAAAATAGGCGCAAGGCTGGCGTCAGCATAAAAAGCAGGAGGCGTACCGCTCGGTATCGCCTCCTGCTTGCATTCCTGCCGTATTTCATCCCAGCGCCACGTCGAGCACCATCATCAGGCTGAAGCCCACGGCGAAGAACACCGTTCCGATGTTGGAGTGCGCGCCCTGCGACATTTCGGGGATCAGCTCTTCGACGACGACATAGAGCATCGCGCCCGCGGCAAAGCTCAGAAGATACGGCAGCGCCGGAACGATGAGCGACGCGGCGAGTATCGTCAGCACCGCGCCGATGGGCTCGACAATGCCCGAGAGCACGCCGCCCCAGAAAGCTCTTGCTTTGCCCATGCCCTCGGCGCGCAGCGGGAGCGAAATGATCGCCCCCTCGGGAAAATTCTGGATCGCGATGCCGAGTGAGAGCGCCAGCGCGCCCGCCGCCGTGATCTGTGCGCTGCCGGAGAGATAGCCCGCATACACCACGCCGACGGCCATGCCCTCGGGGATGTTGTGCAGTGTGACGGCCAGCACCATCATCGTCGTGCGCTGAAGTTGGCTCTTCGGCCCCTCGACCTGCCCACTCTTGGCGTGCAGGTGCGGGACGACGTGGTCGAGCAGCAGCAAAAAGAGAATGCCGACCCAAAAGCCGAGAAACGCCGGCAGAAACGAGAGTTTCCCCATCGCCGACGACTGCTCGATGGCGGGGATCAGCAGGCTCCAGACCGAGGCCGCGACCATCACGCCCGCGGCAAAGCCCGTCAGCGAGCGCTGCACAGCGTCGCTGAGCGACTTTTTCATGAAGAACACGCACGCCGCGCCGAGCGACGTGCCGAGAAATGGGATCAAAATGCCGTAAAATGCTTCCATATCGTTCACTGTCTTTTCTGTGTGAAATATCAATTCTGTTAAATACATCTAACTTTTGAACATAGTATACCAGCGAAAGCCGCGGGATGCAAGTGCCGCGGGACACGGAATGGGAACAGTCTGTCGCAGCGGACGGGGCGAGAAAGCGTATGTAGCAAAGAAAATATCGCAAAAATTTGAAAACCGCTCTTGCAATGCGAAAATCGCTGTGCTACAATACGCAAGGTCGATCACCTTCCCGAAGGCAAGCGGGAAAGCAGGATATATTGGAAAGCTGCCCTGCGGCGGCTTTTCAAAAGACTGCGAGTTAGAGAAAACTAACCGCCTGCGCCGCGCCGGTGGGAACATCATATCAATAGGAACAGTGCCGCCTGATTTCAGGCGGCACTGCTTTTTGCGTTTTCATGAAAAACAAAATGTTCAAACTTTCCTTTAGCTTTTTTAGGTTGGCGGGCAATCATGACCTCGTTTCAAGGGGAAAGCGAAAAACGACAGCCCCGTGGAAGCATTTGGGATACACAATGACGAAGGAGGCCATTTTTGATGAAAAGCAAAAAGATTCGTTCTCTTTTCTGTGCGGCGGCGCTGACACTGTCGCTCGCCGCGTGCGGCAGCAAAACATCGGACTACTCCGGCCAGACGATCACCGGCGAGATCACCGATATTGACGGCACTGCCGTGACGATGCAGCTCGGCGAGCTGAGTGCGGGCGGTATGCCGTCCCATGACGTGTCTGACAGTTCCGATTCCGGCCAGACGCCGCCCGACAAGCTGGACGGCGAAACGCAGAGCGGCAACAGCAGCAGTGAGGATCATGCATCGTCCGACAGCAGTCAGCCGCCCGCAAAGCCCGACAGCCAGAGCGGCAGCACCGACAGCCAGCCTCCAGAGAAACCTGATGGCGAGGCCCCGAGCGGCAGCGCTCCGGCGGCATGGGCGGCAGCAGCTTTACCGCGGGCGAGGAGAGTGTGACGCTCGACTTCGCGAATGCGGAAATTACAAAAAATGACGAGAGCATCGAGCTCAGCGACCTCGCCGAGGGCGATATCCTGACCGTTGAGGTCGGCAGCAGCAACACCGCGGCGAGCGCCACGGTCGAGTCCGTGGGCGGCGGCCAGAGCTTTGGCGGCAGCGGCGAGGTGACGCAGGGCGCCGCCGCCACGACCATCAGCGAGGACGGCACCTACAGCGGCGAAAGCTACACCTCGACCGGCGACGACGAAAACGCCCTGCGCGTGGACGGCGCGGCCGTCACGCTCGACGGCGTCAGCGTCGACAAGAGCGCGGGCGCGGCCTCGAACACCGAGGACGGCGACTTTTACGGCATGAACGCAGCGCTTCTCGCGATGAACGGCGCGACGGTGACCATCAAGAATGCAACTGTCACGTCCTCTGCGCAAAATGGCAACGGCGTGTTCAGTTACGGCAGCGGCACGACCGTGAATATCTCCGATTCCACCATCACCACCACGGCGGATAACTCCGGCGGCATCCAGACCACCGGCGGCGGCACGACGAGCGCGAGCAACTTAGTTGTCGAGACCTCCGGCAACTCGTCCGCGGCCATCCGCTCCGACCGCGGCGGCGGTACGGTCAACGTGAGCGGCGGCGCGTACACCTCGAACGGCTACAACTCCCCCGCGGTCTACTCCACGGCGGACATCACCGTGAAGAATGCGAACCTGACGGCGAACAACTCCGAAGCCCTTGTCATCGAGGGTAAGAACTCCATCACGCTCGAAGACTGCTATGTCACCGGCAACATGAGCGACACCAAGGGTACGAGCTCTTCGGAAAACGTCCACAACGTGATGATCTATCAGTCCATGAGCGGCGACGCGGACGTCGGCACGTCCGTCTTCTCGATGACCGGCGGCAGCCTCGTTGGCAGCAGCGGTGACATGTTCTACATCACGAACACCCACTGCCTGCTGACGCTCTCTGGCGTGAATATCGTCAACAATGATGCGGACGGCGCGCTGCTGCGAGTGGTCGGCAACTCCGCCAGCCGCGGCTGGGGCACCGCCGGCAGCAACGGTGCGCAGGTCGAATTCGCCGCAGACGGTCAGACGCTTGCAGGCGACATCATCGTCGATACCATCCCGACGCTCACGATGACGATGAAAAACGGCAGCACCTTCACCGGCACCATCAACTTCAACGGCTATATCATCACGCTGGCAGACGGCACGGTGCTGAAGTGAGCCCGCTTTACCCCTGCTGCTGTATATACTCCTCAATGGTGCGCAGGAAGACCTCTCCGTAGCGGGAGGCCTTCCGCTCGCCGACACCCGAGACCTCAAGAAGCTCTGAGAGCGAGCGCGGCGCTTTCTCCGCCATGTCGGCGAGCGTCGCGTTCGAAAAGATGACGTAGGCGGGAACGCTCTCGCGCTTGGCAAGCTCCGCGCGCTGGGCGCGCAGCGCCTCGTAAAGGCTGTTTTCCTCGAATTCGTCCGAAAACGCGCCGCGCGGGCGCTTTTTCTCTGTCTTCGGTTCCACCCGCTTCTGCATCAGCACGCATTCGCCGTCAAAGAGCACGGCGGATGCTTTTTTTGTGGGCCGGAGCGTCGAATAGTGCTGGTCGACCTCGAGATATCCCGCGGATTCGAGGTATTCGATGTACCGCTCGATGACGCTTGGCGACGTTTTGTCCATGAGACCATAGGTCGACAGGCTCGCAAGGCCGAGCGACAAAAGCCGCTGGTCGCGGCTCCCGCGCAGGACCTGAATGACGAGCGTTTTGCCGACGTAGTAGCCCAGCCGCTCGCGGATGCGCATGACGCACGATAAGATCATCTGCGCCGAGAGCGTGATGTCCTCGGTCTGGTAGGTCGCTTTACAGTTGGAGCAGTTTCCGCAGTTTGTGGGGTGTATCTGGCCGAAGTAGTCAAGCAGCCGCCCGCGCAGACAGTCGACGGATTTGCAGTACCCCGTCATCGCCTGCAGGCGCTCATAGTCGCGCTTGCGCACGAGTGCGGCATCCTCCTCCGAGAGCTGGTCGGTCCCGCCGTTTTCGATGAGAAAGCGCGCGGTCTCCACATCAGCGGGCGCGAAGAGCAGGACGCAGTCGGCGTTCTCGCCGTCGCGTCCGGCGCGGCCCGCCTCCTGATAGTAGGCCTCGAGGCTTTTCGGCATGTTGTAATGGATGACAAAGCTGACGTTTGACTTGTCGATGCCCATGCCGAAGGCGTTCGTCGCGACCATGACGGTCTTGCGGTCAAACTGAAAATCGTCCTGATTCTGCTGCCGCTCCTCATCTGTGAGGCCCGCGTGATAGCGCGTGGCGGCGATGCCGCGGTCACACAGGCTGTCGCACACGCGCTCGACCGCCGCGCGCGTTGCACAGTAGACGATGCCGCTCCTGCCCCGCCGCTCGTCAATGAGTGCGGCGAGGGCGGAAAACTTGTTTTTCGGGCGGCGCACGTCGAAATAGAGGTTCGGACGGTCGAAGCCCGTCACGATGCGGTACGGGCTTTGCAGCTGCAAGAGCCGCAGAATGTCGGACTGCACCTGCTTTGTCGCCGTCGCGGTGTAGGCCGCGACAATGGGTCTGCGCGGCAGGGCATTGATGAAATCGACAATGCCGAGGTAACTCGGGCGGAAGTCCTGTCCCCACTGCGAAATGCAGTGTGCCTCGTCCACAGCGAGAAACGACACGTCCATCTCCTGCATCAGCGATAAAAAGCTGTTCGTTTCCAACCGCTCGGGCGCGACGTAGATGAGCTTGTAGGCACCCTTGCGCGTGCGGGCGTAGACCGTGCGGATCTGCTCACCTGTCAGTGAGCTGTTGATGTACGCCGCGGGAACGCCCGCGCTCTTGAGCGCTGCGACCTGATCCTTCATCAGCGAGATGAGCGGCGAGACGACGAGCGTGATGCCCGGCAGGAGCAGCGCGGGGAGCTGATAGCAGAGCGACTTGCCCCCGCCCGTCGGCATGACGCACAGCGCATCGCGCCCAGAGAGAATGGAGTCGATGAGTTCCTCCTGCCCCGCGCGAAACGCGCTGTGGCCGTAATATTGCTTTAAGATGCTGTACTTGTCCATGAAAAAGTGTTCCGTTTCCTGTTTTTCTATGATGTTACCCCATCGGGAAGAAATTGTCCACGGAAAATTCAGAAAAAAGCGATGAGCAAAACAGGCAGAAGGAGCAGCCCACAAACAAGGCAAATGGGAATCAAAAGAGCTTGGGGCGTCTCAAGGGCGCAAAAACCGTTTCAATGTGCTCGGCGACTGGTTCTTCGTCTTCCCATGCGATATGGGCGTTTACGGCGCGGGTCTTGCCACGGCGCTGGGCTCGGCGGTGTCGTTCCTCGTGATGCTGACGCACTTTGCGAGCAGGAAGAACACGCTGCGCCTCGTGAAACCAAAGAGGCTTGCGCGCAAGCTGTGGAAGATCGCCGTCACGGGCTTTTCGAGCTTCTTTATCGACATGGCGATGGGTATTCTGACTGAGCTCTTCAACCGCCAGATCATGCAATACCTCGGCTCGGACGCGCTCGCGATCTACGGCCCCATCATCAACGTCAGCACATTCGTCCAGTGCTGCGCGTACAGCGTCGGACAGGCATCCCAGCCCATCATTTCGACGAATTTCGGCGCGGGGAAAGAGGCTCGCATCCGCGAGACGCTGCGATATGCGCTGTGGACGGTCGTATGTTTCGGCGTTTTCTGGACGGCGCCGAGCGTGGCGTGCCCGAATCTCTACATCCGCATTTTTATGAGCCCGACGGAGACGATCTTGGCGATGGCCCCGGCCATCATCCGCGCGTATGCGATCTCATTCCTGCTGCTGCCGTTCAACATCTTCTCGACGTATTATTTCCAGGCCATCTTACAGCCGAAGGCGGCGTTTATCGTGTCGGTCGCGCGCGGACTCGTCATCAGCGGTGCACTGATCCTGATGCTGCCGCTTCTTGCGGGCGCGGATTCGCTCTGGTTCGCCATGCCCATCACGGAGCTTGTCACCGCCGTTTACGCTGCGGCGTGCATCCGCAGATACACCGCGCGGCTCGACGCAAAAGCCGCTTGACGAAGCGCGGCCACCGCCGTATAATCATGTCGGATTTTAACGAACAGGAGCCAAAATGTAACCATGCAGCTTGATCGACCGCACGGGCAGATGTCCGATTCGTTCCTGATGTCCGCGTTTATCATTTTATCCGGCGGATTGCAGGACGCCTATACCTATTGCTGCCGCGACAAGGTGTTTGCCAACGCGCAGACGGGCAACATCGTGCTGATGAGCACACACCTTTTTGCAGGCGACTGGGCAGATGTTTTCCGCTATTTTGTGCCGGTGATCTCGTTTATGGCGGGCATTTTTGTGGCGGAATGCGTCCACCGCCGCTATAAGTGCATGGAAAAGGTGCACTGGCGCCAGCTCATCATTCTGGCCGAGATCGTGCTGCTGTTTTTTGTCGGCTTCCTGCCGCAGGAGGTCAACACCTTTGCAAACGCGCTCGTCTCGTTCGTCTGCGCGATGCAGGTGCAAACCTTCCGCAAGGTGCGCGGCCACGCCTACGCGAGCACCATGTGCATCGGCAACATGCGCAGCGGCACCGAGGCGCTGTGCGCCTACTTCCACACGCACGACCGCGAGGTGCTGAAAAAGGCACTGACGTATTTTGGCGTCATCGGTATTTTTGCCGTCGGCGCGGGGCTTGGCAGCGTCCTGACGGCGCGCTTTGCCGAAAAGGGCATCTGGGTGTCCTGCCTGCTGCTCGCAGTCAGCTTTTTGATGATGTTTGTGCGCGAGGAAGAGAAGAAATAAGAGGCTTTTTGAAAGATGGCTCTGTATGCAGATCGGTTTCTGCATGCTTTTGTAAAAAAAGGAGAGGACGCTGCTGCGTTCTCTCCTTTTCCTTTTGCGTTCGTTACGCGAGCGGCTTGCCGCTGAAGACGGGGAAGATGTTGAACTCGCCGTAGTCGGCGATGCGGTCCGTGTGCTTGAGCGTCTCCATGTCCTCACTCAAGATGGTGAAGTCCACGGCGGCGTTGCTCGCCATGTGGTCGGGGTTGGCCGTCTTCGGCAGCGCGACCGCGCCGAGCTCGATGACATAGCGGATGCACAGCTGCGCGGCGTTGACGCCGTACTTTTTCGCCATCTCCGAGATGGCGGGGTTCTTGAGCGCCTCGCCATGGGCGATGGGGGAGTAGGCCTCCACCTGGATGCCCTGCTCGCGGCAGTAGTCGAGCAGCGCGAGGTCGGTGTTGCTGATGTGCAGCAGGATCTGGTTGACCATCGGCTTTACGCGGCAGTCGGAGAGCAGATTTTCAAGGTCGTCGCGCAGAAAGTTCGACACGCCGATGACTCTGACATTGCCCTCGCTTTGCGCATCCTCGAGCGCGCGCCAGACGGTTTTATTTTCTTCAGAATAGCGCTTTTCCACGCGAAACTGGTTCCACGGCTGGGGAGAGTGGATGATCATCTGGTCAAGGTAGTCAAGGCCCATCTTCTCGAGCGTTTCGTCGATGGACTTTTTGGCCTCGTCATAGGTCTTGAGCTCTGCGGTCACGCGGCCGCTGATACGTGTGGGCGCGTCCAGCGCGTCGAGCGTGTCGTAATATTCCTGCACGCCGGGTAGGTGCTCGGTCATGGCGCAGTCGATACGTCCGTCGACCGAGGTCATCATGTGGCATACGATATAAGGCTTGTTCATGAGACATTCCTCCTGAAAAAACTTGTTGTTCTTAAAGTTCACTGATACTCTACAACTTAAAGTACACTTTCAGTCAAGAGGGCTTCGAAAATTTTTTCGATAGTCCGTTACAAAAGCTTGCACGCTTGACAGAAAGAAAATGGCACCATATAATATATAGAACATACGTTTTAGATGACGCGGCGGGGAGGAAGCTCAATGTATTTTGCCTACGGGGAAGAGGAGACCGACTATCTTAAAAAGAAGGATAAGCGCATGGCCGAGGTCATCGACCGCATCGGCCATGTCGAGAGAAAAGTGGATACTGACCTCTTTTCCGCCGTCGTGCACCACATCGTCGGCCAGCAGATCTCGACCAAGGCACAGGAGACGATCTGGCAGCGGATGCTGTCGGCACTCGGCGAGGTCAACGCCGAGACGGTCCTCGCCGCGGGTGTTTCCAAGCTCCAATCACTCGGCATGACGTTCAGAAAGGCGGAGTACATCACGGATTTTGCCGAAAAGGTCCACACCGGCGCATTCGATTTAGAAGGTATCTGGCAAAAAAGCGACGAGGAGGCTATCCGGGAGCTTTCGTCCCTCAAGGGCATCGGCGTGTGGACGGCGGAGATGATTTTGCTCTTCTGCATGCAGCGTCCGGATGTGCTGAGCTGCGACGACCTTGCCATCCAGCGGGGGCTGCGCATGGTGTACCACCACCGAAAGATCGACCGAGGGCTCTTTGAAAAGTACCGCCGCCGCTTTTCGCCCTATGGCAGCGTGGCGAGCCTGTACCTCTGGGCGGTGTCCGGCGGTGCGATCCCCGAGCTGCACGATTACGCGCCGAAAGAGAAGAAATGAGGCGAGGACGATGACTTACACCCAGCATTATGATTCGCCGCTCGGCGGCATCCTGCTTGCGGCGGACAAAGAGGGCTTGACGGGCCTGTGGTTCGACGGGCAGAAATATTTTGCCCGCACGCTGCCAAAAGAGTATGCCGAGAGCGAGACGCCTGTTTTGTGCGAGGCCAAGCGCTGGCTCGATATCTACTTTTCGGGCTGCGAGCCGGACTTCACGCCGCCGCTCCACCCCGTGGGTTCGGCATTCCAGCAGGCAGTATGGGCGCTGCTGCTGGAAATTCCCTACGGTGAAACAACGACCTACGGCGCGCTTGCGCGAAAGCTGGCGGAGAAGCAGGGCCTAACGCACATGTCTGCGCAGGCCGTCGGCGGTGCGGTGGGGCACAACGATATTTCGCTCATCATCCCCTGCCACCGCGTGGTCGGCGCGAGAGGCAGCCTGACCGGCTACGCAGACGGCGTCGACAAAAAGATCAAGCTGCTCGAGCTTGAAAGGGCGGATATGAAGTCCTTTTTCGTGCCGAAAAAGGGGACTGCGCTGTAAAACAAAAGAAAAGGCATTCCGCGCGATAGCTGGGTGTACGTAAGACAGTATTGCGCCGAGATTGACGAAGCGGCACGAAACCGCATGGAGCTGATCGTGCGGTCACTGGCAGAGCAAAACGGCGTGACCGAGCAACTGAAAGCTGAAAACCAAATGGAATGGGTGCGGCAGATGAACGCTTGCAAGACACAGGCAGAGGAGATTGTGAAAGCGGAATTGATTTATGATTGAGCGAGAAAGTCCGGGCAGAAAACTGTTCGGACTTTTCTCATATAGTCCAAAGTTGCGGTAGAAATGTTCACAAGTTTTATGGTATAATTTGAATACGAAAAGTGAGCAGACAAATCGGAATTTGAGGAGGATTAACATGACGGTTGATGTATATGAAAATTGCCCTATTTATGAAAATGAATATTATATGCTAAGAATGACAAACAAAGAGGACAAGGCGGATTTGTTAAAAGTATATTCTGATGAAAAATCAGTACCATTTTTTAATAGTGATAATTGTGGTGGAGATGATTTTTACTATACAACTGAAAAAAGAATGGAACAAGCGATTGAATTTTGGCATTGGGAATATGATAGACAGGGTTTTGTCCGTTGGACGATTGTTTCAAAGGAAACAAATGAGGCGGTGGGTACGATAGAACTTTTTCATCGAGAAGCCGAAGATTATTTTACAAATTGTGGTTTACTTAGATTGGATATTCGGAGCGATTATGAAATTACAAGTGAGATTGTTAAAATTTTGGAGTTGATAATTGAACCTGCATATGTACTTTTTCAATGTGATAAAATTGCTACAAAAGCGATAGATTTAGCGGTTGAACGTATTTCAGCATTGAAAAGATTGGGCTTTAAGTATTCAGAAGAAAAGTTGATTGGACATGACGGTACAGAATATGATTCATATTACGTATTAGAGCAATAACTTCCGATTTGTCGAACTGATAAAATCCCTTTAGGAACTAAAGGGCGCACTTCTATACTCTCCTATCGGGAGTATGTGCGTCCTGCGGAGCTTCATTCCCGGTCAGCAGAAGAAAACTGCCCGATCGGGAATGTTGCGTCACTTCGTTCCGTCAAGGTGGCTACACGGCGGAAAGTCAAGTAAGTGCAACACTATCGGTCTTCAAAAACCTCGGCCGGAG
>ERZ773235.3553-NODE-3553-length-10785-cov-11.190960_pt1 | contig 10785 bp, 11 predicted proteins | sample MGYA00580522_ERZ773235 | MGnify/ENA primary metagenome ERZ773235 (study PRJEB29015, sample SAMEA2737797) | human gut metagenome | biome: human gut; feature: human-associated habitat; material: faeces | place: China | collected 2012 ...
ACGAAGTCCGCATGGCCTACGTCCTCGAAAGCGACAAGCTCGAGCGCGCCATGGACATTCTCAAGAAGGCCATCGAGGCCTATAACGCCAGATAAAAAGGAGAAAATACCTATGATCCGTCATATCGTAATGTGGAAGTTCCGCGAGGGCACTGAGGAAAAAGCCAACGAGTTTCTGACGAAGCTCGCCGCGCTCGACGGCGTGATCCCGCAGCTCAAAAAGAGCGAGGTCGCGCGCAACATCGGCAAGGACAACTACGACGCCGTGCTCGTCTCCGAGTTTGAGACGATGGATGACCTGAACGCCTACAAGGTCGATCCCCGCCATGTCGCCGTGAGCGATATCTGCAAGTCCATCCGCGCCGACCGCGTGGCCGTAGACTACGAAATGTAAACTCAAAAAGAGGGAGCACTGCATTTGCAGTGCTCCCTCTTTTTGCTGTTCAGGCCCACAGGCCGCAATTGCCGAGAGCGGCCTTGACAGACGCTCCGCCCCACTCATTGTAGCAGATCTTCAGCTCCAGCACGCCGGTGAGATCCACATAGAAGTCGACCGGACGAATGCCGCCTGACATTTTGGCTGAATACAGTAGTTCGCCGTCACCATAAATTTTCAGTTCCTTTTCCGACTTGTCGTCCCTGTAACGGTAAGACTGGAAAAACGTTCCGCTCAGTGCGCTGTACTGTCCGTTAAGCTGATACACCGTGTCTCCGGTGCTGGCATAGCCGTATCCTGCGACCTTTTGATAGAGCACATGCTCATATGCAGTCCCTAGGTTATCGGAGATGTCACGCGAATATTTCTCCAGCGCATGATTAGTCGAAGAGAAGTAATCAAATTCGTCCAGCCAGACGGCGGGCTTGTCGCTCTTATGCTGGCCGATATAGACTGAACTGGTCTTTGCTTCCCACTGCACCGCCTTGCCGACCGCCTCGCCAACAGCGCGCACGGGAAGATAGGTCGTTCCGTTGTAAATAAATACTTCGACCGGATTTCCGTTGGCGTCTCTGGCGTCAAGCCTTGCGTCATCAACGTAAATGTCCACACCGGAATAGACTGTGATCGTCCGTTTTTGCAGCTTTCCCGCCGCGAATACGCCGCCGGTAAAGAAAGCTGCGCACAGCAGCAGACACAGCGCCATGCGAAGGAAACGTTTGAATTTGATGTTCATATTTCTTCTCCTTTTCCGCCTGAATCAGGCAATCATGATACCGGTGAGATCAACTCCCGGCTGAAATACAGTCTCCCGTTCATGATCTCCAGCTTGATATTTTCATCATAAACGCCTACCCAATAGGGCGCAGTTACGGAATATTCCGGCCAATCAAATGACAGCTGCTTTTCTTCAAAGGAAGCCTCAAGACGATCAGTGGAGTAGGGCCTGTTATAGTAGGTAAAATTCCGCATGTAATATTGCCCCGAATCCTTCTCAATATCAAAAGTGTAGTGCTGCTTGCCATTGATATAGAAATCATAGTGACCCGTTATGTCGAGCGTTACGACCACCTCTCCGCTCGTTGCATACTCGTTGGATTCCTTTCGGAACCATTGCATTGAACGGTCATTCCATTCAGCGGTCGTTCGATACACCCGAAAAAACTGAAAGCCGCCGTAGTCTGTTGTCAGAAGATAGCTGACCTCGCATTCTCCGTTTTCAAGATCCGCTGTACAGTACCAGTCGCTGACGTCGTAGGTCAGCCAGCTTTCAAATTCCTTTTGCCAGTAAAGCCCCTCGAGATCAACAAGGTCTTTCATCTCCTCTTCCGACATCCCGTTTTGCAGTTCCGTCTCATAATACGTCATTTCATGCCCGGTGCCGACCCAACTGTTCTCAAACCGCTCAAAGGTTATGACCCAGTTGGCCGTCTGTACGGCGTAGCGGTTGCTCGCCTTTACCGTACAGCTTACGATGAATTCCTTGTCATTATTTCCCTGTTCTTGAGAAATATCCTTGATCTCATCCACAGATGCATCACTTTCGTTGTAGTAAGAGCTTTCCAGATAGCTGCGGATGCTTTCGCTGTCCACTTTGTTTCCGCAGCCGGTCAGACTGAGCAAAAGCAGCATTGCCCCTAATAGCCAGGTCAGTTTCCTCATGAAGATATTCCTCCACCTCTTGAGTTTGAGACGCAGATCCGTCCTTCTGATTTCATTTTACATCATAAGTGATGTATCGTCAATACACTATTTCTGATGTATGGAATAATACTCCCCATCCAAAACTACGAGGGGGGGAGGCAAAATGAAGGCCTATTGGGATATTCTGCGCGAGCTAAGAGAGGATCATGATCTGACACAGGCGCAGGTTGCCGCTGTCATCGGAACAACGCAGCAGGTTTATTACCGCTACGAAAAAGGGATCAACGAGCTGCCGCTGCATCACCTGCAAACATTATGCGCTTATTACAATGTCAGCGCTGACTATATTCTTGGCCTGCCGAAGGGACTGCGCTGGCCGCGCTGAAGGCATCTTTTTTGAGCTGCAACCGCTGGTTGCTAACTTTTCAACCCCGCTTGGTGGACTTTTTGCGCGCCTTTTGGTAAGCTGAACGCAGAAAATCTGCAAAGGAGAACCCCATCACATGACACTTGGAGAGAACATCGTGCGCCTGCGCACACAGAAAAACTGGTCGCAGGGCGACCTTGCCGACGCGCTGGACATCTCGCGCCAGAGCGTATCCAAATGGGAGACCGACGCCTCCATCCCCGAGCTTGACAAGCTATTAAAGCTCTCCGAGCTCTTCGGTGTGACGCTTGACGAGCTGGTGCGCGGCGAGGACGCGCCGAAGGCGGAAACAGCCGCGCCCGCGGCACAGGCAGTACCCGCCTCTTTCACGCCGCAGACTTCGTCCGAGCAGGAAAAGCGTCACACCATTGCGGGTACGATTTTAATGTGTATCGGCGCGGTTCTTCTGCTCACCTGCCTGATACTCGCCGGCGATCTGCTGGCGGGGCTGATTTACGGACTGCCGTTTTTCCTCTGCGGCATCATCTGCTTTACGGTGAAGCATCGCACGGGCCTGTGGTGCGGCTGGGCGGCCTATCTCTGTATTGATCTCTACCTCCGCTTTGCGACCGGCCTCTCGTGGACGACCGTCTTTATGACGCACCTCTGGACGGCGCAGATGAACTATGCGCGCCTTGCCATCTCGTGGGTGCAGCTCCTCGGCATGCTTGTGATGATCGTCTGCACGGCGCGCTCCTACCGGACGCTCAGGCTGCCCGCGACAAAAAAGGAGGGCACATGGCTCATTGCCGGTTGGCTCGCGGCGCTCGTTGTGCTGCCGCTTCTGATGAGCTACGGCGTTATGCCGCTGCTGCTCGACGATCTCGGCAATTACAGCAACATTTCGCCGTACTTCCTTCTGAATGACGTCTACAGCTACGCGCGCCTTGCGCTCGTCAATGTTCTTCTGGTGCGTTCACTCGCCGTATGGCGCTTGAAGCGGGAAGAGAAGAAAGCAAAGATCTGAATAGGGATAAGAAAAAGCGGACCGCACTGCGGTCCGCTTTTTTGATGCAAATATGCCTTACTTCTTGCTCTTCTCCAGCGCGGCAAGCTTGAGGCAGCAGCAGAAGACGGCCATCGCCTGCTCAAGCTCCTCGACCGGCGGCAGCGACGGGGCGACGCGGATGTTGCTGTCAAGAGGGTCGTGTCCATACGGATAGGTCGCGCCCGCGCTCGTCATCACGACGCCCGCCTCCTTGGCGAGCGCCAGCGTACGCTTGGCAAGGCCGGGAGCCGTGTTCACGGAGACAAAGTAGCCGCCCTTGGGCGTGTGCCAGCTCGCAATGCCGAGCGGTGCGATCTCGCGCTCGAGCGTTTCGACGACCATGTCGAACTTCGGCTTTAAGATCTTGGCGTGCTCCTTCATTAGCGCGAGCGTGTGCTCCTTGTTTTGCAGGAACTTCACGTGGCGCAGCTGGTTCATCTTGTCGAAGCTGATGGCCTGAATGCCGATGAGCTTGGTCATGTACTCCATGTTGGCTTCGCTGCACGCAAAGCACGCAATGCCCGCGCCGGGGAGCGTCACCTTGCTCGTGGAAGCGAACTCGAAGACCATGTCGGCGTTGCCGTACTTCTCGCACTCGCTCAGAATATCCTTGAACGGGACGAACTCGCCGTCGAACTCGTGGATGCAGTAGGCGTTGTCCCACATCAGCAGGAAGTCCGGCGCGGCAGGCTTCATCTTTGCGATGCGCTCGATGGTCTCGTCGGAGTAGATGATGCCGTCGGGGTTCGAGTACTTCGGCACGTTCCACATGCCCTTGACGCTCGGGTCCTTGATGAGGTTTTCGACAATGTCCATGTCGGGGCCGTTTTCGGTCATCGGGATGGTGATGAGCTCAAAGCCGAAGCTCTCGGTCACCTTGAAGTGGCGGTCATAGCCCGGCGCGGGGCAGAGCCACTTGACGCTCTCTTCCTTGCACCACGGCTTTTCGCTGTGCAGCAGGCCGTGGGTGTAGGCCTTGGAGACCGTGTCGTACATGAGCTGGAGGCTCGAATTGCCGCCGGCGAAGACCTGAGAGGTCTTGCAGCCGAGGATATCGGCGAACAGCTTACGCGCGCTCTCAAGACCCTTGAGCTCGCCGTAGTTGCGGGCGTCTACGCCGCTGTCCACGCACTCCTCGGCGCTGGTCAGCGCAGTCAGGATGCCGCTGACAAGGTCGAGCTGCTGCTTGCTCGGCTTGCCGCGCGCCATGTTGAGCTTGAGACCCTTGGCCTTCCAGCTCTCGTATTCGGCGGACACCTTGTCGTATTCCTGCTGCCACTCGGCAGCGGAAAGAGCCATATAATCCATGATGATTCTCCTTTACAGGTAATTTATCCGATTAAAGTAACTGCATTATAGCACAGGGAAAAATCAGGCGCAAGTGTCCACATATAACAATCATTTGTTTTGCCTGCGGCAACAAGTTGACTCATTGAACAGATTGTACCGCCCCTCGCCGCAATAGAGAGGGGCGCTGCTTTTTGGCGAAAGCGGGAAAGAAAACGCGTCAGCACCAAACATAGTGCTGACAGTGCGTCCAAATCAGGCAAAAAGTAAGGCCGCGGAAAGCGCATCGCTTCCCACGGCCTTGATCGTTTCTATAGAATTGGTCTTGTCACAGCTCGGTAAAGGTGCGAATTTCGTCGAGCTGGGCGTAACGCCGCGCGTGTGTTGTGCTCACCTTTCCGGCGCAGACGGGGCAGCCGCACTGCTGCGCGCCGGTGCGCGGATAGATGACGGATTTCCACACGTGTCCCATGGAGCACTGCCACCAGACCTTTTTGTTGCTGCCGGGCGTGGCCATCTCCGGCGTCAGCGCGCCGTTGAGCGACGGGTCCCACTGCGCGGCCACGTCGGGATAGAGCGTTTCCAAATCGTTGAAGCCGGGCAGGACCTTTCGCCCTGCGCAGTACGGACAGCCGCTCCCCTCGGAGCGCACATGCACCGTCGTCTGCCACGAATGGCCGTTTTCACACGTCCACCAGACTTTTTTCTTGCTGCCGTAGGAAACGGTGTCCGGCGTGAGCGGAGAATTGCGCGATTCGTCCCATTCTTTCAGTAAGTTTGTCCTTTCATGCAGCATGCAGAACTCATAAAATGTTTGTCGCATGTTCATCCCCCTCTTTTCGGCAAAAAAGGTTTCCCGCCTGTGCCTTGCTTTCAGAGAGGGCCGGGCGGTGCAGGAAGGTCACTGCCCTTTCGAATGATTTGCAGCCGGCTGTCATAACCGCACACGGCGGCCTTAGACCCCTCTGGCTTTGCGTCCCTGCTTTTCAGCAGGTTTGCCAAACATTGCTTGATTTGCTTGTCAGATCAGTACAGGCGCTTTCGCGCCGGAAACGGGGAAGAAAAAACTTCCGTTTTGACAGAATCAATGAAAAAAGATTCGCCGATCCTGCTAAATCTGTATTCTATCACGAACTTTCCGTAAAAACAAGGCAGGTGACAAGACAGAATTCGGAAAAGTGATATAAAATTTGGAAAAATCTGAAAGAAATTAACGAAATATTAGCGTTTTCATGCTGATTCTCTATGTTTTTGACGCGATCAGGAGGATAGAAACCGTGTACGGCGACGCGACCGAAACCGCGTTTTCTTGACATCTTCCGCCGTTTCGGTATGATAGAGCCATCCCGTTTTTTGGAGGCGACTATGCATTCAGTGACAACTAAGAAGGCCGCGCTCGCGGCGCTTCTCGTTCTGGCGGCACTCCTTTCCATCTTCGCGGTAGGGAAGAGAGCGTCCGACCCCGCGTACCATCAAGCGTCCATCGACGCGCTCGCGGAAAAGCAGGAGACGGTGCTCGAGCTGACGGCGGCGTCCACCGCCGCAAGCGCAGCCATCACGCTCCTGCCGGGCGACACCGCGACGCCCATCGCCGAAAAGCTCGCCGACCTGAGCGGCTATTTCCTCATCGTGCTCTGCGCCATCTTTTTGGAAAAGTATCTGCTGACGATCACATCCTACGTGTCGTTCACGATCCTGATCCCCGCAGCCTGCGCGCTTGGCATCGCTGCGCTCTTTTCCGAAAAGCTGCGCGCCGCGCTGGGGAAGCTCGCGTGGCATCTGCTGCTTTTCGCGCTCGCCATCGCGTTTGCCATTCCCGCGGGTATCAAAGTCTCGAGCATGATCGAGGACACATACCGCGCCTCGATCGAAGAGACCATCGCAAACGCCGAGCAGACGACCGAGGATATCCAGTCCGCCACCTCGGGCGAGGCGGACGAGGGGGAAAAGAGCGGCCTTTCCGGCCTCTTTTCCAAGGTGACTGAGGGCATCACCGGAGCGGCGACCGCCGCGGTCGGGCAGCTCAAAACGGTCCTGAACCGCTTTATCGAGGCCCTTGCCGTCATGCTCGTTACGTCGTGCCTGATCCCGATTTTAGTGCTGCTGTTTTTTGCCTGGCTCGTCAAGCTGATGCTCGGCATCGAACTGCCGCCGCTGCGTGTAAAGCTTGGTGACGGCAAGGCGCACAGCACGAGCGGCGCGCCGCGGATATGACCACATGGGCATCGTAAAAAATATACGATAACTTAAAAGTGCGGCGAGCGCAGCGATGCCGCTTTGGGGGGGCAGCAAAGTTGGCAAAATCTAGCGACGGCAGGGGATTCTACCAAGACTGCATTCAGATCAGGGAGCGACAGCGAAGATAGAAAAAAGTCAAATCGTGTAGAACCATCACCCGGCAGGTACCCGATTCCGCAGGCTGAGCAGCTCTTCAAGCCTCAAAACCGCAATGTCGGGGGGGCGAGGGGGTTCCCCCTCATCCTTCCCTTGGGATTCAAAAGGGGACATTCTCTTCGAGAAGAGAATGTCCCCTTTATTCGCTCTCCCCTGCGTGTTAGCAGGAGAAAACTCCGCAGCGCTGCGCGCGCTGCTGATTCACCTTACCTCCGCAAATCGCGTCGTCAGAACGACACGACTTCCTGCGCGGGCTTCGACGTGGTGGTGATGCGCTCGACGTACAGCACGGGGCCTTCGCCCTCGTAGGCGTCGAGGTGTTCCTTTTTGACCGTGGCAGTGATATCGACCCAGTCGCGATTCTTGTAGGCCTTCAGGCTGTCGCCCTTGGCGACGATGCCGACGAACTGGATGTCGTTTTCGCAGCAGGTCATCACGAAGCGGCCGGGGCAGTGGATGCCCGGGAACTTCTTCGAGTGGCACATGATGAGCTTCATGTGGACCTTTTTGCCATCCCAGCGGTCGGGATGATCCATCGCGTCGACGTACCACACGCCGTAGTCGTCGTCGGGAATGTCGATGAGGTCGGGCGTCATGTCGAACGGGCACTCGTCGCCGGTCAGGTAGTCCTCGCTGTTGCCGTCGTTGTCCTCAAGGTAGATGTCCGCGCGGCGGTTGACCATGCGCAGATTGCGCGCGCGCAGGCTCTCTTTGAGCTTGTCGTCGCAGCGGTTGAAGACGATCATGTCCGCGTTCGTGATCTTTTCCATCATGAGCTGACCCATGTTCTTGACGAACAGTTCGAACGTCGGCGCCTGCACGAACGTCATGATCTGGTAGAGCACCCAGTTGGCGGGCAGCACCTCGCGGTAGAGCTTTTCCATCTGCCACATGCCGTTGTACTCAATGAGCACCTGCTTGGGGCGGTGCTTTTTTTCAAGCTCCTTGCAGAAAGCGAGCGTCAGCTCCTCTTCGTCGTCTACCGTGACAACGGTGACGTTGTCGAGCGCCTTCTTCTCGTATTCTTCGTCGCCCTCTTCGCAGCAGATCAGAAGCGTCCTGTCCTCGCGGGCGAAGCCGTCTTCTAAAATGCCGTTGATAAAGCTCGTTTTGCCGGAATCGAGGAATCCGGCGACCAGATAAACAGGAATATCCATGAATTACACTCCAAACAGTACTGCAAGGCCGTCTTCCTTGAGCTCCGCGCCGATAACGCACAGACGGCCCGTGTAGTCGGGATGGCCCGCGCGGACCTCGTGCTCTTCGGGCACGTAGTCGAATTCGAGCCAGCCGTCCTCGCCGTTCACGATGCCCTTGGCACGCAGGATGTGGCCGTAGTCGCCGCTGTCCAGCTTGTGGAGCATGTCCTCAAGAGCTTCCTTGCTGAACTTCTTCGGCGTCTCCTTGCCCCAGGAGGAGAAGACGTCGTCGGCGTGGTGATGATGGTGGTGATGGTGGCACTCGCACTCGGGATCGTCGCACTCCTCACCGTCGTGGTGATGGTGGTGATGCTCGTGCTCGTCGTGCTCGTCATGGTCGTGATGATGCCCATGCTCGTGGTCATGCTCATCCTCATCGTGGTCATGATGGTGCTCGTGTTCATAGTCGTGCTCGTCATGTTCATCGTGATCGTGATGATGGTGATGCTCATGCTCGTGCTCGGCCTCTTCGATCTCGTGCTCGCGGCGCATCTTTTCAAGAAGCTCGTCGCTCAGCGACACCTTTTCGATGGCGGAGAGGATGGTCTTGCCGTCCAGCTCGTCCCACGGAGTCGTCAGAATGGCGGCGTCGGGGTTCTTCTCGCGCAGCATCGCGGCGGCGGCCTCGAGCTTTTCCTGCGAGAGCTTCTGCGTGCGGGAAAGAATGATCGTGCCGGCGGCCTCAATCTGGTTGTTGTAGAACTCACCGAAGTTCTTCATATAGACCTTGACCTTGCTGGCGTCGGCTACGGTGACATAGCTGTTGAGCTTGAGCTCGCCCGGGCACTCGTCGACGGTGCGCTCAACGGCGACGATGACGTCGGAGAGCTTGCCGACGCCGCTCGGCTCAATGAGGATGCGGTCGGGGTGGAACTGCGCCACGACCTCTTTGAGCGCCTTGTTGAAGTCGCCGACGAGGGAGCAGCAGATGCAGCCCGCGGACATCTCGGAGATCTCGATGCCGGACTCCTTCAGAAAGCCGCCGTCGATGTTGATCTCGCCGAATTCGTTCTCGATCAGCACGAGCTTTTCGCCGCTGTAGGCTTCCGCGATCAGCTTTTTGATGAGCGTGGTCTTGCCGGCGCCCAGAAAGCCGGAGAAAATGTCAATTTTCGTCATAAGAAATACGCTTCCTTCTTTTTTATTGATTTCCAAACCTACATTATAAGCAGAATTTGTGAACGATTCAAGTCTTTTTCCACGCAAAATGCGCCTTTTTCCCGCTCACAGGCCCATACCGGGCAGCGGCACACGATGATCTAAGATCACGTGTCCGAAGCAGATAAAGCGCTTTCCGCTCTTAGGGCCGCAGACGACGTCCGCGCCGCGGTCCCGCCCCAGAGAAAAGAGGTACGAAACGCCGAGCGGGTCGCGGTAATACTGCTTGCAGAGCATGTCGCCCCCGACGCAGAAGATGCCCACGTCGCCCGCATGCAGCGGGTCGTGATTGAGGTAGGCGACGCTGCCGCCGTGCAGCACGGGTTCTAAACTGTCGTCGCGGATGCGCACGGCGAATTCCGCTCCCGGCGGCACATCGCCGTGGTCGACGATGTAGTCAAAATCCTCGCCTGGCACGGGGGCGGCGTAGCCCGCTGCCTCGATCGAGCGGTAGAGCGGGATGCGGCGCGGCGCGCTCGCTTCCTCCCGCCCTGTATGCATCGTGCACAGGGCGCTGACGAGGCTGCCTACCGTCTCGCGCTCGAGCGGCGAGAGCGAGCGGCACTTTTCGATCAAATCCTGCTCTGCGCGAGAGCAGACGAAGCTGCCTGAGCGGAACGAATCGCGGTAAAGGTAGTTCGGGTCGATCTCAAGCGCATCGAACAGCCGGAGCAGCACCTCCTCCTTCGGCGAGCTGACGCCGTTTTCATAGTTGCTGATGGCAGAGGGCGAAACGCCAAGCTCCTCCGCCAGTGCCGCGCGCGAGAGATGAAGCTCCTCACGCCGCAGACGCATTTGTTTGCCAAAACTCATCAAGATTCCCCCAGAAAACGCAGGCTGCGACAAGATTTGACTGTATTCTATCGCAGATGCTTGTAACTGTCAATCAATTATAACAAGAATCTTGTAAATTTATTCTTGACATAGCAAGATTCTTGTGATATCTTGATTTTGCTGACAAGTTCTTTGTACTTGCCAGCATGCCGCGGCAATCGTTCTCCTCAGTTTGCCCGCGGCGCACGCCGCCGATACCGGTACGGCGGCTGATCCCCGCAGCAGAAAAAGAAAACGCGCCGCCCCGAAAGAGGACGGACGCGCAAAAAATAGAGAGAAAGAAAATATCGAGTCAGCCCGCGGGCTGCTCGATATTTTTCGTTTCATGCAACAAAAAGAACGAGCTGACTTTCATCAACTCGTTCTTGGTGGGGGAAGGTGGATTCGAACCACCGAAGTCACTGACAACAGATTTACAG
>ERZ773235.3565-NODE-3565-length-10762-cov-2.480340_pt1 | contig 10762 bp, 10 predicted proteins | sample MGYA00580522_ERZ773235 | MGnify/ENA primary metagenome ERZ773235 (study PRJEB29015, sample SAMEA2737797) | human gut metagenome | biome: human gut; feature: human-associated habitat; material: faeces | place: China | collected 2012 ...
CCCCTATGTGCGCCGCCTGTCCGTCTGAAAGGAGCACAAAAATGTACGAGGAAATCACCGCTCAGGCAAAGCAGGCCGTCACGGAGTTGCTCGAGGTTTCCGGACTCAAGGCCGGTGATCTGTTTGTCGTCGGCTGCTCGTCGAGCGAGGTCGTCGGCGCGCGCATCGGCAAGGGCTCGAGCATGGAGGCCGCGCAGGCCGTGTTCGACGGGATATACCCGGTGCTCCATGAGCGCGGCATATACCTTGCCGCCCAGTGCTGCGAGCACCTCAACCGCGCGCTCATCCTTGAGACCGAGGCCGCCGAAAAGTTCGGCTACGATATCGTGAACGTCCGCCCATGGGCGCACGCCGGCGGCTCTTTCGCAACGACCGTGTGGGAGCATCTGGAGCAGCCCGCTGCAGTCGAGCACATCAAGGCCAAGGCCGGTATGGACATCGGCGCGACGCTCATCGGGATGCACCTGAAGGACGTCGCCGTGCCGGTGCGGCTGAGCCTTAACAGGATCGGCGAGGCCGTGCTGATCTGCGCGCGCACAAGGCCGCGCTTCATCGGCGGCGAACGCGCGAGATATCAGGAAGAGCTGAAGTAAAAAAATAATTCCGCATCGCGTGATGCGGAATTATTTTTTTACCAATTTCAAAAGGCCATTTCCTATACAGATCGGCAGCATCAGTTTTTTCGTCTCTCCGCTGCGGAATATAACCGTCGCAAGCTCACCCTTTACCTCGGTGATCGTCCCCTGTCCGAAGACGCTGTGCTCCACCTGCGTGCCTGGGAAATAATCCTTCGCCGCCCACAACGTCTTCTGCGTCACATTCGGGCGCGTAAGGCCGCCGAGGCTGCGCTTCGGCTTTTCAAAGAACTGCTCTATAAAGGTGCTCGTCCCCTGCCGCGGATAGGTCATAAGTATGAGCTCGTTCTTTGCGCGGGTCGCGGCGACGTAGAACAGCCGCCGCTCCTCTTCAAGGGTCTTGCGCTGCTCATCGTCAAGCCGGCCGCTGCACGGCACGGACGGCAGTATACCGTCGAGCGCGTCGATAATGATGACCCGGTCATATTCGAGTCCTTTACTGCTGTGTATCGTGCTGAGGATTAGCTTGCTGTCCGCGGTCCGGTTTTCCGTGGAAATATTCTCCAGCTCCCGCAGCCTTTGCAGGAAGCTCTCCGCGTTCTTTTCCCGCGCGGCAAGGATAGAAAGCAGATACATCCGCTCCTTGTCCCCGCTGTCCTTGAGGACATACCCGCCGTAGCCCATCTTATAGCGTATCCTGTCGAGCGCTTCGCGGGCGGTATCAGTCCTGAGCGCGATAAAGTTATCGTGCAGCTCCGCGAGGCGTTCCCTGAGCCAGTCCGGTTGCTCCTTTGATGCGCTCTCCAGCGCCGCAATGAGAGAACCCGCCTTGCCCGCGCCGTACAGGCTCACCGCAAGCTCCGCCGTCTCGCGCCTCACCGGCAGGCTGAACTTGCTGTACACGCGCATGAAAGCCTCGGCGTTCCCCGGTTCGAGCGCGAGCGTCATAATGTCCCTGACACCGTTCACCGTGCGGTTTGAAAAGAACGAGTTCTCCCCACGGCGGCACCTGAACGGAACGCCGCGCCTGTCCAGCCAGTCAATGAGCACAACGGCGCTGTCGTTATTCCGGTAGAGCACCGCCGTCTCGCGCTGCGGGTCATTCTCCGTCATCGTGCATATGTATGAATACTGCGCGGCGCGCTCGCTGAGTGCGACCGTGCGTACCGCTGCTCCGTGCCCGCGCACGGCGCGGATATGTTTTTCGTGCCGCGCGGCGTTGCGCGCAATGAAGCGGTCGGCAGGCTCGGTGATCTCCGGTGTTGAGCGGTAATTGCTCTCAAGCAGCAGCACCCGCGCGCCGCCGTAGTCGCCCTCGAAGCTCATAAGCGCGTCGGGGTACGCGGCGCGGAAGCCATAAATGCTCTGATCCTCATCGCCGACCATGAATATACTCCCGCTCTCGCCTGTGAGCAGGCGGATGATCTCATGCTGTATCTTCGAGGTGTCCTGCGCCTCATCGACGCAGATATACTTATACCGCTCCCGAAGCGCGCCGAGGATGTCCGGGTACTTAAGCAGTATCTGCCGCGCGAAAACGAGCTGGTCGTCATAGTCCATGAGCCCGCGCTGTCTGAGCGTCTCTCTGTACGCATCGTATACCGGCGCGACGGCGATGCCGCCCGCTTCGAGCTCGTCTATCTCACCGCGCGGCAGACGCATATTCTTTATATAAGTTATCGCCTTTTGCAGCTCTTTTATGTCTCCGCCCTCGGGATACTCGCCGCGCACCGTGCGGAAGACCTCGGCAAGTATCGCGCCGTTGTCGGACACAAGGTCAAAGCGCTGCGCGCGGGTCTGGCGCGCATATCTGTTGATGATCGACTCGCACACACCGTTTATCGTGCGAAACTCCAGCCGCTTGGCGTACTCCTCGCCGAATGCTGCGGAGAAGCGGGCGCGCATTTCAGCGCTCGCCGCGACGGTGTAGGTCATGGTCAGGATGTTCTCGGGCGCGATCCCCATGCAGTAGACAAGATACGCGGCGCGGGTGATAAGCGTCGTCGTCTTGCCGCTGCCGGGGACGGCAAGCAGCAGCACTGCCCTGTCGGTACACTGCACCGCCTGCGCCTGCTGCGCATCGAGCCTGATATTGAATTTATCGCAGAACTCCGCGTAGCTCAGCACTGCCCGTCACCGCCTTTTGTCAAACACAGTGGCTGTCGTTTTCGGCAGCCACTGTTGTACGATTTTTTTTATATAAGATTATTGATAAGCTCCGCGTCCGACTCCTTGAGCTTGAGCCCCGCCTTGAGCGTCTCGCCGTCAGGATAGCTGACAGTGATCGTTATCTCCGCGCCGGGCACTGCGCCCTTGGCCTTGACAGCTCTCAGAAAGTCCGGGAATTTGGGGTGGTTCTGGCGGAAGCTGTGCCACGCCTGCCTGAGGGACAGCAAAGAATTTATATCCATCTCACGCCTCCGTCCTGCTCTTCTTTTCTCTGTGCCGCTTTACGAGGAAGCAGACAGCAAGCGTCGCGGTGAGCGCGGCATACATATACTCGGAATAGTAGTACTTGAAATACGCCGCTGGCAGCAGCGCTGTGGTTATCGCCATGTGGCAGAGATGGCCGGAGGTAATAAACCAATAGCACCACTGCTTTTTCACAAGCATGTATACCCACAGCCCGATCAGCCACGCCGTCGGGACATATAGGTTCTTGAATATATTAGCGGCATAGTCCAGCGTGCGCTCATACTGGAAAGCATTGGAGATGTGCAGCCACGCCCCTATCTGCGAGCGGATGTACACCAGCGGGTTATGGATCATCAGCCTTATGACGGCATTCTGGAAATCCACCTTGTCCTGATCGGTCGCGCCTGGGACAAGGCCGTAATAGATGATTATATTGTCGTTGTAATTATAGTCGCCCTGCCGCTCGTTCAGCTCATGGATTGCGTCGACAGAAATGTACCTGTTGACTATGGCGAGATCCGCGGCGTTCTTCTCCTTGTCAAGCCCATTGCGCTCCATGCTCGTGATGAGGTATTCAAAGAACGGCAGCGCCCTGTGGCCGTTCTCCTCCTTGTCAAAGGCCGACGGCAGGTACACTGCAAGCTGCACCAGCAGCATCGCCGCAAGCGCCGCCGCTTTTTTCTTTGCATCAAGCGTCGGCTTATAGGTAAAGTACAGCAGCACCGGGCCGAGCACGAGGAGGTATATCCCCTCCGAGCGCCACTGCGTCAGCACCGCGGTCATAAAGCTGAGCAGCAGGAATTTTCCGGTACCGATGGTTTTCTTTTCAAGATGGTCACATATCAGGACGCAGGCATACAGCAGATACAGCACCGCGTACATCGGGCAGCGATGGATGCTGTAGCTCTGGTACAGTCCCGGCGGCAGCAGAAACGGCAGATACAGCAGAAAGCTCAGCTTTGACCCCGTCACGCGCACGAGCCTGTAAACGCAGTAACCCGCCGCAAGGGTCATCAGCCATATCTTGAACACGACCGCGAACGCAGGGAAAGGCGCGATGTTCATCGCGATCATGGGTATGTACATCGTCCAATAATTGAAGAAGCCCCTCATTGTCTCATAATAACGCGCAGACTCAAGGATATTGAACTGATCGCCCGCAGTGAACGGGTAAGCACCGCATACCGCCCAAAAGCCCGTCACGATAATAAACAGCGGCAGCGCGTATATGAGTGTCTGCGCCGCCGCGCCGCGCGCTTTGAAGCCCTGCACGGCGTTCATGAAAAACAGCGCCGTGAGATATACCGTGATAAGGGTGAGCAGCTTTATGACGATATGCGTCACGGGTCTTGCCTCAGCCGCGCCCTCATAAAATGCGAAGCGCTCCCACCAGAAGCTGAGCAGCCAGTATACAAGCGCAAAAGCGCCGATCACCCGGTACTTTTTCTCTATTTTATATTTGGAAAGAAGCTCTGTTGCCACTTTATTCCCTGCCTATATCTATGTCTATGATTTTTCTGCGCGGATGTGTCGTACCCCATCAAGATCAAAAGGACAAAAAGCGCCTCGTGCGCTCCATGCAAAGCGGGTCTGCATGGAAAAGGAAGAAGGAGAATGCATAGCGCAGCTTTTGCCGCAAGGCGGAAGCGAGCAGTGCAAGCTTCTTCTGACGTAGTATACTCTGAAATGCCGCTTAATGCAAGCCTTGTGCTTGCATTAAGCCCGAAAGCATTATATAATGACGCTTGTATAGTTTGGCGGAGAAAAGGAGAATACCGTGGATAAGATACTTTTGTTCATCCCCATGTATAACTGCGAAAAGCAGATCGTCAGGGTGCTTGCGCAGCTCGATAAGACCGTATGCGAATACATTTCCGCTGTCATCGTCGTCAATAACCGCAGCACTGATAACGGCGAGCAGGCTGTGAAAGAATGGCTCAAGGCCAACCGCCCCGCCGTCCCGGTCACGCTCCTGCGCAATGATGAGAACTACGGCCTCGGCGGCTCCCACAAGGTCGCCTTTGATTACGCGCTCAATAATGCTTACGACTATGTTGTCGTCCTCCACGGCGACGATCAGGGCAGTATCGCAAATCTCCTCCCTTATCTCAGAAGCCGCGAATATGCCCGGTACGATTCTTTCCTCGGCGCGCGCTTTATGAAAGGGTCGAGCCTTGAGGGCTACTCCAGATTCCGCACTTTCGGGAACCGGGTGTATGACCTGCTCTTTTCCGTCGGCGCGGGACGCATGGTGTACGATCTCGGCTCCGGGCTCAATATGTATAAGGTCAGCTCCCTGCGCAGCCGGTACTATCTCCGCTTCAAGGATAACCTGATGTTCAACTGCTATATGCTGCTCGCCGCCGGTCCGCTCGGTCAGTCGCAGTGTTTCTTCCCGATAAGCTGGCGCGAGGACGATCAGGTCAGCAACGTGAAGATGTTCAGCCAGGCGACAAGGACCCTGCGCATGCTTATGAGCTTCACTTTCAATAAGCGCGCGTTCCTCGACGGGGAATACCGCGACAAGGTCATATCTGCCTACACCGCGCAGCCGGTCTTTGAATGGGAGGGCGAATAATGAAAAAGCTTCATCTCATCATGCCTATGGGCGGGCGCGGGTACCGTTTCTTCAAGGATGGATACTCCATGCCGAAGCCGCTCATCGAGCTTAACGGCAAGCCCTTTTTCTATTGGTCGGCGCAGTCGGTAATGAAGTTCGTCGACGTCGCAGACATCAGCTTTGTCGTTCTCCAGGAACATATAGACCATTTTGAAATTGACCAGAAAATAAAGGAATACTACCCTCAGGCAAGGATCGTCGTTATTCCCGAAGTCCTCCCCGGCGCGGTGATGACCTGCCTTGAGGGCGTCAAATGGCTGGACGGCGGCGCTCCCCTGCTCTTTAACGACTGCGACCATATGTTCGTCTGCCGTGACTTTTATGATTTCTGCGCTGCCGGTGACTTCTCCGCCCCCGACGCGGCGCTCCTGACCTTCACCTCCGACGTGCCGAAATACAGCTTCGCAAAGCTTGACGAGGCAGGCCGCGTTCTCTATACGGTCGAGAAACAGGCTGTGAGCACGCACGCCATCTGCGGCGCGTATTACTTCTCCCGCCCTGAGGTCTTTGTCTCGGCGGCAGAGAAGTACCTGACCTCATGCAGCTATGAGGAATTTTTTATGAGCGGCGTTTATAACGTCCTTATCGATGGCGGCGCGGACGTCAAAATTTTCGAGACCGACCTGCACATCTCTTTCGGCACACCCGAGGAATACTCTGCCGCCGCGGCTGATGATCGGCTCAAAGAGGTGGACGCGCCGTGACGGTCTTTCTGTTCGTCTGCTCCATAGTCCTGCTCATGGTGGGACACGCGCTGCGTCTCATGCGCTGGAGCTGCTTCATTAAGATATACGAGCACCCTCCCGCCGGGGCGCTGCTGCGCTCCATGGCGCTCGGCTATGCGCTCAACTTCTTCGTGCCGTTCAAGCTCGGCGATGTTTTCAGGGCGTACTATTCCGGCAAGCGCATGAAAAACGGCATAGGCTTCTCGCTCGCGACGGTCATCCTCGACCGTTTTCTCGACCTCATCGTCGTGGCGCTGCTGTTCGCGGTGCTCGCGTTTTCAAACGTCGGAAGAGACGCCGCGCGCGAATCCGCGCGCTTCTACTATATCGCCGCCGCGGCGGTGCTCGCGCTGCTGCTCATAGCGAACCTTTTCTCCTCCGCGATAAAGCGCATCACGCTCAGGCTCTGCTCCGTGTTCAACGACCATATCAAGCTCAAGGGCGAGCGCTTTTTCTGGACGCTCATAAACACATTCCGGGACATCCGCCGCGTGAACTTTGCCGTGATCCTTGCCGAGACGGTTGGGATGTGGGTGTTCTACATAGGCTCATACGCGCTTTTTGCCGCGTTCATGCAGCGCCTCGGCTCGGACTACGCGCTCGTTGAGATCATCCTGTCGCTGTTCTCGCGCTCGAGTCTCGACCTCAGTGCGCTGACCGTCGCCGCCTCAAGCTCGGCTGTGCTGAAAGAGCAGTTGTGGCTCGCGGTATATACGCTGCTGCCGTCGGTGATAATGTTCGCCGCGACGCTCACCAAAGCTTTTACTACAGTCGAAAAGCAGACCGTTTCGGTAGACGGCGGTTACCTCAAGATCCTCCCGCAGCTCAACGAAAAGGATCAGCTCAGCTTCCTTGACGATTATTTCAGCGCCGACCATCCTGAGCTTCTGCGCAAGCTCACCCAGCTCAACCGCGGGATAAGCATAATCCGCGACTGCTCCTCCGGTTCAAACGCCTCGATACTGCTGTGCATGGACAGCCATGAGATGTTCTACCGTAAGTACGCTTTCGGTGCCGACGGGAAAAAGCTTGCCGGGCAGCTCGACTGGCTGACGGCGCACAGCGGCACACTTCCCCTGTGCGAGGTCATCCGCAGCGAGCGCAGCAGTGAATACTGCTGCTACGATATGCGCTACGAGAGTGACAGCTCCTGTATGTTCCAGTACATCCACTCCCACCCGGTGCAGGCCGGGGAGCGTGTTCTCTCGTCTCTGCTTGAGAGCGTGCGCGGCAGGCTCCATGTGCTGAACGCGCGCCCTGCCGACGCTGAGCATATCAGCCGGTATATTTCCGCCAAGGTGACGGATAACCTGAACCCGATCATGGGTTCGAGGGTACTTGCGGAGCTGCTGTCGTATGACACGCTGACCATCAACCACAAGGAATATCTGAACCTGCCGTACCTGGCAAGTATGTTCGAGCCTGAGCATCTTGCCGCCGTCTTCGCCGGGGACACCTGCTGCGATATTCACGGCGACCTCACGATAGAAAACATCATCTGCACCGGCGGCGGCGGCTTCTATCTCATAGACCCGAACCCCGGCAACATCCATGAGTCCAGCTTTCTGGACTATGCAAAACTCCTGCAGTCCCTGCACGGCGGGTACGAGTTTATGATGAAGACTGATTCCGTGTCCGTCACCGGCAGCAGCATTGACTTTGTGTATACGCGCTCCGCCGTATATGACCGGCTCTATTCTTTCCTGCTGGGCTATTTTGAAGAGCACTTCACCCCGCAGGAGGTCAAAAGCATATTTTATCACGAGCTTGTGCATTGGCTGCGTCTGATGCCGTACAAGCTGAGAAAGGACGCCCGGCGTGCCCCGATGTTCTATGCGGGGCTCGTAATGGCCGCAAACGATGTCTACAACCGCTTTGAAAAAAACTAAGCTTGCCATGGTCGATCTCGACAACACTCTTGTGTTCACGATGAACGCTAACTTCGAGGCCTACAAGCGCGCCCTCAACGAGCGCGGCATTGACCTCACGCCGGAGCACTACGCCAATTGCTGCGACGGCAAGAGCTACCGCGATTTTCTCCCCGCCCTCGTCGGCGGCAGTGCGGAGCTTACCGAGGCCATACATGAGCGGAAGATCGAGCTCTACGCGGACTGTCTGAAGTCCGCCGAGCTGAACCGTCCCCTCGTCGATATTCTCCGCGCGCTCAAGAGCGAGTATTACATTGCCCTTGTCACCACCGCTACGCGGCGGAACGTCGAGCGCATACTTGAGCATTTCTCGCTTGCGGAGCTGTTCGACGCCGTCGTCACTCAGGAGGACGTGCTTCACGCAAAGCCCGACCCATTCTGCTATAACATGGTGATCGAGCGCTTCGGCGTTGACCGCAGCCGGTGCATCATTTTTGAGGACTCCGCCTCCGGCGTCGCCGCCGCACTCGCGAGCGGCTGCCAGACCCTCCGCGTCAGGAAAGGAGCCGCGCTATGAGCACCGCGCCTAGTAAACTGCGCGCGCTGCTGATGCAGGCTCTGCGCTTTGTCGGGCTGAGCGGCATAGGCTGGCTGCTCGATTTCACGGTATATACCCTGCTCAGCACTCGCGTTTCAAACCTTGCCGCCGTCAACATGATAAGCTCGCTCGTCGGTGCAAGCTTTGTGTTTGCGTTCTCTACACGCTTCGTCTTCCGGGACAACCACCGTATCCCGCTTTTCTGGAAATACTGCGTGTATATCACCTATCAGATCGTGCTTATCATCCTCATTTCGCTGCTGCTCGCAAAGATAAACGCCCTGATAACCGCGCATGTCTCCGCCGCGCTTATCGTCAAATACTCCGCTATTCTGTCCAAGATCATCGTTACCCCGATCACCATGACGCTCAACTTCTTCGTCATGCGTTTTGCGATAGAAAAGCTATGAAAGTTAAATCAGCTCCGACTTGTGTCGGAGCTGATTTGATTTCTAAACTTATTCGGTTTACATAACATCTATCCCGCTGAGCCAGCGGCGCATCATGTCATAGATGTGGTTCCCTGCCATGCGGCGGATGAAGCTGCGCGTGCGCATGGCGCCCATGTGCAGCTCCTTGACAAAGGTCTCGCCCTCGACCGCAAGGGAGACAAATACCGTGCCGACCTCGTGCACGCCGTCGCCGTCTGGGCCTGCGAGCCCAGTCACGCCGACGCCGATATCCGTCCCCAGCAGTGCGCGGACGTTCTCGGCCATCGCTTTCGCGACCTCGTGGCTCACTGCGCCCTTTTCCTCAATAAGCGCCGGGTCGATGCCGAGCAGCTTCGCCTTGGCCTCGTTCGTGTAGGTCACAACGAAAAACGCGCTCGCTCCGGGCATATCGGTAAAGCGCTTTGCAAGCTCTCCGCCGGTGCAGCTCTCCGCAGCGGAAAATGTCATGTTCTTTTCACGCAGCAGCTTTATTACGCTCTCCTCGATGCACTCGACGTCCACGCCGTAGACCACATCGCCGAGGCGCTGCATCACGTGCTCCATCACGGGGGCGATCATTTTCTCGGCCTCATCCACGCTCTTTGCCTTTGCGGTTATCTGGAGCAGGCAGTCGCACTCCTTGGCGTAGGGCGCCATGGTGGGGTTCGTCATGCGGTTCATTTCCTCGGCAAAGATATCGTCGACGGAGCTTTCGCCGAGACCGAAGATGCGCACCGAGTGCGATACGATAAGCTCCTCCGAGAGCTTGCGCAGATACGGCAGCGCGCTCTCGCGGAACATGGCGTTGCACTCCTTGGGCGGGCCGGGGATCATGACGACGATCTTGCCGTCCTTCTCAAAGCCGCAGCCGGGCGCGGTGCCGCAGTTGTTGTGAAACACCGTGCAGCCCTCCGGGAGCATGGCCTGCGTGAAATTATTGTCGGTGAACTTCTTGCCGTAGCGGATATAGTCGTACAGCCCCTCGCGCTCGGCCTTGTTCTCGGCGAGCTTGAGGCCGAAAGCCTCGGCAAGGATCTGCTTTGTGAGGTCGTCACAGGTGGGGCCGAGGCCGCCGGTCGTGATGATGATGTCCGCACGGCTCTTAGCCGTCTCAACACACTTACGCAGCCGCTCCGGGTTATCGCCGACGACGGTGTGGTACTTCACGTTAATGCCGATCTTCGAGAGCATCTCGGAAATGTCCCGCGCGTCGGTGTTCGTCACATGGCCGAGCAGCAGCTCGGTCCCGACGGAGATTATCTCAGTATCGTAGCTCTTACTCATGGTCCAGCTCTATCCTTTCGATCCCCTCAAGCGCCTCGGCGACGAGCGCGTCGATATCCAGCTTCGACTCCGCGCGTTCGACCTCGCTTATCTTCGGGCGCGTCCTCGGGTGGCGCGGGGTAAAGACGGTGCAGCAGTCCTCATACGGCAGGATGGACGTCTCAAAGGTGCCGATCTGCCTTGCGCGCTCGACGATCTCCTCCTTGTCCATGCCGATAAGCGGCTGGAGCACCGGCAGATCGGTGA
>ERZ773235.3566-NODE-3566-length-10757-cov-3.741917_pt1 | contig 10757 bp, 9 predicted proteins | sample MGYA00580522_ERZ773235 | MGnify/ENA primary metagenome ERZ773235 (study PRJEB29015, sample SAMEA2737797) | human gut metagenome | biome: human gut; feature: human-associated habitat; material: faeces | place: China | collected 2012 ...
TAGATGAAGAAATACTTTCAATAAATGAAATGATTGCTGTTAAGGTATAATGAATAGCAACACCAACAAGAATGATTCTTGTTGTTTTTAATCCTGATTTCCAAGATAAACTATAAATCAATATAAATGTTATTAATCCTCCTAAACATGTTAACAATGGTTTGATGGTATATAAATCAGGTAAAAAGATACCTACTAATAAACTAACTAATTGTGCTCCTGCACTGATTCCAATAATACCTGGATCTGCTAAAGGATTCTTTAGTACTACTTGAAATAATAAACCTGCTAAAGCAAGTGCACATCCTACAATCATAGTAACAATGACACGAGGAAAACGTATTTGATAGATACTTGCAACATCTTTGTTATATTCTATAAAGAGTCCTTTTAATAATTGAATAAATGAGACTTTGATCGTTCCTGTATTAATTGCTATAAAGAATGAAATACATAATAAGATAAATAAAGATAATATAAACAATAAGGAATGCTTTTTAATTGTTTTCATATAAAATTCCTTCTAATGTTTCTAATCCTTTTTGATAATTAAAATTAGCACTCATTCCAAAATATTCATTATTTAAATCATATACTTTATTATTCTTAACAGCATCAAATTGTTGCCAAGTTTGATTATTCGAAAACTCTTGTTGAAAATACTCCATAACTTGTTTTGGCATGGCATGAGATGTTCTTAAAATAATATCAGGGTTTTGTTTTAACATATCTTCTACACTGACATTAACAAAATCTTTTCCTTCTCCATCACCATAAATATTTGTTCCACCTGCTAATCTTACTAAATCTCCAACATAACTTGATTCAGTTGCTACAACATAACTTCCTCCTGGAAGTCCCATTAAGATTAAAACACGTGGACTCACATTATTTTGATATTTTTCTCTAAAAGAAATCATATAGTCAACATACTCATCAACAAGCTTTTTAGCTTGTTTTTCTTTATTAAATAATTTTCCTAATTCTTCAATACTCTTATACATTCCCGATAAGTTTTTAAGATTTAAAAAACTTGAACTGATTTTGATTTTTTCATATTTACTTGAAAGATCACTTTCTAATGAATTAGGACTTAAAATTAAATCAGGTTTCAATGTAGATATTTTTTCCATATCTGGTGTCATTGCATTACCAATCTTAGTTGCCTTTTGATATTTTTTAGGAACTGTATAACTATCACTTTGAGGAATTCCTACAACTTGTTTAGCTGGTATATTTAATTGATCTAAAATTTCTGTAACAGCAATAGAGGTTGCAACAACAGAAATTTCTTTTGTATTTTGAGTTTGCTGGTTTTGGTTTACACATCCTGTTAATAAAGATATTAAACTGATAAATGCTAAACTACTTTTTAATTTTTTTAACATAGAATATTCCTCCTAAAATAAATACGATACATATTCCTACAATAAGTAATGTATTATCTTTTTTGGTTGTACTTTCCTTCGTTGTTTGTTTTAAATTTTTAACTGTTAGTTTTAATTTTTTATCGACTTTTCCTTTTGAATTAATAATGTGATTACTTAATCCTGTCGCATTTTCCATAAGTAATTCTTTTGTAATTGTTCCTACTATTACTTGTTGGATTTCAGTAGTTTCTGGTGTTTGTGTTCCCTCAGTTGTTTCTTCTTGAGTTGTTTGATTTGTTGTTGATTTAGATGTATTTGTTTGTGTATTTTGACTTGTTGAGGTTTCTGTATTTTGAGGGATCATTTGACTGTTATAAATTCCTGTTCCTGCTATTGCCGAGGAAATATTAGGTTTAATAAAAAACTGTACATCTCTTCCCATTGGATTTACATACATAATAGGACTTATATAAAGTTCCAAAGAACTGACTTGTAATCTATAATGATTAACAGTATCTCCATTAGCACTACTACTTCCAGTTTTAGTTGCTGAAACTGAACTCATTGCTCCACTTGATGTCATCACTTTAAATCGTACATTGCTGACATTAGAAGCTAACCCTAAACCAACAGTGATATAATACTTTCCATTAATTTGTTCAACCAATAATTGACTTTCGACAATATTACTTACCATACTTTCACCTAAAGCAATATTTTCTCCTCCGTCTTCTGTTTTACTGGTAAGAGGATTGGTATAACTTGTAGAACGACTAACAAGATATGCCCCATCATTTAAAGCACTAACTGGTGAAATAAACATGAATAGCATCATTAAAATGATATTTATTTGTAATATTTTTTTCATAGTTTCTCCCTAAAAACATGAGGCATTTTTATGCCTCATGTTTCTTTCTTAAAATAAATCCTATCATTGTTATAGAAATAATAAATAATGTCATGAATAACTGAATAGATGTTTGATCACCTGTTTTAACTGATTGATTTTCATTTATTTGATTCTCTTTATTTGCTGTTTGATCTTTATTTGTATTTTCTTGTTGATCATCTTTTTTAGTATTTGGTTCTAATTCTGTTTTATCTGAAACATATGTTAAAGTAGTATAATCAATTTTTAATCTTGCTGCTAAATCCATATTTCCCATCATAGCAACATGTGGATTCATCATTACATTGATATATTCATTTTCATGAGGTAATTCAAAGGCCCATAATGTTGGATTCCCTTGTGCATCTTTTTCAATGATTGTAGCACTATGATTTTTATAATCTTCTTGTTCACTTCCAATATAGAATTCTTGTAAACTTGCTTTAATACTTCCAAATGACATTTCTTTTGTTGAAAGATACATTGTTGCTTTTCCATCTTTAACAATAATTTTTGCTTTTGAATTGATAGCAGAAGCTGCCATTGATTCTTTATCACTTGTAGCATTCCATAAAGCAACATCTACACTATATGTTCCATCTTTTGTAAAACGAGAAGTATTTTCTTCATCTTTTTTATCTTCATCATCTTTTGGTGTTTCTGGTGTAGGATCAACTTTTGTTAGACCATCTAATTTTAATTGTAATCTTGCAATAGCACCTCTTAGGCTTCCACCATAATAAAACTTAACATTTGTAAGTTCTTTATTTTCATCTAATTTGAATTGTACTTTTTTTGGATGTCCATCTTCTTCCTCAATAACAGTTGCTTCTTTATATGTTCCATCTTTTAATTGATATTCCATTTTATCAACAGAAGCAGTTTGTCCATACATTGTCATTTCTTTTAATTTTAAAGTAACAACAACTTCATTGTTTTGAACAGTGATTTGTGCTGATTCAACAGCTTGTGCTGCCATTGATTGATCATCACTATTTTCTTTTAAAACATTTACAGGAACGTCATATGTACCATCTTCTAAAACATATTCTTTTTGTAATTCTTTTGCATTATCTAAATCTAATGTTAAAGTTACATTTGTTGGATAATCCTTTCCTTGTCCCATAAAATAATTCATAAAATCAACTGTAATTGATAAAACTGTTGAATTATTTTCATCTAATTGAGGTAATTCAAAAGAAATTTTTTCTGGTACTTCTACTTCTAATGTTTCTCCACCCATTCCTTGTGTAGACTTTTCTACTTTTGTTGAAAGAGTTGTTCCATTAGCAATTGTTAAAACATTTGCATAATATTCTGATTCCATGTTAATAATCATATTTTGTAATGTAGCAACTGCTTGCATTTTACCATCTTGATCAACAGTTACTTCTAATGTATCACCAAAGGCACCAGCAAAGGCTTTTTGTACTGCTGGAAGTGGTGCAGCACTTTTTAAATTTTCAACAGGAATTTGATATGTCCCTGCTTTTGATAAATCAATATTCAATGCGTCGACTGCATTTAATGATGTCAGTTGTAATCCTAAAGCCATCATTAAAGCAAGTGTTATCTTTAATAATTTTTTCATTTTTTCCTCCTATAAAGTTAGTCTTCGCTAACTAAAAGGAGTTTAACATGCCTCTTTTATTTTTCAATGTCTCATTTTGTTTCATATCTGTAACAAAATGAGTATTTTTAGTCTTATTATCATGATTTTATCTCAATTTATAAATGTTTTACACGTGAAACAAAAAAGTCTTCCATCAAAGGAAGACTTTTATTTTTTATATTATTTTTCGAAATCAAATTCTTGGAAAACTTCACTTACAGGTAAATTATTTTCAATATTTTCAATTGTTTTAGCAAGTAATGAAGCTACTGAAACAACTTTTAATTTATCGAATTTCTTTTCTTCAGGTAAGATAATTGTATCAGTTACAACTACTTCTTTAGCTGAACAGTTTTTCAATCTTTCAACAGCTGGTCCTGAGAATACTGGGTGTGTACATGCAACAAATACATTTTTAGCACCTTTTTCAAGTAACATATCAATACCTGCTACAATAGTTCCACCTGTATCGATCATATCATCAATCATGATACAGTTTTTACCTTCAACATCACCTAAAACACCCATGATTTCAGCAACGTTAGGTTTTGGTCTTCTTTTATCGATGATTGCTACTGGACAATCTAAAGCAACTGCCATTTTACGAGCACGAGTAGCTCCACCATGATCTGGTGAAACAACACAGATATCATCTAAGTTTTTATTTTTGAAATAATTACAGATTAATGGTAATGCTTGCATATCATCTACTGGAATATTAAAGAATCCTTGGATTTGTGCAGCATGTAAATCAATAGTTACAACACGATTTACACCAGCAGTTGTTAATAAATCAGCAACTAATTTAGATGTAATTGGTTGTCTAGGTTTTGCTTTTCTATCTTGTCTAGCATATCCAAAGTATGGCATGATAGCTGTAATTTCTCCAGCTGATGCTCTTTTTAAGGCATCTGCTAAAACTAAGATTTCCATTAAGTTTTCAGTAACAGGATTAGATGTTGATTGGACAATGAAAACATCTTTTCCACGAACTGATTCATCAATTTCAACTAAGATTTCTCCATCAGCGAAATGGTGAACTTTTGATTTTCCCATTTCACAACCTAAATTATCACAAATGTCTTGTGCTAATTCTACTGATGATGATAAAGCAAATACTGTAATTTTGTTTTTCATTTTTTCTTTTACCCCTATTTTCCTATTTTATTTCTTTTTTCTTCTAATACTTTACTATAACCTTCTTTGTTCACTTGTCTACTTCTTGCAATTGCAAAAGCATCTTCATGAACTTCATCTGTAATTGTTGATCCAGCTGCAATAAATGCATTTTTACCAACAGTTACAGGAGCAACTAAATTAGAATTGCAGCCAACGAAAACGTTGTCTTCAATTACTGTTTGGAATTTATTTTTTCCATCATAGTTGCTTGTAATAGTACCGCAGCCAATATTTACGTTTTCACCAACTGTCGCATCTCCAATATAGCTTAAGTGCGCAGCTTTACTTCCTTTACCAAAAGTTGCTTTTTTCATTTCCACAAAGTTACCCATGTGGACATTTTCTAAGATATGACAATGATTTCTAAGTCTTGCGTATGGTCCAATATCAACACCATTTTCAATGATAGAATCAGCAATAACAGAGAATTTAATTTCTACATTATCTTTGATTTCTACATTATCAAATTCACAATAAGGTCCAATATGACATCCATTACCAATCACTGTTTTTCCTTTAATAATACATCCTGGCTCAATTGTTGTATCATGACCAATCACTACATCTCTACCAATATAAGTATTTGTCATATCTACAATATTTACACCATCTAATAGATATTTTTTGTTAATACGATATTGTAATTGTTTTGTTGCTTCTTGTAATTCAAACTTATCATTAATTCCACCAACTTCTGATAAGTCATCAATTTTATAACCACCAACATTTAAGTTTTGATGATTCATAATTTCAATTACATCTGTAATGTAGTATTCATTTTGCGCATTGTTATTTGTGACAGATTCTAATGCTTTAAATAAAGCAGCATTATCAAAGCAATATTCTCCAACATTCATTTCAGAAATATTTCTTTGTTCATCTGTACAATCTTTATACTCAACAATACCTTTAACTTGATCATTTTCTCTAATAATACGACCAAATTTCTTATTTAAGTCACAATCACATGTCATGACTGTTCCTTTCATTTGATGTTCATTATGATATTGAATTAACCCTTGTAATGTTTCTTTAGTAATTAATGGTGCATCACCATTTAAAACAATAGTTGTTCCTTCTTTATCTCCTAAAACATCTTTTGCTTGCATCAATGCATGTCCAGTTCCTAATTGTTCTTTTTGCATTACGAACTCAACACCATCAACAAGTTTCATGACTTCTTCAGCTTTATGTCCAACAATAACATAAATACCATCAACACCTAAACCTTTTAATTCATCAACGATATGACAAACCATAGGTTTATATAAAACTTCATGTACTACTTTAGGCTTGTCGGATTTCATTCTTGTACCTTTTCCGGCAGCCATTACTACTGCGTAAGTTTTCATCGTCACACCCCTCTACGACGTCATTCTAACAAAATATAACTCATAATTAAAGATGAATAAGACAATTTATTGCAAATTCCTACATCTTTTCAAAAAAAGAAAATCTTATCACAGATTTTCTTCCTTGTTTAAAATTTTCGATTTTCTAACAAAAAAATAACGTTTTCTAAAGAATTCATATCCTTTATTCATAATTTCTTGATTTCTAGTAATACCAAATACACATGAACCACTTCCTGACATTAAAGCTCCATCAAAACCTAACTTCATCATTTCTTTTTTGATTTCTTTAATTTGTGGCACCATTTTAATAGAAGGAAGTTCTAATGTATTTTGTAGATTATCAATAACTCCTTGATAATCATTCATTTCAATTCCTTTTTTCATCTTTCTGCAATCTTGATGTTTTACCTTAGATAAATCTAATGAAGTAAATGCTTTTTGAGTTGAAACACCTTTTTTAGGTTTTACAAGTAATAAATAAGCTTCAAAAGGTTCATCAATAAATTGTAGTTTTTCACCAACACCTTCAACAAAAGCTGTTTTTTCATAAATACAAAATGGAATATCTGCTCCTACTTCTTTTCCTAAAGCAGCCATTTCTTCATAAGATAAATTTAAATGAAATAATTTATTCATAGCTTTAATAACTGCTGCTCCATCAGCACTTCCACCAGCTAATCCTGCTTGCGTTGGAATATGCTTATAGACAAAGATCTTAACACCTTTTTTTAATCCGTATCTTTCTTGCATCAATTGTGCAACTTTATACATAATATTTCTTTGATCGGTAGGAACGATCTTACTATTTGACTCAATTTCAATTCCTTCATCAATGACATTAATATAAATGAGATCATGTAAAGTAATAGGTGCCATGATCATTTCTAAATCATGATATCCATCTTCTCTTTTTCTTACAACATCTAACGCTAAATTTACTTTTGCATATGCTCTGACTTTCATTTTTCATTACCTCGGATACAAATTTCTGGCAACCCCTCTTGTATCAATTCCACCAACACCTAATTGTTTAAAAGAGGTTTTCTCTATAACTTTTTCTAAATCAACATACTCTTTAATATTTGTACTTGCGATTTGAGTTGTGATAATAACAGGATCTAACGCATGAATATTTTTTCTTGAAGGACTTGATGCAAAGTTAGCACCACTCGCTACTAGAAGTTCATAGTATGACTGACACGCTCCTGCAAAGATTACTAATGCATCTTTGTCAGGTTGATATTCTCTAGCCTTTTTGATTGCTTCTACAAAATCTAAACTGTGCAAATAATCTTGACTATTTCTTTTATGTCCATTTTTTTTCAAGGCATCATGTCCTGTAATGACTAAAAGATGTGGATTATATTTTTTTAATAGGTTGGTTATTTTACTAGCAAACTCTTCTTCTTTAAAATAATAACCATATGCTCTAATACCATATTCTTGATATTTTTTCATACACATCTTTAAATAAGAAGGATCTCCATCTAAATGTAAAACACTTCCCTTTAAACATTTTTCTTGTGGTAAATGCACATCTTCTATTACTCTTTTCTCTTGAACAAGCTCTAAATCATCTATTTCACTATCCGCAATCAAACGATACTCTATTCCTCTTAAATAACAAATATTTTCTTGTATATCAATGACTTCAAAAATAATATCTTGATGATATTTTTTTCTACTTACAATATCACCTATCTTCATTCTATCACCATTATATAGTATGTTTACATAATGATTTTGTGATAGCTTGATAATCTTCTAATGTAAGTTGTTCACATCTTAATTTTTGATCTATTTGATTTTCATTTAAAACATCTAATGCATTTTGATATTCTTGTTTTAAATTATTATAAATCGTTTTTCTTCTTTGTTTAAAAGCACTATTTAATACTTTATATAAATCTAAATTAGCTTCCTTATTAATTGTAATCTTTAAAATAGCACTATCAATATGAGGTGCAGGAATAAAAACATTTTGACTTACTGTAAACATATATTCAATTTTACCCATATCTTCAATCATATACATCAGTGGACTTTTATAATCGCTTGTATATTTTAAAGCCACTTCTTTTTGTACCATCACGACAATTTCATCAATAACTTTACTTTCAGTTAAAACCTTTTCAATAATTTGAGTTGTAATATAATAAGGCAAATTAGCTACTAAAATAACTTTTTCATACTTATCCTTTAAAGTCATTAAATCCTCTAAATTTACTTTTAAAAAATCTTCAAAAACAATCTCAATATTTTCCTGATTTAAAAACTCTTCATAGACTCCTTTAAAACGTGTATCTATTTCATAGCTTCTTACATATCCTGCATAACGTGCTAATACTTGAGTTAAAGCACCAATTCCAGGTCCTACTTCAATCACTGCACATTTTTCATTAACACTTGAACAACGAACGATTTTTTCTACGACATGAGGATCAATTAAAAAGTTTTGCCCATATTTCTTTTTAGGATATAAATCATATTTATCTAATATATATTGTGTTGTACTTTTAGTCGCTATATCCTTCATTCTCTAACTCCTTCTCTATCATTTCCCTGGAAATACCCACCATATTTAATCTTTTAAACAAAGTTTTTGCATTGCCATATCCTAAATGAAATAAATCATAAATCTTTAATCTTTTCTTTTTATCTCCAATAATATCTAATTCTAAAAACTCTTTCCAAGAAATACTTTCTTCTTGATTTGAAAATGTAACAACATTTTCAATTGCTTTCTTTACAGCTTCTTTATTTGCTTCAGCAATACCTAGTTTCTTTTTACCAATTGCATCTTTTCTATCAACAAAAGCATGTTTACAATTTTGTACATATTTCTCCACTTGGTTTCTAATCCTTAAACCTGGATAATCTGGATCTGTTAAAACAATAACACCTCTTGTCTTACTAGCCTCTTTAATAAGCTCTAATGTTTTATCATCTAATCCTAGTCCATGTGTTTCAATAGTATCTACATCATATAATTCTTTTAATAATTGGCTATCTGTTTTTCCTTCAACAACAACAATTTCATTAATTCTTTTCATAACTTTACCATTTTAAATAAATCGTCTTCAATTGATCATTCGAGATATATTGAATATGATCTACCCCTTCTATTAAACGATAGGCATCTCCTTTTTTTGTTAATCTTTCTTTAGCATCATTATATACTTCATTTGAAAATTGAAAATAACATTCTCTTTGATTTTTATTTATTTTAGCTTTTAAAGTATTTAATTGATATAAATCAAAATACAACCCTTCTTCTTTAAAATAAGTATGTTTATCATTTTTAGTTATTTTATAACGATCATCTAAATCATACATTTGTTTCATTGTTTGACTATCAAACATCAAATAATTATTATTGATGATTTCCTCATCATCTAATACTAAATCACCCCAGGTTGCATCTATATAATAATAATCATTGTCATATTTTATCATATTTATTGCATGTTTGTCTCTTCTTCCTTTTATTGTTTTCCCTGTTAAAAACGTTGCTTTAAAATGTAATTGATTGAGTAGATACTGCATTGTTTTTGCATAACCACTACAAACTGATTGATGATTAATAAGAACACTGATTATTTCTTGGTTATATTTTGCTTGTTCATTATACTTACAATGAGTAATAACATCATCATAAATATATTTTATTTTTTGATAGGATTTTAAATCTTGTGTGTCCTCTTTTAGTTGTTTGACAATTTTCTTTATCCTTTTTTGATCTTTAAGAATTTCTTTTTCTATCATACTATATTCAAAATTAAAAAGACCTTTTGTATTAAGAGACCATTCCTTAATATAAAATAACTCTGGATGATCCTTTAAAACTGCATTAACAATTTTACTTACTTTATCTATCTCTTTTTCTTTAATATAGATATTTTGTTTTCTTGTATAAGCAATATTATAAATTATTTGATAGAGTAGTTTTTGTTTTTTATTTAAAAGCTGATAATGATATTTAAAACATTGATCTTGTTTAAATTTATTTTCTATACTTTGGTAAGATTGTGGAAAACATCCACATAATAAAAATAATACAAGTAGACTAATCAGTTTTTTCATTTTAAAAAAAATAATCTAGCGAATGCTAGATTACTCTTCCCTCAATTTATATTCAAAATAACTCTTACCAAAATAAACTACACTACCTGCCAAGAGCATCATTAATAATCCTAAGCACATAATAAACATCCCCTCTTTTATCTATATCATACCCTATTTTAATTGATTATGCAAATCATAAGAAAACTCCTTTTTTCTACAAATAATGTATACGATTCAGTATAAAATATTATTAAAGAAATAAATATTTTTAAACTTGTTCAATGATT
>ERZ773235.3569-NODE-3569-length-10749-cov-32.420049_pt1 | contig 10749 bp, 9 predicted proteins | sample MGYA00580522_ERZ773235 | MGnify/ENA primary metagenome ERZ773235 (study PRJEB29015, sample SAMEA2737797) | human gut metagenome | biome: human gut; feature: human-associated habitat; material: faeces | place: China | collected 2012 ...
ATGATCTGACTTTATTTGCCGCCTGCGGGCGGCAAACTCTGCGAGGCTTTTTTGAGACGCTGACCCCGGGAGATTTCTTCCGGGGTGTTATTTTTCTTTTCCCTTGCTATTTTCCCCATGGGAAGGTATAATAGTAGCGGATTGCCCCGGAAGGGATGTTTTTCCTTTCGTTTCGGGCGTCTGCATCCAAAATTTTTCGAGGTCGCCAATGACTGCTAAGAAACGGATACTTCTTCTCACCACCGGCGGCACCATCGCGTCCGTTCCCGGCGGCGAAGGGCTGGAACCACGGCGCTCCGAGGTGATGGAGCGGGAGCTGGAACAGCTACGCACCTATTACGATATCTCCGTGAAAGACGTGATCTGTCTGGATTCCTCCAACATTCGTCCGGAGGAATGGCAGCTGATCGCACGGCACATTTTTGAGGATCGGGCGGGCTACGACGGAATCGTGGTCTCCCACGGCACCGACACCATGGCCTACACTGCCTCCGCCGTGACCTTTATGCTGCCCAATATTGACGTTCCGGTGGTGTTCACCGGTTCCCAGCTGCCCCTGACGGACATGCTCAGCGACGGTCCGGATAACCTGCGCACCGCCTTTGCCATGGCGGCCTCCGGCGCACCCGGCGTGTTTCTGGCCTTTGACCGGAAGGTCATGCTGGGATGCCGGGCGGTGAAGGTTCGGGCTTCCGGGTTTTCCGCCTTTGAAAGCGTCAACGCCCGCTACGCTGCCCTGGTCAGCAACCGGGGACTGGTGGTGGACGCCGACGTGCTGCCCCGGCGCACCGGCGAAAGCAAGCTGCTTTCCGATATCAGCAAGGAGGTTTTCCTCCTGAAGCTCACGCCGGGACTGAATCCGTCTGTTTTTGACATGCTGGCCGCCATGGGCTACAAGGGCATCGTCATCGAAGCCTTCGGCCTTGGGGGCGTCAACGTGTTGCATCGGGGACTGCGGGGCATCCACCGCTGCGTGGAGGATGGCGTCAGCGTGGTAGTGACCACCCAATGCCTGTACGACAGCGCCGACCTGCAGGTGTATCAGGTGGGCAGCAAGCTGTTGGAGCTGGGCGTCATTCAGGGGCGGGACATGACCTCCGAAGCCGCCATGACCAAGCTCATGTGGGCGATCGGTCAGGGCATGAATCCGGCGCAGGTCTCGGAGCTGTTCGGTCAGAATCTTGCGGGAGAGGTCACCATCTGACCCTTCCCGACAAATAAAGGAGGTTACCTTATGGATCCCATCTACGTTACCGGCCACCGGAACCCGGACACGGACTCCATCGTGGCAGCCATCTCCTACGCGGCGCTGCGCAACGCCTGCGGGGATCGGGAGTATGAAGCGGCCTGCCTTGGCCGTGTCTCCGACGAGACCCAGATCGTGCTGGACCGGTTCGGCTTTCTGCCTCCCAAGCGCATCACTGACCTGTACAATCAGGTGCGGGATCTGGATTTTGACAAGCCTCCCATCTTAAGCGGCGGTGTGACCATGGGGCGCGCCTGGGACGAATTTCAGGCCTACCCCGCCATCGCCTCCATCCCCGTGGTCAACGAGGACGGCACGCTGTACGGCATTCTGTCCCGGACGGACATCGCGGACTACAACATGTCCCGCACCAATTCCGGCGTGCTGGAAGAGGTGCCGCTGTTCAACGCCATCTCCGTTCTGGAGGGCAAAATTCTCAACGATGCGGGAGAAAGCACCGACACCATCTCCGGCGAGGTCACGATTGCCCTGCCCCAGAGCCGGGAGAATCTGCTGTTCCATTCCAGGGAGAGCATTGTGCTCTGCGGCAACCAGCCGGACATGATCCGCCGGGCGCTGGAGCTGAACGTCAGCTGTCTGGTGCTGTGTCAGGCGGAAATTTCCGAGGAACTGCGCACCATGCCCACGGAAACCTGCATCATCTCCACCCCCTACGACGCCTTCCGGGCGGCGCGGCTGATTTTCCAGTCCATCCCTGTGGAGCGGATCTGCAATACCCAGAACGTGGTCAGCTTCCACCTGGACGACCGGGTGGATACCGTGCGGGATATGGTGCTGAAATACCGTCACCCCAGCTACCCCATTCTGGATGGCAGCGAGAAGGTCGTTGGCATTCTGACCCGGTATCATCTGCTTCGTCCCCGGCGCAAGCAGGTGGTTCTGGTTGACCACAACGAGGCTTCCCAGTCCGTCCCCGGTCTGGAGGAAGCGGAAATTCTCGCCATTATCGACCATCACCGGCTGGCGGACATCCAGACCGGCAACCCCATTTATGTCCGCAACGAGCCGGTGGGTTCCACCAACACCATCATTGCAGAGATGTATCAGGATCGGGGGCTGATGCCCTCGGCCAAGCTGGCGGGCATGATGGCGGCGGCCATTCTCTCCGACACCGTCATGTTCAAGTCTCCCACCTGCACCCCCCGGGACATCCGCACGGCGGAGCGTATGGCACGGATCGCCGACGTGTCTCTGGATGAGCTGGGACATGAGATCTTCTCTGCCGCCGTGGAAAACAAGTCCGTCGATGAGGTGTTCTTCACGGATTACAAGGAATTCCATATTGCGGGGCACAGTCTGGCCGTGTCCCAGCTGACCTGTGTGGACAGTCCCAGCGTGCTCAAGCGCAAGGACGAATTCCTGAAGCTGATGAAGAAGACCGCCGACGAGAAGATGTTCGATCTGGTGATCATGATGCTCACCGACGTGCTGCTGGAAGGCACCCAGATCATTTACGTAGGCGACGACGACACCATCCGGCAGGCATTCAACGTGATCCCCAAGGACAATACCGTCTTCCTGCCCAAGGTCATGAGCCGGAAGAAGCAGATCATCCCCATGCTGTCCGTACTGTGGGGCTAAGCGACCAAAAAGAATCCAAGGAGGTGGGAAGCATGGGCTTTGACGCTCTGCTGGGAAATGACCGGCTGAAACAGAATCTGACCCGCAGTCTGTCCAAAGGGCATGTTTCCCACTTCTACCTGATCTCCGGGCCGGAAGGCTCGGGCAAGCATACTTTGGCGAAACTGCTTGCGGCGGCGATCCTCTGTCAGGGCGAGGATAAGCCCTGCGGACGCTGCACCCCCTGCCGCAAGGTGATGGACGGCAGCCACCCGGACTTCATCACCGTGGACGACCCGGAGAAGAAGACTGTGACCGTTGACCTGATCCGGCAGGCGCGGGCGGATGTGTACATCCAGCCCAACGAATCGGAGTACAAAATTTACCTGTTCCCCCGGGCGCAGGACATGGGTCTTCCCGGGCAGAACGCATTGCTGAAAATTCTGGAGGAACCGCCGAAATATGGCGTGTTTCTTCTGCTCACGGACAATCCGGACAAGCTGCTGCCCACTGTCCGTTCCCGATGTACGGAACTGAATATGCAGGCGCTGCCGGAGGACGTTCTCCGCGGCCAACTCCGTCGGGAGTTTCCTCAGGCGCAGGAGGAAGACATTACCGCCGCCATCGACCGCAGCGGCGGCTTTCTGGGCCAAGCCATGTCGCTGCTGAGCGGCGGCGGCGAGCTGCCCCAGCAGACCCGGGATTTTGTTCAGGCGTTTTCCGCCCGGGACGCGCTGGGACTGATGCAGACCCTGACGCCCATGGAAAAGTGGAAGCGGGACGCGCTGGCGGACACTCTGGAAAGCTGGCGGGAGCTGCTGGAAAGCGCCCTTGCCAGCCGAAGCGGCATCCGGGCGGTGTCGCCCCTGTCCCGGAAACTCGCCCAGAGCCGCAGCAGCCCGGAGCTGCTGAACGCCGTGCAGTGCCTGCAAAAAGCGGTGGACTACACGACGGGCAACGTCTCTCCCGCCGCCGTGTGCGGCTGGCTGGAATGGGCGCTGCGATAGGTTGGAAATAATCAGGAAGCCGCATACGGCATCCTGTATGATATAAGGAGCAAATTCAATGGAAGAACAAATCAAGACAGCCCCCCAGACGGATGTGGAGGTCGTGGACATCCAGTTCCGTTCCGGGCAGAAAATTTACTTTTTCGACCCCGACGGCCAGCGCTTCGCCGACGGCGATCACATCATCATTGACACCGCCCGGGGTGAAGAATTCGGCATCTGCGTGGGCGGGAATCACAAAATCCCGCCGAAGAATGTGGTAGCGCCCCTGCGGAAGGTGCTTCGCAGAGCCACCCCTCAGGATGAAAGAACCATTCAGGAGAATCGGGCGAAGGAAAAGCGCGCCTTCGAGGTCTGCCAGCAAAAAATCGCGGAGCATGGGCTGGACATGCAGCTGGTGAACGCAGAGGTGGCCTTTGACGGGAGCAAAATTCTGTTCTATTTCACCGCTGACGAGCGGGTGGATTTCCGGGAGCTGGTGAAAAATCTGGCTTCGGTATTCCGCACCCGCATCGAACTGCGCCAGATCGGCGTCCGGGACAAGGCCAGAATGGTTGGCGGCCTCGGCATCTGCGGACGGCCCTTCTGCTGCGCCAGTTTTCTGGACGATTTCCAGCCAGTTTCCATCAAAATGGCGAAAACCCAGAACCTTTCCCTGAACCCCACCAAAATTTCCGGCACCTGCGGGCGGCTCATGTGCTGCCTGAAATACGAGCAGGACGCCTATGAAGACCTGATCCGAAACAGCCCCCGGATGGACTCCTTCGTGGACACCCCGGAAGGCCGGGGCACCGTGGTGGAGGTGGGGCTGCTGCGCCAGCGGGTAAAGGTCCGCATGGAAGATAATCCGGAGACGATCTCCGTCTTTTCCAATGAGGATATCGCCGTCCTGCGCAGCGGCAAGGCCAGAAAGAACGATCCCCCCATTCCCGCAGACCTTGCCCCCATTTCCGGCAGCGGCAAGCGCGTCCGCCGGGAGCAGACGGAGGAAAAGCCCCTGCTGGAGCCTATCCGTTTCCGCTACAGCACGGAAAAAATCGTAGACGACCCGGAGGAGGAGAAGCCGGAGACCGCCGAAAGTCCGGAGCCGAAGGCTCCCCGTTCCCGGAATCGCCGCCGCAAGCCCCGTCCTCAGGCACAGGACGCCGCCCCGGAGCAACCCAAACCGGTGCCTCAGGAGACGGCCCCGAAGCCCGAAGCCACCGGCGACAGGCCCCGCCGCCGTCCCAACCACCGCCGCCGCAAGCCCCGCCCTGCGGGAGATGGGCAGTAAACGATTTCCGTTGCCATAGGAGATTACAGAGAAAATGAGTATCATAAAGAAAAATCCCGGCAAAATAAAAAAGCTTTTTCAGAACATCCCCATTCCCGGATGGCTGTTTTCTCTGGTGACAGTGGTATATTGCGAGGTACTGCTTCATCTGTGGACGATGAACGACTTTTCCCTTGGGCGGTTCGCCGCAGTGGTGCTGTTCGCTCTGGGCTTCGGCGGACTGCTTGGGCAGATCGCCGGCTTTATCGGCCACAGGACGTGGGGAAAATGGGTCACCGCCGCGCTGGCGGCAGTGGTATCGGTATTCTACATTGTGGAGTACTTCGTCAATGACGCCTATCAGAGCTTCATGCCCATGCGTATGCTGCTGGGCGGTGCAAAGGGCGTCACCACCGATTTCGGCGATGTGGTCGTCTCGCTGGTTCTGAATGATCTCTGGCGCATTCTGGTCATGCTGCTGCCGGCGCTGCTGTTTGCGCTGCTGGCGCGTCCCACCGAAACCGTCTGGAAGACCCGCTGGTTTTTGCTGGCGGGGGCTGTGGCGGCTTATCTGCTGGGCTTCGGTGTCGTCCGGGGCGTAGGGACGGATGCCGCCCGGTTTTCCAGCGCCTACAATTTTGACAGCGCCGTTCAGGTGTTCGGACTGAACATCGCCATTCCTCTTGATGCCATCAACAGCGGCGGGTCTGACGGGGAAACGCCGGAATTCGTTGTGGTAGATTCAGCCGCGGCACCCGCGGAAAGCTCCCCGGAGACTTCATCCCCCGCGGAGGAAACCGCCCCGGCGGAAACGGAGGCGGTCGTCTACGGTGACAACGTGATGGACATTGACTTTAACGCCCTGATCGCAAACACCGGCAACAGCCGCATCAACGCCGTCAGCCAGTACGTATCTTCCCTGACTCCCTCCAAAAAGAACGAATACACCGGCATGTTTGCCGGGAAAAACCTGATCCTCATCACCGCCGAGGCTTTCGCAAAGCAGGTCATCGACCCGGAGCGGACACCCACTCTGTACCGGATGGCTACCAAAGGCATCCAGTTTACCGACTACTACCAGCCCGCATGGGGCGGCAGTACCACCACCGGCGAGTTTTCCAATGTGATCGGTCTGGTGCCGGCCGATGTGGGCATGTGCATGAAGCAGGCCGTCTATCAGGATCTGTTCCTGACCATGGGGCATCAGCTCCAGAAGCTGGATTACTATTCCGCCGCCTATCACAACCACTTTGCGGACTTCTATGACCGGAACAAGACCCACACCAAGCTGGGCTACGACCGGTTTCTGGCGCGCTACGGCGGTCTGGAAGGGATCACGCCGGTCTGGCCGGAAAGCGATCTGGAAATGATCGATATTTCCGTGCCCCAGTACATTGACCAGCAGCCCTTCAGCATTTATTATATGACGGTTTCCGGCCACTGCGGCTACTCCCTGAAGGCCAACGCCATGTCCCGGAAAAATTACGATCTGGTGGATTATGACGGCTCCGAGACGGTGAAGTGTTACCTTGCCGCTCAGATGGAGCTGGAAATGGCCATGGAATCGCTGATCCGTCAGCTGGAGGAGGCCGGTATTGCCGACGACACGGTGATCGTCATCAGCCCGGATCACTATCCCTACGGTCTGGAACGGAGCGCCACTTGGGGAAATGCCGAAAATTACCTGACCGAACTTTATGGTGTTACAGAAATAGATCGGTTCACCCGTGACAGCAACGCCCTGATCATCTGGAGCGGCTGTCTGGAAGATAAGAATCTGAAGGTGGAGACGCCGGTGTACAGTCTGGATATTCTGCCCACCCTGTCGAATCTCTTTGGCCTGAACTACGATTCCCGCCTGCTGGTGGGGCGGGATGTGTTCTCCGATACGGAGCCGCTGGTGCTTTGGCCGGAATACAGCTGGAAAACCGACAAGGGCACCTACGATTCCGGGTCCAGAACCTTCACTCCCGCCGAGGGCGTGGAGGTTGATGACAGCTATGTGGACCGCATCAAGGCCATCGTCTCCAACAAGATCAGCTACTCCCGGGAAGTGCAGAACCTGAAGTATTTCCAAGTCCTGTCCGACTTCCTGAACGGAAAATAAGGTAAGAGAGACGCGCCACCTGCGGAATGGGCGGGCCGCTGATCATTCTAATCAACGGCGTCAGCTATCTGATTTCCGCTTTTACCGAGCTGTTCATCACCGTACCGAAAACTGTGCATCAGGGGGAGAAAATCACCCTGCGGGGAATTTTCTCTGATTTTGGGGTGGCCATCCGGGAGACTCTCCGGAACCGGTACTTAAGGCTGTTTGTCCCCAGTGCTTTGATTCTGAACCTGCTGGGCGCCGGCCCTTCTTCACTGATGCTGCCCTTTACGCTGGAAAAGGGCTTTCCCGTAGAGATGTACGGGTACCTGATGAGCGCGGAGACCGCCGCATCGCTGCTGTGCGTGTGTTTACTGGGCATTGTGCGGCTGAAGCCGAAAGCCCGGTACTGGGGTATGAGCGGCGGATTTCTGGGGTCGATCCTGTTTTATGTCCTGACATATCTGACCAGGAACTACGCGGTCATGTGCATAATGCTGTTTCTGGGGAGCTTCGCCAACGCGCTGGGCAACAGTATCTTCAACGCATCGCTGATGCTGGCGCTGCCGGAGGGAAACCGGGGGGCGCTTCTGGGCTTTATCAGCGCCGCTTCCACCGGCGGATGTGCGCTGTCTGCCGTAATTTTCGGCGTTCTGGGAGACGTTTTCCCGCTGTATCTGGTGTTTACTGTGGGCTGTCTGCTGACCATTCTCCCGATGGCCTACATGAGCCTGCACAAAAACGCACGGGAATTTGTACTGACCCACTGATACTATTTCCTGATTAAAATCTTAATTTTAATCAGGAAGGCATCGCCTGAAGGCGCTGCCTGTTTTGTGATTTATAAGGAAAGAAATCACAAAACAAGTCTCATATGAACTCCATGCCCTTCAGGCAATTAAAATCTTTTTTAAAGATTTTAATTGGAGTTCAGTATGACTCCCCTGCCCCGCTGCCTTCTGGCAGCGGGGCTTTTTGCCACTTCTCCCGCTTTATATGCAACATCCGGCTCTTTTGCGTGTAAGGTCGCAGGATGTACTACCCATCCCGCAGAAAGGATGATGAAATGAAAATAGCAGAAGTACGGGTCAGCGGGTGCCGGTGCGAGACGGTTCGTCTGGAGCCGATTCCCCGCGGGATCGTGGGTGCGGTAGTTGCCGTCGAATACACGGACCCCGCGTGGGATTCCCTCCGGAAAACGGTGGTTTTTCGGGGCGCGGCGACGAAGGATGTATTGGATGCCGGAAACGAAATCGTGATACCTGCTGAGGTGGTCAGCAAGGCAGGAGGCAGCCTGTACATGGGCGTGTACGGCGTGGATGCCGAGAACCATGTGGCCATCCCCACCATCTGGACGGAGCTTGGTGTGATTCAGGGCGCGGCAACCCCTTCCGGCGATGCCTCCACCGCCCCTTCCCTGCCGGTCTGGGCGCAGATTCAGGCCATGGTCGGCGATTTGGGTACGCTGGACACCGAGGCGAAGTCCAATCTCGTGGCGGCAATCAACGAAGCACTGACAACGGGCGGCGAGATTGCCCCGGCTGAGGTGCAGAGAATCGTGGAGGACTACCTGAAAGCCAATCCGCCCGGAACAGTTTCTGACGGAAAGGACGGTATCACCCCGACCATCGGCAAAAACGGGAACTGGTATCTGGGCAGCACCGATACCGGCAAGCCGTCGAGAGGGGCGGACGGCACTCCGGGAGCGACTGGTGCGCCGGGTAAAGACGGCGCACCCGGTGCCGATGGAAAGGATGGCATTACGCCGACCATCGGTAAAAACGGGAACTGGTATCTGGGCAGCACCGATACCGGCAAGCCGTCGAGGGGTGCAGGCGGCACTCCGGGAGCGGCTGGTGCGTCTGGTAAGGACGGTTCTCCGGGTGCTGACGGAAAGGACGGCATCACTCCGGCCATCGGTGAAAACGGGAACTGGTATCTGGGAAACACCGATACCGGGAAGCCCAGCCGGGGCGAGAACGGTGCAGTCCCCGATATCCAGATCGGCACGGTCACGACCCTTCCGGCGGGCAGCGATGCGACTGCCAGCATGGGCGGCACGGCAGAGAATCCGCTGCTCAATCTTGGCATTCCGCAGGGTGCGGACGGGCAGGGCGGCAGCTCCGGCGGCACGGATATTTCCCTCGGCCTTACGTCGGCCACGGTGGGGCAGACGATAAAAGTCAAGGCCGTGGATACCGATGGAAAGCCCACCGCGTGGGAAGCGGCGGAAAGCGGCGAAAAATGGGAGAAGATCGCGGAGATCATCATTCCCGACGACGCGGAAGAAAGCAATGCGCTGACTATCAATAAGGATCTCAACGGGCATCCCTTTTCCCTCCTGAAAGCGCGGCTCTGCGGGAAATTCCCCAAGTATACCGGCGGGAGTACCATTCCGAACGTCATGTTTGCCATGCTCAACGGGAGAGCAAACGGTAATCCCAGCCCGGCAGTTTATACTTCCCTTTGGCCTAAGGTCGAAACTGCCCGTCTGGTGGGAGCCGTCTATGAGGTGGATGTTTCCGGAGTACAGGTGATAGAAAGCGTATTGCGTTCAGCCGGCGGCGGATGGGGTGAGAACATGGGCATGTATGGCAGTTCCTCTAGCACCTACGTGAAGTATTTCACGGATTCGCTCTGGGCGAAGCCCATTACCTCCATCGGCGGAACCGGTATGCTGATTTATCCCGGCTGTAAATTCGTTCTTTACGGCGTGCGGGCGTAAGGAGGACGGCCATGAACATGTGTGAAAATGGAGTGATTCGCCCAATGTCCCCGGAGGAAATCGCAGAACTGAACCGCTGGCAGGCCGAAGTACCTGAGTCGGAGCCTACCCCGGATGACCGCATTGCAGAGCTGGAAGCGCAGAATCAGGTGCTTACCGAGTGCCTGATGGAGATGTCGCAGATCGTGTATGCTTGAACATTCAGAAAGGATGGTGTTTATGATGGCTATGTTGTGGGCGCAGCAGATCATGCTGGGTAAAAAAACCTTTGCGGACGTTCCCCGGCTGCTGAAGGATAAGGTGAAGGAGATCCTCATGGATTCCGGCATGGAAAAACTGGTAACACTGTGACGGAGGACGGAGGGTGACAGTTGAACAAATTCAGTGCTTGCTCACTTATCTGGGCTACAACCCCGGCGCGGTGGATGGCGTTAACGGCCTGAAAACCGCGGCAGCGGTGCTGGTTTTCCAACAGCAGGAAGGGCTCCGGCAGGACGGCGTACCGGGTCCCGAGACGCAGGAGGCGCTTCTTTCGGCTGTAGCGACTGGACGGATGTACACGCCCGTCATGGGGAATCAGTCGCCTGACTGGTGGGGGGATATCCGGTATTTCAAGCGTGATGAGTTCCGCTGCCCCTGCGGCCGGTGCGGCGGGTTCCCGGTGGAGCCGCAGGAATCCATGGTTCGCACTGTGGATGAGATCCGGCGGCGGCTGGGCGTGCCGGTTTCCGTTGTGGACGGCGGCGGCTCCGGCGTCCGGTGCGCGGCGCACAATGCGGAGGTCGGCGGCGTGGCCAATTCTCAGCATCTGTTTGGGCTTGCCGCTGATCTGCACAGTGCCGCAAGTCC
>ERZ773235.3574-NODE-3574-length-10743-cov-3.267496_pt1 | contig 10743 bp, 8 predicted proteins | sample MGYA00580522_ERZ773235 | MGnify/ENA primary metagenome ERZ773235 (study PRJEB29015, sample SAMEA2737797) | human gut metagenome | biome: human gut; feature: human-associated habitat; material: faeces | place: China | collected 2012 ...
TTCCTTTACTTCATATACGGAAACAACAAGATCCGTATTGCCGATATTGATAATGGACAATGAGGTGGCATCTGGGAAATTCTTTGCCGGGAGAGAGATCGTTTCTATTCCGTTAGATGTACAGGCCTCCCTAGTGGTTAGGGTGTGTGGCTGTCCATCTTTGTAGAGAACAAACGAATAAGGAGCCTGCTCCTTCTGCTTACACATGGAGATGACATAATACATATTGCTGTCATCAACTGTTTTTGTAAATGAAATAGCATCATCGCCATGTACGGATTTCGCACCCAACTTGTTTACTAGAACCAGTTTGCCCGAGCTATTGAGATCATCGACGGCGACACGGTCCAGAGCGTCCACAGTAAATGCTTTATATGCCTGTTTTGCGGCATCATCATTCTCGCTGCCGCTCTGTACGGAGCCATCACCGAAACTTTCATGTGCAGCTTTCGTGCAGCCAACGCATGACCACAACAACAAGCTGGACAACAAGCAACAGGCGCTTCTTCGCATCACTTGATTCATAAGGCACCTCCATTGGTCTCTCCGACAAGAACAGCTAAGGTTTCCTGCAATAACAAGAATATGACATTGGCACATGGAATGCCACGCACCGCTGTCGCACGAATGGCACATTCACCGGAAACGATGGAGGAGCTGCGCCGCCGCCACAACATGCACACCCTGTCCGGTAATTGACGCGGACGATACGAATGCTACTCAAGCTGTTCGGAGAGTTCCATCCATTCGAGTTCAAGTTCTTCGGACTCGTCGGTGACGGCTTGAAGCTGGTCGTTGAGCTTGCCTAGGCCCTCGTAGTCGCTGGGGTCGTGCGCGGCCATTTGCTGCTCAAGATCGGCTTTCTGCTCTTCGAGTTTGGCGAGTTTGCGCTCGATTGCCGATACGCGCTTGGAGGCTTCGTGAAAGGCCTTGCCGGAAAGTTTCGGCGTAGAAGGCGTAGAAGGCGCGGAAGATGCGGTTTCAGCAGTCGCAGACCCACTTGCGGAGTTGCCTGCGGTGCCTTCGGTCGTGGAACCGGCAGTCCCAGCGGAACCGCCCCTCTTGCCTTTGCCGGCACCTGCCTTTTCGTCCGCAAACGGATTCTTGCCGTTCTTGATGGCCTCAGTCATGTCCAGATAATCCTGCACGCCACCGGGCAGGTGGCGCACCTTGCCGCCGATCAGCGCGAACTGCTGATCGGTGACGCGTTCGAGCAGATACCGGTCATGGGAGACGACGATCAGAGTTCCCGGCCAAGTGTCGAGCAGATCCTCCATCACGGCGAGCATGTCGGTGTCGAGATCATTGCCGGGCTCATCCATGATGAGCACGTTCGGCTCGTCCAGTAGGATCAGCAGCAACTGCATACGACGCTTCTGACCACCCGATAGGTCCTTGATCGGCGTCATCAGCTGCGCCGACTCGAATCCGAGACGCTCCATCATCTGCCCCGGCGTGGTTTCCTTGCCGTCCACGATATAGCTCGGCTTGTAACGGCTCAGCACTTCCTTGATCTTGTATTTACCGAGCTTCTCCAATTCGTCGAGACGCTGTGAAAGCACCGCGAATTTCACGGTTTTGCCGATATTCACATGACCTACAGTGGGGGTGATCGTGCCGTCAAGAATCTTCAATAACGTCGATTTTCCGGCACCGTTCGCGCCGACGATGCCGAAACGATCGCCCGGCCCGATCAGCCATGTCACGTCGTCAAGAATCTTACGACCGGTAACAGTAATTTTTTGCGCTGCAGAAGTAATTTCTTCTGCAGAATCATCAGTATTATTTTCTTGCGATTCCTGAATTTCTTGCGATTCTTTCGCAGCTGCAGCAACTTGCGCCGCTGCAACACCGGCATCCACCAATCGCGGATCAGTCAGATCGTCGACGGCAACTTCCACGGAACCATGCACTTGCGGCTCGGCATACATGGCCGGCACCACATCGACGCGCGATGCCGACGCTTCCATGTCGGCAACGTCAGGATCGATATCGGCCTCGCCTTGCACATGTTCGAAAATCTGCGTCACGTCGATCAGGTCAACCACCTGCTTGCCCAAGCGGGATGTGGCCATTTGCTTCAATTCCAGCGTATTGCGCACCGGAGGCACGTCGGCGATGAGCTCACGCGCGGCCTTCACATGGAATTTCTGCTTGGTGGAACGGGCGCGGGCACCGCGGGTAAGCCAGGCAAGTTCCTTACGAGCCAGATTGCGACGTTTCGTTTCACGCACGTCGGCTTGGCGATCGCGTTCCACGCGCTGCAGCATGTATGCGGAATAGCCGCCTTCAAACGGCTCGATTTCGCCGTCATGCACCTCCCACATGGATTCGCACACTTCGTCGAGGAACCAACGGTCATGGGTGACGAGCAGCAGCGCGCCGGATCCGGCCGGCCAACGGTTCTTCAAATGTTCCGCCAGCCAGTGAATGGTCACCACATCCAAATGGTTTGTAGGCTCGTCGAGTGCGAGAATATCCCAATCCTTGAGCAACAGGCGTGCCAAATCGGCGCGGCGACGCTGACCGCCGGAAAGCGAACCGATTTTCGCTTCCAAGCTGATGCCGCCAAGCAATGCTTCGACGATTTCGCGCGACTTGGTTTCCGCAGCCCATTCGTAGTCTTCACGGCCTTCGAGCGCAGCTTCGCGCACGGTGGCGTTGTCGTCGAGCGGGTCACGCTGGTCGAGCATGCCGAACGTAAGCCCGCCGCGAATGGTCACGCGACCGGAATCCGGCTCCTGCGTGCCTTTGAACAAATGCAGCAACGTGGACTTGCCGTCGCCGTTCTTACCGACGATGCCGATGCGGTCGCCTTCAAAAACACCCTGCGTTACATCGTTGAAAATATTCTTGGTCGCAAAAGCAAGCGAAACGTGTTCAAGTCCCAAATCATAAGTCGGCATAAGTCACCAATGTAGCGGGAACATCTCCCAAACCTGCAGGCAATGCCGCAACTTGCGAATCGCCACCAGCGCTACGCAGCAATCGGAGCCGCACGCAACTCGGCGATCAGCCCTGCTGCGCCTGAGCCAAATTCTGCCCATACGAATTACAACGAGCGGCAAAGCTTGAAAACACCTGATCCGCAAGCGGCTGCAATTGCGGATTATATTCGGCGAACGCCTCGCGCAACTGCGATTTCGATCCGCCGGCAGCCTTGAGATCCTTGACCATGCTTGACTCGTCAAGCCACTCCTCCAACAGAGTAGGGGTAACCTCCAAGTGGAACTGCATGCCCAGAGCGGAACCAAAACGGAACGCCTGCACCTTGGTCTTCGCGGATCGCGCCAATGGCTGCGCGCCCTCCGGCAACGACACCACGTCGTTATGCCAGTGCAGCACATCCACGGTTTTGTTCCACATCGAGAAATAATCATGCTTGTCGATGCATTTAATCGGCGCAAAACCGATTTCCGGAGCATCTCCCGACTTCAGCTTCGCCCCCAGCGCGGTGGCGATGATCTGATGCCCCAGGCACACGCCCAACACCGGCTTGCCCACACTGACCGCAGCCCGCGCGAGCTTGGCCTCGGCCTTTAATCCCGGATACTTGTCGTAGTCGAGCGCACCCATCGGGCCGCCCATGATCACCACGCCGGAAACCTCGCCAAAATCAGGCAAATCCGGTTTCTTCTGCTTGGCGACATTGATGATTTGATACTGCAGTCCCAAATCATCCAGACTGTCTAAAATGCGTCCCGGTCTCTCCCACGGAACGTGTTGCAAAATCAGCACCTGCGATTGCGTCATACATTCTATTGTTGCATCACCTACGTAAACGATGTTCACAAATCCAACAAAAACCGTTTTGCCGTTCATTTTCATCTCGCATGCATGTCCGATTCTGGCAATACTCTCGTGGTTATGACGAACACGCAAGAACCGCAGAATATCAACATTTCTAGCGTCGCAACCGCAGTTGACGCAGTGGCGAGCGCCGCTGCCGATCTGAAGCTGTACGACACCGCATCGCACGCCGTGTCGAATTTCACGCCGATCAAGCCTGGTCAGGTCGGCATGTACGTGTGTGGCGCCACCGTGCAGAGCTCGCCGCATATCGGCCATATTCGTGCGGCTGTCGCGTTTGACGTGGTGCGTCGCTGGTTCGAGCGTTTGGGCTACAAAGTCACGTTCGTGCGCAATGTCACCGATATCGACGACAAGATTCTCGATAAGGCTGCGGCCGCCGGTCAGCAGTGGTGGGAGCGCGCGTACATTTACGAGCGTGAATTCACTGAGGCTTACAACACGTTGGGTGTTGAGCCGCCTACGTATGAGCCGCGTGCGACCGGCCACATGATCGACATGATCGATCTGATCAAGCAGATCATCGACAACGGCCACGGCTACGTGGTGACTGACGAGAACGGCAATCCGACCGGCAATGTGTATTTCGACGTTGCCAGCTGGCCGCACTATGGCGAGTTGACGCATCAGAAGCAGACCGCTGTGGCCGATGCCGCTTCCGAGGTGGCCGATGCCATGGGTCCGTCTGTCGACAATACGGGCAACGACAAGTACAATCCGGTTGATCCTGCGGACATGTCGGAAGACAAGCATGATCCGCGTGATTTCGCATTGTGGAAGGCTCCGAAGGATTCCGATCCGCTTGACGCGCGTTGGAATACTCCGTTCGGCACGGGTCGCCCGGGTTGGCATATTGAATGCTCGGCGATGAGCCACCGCTATTTGAAGGATATGTTCGACATTCATGGCGGCGGGCTGGACTTGCGTTTCCCGCACCATGAGAACGAAATGGCGCAGACTCGTGCCGCCGGTTACGATTCGGCGGCTCGTTGGATGCATTCCGCATGGGTTACCGCCAAGGGTGAGAAGATGTCGAAGTCGCTGGGCAACGGCTTGTCCGTGCCGGCGGTTTTGGCGGAAAATTCCGCTTGGGTGGTGCGTTACGCGCTTGGTTCCGTGCAGTATCGTTCCATGTTGGAATGGTCGGATCAGACGTTGACCGAGGCTCAGTCCGCGTACGATCGTGTGTCGAATTTCATCGAACGTGCCGGTGCCGCCGTGGGCGGGCAGCCGTCCCGTGAGGAGATCGTTTCGGTTTCCGCCGATGAGCTGCCGGCTGATTTCGTCGCCGCAATGAATGACGATATTAATGTTTCCGGCGCCTCCGCTGCGATTTTCACGGCGATTCGTTCTGGCAACACGTTGCTTTCGAAGCTTGCCGATCGTGTTGATTCGGATGTTGCGAAGGATGAAGTTCGCGCTGTTTTGGTGAATGTGCGTGCGATGCTCGATACGCTTGGTTTGGATCCGTTGGCGGAACCGTGGGTAAGCGAGGGTGCGGCCGGCGGAGCCGGTGCCGATTCCGCTGAGCATACTGCGCTTGACCGTTTGGTTTCCGAACAGTTGGAGGAGCGTGCCGAAGCCCGCAAGGCCAAGGATTTCGCCCGCGCCGACGCCATTCGTGATGCCTTGGGCGCAGCCGGAATCGCCATCGAAGACACTCCCCAGGGTCCCACCTGGACCCTCAAATAATCCGCAGCGCTCTTAATAAGCAATAATCCCGTCTTCTCCTATTGGAAGAGACGGGATTGTCATTTCTCATGCAAATAGCATCAAGCATCTCACCGAATATCAACCGAACATCATCAACACCATTAATTGGAATGCGAAATTTCCCGCGGGACGGCTAGACTGAGGGACATTATGGCAGCATTTAGTTCTTTGACAGATAGGCTCTCGAATGCGTTCAAGCATCTGAAGAGCAAAGGCAAGCTTTCCGAGGCTGATATCGATGGTACGATCCGCGAAATCCGCCGCGCGCTGCTCGACGCCGACGTGGCGCTCGACGTGGTGCGTTCCTTCACCGGCCGAATCCGCGAGCGTGCGCTCGGCACCGAGGTTTCCCAGGCGCTGAATCCGGCCCAGCAGGTCGTGAAGATCGTCAACGAAGAGTTGACGGCCGTGCTTGGCGCTGGCGTTGACCGACCGCTGAATTTTGCGAAGAATCCGCCGACCGTCATCATGCTCGCCGGTCTTCAGGGTGCTGGTAAAACCACCCTCGCAGGCAAACTCGGCTACTGGCTGAAGGATTCCGGCCACACTCCGCTGTTGGTCGCGGCCGATTTGCAGCGTCCGAACGCAGTGACGCAGCTGCAAGTGGTTGGCGAACGTGCAGGCGTGCCCGTGTACGCTCCGGAAAAGGGTGTGCAGTCTGATGGTGGCGAAGCCGTTGCTTCCCCGGGTCTGACCACCGGCGATCCGGTGAAGGTGGCGCGTGACGCTGTTGCGCTGGCCAAGCAGAAGCTGTACGACACGGTTATCATCGATACCGCAGGCCGTCTCGGCGTTGACGAAGAGCTCATGAAGCAGGCTCGCGATATTCGCGACGCCGTGCAGCCGAACGAAATCCTGTTCGTAATCGACGCGATGATCGGTCAGGATGCCGTGCAGACGGCGAAGGCGTTCGATGAGGGCGTGGACTTCACCGGCGTGGTGCTTTCGAAGCTTGATGGCGACGCCCGTGGCGGTGCCGCGCTTTCGGTCGCCTCCGTTACCGGCAAGCCGATTCTGTTCGCTTCCACTGGCGAAGGTCTGAAGGATTTCGAGGTTTTCCACCCGGATCGTATGGCTTCCCGCATTCTCGATATGGGCGATATTCTTACCCTGATCGAGCAGGCGCAGAAGCAGTTCGATGAGGAAGAGGCTCGTAAGGCCGCCATCAAGATTTCCGATGGTTCCTTTGGTTTGGATGATTTCCTCGATCAGCTGCAGCAGGTGCGCAAGCTTGGTCCGATGAAGAATCTGCTTGGCATGATTCCGGGTATGGCCGCGCATCGTAAAGAACTTGAGCAGTTCGACGAGAGGGAAATCGATCGTACTGAAGCCATTATTCGTTCGATGACTCCTGCGGAACGTCGTGATCCTTCGATTATTGACGGTTCTCGTCGAGCTCGTATCGCTTACGGTTCCGGCGTGACCGTTTCGCAGGTGAACGCGCTGTTGCAGCGTTTCGAGCAGGCCGCGAAGATGATGAAGCGTATGAGCAACAAGGCCGGCGCTGGCATGCCTGGCTTTGGCGGCCCTGCCATGGGCGGGGGCAAAGGCAAGGGCAAAGGCAAGAAGGGCAAGAAGAAGGGCGGTAAGTCCGGCAATCCGATGAAGCGCGAGGCTGAAGAGAAGGCATTGCGCGACAAGCTTGCCGGCAAGAACTCCGACGGTAAGTCTTCCGGCGGTTCCGCTTTTGCCAAGAAGCCGCAGAATCCTGCACTTCCCGCCGGATTGCAAGACTTGATGGGCGATGCCGGTGAGCTGCCGCCGAACTTTGGCGGCGGACTGTCCGGCTTGCTGCACTAAAGCAAGCGACGCGAAAACGGTAACGTATAAAAAGGGGATGTGATTCAAGACGAATCGCATCCCCTTTTTGCGTACTCCAATCAGCTGTTTTCAGCTGAATCGACTACCTTATAATCGCCATCAACTACTTCAACGTCAACGTGGCAACAAGCGCAAGATGATCGCTACCTTCAACGCAGAACGAACTCACGTCGGAAGCGTCCAATCCCTTGGTGAAAAGCACATGGTCGAGAATGATGCGCGGCCACGGCAGCCATGATGGGAACGTGGCATGACGGCCCTTCGCCTCGCACAAGGCCGCATCCTTGAAGCCCGCATTCAGCAGCTTGCGGAAGCTTGGATGATCGGTACCGGAATTCAAATCACCCAACACAACGGTGATGTCGCCCTGCTTCTGAGTGGTCGCCAACTCCCCCAAACCGATGATGCCGGCGGACCATTCCCTGCATCCGCGCATCGGAGACTTCGGATGTGCCGAAACAAACGTGATGCCGCGCATCGAATCGATCGGGAAGCACACGCCCGGCACGTCGGCCGCGGGAATCACCGCAGTGACCGGAGACATGTCGCTTGGTTCAATACGAATCCACACACCGTTGAATCCGCCATTGTCCGTCCCCTTGCTCTCCCCCAACTGACGGTACGGAAGCGAATCAGACAATCCCGAAGCGTCCAATTGCGCAACCAGATCGTCCGTCAATTCCTGCAATGCAAGTACTGCAATATCATGTTTTTTGACCGCACTGACGATTGCCGCAGCGTTGGCGCGACCGAATCGGCAGTTCAGCGTCATCACACGGAAACGGCCATGTTTCGCGGATTCCGTAACAGCTTCATTGCCTGTTTCACGAGATGTTTCACGCTTTTCCGCAAGTTTTTCGGCGACCCTCTGCGCAGTATTGGGAGAATTGAGATTTTCCATCCAATATGCGATTTTGCGCAGCAGCGACGCAAAACAGACCACCGCAGCGACTCCCCCGAGAGCCGGCTCATGCAACGCGAAACCGGCGACGGCGATCGCAAGCGTCGGAATCCACAGCAACGGAATCAACGCAATCAAGTACGGCAGCGGCAAATGGCCATCCCAACCAGCCGGCATCTCGCCAAGCGCAATCCATACAACGCAAATAATCAACGCAATCCAAAGCGCGATAATCATTCAGGCAACTCCCCCTATGCAAACCGTTCACTCCGAACGGATATACGCAAACTCGGAACCTCCAAGTGTAGCCAGCCTGCCTGATTCCGACGATTCCGCCATGTAGACCCACGCAAACATCTCACGAATGCCAGCAAATGTCCGATTCTGCCGATTCGGTCATTCAAGGCATCATATTCGCCGCATAATTGACCGTTTCCGCAGAATCAGACAAACGACTTCCCGGTTTTGCACGGATTCGGAAAGTCGCATAGAGCGGGAAACATCCTAAGACCCATCCGTCCGTACCCCACGGTTATACTTGGTAAGTTATTCGCGCGCGCGAGGCCCTCTAACTATCGCGTGACGTGAGGAACATGTGGGTTTCGGATTCCGTGCCCCACACAGAAAACGAAACGCACACCCCTAGTTATACAAGGAGAGCCATTTTGGCAACCAAGATTCGTCTGAAGCGCATGGGTAAGAAGTTCTACGCGTTCTACCGCGTGGTGATCATGGATTCCCGTACCAAGCGTGATGGCCGCGCCATCGAAGAGATCGGTACCTACAATCCGAACACCCAGCCTTCGACCATCGTTATCGATTCCGAGCGCGCTCAGTACTGGCTCGGCGTTGGCGCTCAGCCGACCGAGCAGGTGCTGAACCTGCTGAAGATCACCGGTGACTGGCAGAAGTTCAAGGGCCTTGACGGTGCTGAAGGCACCCTGAAGACCGTTGAGGCCGGCCCGGATGCCGCCGCTCGCGTTGAGGCCGTTGAGGCTCAGGCTCAGAAGCTGAAGGCTGCAAAGTCCGAAGCTGACGCCAAGGCCAAGGCTGAAGCCGAAGCCGCCGCTACCGAGGAAGCTCCGGCCGAAGAGCCGGCTGCGGAAGCTGAGTGATCATGCTCGCCCAGGCTGTGGAACATCTGATTAAGAACATCGTCGATTTTCCCGACGACGTTTCGGTGAAGTCCCATGAGAACGCGCGTGGCGAACTCATTCGCGTGCGCGTCAACCCGGAAGACATCGGTCGCGTCATCGGACGCAGCGGACGCACGGCAAATGCGATTCGCGCCGTGGTGCAGGCACTGTCCGACCACAAGGTGCGCGTCGACATCATGGACGTGCGCAGGTGAGATCCTAGCGTGGTGCGTGATATGCATTCTGACGACCCTCAACAGCCCGAGCTGCTGAGGGTCTGTCGTATCGGGCGTGCGCAGGGGCTCAAAGGCGAAGTCACCGTGCAGATCTTTACGGACGAACCGGAATACCGGTTCGCTCCCGGTGCTGTGTTGTATACGAAGGACGGCGAGGAAGAGTACGTGGTGGAAAGCTCCCGTACCTTCAAAAACCGTTGGATCATCAAATTCGAAGGCATCGACGACCGTGATGCGTCCGAAGCCGCCAATGGCGTGGTGCTGTATGGCGAAGCGGACGATCCGGAGGAGATGCTTGAAGCAGACGAGTGGTACCCGAAGGACCTGATCAGTCTTGAGGCGCGCCTTGCCGAGGGCAATACGCTGGGGCTTGCGCCCGGCACTGTGGTAGGCAAGGTGGTGGATGTGATTGAAGTGGCCCAGTGGCTGCTCAAGATCCGTCTGGCCAATCCCGTCAAGGACGCCGATGGCGTGGTGGTCGAGAACAGCGCGCTCGTGCCGTTCGTGGACGAGCTCGTGCCGGACATCGACCTCGAGGGCGGATATCTGACCCTCGACCCGCCGGGCGGACTCATTCCGGGGCTCTGATCCGCTGCTTTTTCAACAAGGCGCTGGCGATTATGCCGGCGCCTTTTTCGTACGCGCCGCGCTTGGCAGGCGTACCGGTATTGTGGAACATTATGAAGATCGATATCGTGTCCGTATTCCCGGAATATTTCGAAGTGCTGAACCTCAGTCTGCTCGGCAAAGCGCAGTCGAAAGGGCTTGTGGAGGTTACCGCGCACAATCTGCGCGACTGGACGCACGACGTGCATCATTCCGTCGACGACACTCCTGTCGGCGGTGGCGCGGGCATGGTGATGAAGCCGGAAGTGTGGAGCGAATGCCTCGACGAGCTGCTGCAGCTTGAGCCTGCGGTAATCGAAAATACGGAAAATATTGAGGATTCTGCGGATTCCTTCGATACTGGCGATTCTTGCGATACTGCAGATTCCGACACTGCACAATCTTCCGCAAGTCCTGTGCTGATTTTTCCGAATCCTTCCGCCCCGCTGTTCACACAACAGGATGCGACGGAACTGAGCCATGCCGATCATCTGCTGTTCGGCTGCGGCCGTTACGAAGG
>ERZ773235.3577-NODE-3577-length-10729-cov-2.274030_pt1 | contig 10729 bp, 10 predicted proteins | sample MGYA00580522_ERZ773235 | MGnify/ENA primary metagenome ERZ773235 (study PRJEB29015, sample SAMEA2737797) | human gut metagenome | biome: human gut; feature: human-associated habitat; material: faeces | place: China | collected 2012 ...
AAATAACATGCTGCACCAACCATAGCAACGCTTAATGCCAAAGCAATATAAAAACCTTTGCCGTTTAAAATAGATTTGGAATTTTTTTTCACGTTTAACACCTCCGATTTTATTTTGGACCATAAACAGCCGTTTATTCGCACATATTCCTTTTTTTCCAAATTATTTTAAAGCAACGTTGCATTAAATCAGAATATAGTGTAAAATAGTAAAGATGATATTTATAAAAGGAGTTATATCTATGTTTAAACTCAGGCGCTTTTTAAAACATTATAAAAAGGAACTTATTCTTGGTCCGTTTTTCAAACTTCTGGAGGCAATTTTTGAACTTGCCGTACCATTAGTCATGGCTCAGATTATTGATAAGGGCATAGGAAACAATGATTCGGATTATGTCTGGAAAATGAGCGGACTCATTGTTGTTCTTGGTATATGCGGACTGGGATTCGCTCTTACATGCCAGTTTTTTGCCGCTAAGTGCGCATACGGTTTCGGAACAGAGCTGAGAGACGCTCTTTACAAGCACATCAATAAATTTTCCCACGCGGAAATCGACAGATTCGGTACTTCATCTCTTATTACACGAATCACCAATGATACTGTGCTTGCTCAGAACGGTGTAAATATGTTTATTCGTCTTGCAGTACGCGCTCCGTTTCTGATAGTCGGCGCTGCGGTCATGTCAATGACTCTTGACTTAAAGCTATCAATTATTTTTCTGATTGCCGCACCGATAATTACGCTTATTATAGTATGGGTAATGAAAAAAACCGTGCCTATGTATAAAAAAATACAAAAAGGTCTTGATAAAATTTCTCTGCTGACAAGAGAAAATCTTGACGGTGTACGAGTAATACGCGCTTTTTCAAAACAAGAGGAAGAAAAAAAAGAACTTATTAACGAAAGCGGCAGGCTTTCAGATAATGCGGTGATCGCAGGAAAAATTTCGGCAATTTTAAATCCGGTTACTTTTATGATAATGAACCTCGGTATAGTTGCCATACTTTGGTTCGGCGGTATACGAGTTGATACAGGGTATCTTACGCAGGGAGAAATTACAGCTTTTGTAAATTACATGACCCAAATTCTTTTAGCCCTTGTGGTGCTTGCAAATCTGGTAATAATATTTACTAAAGCTGCGTCCTCTGCTTCAAGAATAAAGGTTTTTGATACACAGCCGTCTATGACAGACGGATCTGATACAAAATTTGATTTCAGCAGTCCGGCTGTTGAATTTGAAAATGTAAGTTTTTCCTATCCGGACGCCGGAGACTTATCCCTGAATAATATTTCATTTACTCTGAAAAAAGGTGCAATACTGGGTATAATAGGAGGTACCGGTTCAGGCAAATCGACTCTTGCAAATCTAGTCCCCAGATTTTATGATATAACTTCAGGAAACATTAAAATTTTCGGCAAGGATATAAAAAAATACTCAATGGAAGAACTGAGAAACCTCATAGGGATAGTCCCTCAGCGTGCTGCATTATTTTCAGGTACAATAGCTGACAACATGCGCTGGGGAAAACCTGACGCCACAGATCAAGAAATTATTTCGGTGCTGAAAATTGCTCAGGCATGGGAATTTGTTTCAAAGTTAACCGACGGAATAAAAACAAATATTTCTCAGGGAGGTAAAAATCTTTCAGGAGGTCAGCGGCAGCGTCTTACTATTGCAAGAGCATTAGTAGGCAATCCGCCTGTTGTTATTTTAGATGACAGTATGAGCGCCCTTGACTACGCTACAGACCTTGCTCTTAGAAAAGCAATTGAATCAGAACTTAAGGATACGGCTGTAATAATGATTTCTCAAAGAGCCACTACACTGCAAAACGCCGATCATATATTGGTTCTTGACAACGGAGAAGCAGCAGGATACGGAATTCATGAAACACTTCTGAAAAACTGTGAAGAGTATGCAGAAATCTATAAATCACAAATGAGCTGACGGAGGTACTTTTAAAATGATAAAAACACTTAAACGAATACTTAAATATACCAAACCCTATAAAATACACCTTTTCTCTGCAATATTCTGCGCATTTATAGGAGTTGTTCTATCGCTTTTTGTACCGATTCTGATCGGTAAGGGTGTTGATGTTATAGTCGGTAAAGGAAATGTTGATTTTCCGGCGCTGCTGAAAATATGTATTGTTATTGCAGTCACAGTACTGATAAGCGCACTATTCCAATGGATAACATCTCTTTCTACAAATAAATTATCGTACAATACTATTCGTGACATAAGAGCAGATTATTTTGAAAAACTCAATTCCGTACCTCTGAAATTTATAGACAACAGTTCAAAGGGCGAGCTTATCGGCAGAGCAGTAAACGACATTGAAACAATTTCAGACGGTTTACTGCAAGGCTTTACTCAGCTTTTCAGCGGCGTTGTAACTATTCTCGGAACGCTGATTTTTATGCTTTCTATCAACGTTAAAATAGCTTTGCTGGTTGTTATTTTGACTCCGATATCCCTCTTTACCGCCGCAATCATTACTAAACTCAGTCATGATTCATTTACAGAGCAGTCTAATCTCAGAGGAAAAATGAGCAGTTTCACTGAAGAAATGGTGGGAAATCAAAAAATAGTAAAGGGATTTTCATATGAAAAAAGAGCTGAAAAAACCTTCTCTGAAATAAATGCACAAATGGGAAAAAGCGGAGTTAAAGCCGTATTTTTCTCCTCAATGACTAATCCTACAACACGTTTTGTAAACGGTCTGATTTATGCGGCTGTGGGTACTGCCGGAGCGTTAAGCGCCATTGGAGCATTGAATTTTCTTGGAGTTATTACAGTCGGACAGCTTTCATCGTTTCTTTCATACTCCAATCAGTATACAAAACCTTTTAATGAAATATCCGGTGTTATTACAGAGCTTCAGAATGCCGTTGCGTCTGCCGAAAGAGTTTTTGCAGTAATCGACGAACCCTCCGAACTGCCTGACAACAATAAAGAAGTACTTGCATCATGTGATGGTACACTTACAATGGAAAATGTAAATTTTTCATATGTTCCTGAAAAAAAGCTTATTCAGAATTTCAATCTTCATGTTCAGTCCGGACAAAAAATAGCAATAGTCGGACCTACAGGCTGCGGAAAAACTACTATTATAAATCTTCTTCTGAGATTTTATGACATAAATTCAGGCAAAATAAAAATATCCGGAAAAGATACAAAGGATATTACACGTTCCAGTCTGCGCTCACAGTTTGGAATGGTATTGCAGGATACATGGCTGTTTACCGGTACTGTAGCGGAAAACATATCCTATGGAAAACCGAATGCATCCAGAGAAGAAATTATTGAAGCCGCAAAAGCAGTACATGCCCACAGCTTTATCAAACGCCTGCCTGACGGATATGATACGGTAATCAACGAAGAGGGCAGCGGACTTTCCCAAGGACAAAAACAGCTTATTTCAATTGCAAGAATTATGCTTAAGGATCCTCCGATGCTCATACTGGACGAAGCTACGTCAAGTATTGACATAAGAACTGAACAGAGAATACAGCGTGCGTTTGAAAAAATAATGAAAGGCAAAACAAGCTTTATTATCGCCCACCGTCTTTCAACTATAAAAAACGCCGACGTTATTCTTGTTATGAAAGACGGAAATGTTATAGAACAGGGCAGTCATGAACAGCTTCTTGAGCAAAACGGTTTTTATGCAAATCTTTACAGCAGTCAGTTTGCGCCTGTTTAATGTGTAATCAAATAAACATACTAAAAAATGCCGAAGATTTATATCTTCGGCATTTTTAATAGTCGTCACTGATGCAACCATAATATTTACATTAATTCATTAAGCGCTAAATACACGCCGTATGCTGAATTACCAAGAGTAAGTACCAGTCCTATAATAGATAAAACCAATCCCACAATTGCAATGTTTTTCTTCTCGCTTTTTTTACCTAAAGCTCCCATAATGATTCCAACAATAGAAACAGGATATCCCAATAGCGGAAGAAGCCATGCAAGTAAACTTGTTATCCCAAGAACTAATCCTGCAATCGCTTTGTTATTCTGTTTATTCATTTTTTTCACCCCTAATTTAACAATTTATGACTATATTGTATCATATATAGCCTATTTTGTCAAGAATAATAGACTATAATTAGCTCATAATTTTTTTAAGGGAGCAAAAAAATGGATACTTATACAGCTGTTAAAAACAGAATTTTATTTTTGTGTGATCAGAAACATATGACAATTAATAAATTAGCTACAGCTTCCGCTGTCGCACCATCTACTATAAAAAATATTTTGTACGGAAAAAGTCATAATCCCGGTATTGTAACGCTAAAAATGCTTTGCGACGGTTTTGGAATAACACTCAGTGACTTTTTCGATACTTCAACATTCAGAAATTTAGAACAAGAGATAAAATAAAAGGTGTTAAAGATGCACAAATTTAATATTTATCTAACTTGACAAATTATGCAGATTCATTTATAATAAAATCTATACTGAATATGAAACGGAGAATCTTACAATATGAATACAAGTGAAATAATTGCAGAAATTGAAAAGTCGCTTACCGGCGATCCCAGAAAAGACGGTCCTTTTTTGAAAGACCAGGCTGAAAAATACAAGAACAGTGAAAACAGTACGGAAATAAACCGGGAACTCGCAAGACTGCTCTATGAAATTTCCAAAAAAGACTATGAAAGCAGTCTTTACAATTATCTGGACAGCGAAAATCAAAAAGTAAACGAACAAATAGAAAATGCAAGGAAAAGATTTGATAACAGAAACTACAGCGGCGGAATTAAAATTCTCGAGGAGATAATCAGAAACAACCTGCCGGCATGGAATGATACATCAGAATTTACATACAAAAGCTTTGGTACTCCTCTGGAATATCTTCTTTATACAAAACTTTATGAACCTGAAAAGGAAGTCAAGTCCGTTAACTGCAACCTTGCCGGAGTATACTGGATGTATTGTCATGGGCTTATGAAAAAAGGACGCTATGATGAAGCTTTAGCGGCAATAGAACGTGCGGCTGAGCTTAATCCTGTAGACCCTGACGTTTATCTCCAATATGCTGAACTTATGAAACTGCGAAAAAATCCTGAAGGTATTAAATTTGCCTGTGACAAACTGCTGCAATGTGCCGTAACTAAAGAACAGATCGGCAGAGCTTACTTTAACTACAGTTACTATTTTTCAGAAATCAACGACCCTATAAAAGCAGCTGCATTACTGGAAATGTGCGGAATTTTCTATAAACCCGATCTCTATGAAAGTGAATTACAGTATATATCTAATTGTCTGGGAATGGGTTCTCTTCCGCCTAAACATACAAGTTCTGAATTAATGTCCTTGATGACCGAAGAAAAAATACAGCCAGGCCCTTCCGTAAATGTTATTCAAGCAGCATATTTTCTTGCAAAACGTTCGGAAGAACAGCTTGAATTTAAAAATGCAAAATATTATTACGAAATTGTCTGGGAACTTACTGAAGACGATAATATAAATGATCATATTCAGGAACTGACTAGTACTATAAAAGATTTAAAAGAGTTTAAATAGTAAAACTATACAAATTTTTTTATACTTTTTTGTTGATTAATTTGCACAAAATTTATTGAACTTTTTGTAAAAGTACGGTATAATGATTATAAATGTTATGGCATTTATAATCATTATTTTTTAGGAGGGACTATTTTGAAAAACAAATTTCTAAGAAAAATTATGGCGGCTGCCGTTGCCGCTGCATGTACCGCAAATGTTTCACTTATTTCAAATCTGGTTACAGCAGATACAAGTACCAAATACGAATTTGAGGACGGAGTAATTAACGGTACTTCAATGGAAATTACAGAGGACAGTTCTGCCAGCGGCGGACAATACGTTTATATGAAAGACGCAGGCGATACTGTTACAGTTACTGTCGATGTCGAAGAAACCGGAATGTATGACCTTGCTATATGTTATCATCTTCCTCAAACCATGGGTTCAGATAAGGTTCAGAAATTAAACGTTAACGGCGTTAATCAGGGTCAAATAGGATTCGTTATGAACGATGGATTTGAAGAGCTTGATATCGGTATGTATAAGCTTAATGCCGGTCAGAACGAAATACAGCTTGAAAGCTTTTGGGGCTGGACTTATTTTGATTATCTAACTGTTAAAAGTGCCGATATGCCTGATCTTAATGTAGCGAAAACTTTGTCCGATAAAAAAGCAACTGATCAGACAAAACGTTTGATGAGCTATCTCGTTGATAATTATGGTGAACACATAATTTCAGGTCAGCAGGAAATATATAAGTACGGTCCTCATGATTTTGAATATGAATTTGAATATATTAAAAATTTAACAGGCGTTTATCCTGCAATCCGTGGATTTGACTATTTAAACGAATGCAATATTCTATATGGAAGCGAAGACGGTACCACAGACAGAATGATTGATTGGGCAAAAAACAAAAACGGCATTATTACAGCTTCATGGCACGTTACTGTACCGAAAAATTTCGCCAGCTACAATGTAGGAGACAAGGTTGATTATTCACAGGCTACATATTCCGTTAAAGATGACAACGGTAATTATGTTTCGGATTTTGACACTTCAAAAGCTATAATTGAAGGAGAAAAAGAATATGAGTACTATATGGCGTGTCTGGAAACCCTTGCAGCGTCAATAAAAAGATTACAGGATGAAAATATTCCTATTATTCTAAGACCGCTCCATGAAGCCGAAGGCGGCGGCGGTGAAGAAGGATCATGGTTCTGGTGGGGCAAGTCGGGTTCTGCTGTTTATAAGGAACTGTGGAAGCTTACATATAAAACCTTAACTGAAGATTACGGTCTTCACAATATTATCTGGGAATGGAACAGCTACGCTTATTCAACATCTGCAAACTGGTATCCGGGCGACGAATATGTGGACATCGTGGCATATGATAAATATAACTGCACTGATTGGTCTACAGGTCAAGCGGTAATAAAACATAACGACAGCGCTATAAGCGGTACGTTCTACAATCTCGTAAATATGTATAACGGCAAAAAAATGGTTGCCATGGCTGAAAATGACAGCATACCAACACTTGAAAACTTAACTTCTGAAAAAGCCGGCTGGCTGTATTTCTGTCCTTGGTATGACGGAGGCTCAGATAATAATAACTTCCTGTCAAATCCGCAGTTTAATAAGGCAGAAGATCTGATAGAAATGTACCAGAGCGACTACTGTATAAGCCTTGACGAAATTCCGGCAGATTTATATAATACCTATTCTTTAGAAGGATTTGACGAAGAAACCACTCAGCCTACAACAGAAGCAACTACGACTCCTGTTGAAACAACCCCAATTGAAACTACACCCGCTGAAACAACTCCAGTTGAAACTACACCAGTGACTGTTACGACATCTGTAACAACACCCGGACCTGTTTGGAGTGTTATTGAAGACAATTATACTTTAAATATAGGAGATACCCAACAAATTAAATATTATTCTGGCATTGGCTATGCAACATTCACTTCAGAAGATACTGATATCGTAGTAGTTGACGAAAATGGTATTATGACTGCTATAAGTGAGGGCTCAACACGAATAAAGCTTGAATGCCATGACTTCAATAATGGATCAATAATCTTATCTCCTCTTTACGTTGAAGTAACTGTAAAAGCTGCTGAAGGCGGAGATATAACCGTTCCTACAGACGTAGACGCTACGTTGTACGGAGACGTTAGCTTTGACGGTATAGTTGATTCGACTGATATAGTTGTTATTAATAAATTATTATTAAGTTCAGTACAGTATCCTCTTGAAAATGCAACATGTTATGTAAATGCAGACTGTGATAACGATCAGATCATAACAACAAAGGATTCTATATTTATAATTAATTATACACTTAATAAAATAAGCTTAGATCAACTTGGTTTAAACAGTGAAATTCTAAAATAAAAATATAAGCAGATACTTTTAAAGTATCTGCTTATTTTAGTTTATAATTAATACACAAAAGCCGACTCTAATGAGTCGGCTTTTTTATTTCCGGAATTAAACTAACTGAATAATTGCCATTTCTGCTGCGTCGCCTCTGCGAGGACCGATCTTGATAATTCTTGTATATCCGCCGTTTCTCTCAGCATATTTTGGTGAAATTTCATCAAATAACTTCTTAGCAACGTCTTCCTTAGTAACGTAAGCAAATACTTGACGTTTGGAGTGCAGATCATTGTTCTTTCCGATTGTGATCATCTTTTCAGCAACTGCTCTGACTTCCTTAGCTCTTGTTACAGTTGTTTCAATCTGTCCGTTCTCCAACAGATAAGTAACCATTGCTCTGAGCATGGCCTTTCTATGGTCAGTTGTTCTTCCAAGCTTTCTTGTACCTGGCATCGTTATTCACTCCTTTACAAATTACAGAAAACATTTCTTTAATAATATTTTCCGCAGTTTTATTCCTCTTCTGAACTCAGATCAAAACCAAGTGATTGAAGCTTTTCTTTGACCTCATCAAAGGATTTCTTACCAAGGTTTCTAACCTTCATCATTTCTTCTTCAGACTTATTAATCAAGTCGTCAACGGTATTAATTCCAGCACGCTTCAGACAATTGAATGAACGTACTGATAAGTCAAGTTCCTCAATGGTCATCTCAAGGATCTTTTCCTTACCTTTATCTGTCTGTTCGACTAATACTTCTGCTATTACTGATTCTTCTGACAAATCAATAAACAGCTTCAGATGCTCGTTGAGGAGATTGGCTGCCTGTGACAAAGCTTCCTTTGCAGAGATTGTACCATCTGTCCATACCTCTATTGTAAGCTTATCAAAATCAGTTACCTGACCGAGACGAGTGTCTTCGACCTTATAATTAACCTTCAAAACAGGAGTATAAATACTGTCAACTGCAATAACATCTATAGGCATATTTCCCATCTGCTGCTTATTACGTTCAGCAGAAACATAACCTCTTCCGCGGTCAATTGTTATCTCCATATAAAGCTTAGCGTCCTTGCCGAGAGTTGCAATATGCATTCCCGGATCAAGTATATTGACCTCAGAATCTGTTTTGATGTCACCGGCAGTAACTTCACATTCACCTTCGGCTTCAATATAAACGGTTTTAGGGCCTTCGCCGTAAAGCTTTGCTGTAAGACCTTTAATTGCAAGGATAATCTCAGTAACATCCTCTTTTACACCCGGAATTGTTGACAACTCATGATGAACACCGTCTATTTTCACCGAATTGACTGCTACACCGGGCAGCGAGGAGAGCAATACTCGTCTTAGACTGTTACCTAATGTGATACCATAACCACGTTCCAGTGGGGCTAAAACGAATTTACCGTATTTTCCGTCACTTCTGAGTTCAACAGTATCAATTTCCGGCTTTACGATTTTTTCAAGCATAAGAACCCTCCTATTTCGCAATCACTTTTTATCTCTATATAAATCAACAGGCCAATAATATAATTATTATTTTGAGTACAACTCGACGATGAATGTTTCTTCAACCTCATAGTCAAGGTCATCCTTAACAGGCATACGAACAATTTTAGCTGTTGCCGCATCTCTGTTAGCCTCAAGCCAAAGCGGAACTACTCTGCCCTTAGTTGCTTCTGCAACATCCTTGAATTTGTCGCTCTTCTTGCTTTTTTCGCAAAGCTCAATAACATCGCCGACTTTTACTCTATAAGAAGGAATATCGACCTTCTGACCATTTACCATGAAATGACCGTGAGAAACAAGCTGTCTTGATTCTCTTCTTGTAAGAGCCATGCCCATTCTGAATACTACGTTATCAAGACGTGATTCAAGAATAGTGATCAGGTTTTCACCCGCCTTGCCTTCCATTTTTTCAGCGATTTCAAAATAGTGATAGAAAGGCTTTTCCAGAACGCCGTAGATGAATTTAAGCTTCTGCTTTTCCTTCAGCTGCATGCCGTATTCTGAAACTTTCTTTCTCTTATTTGCATTAGGATTACGGTTGCTCTCCTTGGAAATGCCCATTACTGCCGGGCTGATTCCCAGGTATCTGCATCTTTTGAGAATAGGTTCTCTATTAATAGCCAACTTTTTTGCACCTCCTGTAAATTAGACACGTCTTCTCTTTGGAGGACGGCATCCATTGTGTGGGATTGGGGTTACGTCTTTGATCATCTTAACTTCAAGACCAACTGTCTGCAATGCTCTGATTGCTGCTTCACGTCCTGAACCAGGTCCCTTAACGTAAACCTCTACGCTCTTAAGGCCATGTTCCATAGCTGCCTTAGCTGCTGTTTCAGCTGCTGTCTGCGCTGCAAACGGTGTAGACTTTCTTGAACCTCTGAAACCAAGTCCGCCTGCACTTGCCCATGAAATAGCATTACCCTGTGTATCTGTAATTGTTACGATCGTATTATTAAAAGTGGACTGGATATGAACAGCGCCGCTTTCAATATTTTTACGCTCTCTGCGTCTTCTGATAGCAACTTTTTTAGCTTTCTGCTGTGCCAATGCTCATGCCCTCCTTACTTCTTCTTGTTAGCAATCGTCTTTACAGGTCCCTTACGGGTTCTTGCGTTTGTCTTAGTTCTCTGTCCTCTAACAGGAAGACCCTTACGGTGACGAACGCCTCTGTAGCAGCCGATTTCCACAAGTCTCTTAATGTTTAATGCGATTTCTCTTCTCAGATCGCCTTCAACATTGCAGTTTTTGTCAATATAATCACGCAGTTTTGCTACGTCTTCTTCTGTAAGATCCTTTACCCTTGTATCCG